>OLQE01000028.1_pt1 | contig 119773 bp, 99 predicted proteins | sample 1643161 | NCBI WGS metagenome assembly OLQE01 (sample SAMEA3136650, study PRJEB25190) | human gut metagenome
GCCTTTTTGAAGCTCAGAACGGGGACTTTTTCTTATTTTTCTATCAACTCGCCTGATAAGTCATATTCCATTTTCCATGCGAAGTATTCATCGTCTGTAATACTGCCGTCCTGCCATGCTTTGCGCTGGCGCAGCCAATTTTGCATCAGATAGCAAAAATGTATATCGGCTCGTAAATAAATTCCCATACCTGCACCATCTGTGGCTTTGCCCTCCAACTTAATAGGTGAAACAGTATCCGGCATCATCGTTTCCAGCCAAAACAGCAATCGGATAACATCTGTCAGATCATTCGGAGCAGTCGCAATGAAAAACCTTGGGTCTACGCCCAGAACCATAGCTAATTGCTGTAACAGTTCCTTTCTGGGCACACGATAATCCGTTTCGTACTGTGCAATCCGGTTCGCAGACAGCTTGACCTTGCTCGCCAATTCATGCTGTGGCATTCCGCGCACCTTACGGACAAACCGTAACCGCTCGCCAACTGTCATGTCTATGCCCCTCTTTCTTTAAGGAGTGATACCCTCAAACTCAGGCTCCGAGTCATCATCATATTACGCGGTTTTTCTATCCAGTTCATAGATACCTCCTGTTGCTTATTTAGGGCGCGCAAACCCATACATATGTGATTTCCAGTACGAATTGGACAGGTCTGCGTAACCGATTGGATTTCCGCAATGCAACATTTTACCGTTACCCACATAGATACCGATGTGCGAGATTGGTTCGGGGCAATCGTAGGTGTTCGCAAAGAATACCAGATCACCCGGCTGTGCCTGCGAGGCCGAGATTGGTGTGCAGCGCAAGTAGATACCATACGCTGTCATTCGCGGGAGATTGCATACGCCGGACTGCGTGTAGACCCAGCAGATAAAGCCGGAGCAGTCGAACGAGGTCTGCGGAGTAGAACCACCGAACACATAAGGCATACCGATGTATTTCTTTGCTTCGGTCATGAGCTTCTGGAAAGTTTCACTGCCGTAAGCCGCGCCGCCGGTATACTGCTGAACCAGCATAACATAGAACATATTGCCGTAATTGTACCGCCAGCCGCCATTTTTCGCAGTGGAAATAGCGTTCTTGTAAGTAACACGCACACCGCCAGAGTGCTGCTTTGCAAAGCTCTCCGCCAGCTCAAAGGAGTATTTCTTACCGTTCTTCGCTACATAGTCAAGGAAACCGCCGCCGTAGTTGTACGCCTGTACAATGCTGTCACCGTCTACACCGAGCTGCTTTGCTCTTTTAACCAGTTCGGCATAGTATTTGCAGCCCTGATTGATAGATGCTTCTTTGTCCTTGATTGCACCGGGCGGCAGTCCGGCACTCTCCGAGGACTGCATAACATCAGCCAACACGCCGCCGCTCTCGACTTGAATAATCGCCAGCAGTGTACCCACATGATCCGAGATACCATACTGCTTGGCGTATTTCTCTACAAGTGCCTGCAAGGCGAGAACTTCCGGGGATAGGTTTGCCGCAGCCGAACCGAATATCGAGTTCAGCAGTCCCTGCAGATCGTTACGGTACTTATCCAGCAGCTCCTTCAGCGTTGTGCGCTGCATTTTCGTAAATTCGTACTTATCCGCAGCCTGGTCAGCAGTCAGTGCATTGATCTGTACATGAAGGATACGGGTTTTATTCACGACCGTAATCCACTTGGTATAGGGATTCATATCTTTGTATACCTGCGCCAGAATTGCTTTTTTCTTATCGTCGATTTCGATGACATCAAGGCCGTCTTTTTCGGTTGTTTTAACTGCAAACACAGCTAACACTTCAACATCGTTGGCATAGTTACCCTCATAGACAACCTGATCGTAACTTTCGCCGGACAGCACTTCTTCGCTCCATGCAAACTGCGCATTGACATAGGCCGTCTGGACGGTCGAGAGCTTGTCGTTTTCTGCCGCCTGCGCGTCGGCAAAGAAAAGGCCAAGCACCGATGCGACCATCGCAGCCGGAGCCGCGATCATGCACATAACCAGCACACCTGCGAGAATCGGAATCAGCGCTTTAGATTTCGCAAACCGCACAGTAAACTGAAAAGCGGACTTCATTGCTGCCGAAAATCCTTTTTTCACTATACCGTTTGCATTAGTCGGCAAGGTCTTTCCGGCGAGTTTCGCGGCCTGCTGACGTTTCATTTTCTTCACACCAGCTTTGCGCGCCTTGATGCGGTAGCGCATACTCTTTTCGCTGCGCTCCGCAGCAGCTTTCTGCACACGCGCATTATAAGCAGTGGCTGCGGTTTTACGCTGCTGTACAGTGCGTACCTTTGTCTGTTTAGAATGGGACGGGCCGTATACGCTGCTTCCTGCTTTATTCCGCGCTGAACTGTACACCTTAGATGCCGTACTCTGCGGCGTGCGGTACTGCGCACTCTGCCGCTGCTTGACCTGTACCGCTGCTTTTTTCTTTGCTGCGGCTTTGGCTCGCACAGCAGCGGTCGTGCGCTGACGGCGCATGAACTGTTCGCGTACTGCACCGCGCGGCGTAGTGGCACCATGCGCTGTGCGGATACGGTATTTCTGATACTGCTTTACCTTAACGCGGCGGATATTCTTATTTTCGCGTGTGGACTTGTAGGTAAGTCGTATACGCGCTTTGCCGTCTGCACTGCGATACCGCTGTGCGGTACGAACGACGGACTTGCGTACACGATAATCTTTTAGCTTGCTGTCCGCGCTTCGGTATAATGATCGAGCCGCCTTGCGTACCGGCTTGGCGGCAAGTTTTACTCCGACATAGGCTGCATCGTGCATACGCCGCTGAATCTGTTCAGTTGCCTCTACCTCCGCACTGTGCTGTGCGGCTTTCTTATCGTTTATCGTGCGGACAGCGGTTGCAATCGCAAAGCGCTTGATTAGGCGCTTCTTGCGGGACTTTTTCTTTTCGGCACCGTCTGTACCCGGTACTCCGAAAGTCTGCTTAGCACGCAGCTCCGCGCCCGCACGAGTGCTTGCTCCTCCCGTATTGCGATAGGTCTTGTTGTCAGCGCGGCTGTAAGATACCCTGCGCCCGGGCGCGGGCGCAGAATGTACCTTTGCAGCATCACTTTTGTCCTTGTATTTATACACCATTTGGCTTTACCTGCTCCCGGTCTGCCGGTTTTGTGGTCATGAGCTTGTACAATTCCGTATCTTCCGGGAAGCTGTTCACAAACGGGATAAACGCGCCGCCGAACTTCATCAGGCCGCAGCCGGGGTCGGCGTTTTCGACATAGGAAAGCTGTGTGTCCGAAATGTTCAGCAGCTCTGCCAGTGCCGCGCGGTCAGATGCAGACTGCGAAAGCATAATAAGAAACTCGGAGTTTGCCAGCATCCAGCAGGCGTCCTTGCTCGTCAGCATCTCACCGACATTTTGCGTAATGCCGGTCATATAACCGGCGCGCTTACGAACCTGCTTCCACATTCTGAGGAAGAAATTCGTTGCAAACGGATACCGGAAGAAGATAGAGAACTCGTCCACAAAGACCCATGTGCGTCTGCCAGAACGCCAGTTTTGGATAACGCGGTTGTAAATGCTCTCCAGAATAACGAGCATACCCATCGGGAGAAGCTGCTCACCGAGGTCGAGAATATTGTAAGAGGTCAGGCGATTGTTCTGGTCAACATTGGTTTTCTGCGCGAAAATGGACAGCGAACCGGAGATAAACAATTCCGCTGCAAGCGCAAGCTCCTGCGCTTCCGGCTCCGGCTGACGCTTAATCTCAGCCTGCAAGTTGGTCAGTGTCGGAGCATCGCCCTTGTATCCACTGGCGATATAGGGACGATAAACAGCCTGTACGCAGCGGTCAATAATGGAGCGATGCTGCGCTTTGAGATCGTCCTGCATGATCTGCTCGAACAGGGACAGGACAAATTCGGACTTGTCCGGCAACGGATCTTTACCATCATCGGCATAGCCTTTTTCCATGTCCAGTGCATTGATGCGTACTGCGGACGAACCGGAAATGTCGATCATGCTGCCGCCGAAAGCACCGACCATCGGCGTAAACTCGCCCTCCGGGTCGAGCACCAGCACATCATCGTGCGTGGACAGCAGCACATAAGCAATTTCCTGTTTAACAGAGAAAGACTTGCCTGCACCGGATACGCCCAGTCGGATACAGTTACCATTCAGCAGGTTCGCGCGGTTGGCAACAATGAGGTTGCCGGAAACGGCGTTGTTGCCGTAACAGATGCCGCCCATCTGCTGGATTTCCTGTGCAGAAAACGGCGTAAGGATAGAAACATTGTCCGTAATGAGTGTGCGCTGCTGCTGTACGCTGCGCAAACCATACGGGAGTACGGTGTCCAAACCAATGTCCTGCTGATAAGATAACTTCGTCAGATTGCAGCCAAAACCGCTTGCAATTTCCTGCAAGCTCTCTGTATCGGCGTTAAGCTGTTCCAGCGTTTTTGCGGAGTGAACGATGGTGATGGTGGTCAGCATTAAACGCTGGTCATGCTCGGTAATATCGTCCATGTAGTCAGCAACGACCTTGCGCATCTGCTGGAACTCATACGGGATTTCCGCCGAGAAATTATTGTTGTTGTTCTGTCGCTGCTGCCAGCGGGCAATGTCGGATTCGACGCTCAGCGCAAGACCGTTGAGCAGCTTATGTGCTTCTTGCGTGTTGACCGGTTCAATATCCATGGACAGCATCATCTGCCGCGGCAGGCCCATGAGATCGTGGATCAGCTCATCAGACAGGCGCGATGCGAACTCCTCGACAAAAAGCACGCGCATAAAGCCTTGGTCGGTCTGAATGTAGTCCTTATAATACCGCAGCGCTAACGGACAGAAAACATCTGCGATGTTCTGACCGCGCATCATCATTTCGTCCAGATCAGCTTTCGTCATGCGGTGATCGGGACGGAAGAAGTCGTGCAGAATACGGAAACGACTGCTGTTGTCCTGTAAGCGGATAGAGGACGCAAGACGCTGCATACCGATGCTCAGGCTTTTTCCGGCACGACCGAAAAACTGCCGGGCATCGGTAATATTCTTACGCTTGGCAGTGAGGGTCATAAATTTCTGCTGAACGATGCCGTTACTGCCCTGCGCCTTGGACATAATCACCTGATTCAGTTCTGCGCGGTATTTGTCCATACCGTCATGCTGCTTGCGCAGGAACAGCGTTCCTGCGTTGGCTTCCTTGTCGAATATACTGTTTACCAGAGTGACTTTCATGCGGCTGTCTGCCGCAAGACCGTTCAGCACACGCCCCCAGCTGTCCAGAATGGTGCGCTGATCGTCCAGACTGGCTACGGCATAGTTAATATCGGAAAACGACCATGTCTGACTGAACTCGTTGTTTCCGACCTGCCAGATTGAATCCGGAAATACGCGCTTAACAGGGATAAGCTGCTGCACGCTGCGCGGCAGGCGTACCGGCTTTGTGGTTTTCTCCTGCTTTTCTTTTTTCTCTTTAATCGGTTTGGTTTTGCTCATTCTGTTCTACCTCGTTACTGTATTCACTGATTTTCTGCTTTATTTTCTTGCGGCTCCTGCCTTTTTTAGATTGCTCTTCCGGCGTAAACTGTGCATAGAAGTTAGCAGAACGGTATACATACCAGCCGTTATGCATAAACATCGTGCGCAGCCATGAAAGAGCGAATTTTTCAAAGGGCAGACCATGAAAGGACACAAAGCCGATTGCTGCCGGAATTGCCGCCGCCAGAATACATACGACACTCGCAAGCTCTGTTCCAAGAAACGGCTGTAAGCCGAAGTTCGCGGCTGCGGCCAGACCTGCGGCAAGCAGACCGCAAACCGTCTGCCGCACGCTCAGACCCATGACTACGCCCTCGTGATAATTGCGTATCTCTCGATTTACATTTGACTCCATAACGCTTCACACTCCTTGTTACAGCGCAAACATTTCTTTAACGGTTTTATCTGCTGCCTTGACCATACTGCCCAGAATCACCATCTGAATAATAACCTTGAGCATATAAGTCAGCACCAGTCCAACGCCGCTGTCACCAAAATTGATTGGAAAATCCGAACCATCCACCGATGTAAAGGCATTAAATATGATGCAGGCAATAACGATTACGATTGCTTCCATGCACGCGCCGATTAAGCCTTGCATATAAGTCCGGCCATGTCGGCTGGTAAGTTCACCGGCGAAAGTGGACATGGGCAGCGGTGCCAACGCAACATACATATAAATACGGAAAAAGCGTCCGTAAACCGTCATCAGCAGACTGATAGACAGCACAATAACGACTGCTGACAAAATCAGCGACACCAGATAAATGAATATCTGTGGGATAATTGAAGCATCTTCTATCGCATTTCGTATATTTTCCGGCAAAGTGGCGGCAATCTCGGTCAGACCGCCCATCTGCGCTGCAATATCTCCGATAAAGCTGCCGCTGATCTTAAATATCAGCTTTATCACTTCCATACCCTGTGAAATCAGCACCTTTGCAGCGACAAAACGAATCAGATAACCAATGATCTGCTCCGGGTGACGAAATTCACGAAACGAAACCGTATGCTTAAAGAAACTCATGGCAAAGAACAGGACGAGCAGGCCGTAGCCTGCTCCCTGTAATGCGGTAAAGATTTTGGTGATTGCATCCCAGACCGCGCCGTTGTGAAAGGTTTCCGGGGACTGCGTGAGCATACTCCAAATAGAGGACAGTGTGGAGTTCCATAAGGTGATACAGTTTTCAATAATATCTACTACCCACATAGGAAATCAACTCCTTCGGGGATCAGGCTGCACCAATGCTGGTCAGGATTGCCTTTACAAAGTAAATCAGCAGACCACCGAGAATGCAGAGAACGCCCTGCGTGCGCTGCGAAGCATCGTGCGACTGCACCGACATACCGAGCTGAAGCACGCCCCAGCCCGCGCAGATCAGACCAACAGCCTTAATCAGTGCAAAGATCGTGTCACTGAGCTTGTTTACCGCATTCAGCGCTTCATTATCTGCAAACGCCGGTACAACAGCAAGGCAGGCGATGATTGCCGTCATGGACAGCAGTCGGTGCGCAGTGCGGGCGCGATTGAGTGCTTTTTTGCTGCACAGCAGTGCAGCAGCTTTCTGAGTAAACTTGTTTTTCATAATTTATTCTCCTTTTTGGGGGGATTGTGGAGGAATAACGAAGTATTCAAAGAGAACACCTCCGATTTCCTCTGGCTTGTATTTCTCGTCGATTTCATCGGCGGGAATCTCAACATGGTATTTGTGGAACGGAATATGTTCCGGTGGTGAATACGCTTTTGCCTTGCCGTCACCGGCAAGCCATTGTACATTCGGGTGCTTTTGCAGCACATATTTCTCATCGAACACCGGGCGTTCGCCGCGCATGAACAAAATCGAATACTGATTTTCCATGCGGCTTATGGCATCAGGTGTCATAAGCTCTGTACCAACCTTCTGGTCATTCTGGCTGGACGAACCATGCGTACCTCTGGTCTGCGAGGTCGTTTTGGAGAAGATCGTTTCCTTGCCCAGCCGTTCGGACACATATTTGTGGGTCGCGGTATCATTGCCGCCGAGATACAGAAACTCGTCACACTGCGCCATCAGCGATTCCCATTCCTTTTCGAACATGGTCTTGAGCTGTCCGATGTCCTGCAAGATGACTGCACAGGACAGATTGTAGGAACGGCAGGTAGACAACACATTATCGAAACGATCCGGTGGCGGTGTATTGTAAAACTCGTCCATGATAAAGCGTACATGACGCGGCAGTCTGCCGCCGTATTCCCGTTCTGCGCGGTCATAAAGCTGCTGAAAAGCCTGCATATACATCATGGAAACAAGATAATTGAAACTGGTGTCATTGACCGGCGTGCAGACGAAAATAGCGCGTTTCTTCTCACCGAGCGATGCTAAATCCATTTCATCTTCCATGGTCATATCCGCAATCTCGTCCAGCATGAAGTGCTTCAGACGCGAGCTTGCCATAATCAAAATGGATTTTGCGGTTTTGCCTGCGGCGAGCTTGTATGCCTCCCAATACTGATTGGCAATGTGTTCTGGATGATCTTGGGCAATTTCAGCAAATAGAGTATCTACTGGATTTTGTTTACCCTCGTCCTCCTCACTGGCCTGCGCGTTGCGGAGCAGGAACATCACTGTTGCGAAATTCTGGTCTTCCGGATCACACTCCAGATAGATAAACAGCACCAGAGCCGTTACGAGCGTTTCTTCGGCGCGTTCCCAGAACGGGTCACTGCTGTGCGAGCCTTTCGGCGTGGTCGCACGAAACAGCAGCGTTACAAGCTGCACACAGTCTACCTCGGAACGCAGATAGCGGAACGGATTGTACATATTACCACAGCGGCGTTCGCCTTCTTTGAGGTTAAACACCTTGATGTCGTAACCCTCGTGGAGTAGGAACTCTGCACAGTCACGCAGCAGCTCACCCTTCGGGTCACAGATAATGTACGAGCAGTTTGCCTGCAAGATCTCCGGTTTCGACACCGACCGACTCTTACCTGTACCGGAACCGCCGATAACCATCATATTGAGGTTGCGCTGGTGCCGGAATACATCCAGGCCAATGCGTGTGTGCATGGTCAGCGGTATGTTCTGGTCTACATGAACCGCAAGTGCTTTCCGTTCTTTGCGGCGCTGGCGTTCTTCTTCTGTTAGCTTTCCGGTGATAAATTCTGCACATAAAGCGAAGAAACTCGCTATGCGGTGAAGCATTTGTTTCACTTCAACCGTAAATTTCTCGTGATACCGGTACTTGCTGTCTATTTGCTTGGCGTTGCCCCATTCGGCAGAGCCGTATTCTTCGCCCGGTCGGCGCTTGCGCTGGCTGTCCCGGTAGAGCATGATGCACAGCGCATAAGCAGCAAGTGCGATCAGTACAGCTTTCAAGCTGTACTGGTTAAAGGAAAAATGCCAGGGCTGTTCTATTGCTGTTCCGAAAGCGTTTATCCAGTCGATCAGCGTTCGTCCCGGCGCAGCGCAGCTGCCGCCGATCAATCCGAGCCAGATAACAGGCAGAGCGAACACCACCAGAGTGGTGGTGCTCGCTGCCGAACCTCTTTTGTCCGGTCGCATAGGCAGTTACCTCTGCGTGCCGGACGCAATCAGAATATCGTTATACGCCCAGAAGTTCATCGGCACATCGGTATAGCGAATACCGCTGATGTCGGTGGACGAGAGCGTGCGTCCCATCGTGCGGTTGACTACCGCCGCAGCTTCAGCGCGCGTGATATAGTCATACGGACGGAATGTGCCAGACGGATCACCGCGCACCCAGCCGCGATCCGAGCAGTACGCAATCGCAGCAGCGTTCGGCGCGGTGGAATACACATCGGTAAAGCGATTAGAACCGTTATAGTCCGAAGTGGTATCCAGACGGTAGATCATCTCCACAAAGTCTGCGCGCGTGATTGCCGCATTGGGATTAAAATAAGTGCTGCTGTCTACAATGCCGCCGTATACGAACGCAGACAGTGCATTAGAGTAGTAGCTGTTTACCTGCACATCGGAGAAGCCGCTGCTGTTGGTATACTTGCTGCCACTTGCATTGGTCATGCGTGCAAGGAGCTGTACCGCTTCGGCGCGCGTGAGGTTCTGCTTCGGATTGAACTGCGAGTTATAACCAACAAAGAACGGCGTTTTAACCGAACGGTCAATGTAAATCTTGCCGTTTGCACCATTACCGGTGGTCGGCTTGACCGTAGAACTCGATTTCACAGCGGTCGCGGAAATCGTGACATTGTTCTTGATGTTGTCCACATAAACTGTCACATTGCCGTTTGAATTGCGCGTCATGTCGTAATCAACGCCGTTTACGCGGATATAAGACGCGCTTGCCGATACAGTGTTGGACTTCGTGCCGACCTTGAGTGTAATATCATCGACTGCGTAGCCAGAGGACGGCTTAACCGTAAAAGCAACATCCTTGCCGTCGCGCACCGACGAGCCGGAAATATCCTTGCTGATCGTGAGGTGCGACGCCGACTTGATGGTAATGCTGTGGCTGGTGTCGATACGCTTTGCCGTAGCCGACACATAAACTGGCTTGTCTACATCGTTCACATACAGATGCAGCACGCCGTCGCTGTCAGTTTCCATCTTGCAGGTCTTGCCCGCAACGCGGATAGAGGTCGCATCTGCATCTACGGTGCGGCTGCTATCGTCCAACCGGAGAGTTACTTCGTCCAGCGCATAGCGGTCATCATCGGTGACGTAGATTTCGAACTCAATGTCTGTGCCGTTGTCTACGGTGCTGCCGCAGTCCTTGCGGATACGGACGCCGGAGCCTGCCGAAGTGTCAACGGTGAGGTGGTCGGTGTCGTAGCTGCTCTCGGCGCTGACGGCGATATTGCTCTGCAAATCGGTAAGATAGATGGTGCAGCCGTCGCTGTTGCCGGAGACGCGGTAGGCATTTGCGCCTACAAATACGGTGTTGGTGTTCGGCGTAGAGTAGGCGGTCTTGCCGTCTGCTTCCAGCGTCAGTGCATCGACCGTGTAGCCGCGGCGCGCCGAGAACGACACGGTGTAATTGCTGCCTTTCTTGACAATATCGCGCGCAACCTCACTGCTGATACCGCGCCCGGCGCGAATGGTGATAAGCACCTCATCACTGTCCGGCTGGCGCTCTGCGGTTTTCAGCTCGATCGTGGCGGCGGAGGTGACGCCGCCCGAGTACACCGTCAGTACACCGGCTGCATCCACACGAAAACGGAAACCGTTAGAGGTCACATCACAGCCTTTGGAGAGTTGGACGGTGAACTTGCTGCCGCCAATCGTCAAGTCGGCGCTCGTGATGGCATACAGGCGATCCGGCGTTGCTGTCATGCTGTACGGATCGCCCTTGTTCAGTTTGGTCGTAGTGGCCGATATCGTTGCGCCGGTCTGCGAAGTGGCCGTGACCGCAAATGCGGTGCTTACCGCTTCGGCAGAGAGCGTAACATCGTCCGATGCTGCCGGAATATCGACGGTCGCGCGGATCACGCTTTCGCCGCCCGCATCCGTCTTGGACTGATAATGGACAGGATAAGTAATGCCATTGAGCTTCAGATCGCCGTCAAGGTGAACAACATTGGCGCGGTCGGTATACTTACCGTCCGAGATGATAAGCGTAGACAGATCGTAGCCGTCCAGCGGCGAAAAGTCGAAACTCTGGCTGCTGTCAGACACCGGGATGATATGCCGCCCCACAGAGGACACCGAGTAACCGGTGCCGTTCTGTGTGGTGACGATACGATCCGTTTTCGGCGTGTCCGCCGCAAAAGCGGCAGGACACAGGGCGAGCGATGCGGCAAGCGCCGCACAGATCAATCGTCTGATTTTCATATTCTTTCTCCTCTCTTTTCCTTACCAGCCGGTAGTCGGCAGGGTCGGCTTTTTATAAGTCGGTGCGCGGTAGATGGTGGTAGTCCATGCGTCATTGGACATAATCCACTGCTGGCTGTCATTCAGACCGCCAACATCTGCCTTATTAACAAACGAACTGCCGGAAGCCGACTTGCGAACCGTACCGTAAATATAGGCGTTATCCACCATACGGAAGCCGGACGGTACCGTACCGAAAATAAACATAATCTGCGTTACCGCTTCACCGGATTTCAGACCGAGTGCGGTCGGCGTTGCTTGCAGTACGCGGTTGACAGACGGGTCGAGGTTATCTGCCAGCGTGCGCGGTGTCTGATTGAAGTTGGTCTTATAAACCACCTTATAGGGGATACGGGTGTTATAAGTGCCGGTTACGATCTTATCCAGCTGTACCGCCTGATACGGCAGATTGTCGCGCCAGTAGAAGCTCGTCAGACGAATGGAGGAATTATTGGCCACGCGGCTGATCGTCCACTTCATCTGCATACCCGGCGTTACCTGCTTCGGACCGGACTTGCCGATTACAACATTGGTGTAAACGCTCTCGTCCAGAACCTCCAGACGAACGATCTGGCTTGCAAACTCGATTTCCGCTTCAAAGGTTTCGCCGGATACACCGTAATAGTTCGGTGCCTTGGTTTCCTTGATGGTATAACGACCCAGCGGCAGCAGCTTGGAGATTGCAAGGCCGCGCTCGTTGGAAACCACAGTGTCTACAACATTCTGTGCCTTGTCGTAGATCTCAAAGGTTGCGCCCTGCAGGAGCGTACCTGCGGGCAGACCATTGATACTGTTGTAGTCCTTGGACTTTTTGATGACTTGGATCTGACCATACTGCGCTGTATTTTCCCATACAATCTCAGTGGTTTCGCCACGCTTTACGCGGAAGGTGCGCTCCTGTGTGTCGCGGATATATCCCGGTGCGGCCTGAATTTCTTCTGCGTAATATTTGCCCTCTTCCAGATCGTTTTCCAGCTCGATATAACCATCGCTGTCGGTGGTATACTCGCCAACAATGTTCTTATTCTTGTCTTTGATCAGGAAACGCACGCCCGGAATAGGGTCTTTCGTCGCGCTGTCAATCTTCTTGATGCGGACGCTGGACATCTTGGCATTTTCAAATTCCACAGTGGCCAGTTCACCAGCCTTTACAATAACATTCTTCGGATTTGTGTCGATACGGTAGCCATCGGGAGCCTTGATCTCGGTTACGACATAGATGCCGTCCTCCAGACCGGAAATGTTGACCAGACCGGCAGAATTGGAGGTATACTCACCGATGCGCTCGCCGTTTACCTTCTCAACCTTGAATTTCGCGCCTGCGAGTGCTTCGCCGGTACCCTTAACCACCTTGCGAATCTGCAAACCATACGCCTTTTTGTTGGTAAAGGTCAGCTCATAGGACTGACCGGCCTTGACCTCAATGGTCTTCGGGGTGTCCTGCAAGATATAGCCGGTCGGCGCTTTGATCTCGGTGATAATCAGCGAACAATCCGGCAGGCCGGTAAGCGTAATCGTACCGTTTTCGTCCGTTTCGGTTTCCTTGACGAGTTCGCCGTTCGACTTCGTGATTTTGAATTTCGCGTTTTTCAGCGGCTGACGGGTATCTTCGTCCACCTTTTTGATAACAAGCTGCGACTGCTTGGTATCCTTAAAGGTGACTTCATAGGTCTGACCCTTGCGGAGCTGTACGGTTTTCGGCGTTTCGTCGATCACATAACCGGACGGGGCCTTAACTTCGGTGATGATATATACGCCAGTATCCAGTTCGGGGATATGAACAACACCGTCCACATCGCTTACAACATTCTCACGGACAACGCTGCCATCGCCGCGCGTGATCTTGAACGATGCACCCGCCAGCGGCTTGCTGGTCTGTGCATCAACCTTTTTGATGAGCAGGCCGGGTTTCTTGGTGTTTTCGATGGTAAGCGTGTAGGTTTTGCCCTGTTCCAGCGAAATTGTGCGCGGATTCTTATCCAGAATATAGCCGCCCGGAGCGGTAATCTCGGTTACGATGTAATCCGCCGCGTCAAGGCCCTCAACGAATGCGGTACCGTCCTCGCCGGTCGTGATGTCCTCACGAACAACATCGCCGTTGGCACGGGTCAGCTTGAACACAGCACCCGGCAGCGGCTTCTTCGTTTCTGCATCGATCTTGGTGATCGACAGACCAGGCTTCTTAGTATTCTCGATGGTGATAGAAGTTGCCTTGTCGGTGGTGTGCTCGATTTCGTAAGGCTTATCGTTCAGGATATATTCCTTTAAAGTAGCAGTTTCCTGTACTTTGTAGGTGCCTGCCGGAGCCTTTTCGATGGTGATTTTACCGTTTTCATCGGTGGTGTAGTCACCGAGCAGAGTTGCATCACGCCAAATCTTAAACTGTACACCCGCCAGCGGCTGCTTGGTCTGGCTGTCAATCTTGACTACCTCGAACTTTTTCTGCTCTGTGTTGTCAATGATAATGTCCACATTGCCGTTCGTCGTATGCTCGATGGTGATCGGTTCCTTATTCAGCACATAACCGGCAAGAGTGTGATACTCGCGGAAAGTATAAGTGCCGCTGTCAGCGTAGGAGATCGTGAACTTGCCGTCCGCGCCGGTGGTAAAGTAGCCAATGCTCTTACCGTCCTTGAAGCCTTGGAAAACAACACCCTGCAACGGTTTACCAGTATCCTTGTCAATTTTAGTGACCGTAATGTCCTTTTTCATGACGTTGGGGATCACGAAAAATGTGGGATATTCGCTGTTGTTTTCGATGGTGAATACCTTTTCGTTCAGTACATACTTCGGGTCGGTGATAACCTCCTGCGCCTGATAAGTACCCGGCTCGGCATACGGCAGCCAGATACGGCCATCAGCGCCGGTGGTGTAATGGCCGAGCAGCTTGCCGTCCTTGTAGATGGCGAAAGTGACGCCTTCAATCGGCTTGTGAGTTTCACTGTCGATTTTCAGAATACCGAAATGCTTCTTGATGGTATTGGCAAAGGTAAGGGTCGGGATTTCAGCCTGATCCTTTACCAACTCAACCGTCTGCTCACCGGCGTCCATGTTGTAATGCTCGGTATCGCCGCCGGTTTCCTTAACGCGGTAAGTACCCGGCTGGAGATTTTCAACCATCGCTTCGCCGTTCTGGTTGGTCGTTACGGTCGTAAGGTGAGCATCGTTGTAGTACACATCAAACTTCCAACCGGACAGCGGAACCTTGGTTTCCTTGTCGATTTTCACAATACGGATGGATAATTTTTTTGTATTTGCAACATTGACCTCGCGGATGAGCTGCGTCGGGTCAGCGGTCGGGTCAATGTAGACCTCGTGTACCTGCTCGTCGCGGAGATAACCCTGCGGCGGTTCGGTTTCGACTACCTGATAAAATCCCTTGGGCAGATCGTACAGACCGGCATTGCCGTTTACATCGGTCTTTACGGTTGCAAGCACCTGGCCGTCGCGGCGGATTTCAAAGGTCGCGCCCTCCAGCGGCATCTTGGTGTCCTTGTCGTACTTGTAGATCTTGATGCCCGGTCGCGGAGCGTCCTTAAAGGACAGCTCGATGTCCTTGCTGTTGTCCCATGCGAAGGTCTGAATGTCCGAACCATCGGTAGCGTAACCCTCCGGCGCGGCAATCTCGTATACCTCGAAAGAGCCGGTCGGCAGGTCGCGGCCTTGAATTTCAAACTCGCCCAGCGCGTCAGTGGTGTAGGTGTGTTTGAAGTTGTTGTCGATGCCGCGCACCTCAAAGGTAGCGCCCATCAGGTTGCGACCGTCTGCGGACGAAATCTTGTGAACCTTAAAGGTGTGATCGTCGCTGTTGGCGAGCTTCAGCTCGACCGTCTGACCGCCCTTAGTACCGGTCTGTACGGTTTTAGCCGGGAGCAGGGTGTAACCCTCCGGTGCTGCCGTTTCCTTGATGGTTACGGTGGTATTCAGCGGCAGGTTCTCAAAGTTTGCTTCACCGTTGCTGTCGGTATCTTTGCTTTTGGTCTGAACTTCTCCAGCATCGGTATAGGTAATCTGGAAAGTACAGCCCTCCAGCGGTGCACCGTCCTTATCGGTTTTCAACACTTTAAGTCTTGCTTTTTCTTGGAAGGTGGCAGTACTGAACGCCAACTTATTGCTGGCCAGCTTGACCGCAGGTTCAACCAGAATGACCGGCTGAATGCCAGAACTGCTGGTCGATGCAATATAGACATTGTAGCGGTCAACATTCATGCTGGTTAAAAAAGAAGTGGTCAGCTTAGTACCTGCTGTGTCCATCTGTTCGGCAGTAGATTTGGGGATGCAGAAGTAAAACACCTGACCAAACGCCATATCATTGCTGTTCTTATACAGGGTCTTATCGCTGTGTACCTTGTTCAGCGTCAGCAGACCGTCACTGCCGTTCTTGTTGCCGTCCTCGTCCATGATAAACGCGCCAGACGGAAGATTCGATGCACGCACAAAGATACGATTGCTGCGAACGAAAGTCGCAGAAGCCGCAGCCATCGGCAGAACGAGATAATCTGTACCATCAATCGACTTTTCGGCAAATACACCGGACTTCACAATACCATTCGGCAGGTCAACGGAGCCGGTCTTGGCATTGGCTGCGTTGTAGGTCGCGCTTCCGGGAGTATAATTGATGGTATTGCCGACCCATGGAGCATGACCCTTGCCGCTGCTGCCCCAAACGCCGTCAAACTCATTGCCGTATTTCAACATCTCAATGGCGGCGTAAAGAGTAAGTGCTTCCGAAGTAGTGGATGCACTCAGCGTCTTGCCGGACGAACGGTAGCCGAGCGAAGTGGAACTCGGATAGGTCACGCCGAACTTGCTGTTAGCGGCAATCTGTGCATCGCCCAGCGCACACCAGATAGCAGCCTGCGAAGCAGAAAAATACATATCTGCGGTAAAGTTACCGGCGTTGAGCACCTTGGAACCGCTGATAAAGGTGTTCAGCGTGTTACGGCTGTCCGACTTGACAACAACGCCGTACACACGCATATCCTTGACCTGCCCGGTTACGGTGTACGGCTTGCCGCCTGTACCGGGATTTCCCTTGGCGTGATCTGCGCAGTATGCGCGGATTTCCGTACCGTCCGATGCTTTGGTGAACATCGGCCATACATTACGCGGTGCACCATTCTGCTGGAACCACGCCTTGCTGACGCCCTTGTCCGCCACATTGTAGGTTTCACCGACCTTGATCTCAATGGCCGATGCCTTGTTATCTTCTTCCGCAGCAAATGCGGTAGGTACACTGACCGCCATGCTGCTGCAAAGCGTTACCGCAGACAACACGCCTGCCAAGGTACGCTTCAAGAAGTTTTTTCTCATTTTTTCATCTCCTTCTGCAAATAAAAAAGAGATTAGGAAAGGAAATCCTAATCTCTTAGTCGTTATGATTCTGTTACTTCATGAACTCCTGTGCGCAATAAACATCGCCATTACCAGATACTGCGAAGCCAATTCCGACACGACTATATTCGGGGTTAAGCATGGTTCTACGATGACCTTCTGAATTATAAAAACCTGTCATGCAAGAAGTGACCGGATCGGAAAAATTCGTTGTGCCAATGTTCTCGCCACTGTCAATATCATCAGCAGAAATTCCGACCAACTTAGCATAGGCTGTATTATCGCTCCACACAGAATGTCTAAATTCGGTAGTAAGATGCTTTGCCCAATACTGTGCCCACTGCATCAAGTTTTTATCTTGCACCAGTGCCGGAGCACCGACTTTAGCGCGTTCCTCGTTGATACGCACAATCATTTCCTGCTCCCACTGACGGAGCATCGCATCGGTAACGGTCGCACCGGTCGAGGTTTGGTTATCGGATACGCTCGTATCCTCCTTAACGGTTTCGCCATTAGCCTTGCGGAGCTGCTTTGCCCAATACAGGCTGACAGGTTTGTTGTCGAACGAGATCGCATCAACCGGCGCGCCGGTCATACTCTCCAGCGCGGAGATCACATCAGCGGTGGTGGCGTTAGCCTTGCCGGTAATGGTCGGGCCGTACTTCGCAGCGATAGCAAGCAGCTTGTCCTTGTCGCTGTGGTTCTGGATCATTTCCTCGTTAAACTCGTCCATGGTGCTGTTCCACTTGGTAATGGCAGCAGCCGTAGGCGTGGAGGGCGTCTGCTTGACTTCCTCAACATAAGTACCGTTCGGGTCAATGCTGACCGCCTTGGTAGCCATGTTAAAGGATACACCGAAATTGATGGTCTTGCCAATGTCGCGCAGCTTGACATAGTTGTTGCCCTTGATTTTGTAGGCTGTCATGCTGACTTCCTGGCCGTCCACAGTGATACGCTGGTCGGTCGGCTTGGCGGTCGCGCCGGTTACGGCAGTGTCTGTAATTCCGGTCAGCTCCGGTGCAGTGCGCGTAGTGCTGATCTCGACAGTGCGCGTGTCCTCGTTCCAGTCTACGCCAAAGCCTGCCAGTTTACCAACATCGCGCAGCTTAAAATAGTTGTTGTCGTTGATGTTGTAGCCGGTCGGGTACACACGGGTAGAGCCAACATAAACAGCCTGTCCCTCAGTTCGGGTCGGCACAATGGTTAATGCGTTTGCTGCACCTGCGGTCGGCAGCGATGTTGCGATTACCGCCGCAGCAATGGCAGTTGCGAAAATCCTCTTGGTCATGGTCAGAACCTCCTCTTTAATGGTTATCAGTTGTCAAGGCGGCGCTTGATAGCGCGAACCAGCGTTACAATCCACGACACAATCACCAGTCCAACCAGAATGAAAAAGATCGTGTCAGCCAGCGTTTTGTGCGCTTCGCTCCACTCAGGGAATCGAAACACTACGATTGCCGCATACGCCATCGGAATGATAAAGCGTGTTTTGATGAGCAGCAGGATCAACTGCGGGATCAGGAGCAGAAGTCCAAATCCACCGAGCATTATAGTATCTACTGCTTCAACCTCCGGTGCTCTCCATCGTACATACCTCATAAAAGCCGCCTCCTTTGTTTTGCGATATGCTCTATTTCTTCAAGTATATCATATCATAATTTCCATTATTTGTCAAGTATTATTGACGAGGTTTTTTCATGTTTCTATGGTAGCACAGAGTGTGTACCATAAAACGGACTTTCTCGCTGCCGAGGTTACTTTGTTAGGTAGTCGCTTAAATTGCCATCGCCTGTACGCACCAGCGCTGGCTGGGCACATCACGCACGCAAGTAATCAGTGTGATGATGTTTGCATCGGACGGGTCAAGTACGCTTGTATCGGTCTTAGCAATCTTGCGAACGCTGTATACCTTGTAGGTGCGCGTTCCGAAAATGGTGGTATAGGAGATTGTATCACCGTTTTTCAGCGTGTGGATATTGCCGAAGTAGCCGTAGCTGCCCCGATTGTGACCGCACATTGCGACATTGCCGTCCCAGCCGCTTGTACCCTCAAAGTGTGCCGCACCGAGCCGCATATTGGCAATGGTTTCGCCGTCGTATACCTTTTTGTTTACACCGATGGACGGAATAGACAGCTTTCCGATACTGCCGTCCGAATACTTCATACCGGAGGTAGAAGTATAACCGGAGCCGTAGGCTGCATCTGCGCCGCCGCCTGTATAGCCGCCGAGAGAGTCGGTTTCCGATACGGCTGCTGTGCCGGTGCTGATCTCATAGATCGGTGCACTGGATACGGTTGTATTCTCCGCGTCCGGCGGCATTACAATATCGCCGCCGCCCGACATTGCACCATTCGAGGTGACAGTCTGACCGAAATTCGCCTGCGTGGAGTGCGGGAACATCGGCTCAACGCCCGAAATATCCGGCGTAAGCAGCTCACCTGTGCCAAGAATATCAGCCTGCGGCGAACCAAATTCCGGCGGGATAAATGCGCTGTTTTTGGAAATATCGCGGTTGACATTATCCGCACCAATCGTCGTTACCGGGTCAATCGAAGTGGACTTGCCAAAGTTACCAGCCGATGCACCCGAAAAATTGTAGGTCAGGTTAGAAGCGAATGCCGGGATACTCGCCATCATCGTCAGCGCCATCGCGCTGGACAGGAGCGTCCTGCTGAGAGAACTCCGGTTCCACATCTTCCAGACCGGCGTAATCCTCGGTTTCGTCCACTGCATCGGCGCTTTCAGCAGCGATTTCATCGGTGTTGCCGAACTGCTGTTCTTCTGCCGGAGCTGCGAGTGCGGGGATACTGTGCTTACCGCCCTTGCGTTTCCTGCGGTTTCGGATCGCGGCTTTGACTTTTTCAAGCGGCCCGAAAATCTGCTGGCGCTCGCGCTCCCGTTCTTCCTCTGCTTGTCTTTCACTTTTTATCCTCTCCGTTTCATTGTTGATTTTTTCGCGGACAGCCTGCGCGCCCATCTGCATCTGCCGCATCATACGGCGGCACATCGGAGGTCGGAACGCGAACAGAAGCATCAGGATACCAAAGACGGCACACAGCACCCAACTGATAAGCGGCGCTTTGTGCTCATCATTCCGGCTGTCCTGCTGCTCCTGCTCCGGGTCGATCAGACCGGTTAAGTCCGGCGGATCTTCCTCGTGTCCCTGTTCTTCCTCCGGGATTGCCGGAATTTCTTCAATCGGTGTGCCGCTGTAAACCGCAATGTAGCGCACACCTTCGTTGTTCCGACGAGATACCTCACCGGCATAGGTAGCTGTAACTGTGTAGCCGGTCGTGCGGCTGGAAGTCGCGGTGCCGGTATAGCTTACAACAGCAGTGTAAGTGGTCTGAACTGTTCCGAAGTTATCCGCTTCAGCGTTTGCTTCTTTCCACTCAACATCGGCAAAGCGCAGGGTATGTCCGTTTTCTGTAATGCTCTTTGGGATGCTCTCCATATCCATTTCGGTCATACCGGGGTATTCACGAGTAGCGCTCAAATCGTTTGATACGCTTTCAGTGCCTGCAACCTTGGTTGATATACTGGAAATATCGAGATAGGCTGTGCCGGAATAACCGTCTGTTGTGCTGACGGATTTGCTTTTCGGCAGCAGCGACAGCACATCATTGGTGTTGCTGCTGCTGGAGCTTACCGTTACTGTTTCCGAATGGACTTTGCGTTCCATCTCCGGCAGTTCGATTTTCAGAAGATCCTCAAAGGTGTACTTGAAGCCGCCGCGCTCAAAATCCGCTTGCGGGATTTTATCCGGCGAGGTGGTTTTGCCCACATCGTAGATCTTCTTCAGCTGCAAGCCGTCCGAGCTTGTCTGCACATCGCTGGGCAGCAGCTCTCCGGTGGCCGCATCGGTGCTGGCTGTCTGGTTGGTCGCTGTAACCGCCGTCCCTACGGTGCTCTGGGTTGCAGTTCCGGCAGTTGCCGCAGCAGTCGGAGTATCTGCCGCCATCGCTCCGGCCTGCATTGCGCACGCCGCTGCCAGCAGGGTGGCGGTCGCGCAAAATTTTTTGATCTTCACTTTCTCACTCCTCATTTATTTTGTCAGATCGTTGATGGAATGTTTCGGCTGGTACTGCTTGTCCTTGGTGTGCTGCGGCGTATGTGTGGCACGCGCTTTAATATCCGCAATGCGCTGCCGAATAGATACTTTTCCTTTTCCGCTTGACTTAGGTGCCGCACCCTTTCTTTCTTCAGATCTGTCCTCCGACTTGGACTGCTCCGCTTTGTCCGTTTCCTGCATCTGTTCCGGCGGCGTCAGCAGACGCTTCAATTCATCTGTGACCGCAATGATGGCTGCCTGGCACTCATGAACATTGCCGCCGTTTGCCAGCACACCTCTCAGAGCGGTAAGCTGCGTCAGCATCATATTTGCCTGATCCTGCGTGATACCATTATTCATAGTTTGAATAGGATTGATCGTCGGACTGTTCTTCGTCATCGTCGTAGTTGTTGTTGATGCCGACCTGCTCTGCATTGTATTCTCGGATTTTTCTGATACGCTGCCGGACAGATCGGCGCTCTGTTTTTTTTCGTCGATACCCGGCAAAATCTCGATACCTGCGTCCTTGCGAATCTTATTTGCAAGCTCTGCATCTTCGGTCTTGATGACAACATTTGTAGTCGCTGGGTTCTGCGGGTCAGGGATATAGCCGCAGGCTAATTTGTGCTTCTTTGCCAGTTCGGCAAACTTCGTCAAACTGTCTGTGTTAATAGGAAATGCTGTGATCTGTTTGCCTTGCTCCAGCATTTTTGCCACATTGGTTCTTCCACCCATGTTGACTTCATTTCTCACAGCCGCGATCAGCAGCATCGCGAGGTTTACTGCTCCGGTTGCCGCGAGTTTGACTGCGGCTTCGGTCAGCATGATCTCCATGCGCAGCACTCGTTCCGCCGCTTCTGCTTCTACCGACATTTGGTTTCACTTCCTTACTATGTTCATCTTCATTTCTTTCAATACGCTGCCACTCAGTGTTTGCTGCCTCCAGCCGTTCCTCCATGGCGGGCGCGTTTTCTAAAACCGTCTTACAGGTGCGCTGCTTTTTTCGCAGCACATGCAGTTCTTCGGTCAATCCTTTGGTCTGCGCTTTGAGCGTCTGCTTATCAGCATCCGGCTTTCGACATTCTGCATACAGATGTTTTCTCCTGTCTGTCAAAACATAAATTTCATTCGATAGCGCTTCTTCGTACAGGTTCACATCTGCTTTCGTGTTCAGTCGATTATCACGCAAGAAATAATACTGCTGCGAATATCGCTCCAGTTTCTTTAACTCATCGAGCATTACGCCGCGGACTGCGCGCGGTGCTTTGCGCGCGCGCACCTTACTAAGCATATAAACATAGCGCCAGTACAAGGCACGAATGCCGCGCAGCGTAAGCCGCCGATGCGGAATGATTGTCCATGGCAGCGCGTAATATTTCTTTCGGTGTTTTCTCTGCTGATATTTTTGCTGAAAGGCTCTCCGGTTTGCCGCAACTTCGCTTTTGTCGGCGGCTTCCAGCCGCTTCACAAGTTCGCGCGGTGTGTATTCCTCACCGAGCGATTTCATGCGAATAAAACGCTTACCGTTCGGCGGGCGAATGGCAGCGTACTTGCGCTTTTCATTGAACTTGATTTCGTAGCCGCGCAGCCTAAGCAGTTCCCAAAAATTATTGAGCGAATGTGACTGCTTCAGTACGACATCAATATCACGCCGGATCTCATTTCGGATTGTTGGGCGGTACTCCTGTTCGGCTTTCCATTCCGCATAGTGCTTGGCCTTGCGGGTCTTAGGATCGTCGATAACCGACAGGTGATGCGCTCGGCAAATCTCGTCTGAAATAGCGCGCAGCTTGTAGAAACTTGCCGGTGTGGATTGGAACTTGTGACCGTCCACGAACGACACTGAATTGAGGATTATGTGGTTGTGTATATGCGCATGATCTGTGTGAGTGCCTATCACAACTTCAAAATCTTCTGCGAAGCATCGCTCGATAAATTCGCACCCAACTTGGTGTGCTTCCTCCGGCGTGACTTCACCCGGCTTGAACGACTGAATGTAGTGATAGCCGAGAACTTTATCTGTTTTCTTTTCGTGCTGCTTGGTTTCCATCATCTGCTGATAGGCTTCATCGCACGCGCAAGTGAAACCGGAAGTCAGCGTGTCCTTAATTCCGAAGAAACTGTGAAAACCTTTACACGCTGTTTTTTCCGGGTTCATCACATAATTGATACGTTTATCCAACCGCGCCCGAACTACATGAATTTTCAGAACCGCCACTGTGCTAACCTTTCAACCTGCTGCTCCAATTTCTCTTGTGCATCGGAAATCTGATACAGTGTTCCCATTGAAACTTTGCCAGAAATATGGGCGAGTTTCGCCATCTGATTGATATTACGACCAACACCTCGCACCTGACGTTGAACATCTTGCATCAGCTCAGGCGGCAAAGTTTTGATTTCTCCGCTCACGATCAAAGCGCGAAAATACCCGGTCATAGTCATGCCATTGGCTTTAAGTTTTCTTCTTAACAACAGCATTTCCTGATCGCTCAAACGAACGATAATTTGATTGGTTCGCTTTCTCATGTTTGATTTTTCCTTACATATGGTCGCTTGGGGGTTTTAGGGGGTATCCCCTTAACAAGCCGGATTTTGGCTATCCAAAATCCTATGCTTGCGGGGACTTTAACCTTTAGCGCGATAAATTGCTTTCGCGCGTCCCGCGCGAGGGTGAATTTTTTCCGTTTTGCAGTTTAACACAAAGCTGATCGTTAAAATCTTTCACTTCGGGAACACAGGTTCGCACTTCAAGATTTTCCGGGAACTGCTGACGCAGCATCGTGAAAATTCTGCGCGCTGCGGTCTGTCCGGCTGCGTCGTTATCGAAACAAAGAACGACCCGCTTAAAAGAAAAATTGTTAAGCGTTCGTTCCAGCGCAACCGGCAGCTTACGCTCCGATGCCGTCACGCCGCCGAGTGCAAGATAGTTATCTTTCTTCCAATCCAGACCTCCAAACTTCCGCAGTGTTGCGACCGAAAGTGCGTCGATTGCCGCTTCACAAACGAACAAGGTTTTTCCGCTGCCGCGCAGAAAAAATCCGTAACTTTTGTCACTGCCGGTTGCTTCCTGGCGGAAGTGCGAGTCGGTGAGCGTCCCACGCAGAAAAGCGTACCTCGCATTGTTATTTTCGTCCTTGCCAACGAACACAGCATTGTGGTGCTGTGCGTCCTCATACAGCAGGTCATACTTGATGCAGTGGTTGACGATTTCCGCTGCAATGCCGCGCGACCGATGCAAGTATGCAAACACGCGACGGTTGCCGTTATTCTTTGGCGGCAGGGCGAATGCTGTGCGCTCAGGCGGCTTTGCTTTGTGCTCTGCCTGCGTGGCAGGGATCGTCTTAAAATCTTCACCGGCCAGTGTGCGTACTGCATCCTGAAAACTCATGCCATGAACGGCTTGAAGAAAGCCGATTGCATCGCCGCCGCCCTTGTTCTGTGAGAACCAGTTCCATCGTCCATCAGCCGAGATACGCATACTGTCATGAGATTTCAGTGTCCATGACTGACCAATGCGTTTCAGCTCTCCGGGCGGCTCATACTGCTGCAAGAACTGCACAAGGTCAATGCTGCGTGCGCGTTCGATCTGCTCGTCAGTCACGCGGCGGTTCGCGTTCGTTGTCATGCGCATTTCCTCCGTCCTTAGTATCTGCTGACGGGCGCTCTGCTGCTAACAGGTCAAGCAGCGTCTGCGCATCGTCATAGGTTGGTGCAATCTCACTGATCTTTTCAAGCAAAGCGCGTTCCTGCAACTGTTTGCGCTTCTCGGTAAGCTGCGAGAGCTTCTCCTGATACGCTTTGATTTTGGTCTGCACCTTCAAAATATCAGTTTCTATGCGTTTGATCTGTTCATTGGTACTTGCCATATACAATCCCTCCTTTCTTTGTTTTCTCATGCGTCAGTATTGAGCCGCTGGCGCTCGCTGTTATCTTCCCTTTATCCTAACGGAGTTCAACTTCCGGCGCTTGCTTCACAGGAGCGCACCCATGCTGTTCGATTATCAAGGTACAGCAGAGGATCTTGTAAAGGGCAGAAAAGTTATGAATTCTAATCTCTAAAAATGCCGCTCTAAAAAAGTGCCTCTACTTATACCTAAAAAAACAGGGGTTTGTAACACTTTTTCGATGATTGTTCACAGTTTGTTTACAAAATTTCAGACTTACCAAACACAGTGTTCAACAAAATTCGCTTTGAGAGCATAAAAAAAGGTCGAATTGCTTCGACCTTTGAAAAATTGATTTTGAACTTTTTTGACCGTTTAGAGCCATTTTTGAGAAAATGGTAAAGGTGGATTATTGGACTGGGTGAACCGTGGTTATGTCGGGTTCGTCACTGCGACCGACCAACATCGGATGTAGCCATCGCAGTACAACTTTGCGGCTTTCCGGCTTGGACTTACTGCCAGTCCAAAAGTGGTGCCAATGTCCGCGCCGGGTATGCGTGCGAACATGACCGCTGCGCCGATGACTGGTGCTGCGCTGCTGTGCTTTGGTGTTTTTCTCCTCGGCCTGCGCTCGGCGCAAGGCCGAGCCGATTGCCAGACCGGTATCATATGACTGCACCTCGCGGAACCTGTCGCGGATCGGTGCAGCAGTCGAACGTGAGCGGTATGTCTGCGCCGGTGTCGATGCTATATCCGCATTAGCGGCGCAGATATATAAGTACAAATTCAGGTATCGCAAAATAGTGGTACGGTCTAAATTTACCTCATAGCCGTCCGGATGTTTTGCTCGGTTTGCCGCTTTGGTCGTTGCATTGATGCAATCGCCAACCGTCATGCCATTAAGATGTAGCGGCATAGTCAAGGTACTGAAAGTTTTGTATACCACACAAACGTAAAAGACAGGTGTTCCTTTATCCATATCTCGCACGATAAACGGGAAGAAACCGATAATCTCCGGGTCAATAACGCCGGGACAGGAGATAAAAGCACAGCGGTACGGCGGATGAAGCAGCACATCAATCGGCAGATTATCACTATCGTCCCACTCGTCAGCCTGCTGTACAAGTTCTGCGGCCAGCGTATTATCAAAACTGTACACAACCTTGCTGTGCCGCCAAAGCGCACAGCAGAAAAGTTCAAATGATGCGTGTACGATTTCCACAGGCAGAGAACCGTTCGCAACGTGTGCCTGTACAATGCTCATAGCTGCATACAGTTCCGCTTCCGCAGCCATATTGGACGGTTGGGTTGCTCGAATTTTAGCTGTCAATTCGTCTAAACTCTCCCAGCAATGCGGAATAAGGTTGCTCCATTGCCGCACCAGCGGCAATGGAGTGTTTTGCTCAGTCAACATATTGTCCCTCTCTTTCGTTATACACGCTGCTTGTCAATGGCCTGTACTTCGGCTTCGGTGTAAAAGTCAGCATCAGCCGGGATTGCAAATTCCAGTACGCCGATATGGTGACTGGTAATCAGCATCGGATACAATTCCTTATCCAGTGCTCGCGCCCACACCTGCGAAACCGGCGTTCCTGCATCTTCGCAAAGCACCTTGCGGCGCACTTCAACGGATGCACCCGGCAAGAGTGGAACACGGCTGTATACACCATCTTTCAGCCGCAGCATATTCACACCGGGCACTGACGGGGTTAAAGAGAAAAACTGAAGTTTCATGGTTGCTATCCTCCTTGTAGCTTCTGTTTATATCAGAGGGAGCGGCGGCTCCCTCTGATATACCCGATCTGTCTTGCATCAGTCCCACAGGTGGCGCTTTGTAAATGCCTTTTGTCTGTGGGACGGATCGCGGTCAGACTGCCGTGGCGTTGCCCGGTGATGTCCCAACTATCACTGCGGGAGCTTTTGCCGGGCTGGGCAGGACCGTTCACTCGTCCTCGCTTTCCTCGCCGTAATTATCCGGTACGAGGTCGAGATCGTCGTACCAGAGTTCAACGCCGTTAAGGATGTAATCCGGGTCACACGAGTTTTCGGCTTCGAGGGGCTCTGCACCTACGAGGTCGAGGGCTTCGTCGAGGGTCATGCTGTGGTTGGTAAGGATGTTGGCAATGGTTTTGCCGGTTTCATTACTGATGATTTTCATGGTTTTCCTCCTTGATTCTATGCTGTTGGTTGGTGTTCTGTATCTCTTCTATAACGCCATTTTGGCGTGTTGTCAAGAGAAATTGCGCCAAAATGGATGTTGCTTAGCGGTTATCATAAGCGCATAGAGCCTCGCACAGCTCGCGCGTCGGGCACTGAGAGCAGTCGCACTCCGATATGATAACGTTTTCGCACAGTACTATCTTTTAGCCGATACGAGTGAAATACGAAACCGTTTTACCGCGAGTTACCTTGATCTGGTTCCACGCCCAGCCGTTTTCATCGTTCGCATTGCTTTCCAGCATAAGCTGTTCGCCGCTCTGCTTCAAAAAGTGCATCTGCAACAGCAGATCGACAAGTTCGTTTGCATCAATCGTCCGAGTTCTGATCTCGCCATTCGGACAGATTGTGCGCTGCTCATACTTATGGTTCATTTTCAGACTTCCTCTCTTGATTTTAGTGCCTTACTCGGGTTATAATCAAGGTACAGCCGGAGTAAGGCTTCCGGCTGGCCTTGTAATTTTGGCTTGCGGTGTGGCTTGGTCGGCGTTACCGCAAGCCATTTTCATTACTTGCTGATATGCTCAATGCAAGCAATGATTTCGTCGGGCGTATGCCCCTTGGATTTCAGCCATTCGATCAGTCTGGCGATTTCCTTACAGGTCATTTCCTCCATGCTACCTCACTTCCTTTCAGATCAGAGGTTTTACTCTCCTTGCCTTACAAGTATATTATAAACCATTCGGTTTATATTGTCAACCCTTTAGTTGATATTTATAAACTAAAATATTGACATTTTATACTTTTTGGTTTATACTTCATTGCAAGGGGGTAATATTATGACAACAAAACAAATCGTAAAGCAGGCGCTCGCATACTGCGATCTATCCAATGCCGAATTGGCTCGTCGATTAGACTGGTCACCACAACTGTTGAGCAAGCGCCTTTCCACCGGAAAACTTTCACCAGAAGAATGGACTGCTATCGGAGAAGCCATCGGCGCAGAAGCAAAGATCTGTTTTCAATTCCCAGATGGAACTGTAATTCCATAAACAAAAAAGACTGCTTACGCAGTCTTTTTCTTTTTTCTTTAATTGGTATATTAGCAACTGACACAATATGTTGTATTGTTGTTATCTACATATCACAGATATTGATTTTTGTTTGCTTTTACCAAAGTTTTATCATATATAATGTGTTATAATTTTTGCATACCACAATATATAGGGGATAGATATAATGAGTGCAACTATTCAACGATACCGAAAAGGACAACACTTAAAGCAAACACAACGCCTGCTGATTGAGCATCTACGCTTACAGGGTCATAGCACACGCGATATAGCAGATGTTGTTGGATGCAGCCATGTAACTGTATGCAACGAGTTAAAACGCGGTCAGTATGAACACACAAATTCCGACCTGACTACGGAAATTAGATATTCGCCGGAAATTGCAGAGCAGCGTTATCAGACTAATCTTGCAGCTAAAGGTGCACAGGTCAAGATTGGACACGATCACAAGCTCGCTAAGGCTTTGGAAACTCTGGTCATCAAAAAGAATTACTCGCCCTCGGCGGCAGTGGCCGAATTGAACAACAAAGGCTGGGATTTTGATGTGAAAATTTGTGCGCGCACCGTATACAACTATATTGATACCGGCGTTCTGAATATCAACAGAACAGATTTGCCCATGAGAGGTAGACAGAAGCGCAAATATAGACGTATCAAAACACAGAAGCGTGTATCTGCCGGAACCAGCATTGATTATCGCCCAGAGGAAGTAGATGAGCGTACAACGCTCGGCCATTGGGAGATGGATACTGTGTATACCACCACGAAAAAGGCAAAAGCCGTTCGGCTGAAACCGGCCTTACTCGTACTGACGGAGCGCCTGTCGCGCAAAGAACTCATTATCAAGATGCGCGACCGTACCTCTGCCAGCGTAGTTCGTGCGCTCAATCGTCTTGAACGCAGTATGGGTGCAAAGAAATTCACAGATACTTTCAGAACGATCACCGTAGATAACGGCAGCGAATTTGCCAATGTAGATGGCATGGAGAACTCCGGCCTGCGCAAGAGTGAGAAACGCACGAAAGTATATTACTGTCATGCCCACCATAGCTGGGAGCGTGGTTCTAATGAGAACGCTAACCGTCTAATCCGGCGATGGTTTCCAAAAGGTACTGACTTCTCCAAGGTGACGGCAGCACAGATCGCTGCTTTGCAGGACTGGATCAATAACTATCCACGCAAGGTTCTCAGTTGGGCAACCTCTAATACAGTGTACGAACTGTATATGCAGCAGCAGGAATAAGCCATCAAAATCGCATATTTTCTCATTTTAGGAGTGGCGAAAAAAGTCACTCCTTGTTGGCGTGCTTAAAATACCTCGAATTACCCTAAAAAAGTGCTTATAAAGTGTAAAAAGTAAAGGCATTGTGTATGATGTACACAATGCCTAAAAATCTTCTATCAATTTGTGTTAATTTTGCTCTTGCTACTCAGCCAATCGACGCAATATGCAAATAACTCTTTTCTTTCGCCTTTATTTGTGCTATCATTAACAGTGACAAATAACGAATAGGGCGACTGTACCGTAGAAAGGGATGGAGTTTGCATGCGCCATATTATTGATTTATGTGATTTAACGGAAAAAGAATTTTCCGATCTGTACAAGTTGGTCAGCAATATTATCGACCGACCGGAGGGTTATGTAGATGCCTGCCGCGGCAAGGTGCTGGGCAGCCTGTTTTATGAACCTTCTACCCGTACCAACCTGTCGTTTTCCACCGCGATGATGAGACTGGGCGGCAGTGTTGTCGGTTTTTCTGATCCGAACGCCACTTCTGCGTCTAAGGGCGAAACACTCAAGGATACTATTAACATGGTATCCAGCTATGCGGATATGATCGTCATGCGCAACCCGCGAGAGGGCGCAGCCAAGGTAGCTTCATTGTACTCGTCTGTGCCTGTCATCAATGCCGGCGACGGCGGTCATCTGCACCCGACCCAGACACTTGCCGATATGATTACCATTCTGCGTATGCGCGGCTCTGCTGACGATATGAAGATTGGTCTGTGCGGTGATTTGAAGTACGGCCGTACCGTGCATTCTCTGCTGCATTTTCTGCAGCGGTATCATAATGTACAGTTTTACCTGATCGCACCTGATGCACTCAAGCTGCCGGACTATATGGTAAAATTCCTGAAAGACAACAATATGCCGTTCTGCGAGGTAGACAGCATTGATGAAGTTCTGCCCGAGCTGGATGTGCTGTACATGACTCGCATTCAGCGCGAGCGCTTTGTCACGGCAGAGGAGTACGCAAACCTTGAAGGCAATTATCAGCTGACAGCTGAGAAGATGAAGCGCGCCAAGAAGGACATGCTGGTACTTCATCCGCTGCCGCGTGTTGATGAGATTGCACAGGACGTGGATGATGATCCGCGTGCGGTCTACTTCCGCCAGGCGCGGTTCGGCATGTTCGGCCGTATGGCACTGCTGTTGACGCTGTCCAAGCTGCCGTTCGAGCGTGCCGGTCATCATGAAATCGGTGCAGATCCCGGCATCCGCTGCTCCAACCACAAGTGCATTACGCGAAGCGAGCTGTATGTACCGCTGCACGGCAAGGTCGGTGACCGCTGTCCGTACTGCGATGCCGCGCTGGAGATGCAGCTGTAATAAAAAAAGAGTCTGTTGCAGAACAGGTCCGCAAAGAACGCAGGGACGAAAAGTCGCATAAGGCATTTCGTCCCTGCGTTTGTTTTCAAAAATGGGTGGTTTGGTCTTGTTTCACACCTAATCATAAAGCAAAAAGACGAGTAAGCAATCCCTTTCAGGGAAACTTACCCGTCTTTTCTTACGCACTATTTTGCAGCGCGCCCTTTTATATTACTTATCGCTGTTTTTCGGCTGTTTTACAGGCACACGCTCACCGTTCGGCCGGATTTCCGCCAGCGGATTCCTTGCCGCAGCTTCGCGCATGTTTTCATTCTCGATGTGGGTGTAGATCATGGTCGTATCCACACTCGAGTGACCAAGAATGCTTTGCAGTGTGCGGATATCCACGCCGTTCTGGTACATGAGCGTTGCCGCTGTGTGACGCAGCTTGTGCGCAGAGTATTTTTTGGGGTCGAGTCCGGCTTGACCGATATATTTCTTTACCAGCCACTTGACCGTCTGTACGTTAATACGGTTGCGCTTTTTGCTGACAAACAGCGCGTCCGCGTCCTGCTCGTTCGGCTCCAGGCGTTTGGGCAGATACTGTTCGAGCGCGGCAAGACACGCATCATTGAGAAATACCGTCCTCTGCTTGCCGCCCTTACCGAGCACGCGCACGGTATCGTCCTTGAAGTCGGTCAGATTCAGTCCGACCAGTTCGGAAACACGCATGCCGCAGTTAAGGAAAAACGTCAGGATGCAGTAATCTCGCTCGGCATACGGGCCGGTGACGGATTCCAGAAGCCGCACGCTGTCGTCCGTTGTAAGATAAGTCGGCAGAGATTTACGGACAGTCGGCGCTTCCAGGCCGCTGACCGGATTGACCTCTAAAACATGCTGTTTATCGGTCAAATACCGGAAAAATGCGCGTATCGCAGAGACCTTGCGTGCACGCGAGTTGACACTCAATCCGTAATTGGTGTGGTTGCTGTTCTGCTGCGTTGGGCGGCTCTGCGCCATGTATTCCAGATAATCATAGGTGTCCGACAGCGTGATATCACGGATAAAATCCAGATCAATGTCGCTGATGTCGATCTCATCAAGCGGAAGATTTTTATCGACTGCGCCTTTGTTGTGCTTGAGTACGCGAAAAAACAGCCGCAGATCAAGATAATACTCGTGTGCGGTTTTTGCGGATTTGCCGCGTATTGTGGAAATATAGGTTAAAAAATCCCGCAAAACGCGCGGTGCGTCTGCGGCGTATTCGTTCATCGGCTTGTCCATTGCTGCGCTCTCCTCGCCTGCTGTGATACTGTATTTATTATAACGCATTCTGCAATTTGCGTCAAACTTGCAATTTTCGGAAAAACAACGTATAATAAAGCCAACAACTTAATGGGAGGGGCATGGCTGATGAGCCGAATTTTTATTCAGCGCGGAGATATTACCCAATGCACGACAGATGCGATCGTAAACGCTGCCAACACGTCCCTGCTGGGCGGCGGCGGTGTGGACGGTGCCATTCATCGAGCGGCAGGACCAGAGCTGCTGGCGGAATGCCGCACGCTCGGCGGCTGTCGGACCGGCGAAGCCAAAGCAACACGAGCATATCGTCTGCCATGTCGGTATGTCATTCATACGCCGGGACCGATCTGGCGCGGTGGACATGCGGGTGAGGCGGTACTGCTGGCAGGCTGCTATCAAAACTGCCTGCGCATTGCATCCGAATTAAATTGCAAAACCGTGGCGTTTCCGTCCATCAGCACCGGTGTATATCGCTTTCCGCTGAACCGTGCCGCTGAAATCGCTATCCGTACGATTGAGGAATATCTCTCAACTCATGCAGAAATTGAGCAGGTAAGCATGATCTGCTTTGATGGAACCACGCTTTCGGCGTATCAAAACGCGCTTTCTGAACGGGAGGCTAACCATGTCTAAAAATCCGAATCAAAAGCTGAAGCTGCTGTATTTATACCAAATCCTGCTGCAGCGAACGGATGAAAACCATAAACTCACCACAGATGAGCTGCGTGCGGCGCTCGAGCGCGGCGGCATCACCGCTGAGCGCAAAAGCATTTATTCGGATATCGAAGCACTCCAGAATTTTGGTCTGGATGTAATTTGTCAGAGAGGCGCCGGCGGCGGCTATTATGTCGCGTCACGCGAGTTTGAACTGCCCGAGCTCAAGCTGCTCGTGGATGCAATCCAGTGCTCCCGCTTTATTACCGAGAAAAAATCCAACGAGCTCATCGGCAAAATCGAGCACCTCACCAGTGACCATGAAGCGCATACGCTTCAGCGTCAGGTGTATGTTTCCGAACGTGTGAAAACGCTCAATGAGCAGATTTACTACAATATTGATGCGTTGCACGCGGCCATATCCAACGATGTCCAGATTACGTTTCGCTATTTCAACTGGGTGCTGAATTTCTCTGCCAGTCCGCGCATTCAAAAGCAGTACCGCCGAGATGGTGCGCGCTACCGCGTCAGTCCGTGGGCGCTGACGTGGGACAATGAAAATTACTATCTGATTGCCTTCGATCACGATGCTGATGAAATCCGCCATTACCGCGTAGATAAGATGGATTCACTTGTGCAGACCGACCTGCCTCGTGAGGGGAAACAGCTGTTCGACGACCGGTTTGACGCGGCAGCCTACTCCCGCAAGGTGTTCGGCATGTTCTCCGGCAAGGAGAAAACTGTGCGGCTGAAATGCCTGAACCGCTTTATCGGTGTCATGCTTGACCGATTCGGCAGCAACCTGCGTCTATTGCCGGCAGATCACGAGCATTTTTATCTGGATGTGGATGTTGTCGTCAGTCCGCAGTTTTTTTCATGGGTGTTCAGTCTGGAAGGCGATGTACGCATTGTAAACCCACCGGAGGTCTGCGAAGCGTTTGAAAAGCAGATTCACAAATTCATAGACTAAGTACCGTTTATCGTACTTTCCTTTTGCTATACTATGTACAACAAAAGGAAAGGGGATGCGCAAGATGAACTGCACTCTCGAATATGTAAACGGACACATTGAAGTATATGACGGAACCGGCGCGTTTCTTTTCTCTGCCGACACCAAACAAGAGGCGCTCGAAGAACTCGAAGACGCCGCTTAATTTCATAAAAAAGAGACTGTATCGGTGATACAGTCTCTTTTTCTTATCTTATACGCCGAATACGGAATCCGCATAATGCACGGTTGCCATAGCGTCCTTCGCGTAGCAGTCCGCGCCGATGGAATCTGCGTATTCCTGCGTGAGCACGGCACCGCCGACAACGACCTTGGTGCCCGGTTTTTTCTCACGCAGCTGCTTAATGGTCTCTTCCATGCTGACAACCGTCGTCGTCATCAGTGCACTCAGGCCGACCACCGGAACATCTTCCTTGATAGCGGTATCAACAATCACCTCGGGCGGAACGTCCTTGCCGAGATCAAGCACCTGATACGCATAGTTTTCCAGCAAAACCTTGACGATATTCTTGCCGATATCGTGAATATCTCCCTTGACGGTCGCAAGAATAATTTTGCCCTTGATCTGCTGGCTTTCGCCCTTCATCGCGTCCTTTACGACCTCGAAAGCCGCCTTGGCTGCTTCTGCGCTCATGAGCAGCTGCGGCAGGAACACAGTGCCCTTCTCGAAGCCCTTGCCGACGCGGTCAAGCGCCGGAATCAGCTCGTTGTTGACGACCTCGAGCGGCGGAACCGTCTGCAGCATTTCCTTTGCTGCGTCGATCGCACGTTCACGCAGGCCGCGTTCAATGCTCTCCGCAAGCGGCATCGCCGTGCCGCCTGCTGCCGCAGGAGCCGCTGCCGGCTGGTTGCCGTAGGCCGCAATATAGCCTGCGCACTGCTCATCCAGGTTGGCCAGCGCCAGATAGGAACGATACGATTTCATCATCGCCTCGTTATTCGGGTTGATGATCGCGCAAGACAGACCGCTCTGCATCGCCATGGTGAAGAAGTTCGAGTTGACAATCTCACGCTGCGGCAGACCGAACGAAATGTTCGATACGCCGAGAATCGAGTGACCGTGCAGCTCATCACGAATGCGGCGCAGCGTTTCAAGCGTTACGAGAGCCGAACCGCTGTCCGACGAAATGGTCATCGCCAGACCGTCAATCACGATATCCTCATGCGGAATACCGTATTTCTCCGCTGTATCGTAAATCTTCTTTGCAATCCGGATGCGGCCCTCTGCCGTGGACGGAATGCCGTTTTCATCCAGTGCCAGACCAACAACAACACCGCCGTACTTGCGTACAAGCGGGAACACGGCTTCCATGCTTTCCATCTTGCCGCTGACCGAATTGATCATCGGCTTACCGTTGTACAGGCGCATGCCGCGCTCCATTGCGATGGTATCCGAGGTGTCAATCTGCAGCGGCAGCGCGATAACACTCTGCAGGCGCGTAACAACGCGCTCCATCATCACGGGTTCGTCGATTTCAGGCAGACCGACGTTGACATCAAGGATATGTGCGCCGCTGTCCTCCTGCGCCATGCCTTCACCGAGGATGTACTCGATGTTATTCTCGCGCAGAGCTGCCTTGAATTTGCTCTTGCCGGTCGGGTTGATACGCTCACCGATGATAACCGGCTTCGGCCCGATCTCCACGGCCTGTGAGAACGAGGAGACCACCGTGCGGCGCTTGGCTACCGGCGGTCGGAACGGTACCTTACGGCACTTTTCGATGGTCAGCCGCAGATGCTCCGGCGTAGTGCCGCAGCAGCCGCCAAGCGCCTGCACGCCCATGCCTGCGATTTCTTCCATCAGGTCGGAGAACTCAGCAGGCGCGATATCGAATACCGTCTTGCCGTTTTCGCTGCGCGGCAGACCGGCATTCGGGTTGACGATGATCGGCAGTGAGCTGACCTGCGTCAGACGCTCGATGATCGGGTGCATCTGCTTCGGACCAAGACCGCAGTTAACGCCGAGCGCGTCTACGCGCAAGCCCTCGAGCATGGCAACCGTGGAATCCACCGTGCCGCCTGTCAGCAGCTTGCCTTTTTCATCGAAAATCAGCGTGACGAGCACAGGCAGGTCGCAGTTTTCCTTGGCAGCCAGCACAGCCGCCTTGGCCTCGTAGCTGTCGCTCATGGTTTCGATGAGCACGAGGTCTGCGCCCGCCGCCGCACCGATGCGAATGGTTTCTCCGAACAGCTCGACCGCCCGTTCAAACGGCAGATCGCCCATCGGCTGGAGCAGCTTGCCGGTCGGGCCGATGTCAAGCGCAATATAGGCATCCTCTCGGCCTGCCTGCTGACGCGCGGTTTTTGCATGCGAAACTGCAGCTTGTACGATTTCCTGCAGGTTATCCGGATATTTAAGGGCATTTGCACCGAAAGTGTTGGTGTTCACCACATCACAGCCGGCTTCAAAGTAGCTGCGGTTCAGCGCAATAATCTCATCCGGATGGGACAGATTCCACGTTTCCGGCAGTTCACCGGCTTTTAAGCCATGCTCCTGCAGGATGGTGCCCATGCCGCCATCGAAAAATATCCATTCTTTTCCCAGTCGTTCGGTCAGTTTCATTCTTTTCATCTCCTGTAAGCGCAATCCGTCTTGCCGCATTCCTCACAGCCCTTGCGGTGACACGGCTGCGGTGTTTCAGACAGACCGATCACCGCCGTTACCGACTTGATAGGTGCCAGCAGACAGCTTTCGGTCACGGTCAAGCCAATCTTGCGCGGCGTATCCAGCAGGCGGCTGAAATCCCGCTGGTGTGCGATCGGAAAATCACCGTAACCGGGACTGAACCGCGGTCGACAGTACATGCCGCGCTGAGCGGCTTCCTGCCGGATGCGTTCGTTGACCTCGTCGCAATAGGTCTCGACCATAGCCGCTGCCGCCGCCTGATAGATCACTGCGTCGCTCATCCGAACTGCAGACGCGCGGGCAATCAGGCGATCCGGCCCAATACCGAGTGTTGCTGCCATCAGACAGACCTCGCTGCAGCCCTGCAGATTGCGTGCCAGATTTTTGCTGTGAATTTGTACATCTGCGATCTCGAGCGTTTGCGCGTCAATATGCTGCAGCGGAAACACGCGGTAGATCGACTTGGGTTCCGCCGCCTGCTGCAGTGCTTCACCGCATCGTGTCAGGCTGGCCTGCACAGCCTCATCCGGCTGCGTGCCGTGATAACCCATGTAGCGGATGGCTTCCGATCTGTCCAGTTCAATCACTTGAGAATCTCCGACAGGCTGGACTGAATACCTGCGGCAATTTCCGGCTTATTCATCGAGTAAACATGGATATGGTTGACGCCGTTTGCAATCAGGTCGATGATCTGCTCGGTCGCGTAGATAACGCCTGCCTGCTTCATAGCCGCCGGATTGTCACCGAAACGGTCAACGATGGCCTTGAAGCGTTCGGGCAGGTAGGTGCCGGACATGGAAGTGATACGCTTGATCTGCTTGACATTCGTCACCGGCATAATGCCTGCAACAACCGGAACCGTAATGCCCTTTTCTCGGATACGGTACAGGAAGTTGTACATGATGTTGTTATCAAAGAACATCTGCGTGGTCAGAAATTCACAGCCTGCGTCTACTTTTTCCTTGAGGTGCAGAATATCCTCGGTTTTATTGGCTGCCTCAACGTGACCCTCCGGGTAGCAAGCGCCGCCAACGCAGAAATCGCCCTGCGACTTGATATCGCGTACCAGTTCAGCGGCATAGTGGTAGTCAGAATGCGGAGCACCGCCCTCCGGAATATCACCGCGCAGCGCAAGAATATTCTCGATACCGGCATCCTTATACTTTTTTACCATCGCTGCAACGTGCTCACGGGTAGAGGAAACACAGGTCAGATGGGTCAGAACGGTAACATCATACTTCTTCTTGAGATCTGCCGCGATGTTAACCGTGTGTTCGCTCGTGCCGCCGCCTGCACCGTATGTAACGCTCATAAAGTCCGGACGCAGCGCCGCAATCTCCTGTGTTGCGTGTGCGACAGACTCATAGCTGCTGCTGGTCTTGGGCGGGAATACCTCAAAAGAAAGGGTTACTTTATCCTGATTCAAAAGTTGAGAAACCTTCATGTTGCATCTCCTATGTTTCTACTCGTATTTCTGTTTAATAAAAAAGACACGATTTTGATCCGCGTGAAAATTCTATACGTTCCAAAGCCGTAGTGTTTATTATATCACATTTCTCTACTTTATTTCCAGACAAAAATACGATATAATATAACGTATCGGAGGGATTATTTTGACCGATATGCTTAAGAACTGTCAGCTGTGTCCGCGCGCCTGCGGCGCAGACCGCACAAAGAGCCGCGGAGCCTGCGGTGCAGGCATCGAAATCGAAGCTACACGCGCATCGCTTCATATGTGGGAGGAGCCGCCGATTTCGGGTACAAATGGCTCGGGCACGGTGTTTTTCTCTCATTGCTCGCTCGGCTGTGTGTTCTGCCAAAACCGCAAGATCAGCCGCAGAGAGGCCGAGGGACAGAACATTACGGCAGATGCACTGGCGAAAACCTTTCTCTCTCTGGAGAAAAAAGGTGCGCATAACATCAACCTTGTTACCGGTGCCCATTATGTGCCGCAAATTATCGAAGCGCTGCAAATTGCCCGAAAACAGGGGCTTTCGCTTCCTGTTGTATACAATTCCAGCGGATATGAGCAGGTGGAAACGCTGCAGCTGCTCGATGGTCACATTGACATCTATCTGCCGGATTACAAGTATTACAGCAGCTACTATGCAGGTCTGTACTCGCATGCGGAGGATTATCGTGAGTTCGCCGTTCCGGCTATTGATGAAATGGTGCGCCAGACAGGTGCACCGCAGTTTGATAAAAATGGTCTGCTGAAGCGCGGCACCGTCATCCGGCATTTGATGCTGCCCGGACTGGCCGGCGACACAGCGCAGGTGCTTCGGGATATTGCCTCTCGATGGGGCGACAGCGTGCTTGTCAGCCTTATGCGGCAGTACACGCCGTTTGATATGCAGGATTATCCCGAGCTTGACCGCACTATCACCGCAGAGGAGTACGCAGATGCCTGTACGCTGTTCGGTGAGCTTGGACTCGGCGGTTTTTTTCAGCAGGACGAATCCATCAGCGAGAGTTTTATTCCCGCCTTTGACGGCACAGGATTGGAGGAAAATTAACATGAAAACCGTTCTCAGCATTGCAGGCACCGACCCGACAGGCGGCGCAGGTATTCAGACCGACCTGAAAACCTTTGAAGCCTTCGGCGTGTATGGCATGGCCGTTATCACTGTCGTATGTGCACAAAATACCACTGGTGTATTCGGTATGCAGCCGGTTTCCGCTGAACTGGTTGGCAAACAGATTGACTGTGTGTTTGACGATATTTTCCCGGATGCCGTCAAGGTCGGCATGCTGTATGACGCAGAGATTATTCACACAGTAGCGGAGCGCTTGAAGGCGTACCACGCCAAGAATATCGTACTCGACCCGGTAATGATGTCCTCAAGCGGTACCGCGCTGCTGCATCACGATGCGGCAAAGGTTCTGCAGGAGGAGCTGTTCCCACTGTGCACTCTGGTAACGCCTAATCTGCATGAGGCAGCCGCTGTCTGCAGCCATAAAATCACCAATCGTGAAGATATGGAGCAGGCGGCCCGCGAGATCGTCGGCAAGACCGGCGGTGCCGTTCTGGTCAAGGGTGGTCATCTGGCAGACTGCGCAGATGATCTGCTGTTTGACGGCACAGGAATGCACTGGCTTCCCGCGCCGCGTATTGACAACCCGAACACGCACGGTACCGGCTGCACGCTATCCAGTGCAATCGCATGCGGACTGGCACAGGGCGTGTCGCTCGTCGACAGCGTCAAGCGGGCCAAGCGGTATCTGACCGCCTGCATTGACTTCAGGCTGAATCTTGGTCACGGTTCCGGTCCGCTGCAGCACCGCATTGCGGATTGGGAGAACTGGCATGCGTGAACTGCGGTGCATTCCCGACGCAGGCCAAGCATTTCAATTTTTCAAAATGTAAGCAGGAAAAAGTGCAAAGAATACAGGGGCAAAAGGCTGAAGAAAGCTTCTTGTCCCTGCACTCATTTACACTGCACCGGTGTTGTTTCATACCTTAATCCAAAGCAAAAAGACGAGTAAGCAAACCCCATTCGGAGAAACTTACTCGTCTTTTCTTGCGCGCTGTTTTCAGCGCGCCCCATGTTTTATCCGTTTGCGGTGCTGCTCCATGCCTGATGCAGATCAGGGAACGGAGCAAGCGCACGATCAAGAATGCCGTGCATATGAGCGATGGCAATGCCATAGTTGGTCATCGGCACATTCCGCTCGGCGCTGTGCCGCAGACGATACTGCATTTCCCGCTCGTTCAGCATGCAGCCGCCGCAGTGCACGACAAGTGCGTACTTGCTCACGTCCTCAGGAAACTCATTACCCGCGGTAAACGAGAACTGCACATCTTTGCCGGTAAATCTGCGAATCCAGTTCGGCAGTTTTTCCGTGCCGATATCGCCGCACTGGCGGTGATGCGTGCAGCCTTCGGAGATGAGCACAGTATCGCCATCCTGCAAAGAATTCAGCTGTGCAGCACCGAGAATCGCCTGCCGCAGATTGCCTTTGTATCGGGCAAACAGGATGGAGAACGAGGTCAGCTGGACATTTTTCGGCACCAGCTTGTCCACAATGCCGAACGCCTGCGAGTCCGTGATAACCAGCCGCGGCGGCTCACGCAGGGATTCCAGCGTGCGGGTCAGCTCGGTTTCGCGGGTGACAAGCGAAATTGCGCCTGCTTCCAGAATATCGCGGATGGTCTGCTGCTGCGGCAGGATCAGCCGGCCTTTCGGTGCGGCTGAGTCGATCGGCACGACCAGTACGACTGTGTCATTCGGCGCAAGCAGGTCAGCGACCAGACGTTTTTCCGGCTCAGTCGGCTTGACGGCTCGTGCGATCAGTTCCTTGAGTTCACGGATATTGCTGTCGGCTGCTGCGCTGACGTAAATCTCGTTTTCCGGCATGGCGGCAGGAACCGAAGTCAAATCCGCCTTGTTGTGCGCGATGACAAACGGAATCTCCCGCTTGCGGAACAGCTCGATAAGCTCCTGCTCGGCAGGCTGCAAACCGCGCGTGCTGTCCGTGACAAGAACCGCAATATCCGTCTTTTCCAGCACGCGGAGCGCCCGGCGAACACGTTCCTCACCGAGCGTGCCCTCATCATCAATGCCCGGCGTGTCGATGATAACCACCGGACCGATAGGGAGCAGTTCCATCGCCTTCTGCACCGGATCGGTGGTCGTGCCCTTGACATCGGAAACAATGGACAGTGTTTGTCCGGTCACGCGGTTTACCACGCTGGATTTGCCCGCATTGCGCAGACCGAAAAAGCCGATGTGTACGCGCTCGCCGGAGGGCTGTGCGTTCAGTCCCATAGGAAACCCTCCTTAGAAGCGGAAATCACGGCGGTTGGAGCTGCAGATATCCTTGATATGCTCGGCTGCAATTTCGCGCACCTTATCGCGCGGGATTTTTTTAAGTTCCTCCTGAATCAGCTCCATGCCGACCCGCTTGGTGTCTTCGCTGGCGTAATCGACCAGATACTCGGCAAGCGTCATCAGTGCATTCGGGTGGCAGCAGTTGAGGATCTGGCCGCTCTTGCACAGACTCATAAAGCGGTCGCCGGTGCGGCCCTCGCGGTAGCAGGCGGTGCAGAACGACGGAATAAACCCAAGCTGCATGAGCCAGTGAACAACCTCATCGAGCGAGCGCTGATCGGATACATCAAACTGCTCAGAGTCGTGCGGACGCTCCTCTTCCTCATAGCCGCCGACCGAGGTACGGGAAGCACCGCTGATCTGCGAAATACCCAGACCAAGCGCCCGCTCGCGCACCTGCTGGCTCTCGCGGGTGGAGATGATCATGCCGGTGTACGGCACGGCAATGCGGATGCACGCGATAACCTTTGCGAACAGCTCGTCACTCAGGCCGTTGTCGAATACATCCGGGTCAATATCATCCGCGCGCTTGATACGCGGCACGCTGATAGTATGCGGGCCAACGCCGTGTACAGCCTCCAGATGCTCGGCGTGCATGAGCAGACCGGCGAACTCGTATTTGTACATCTCCAGACCGAACAGAACACCCAGACCAACGTCGTCGATACCGCCGTCCATCGCACGATCCATTGCTTCGGTGTGGTAGTCGTAATCGTGCTTCGGACCTGCCGGGTGCAGCTTGAGGTAGCTCTGCTTGTGGTAGGTCTCCTGAAACAGAATGTAAGTGCCGATGCCTGCGTCCTTCAGCTTGCGGTAGTTCTCGACTGTGGTCGCTGCAATGTTGACGTTAACACGTCGAATCGCACCGTTTTTATGCTTGATGGAGTAAATGGTGTTGATGCACTCGAGAATGTACTCAATCGGGTTGTTGACCGGGTCCTCACCAGCCTCAATGGCAAGACGCTTGTGACCCATATCCTGCAGCGCGATAACCTCGCGGGCGACCTCTTCCTGCGTCAGCTTTTTGCGGGTGATATGGCGGTTTTTCGCGTGATACGGACAGTAAACACAGCCGTTTACGCAGTAATTCGACAGATACAGCGGCGCAAACATAACAATACGGTTGCCGTAGAACGCCAGCTTGATCTCCTCGGCCAGCTGATACATCTCCTCGATCTTTTCGGGAATATCGCAGGCCAGCAGCACGGAGGCTTCGCGATGCGTCAGACCGGCACAGTGTACGCCGGTGGCGGTCTTCTGCGGACGGGCCTTTTCCAGAATGCTGTCGATCAGCTCGATGTTGTGCTTGTTCTCCTCGGCGTATTTCAGCGTTTCAAGGATTTCCTCATGGTTGATAAACTCCTCTGCATGGAGTGATTTCGGGTTGTACTGAGCCATTTTTTCGTTTTCCTTTCTTATCTTGCGGTCAGAAGATTACTCTTTCCGTCAGAGTCCCTTAAAATGTATCACTTATCGGATAATATCTCCGCGTGCGGTAACAATCCGGCAGCCGACCGACGCCACACGGCGCGACAGGCAGCCGATGCACTGTGCAGCCTCCTCGCCGGTACATAGTTTGCCGTCGTACAGTGCATATTTTTTTCGCACCCCAAGCGGAGACAGATTGGGCATCACTACGTTTGCACCAGCCTGCAGTCCGCGCTCGCGGCCGTCCGGCCGGATGGTGCCAAGCGCCGTTGTGGCGGGCAGCAGCAAATGCGGCTGGATCAGCCGCAGCAGTGACAGCAGATACACTGTCTGCTCACACGTTCCTGCCGGAAAATCGCGGAACGGTGTGTCTTTCTGCGGAATAAACGGGCCGATACCGCACATCTCCGGCCGAAATTCTTCGATGAACTTTAAGTCCTCAGCGAGTGTCCGCGCCGTCTGATACGGCGAGCCAACCATAAAGCCACAGCCGGTCTGGTAGCCGATGTCTTTCAAATCACGAAGGCAGCGCATGCGGTTGTCAAACGACATCTGCGCCGGATGCAGCTTTTCATAATGTGCCTTATTGGCGGTTTCGTGACGGAGCAGATAACGGTCCGCGCCTGCGTCGAACATCGCCTGATAGGCTTCACGAGGGAACTCTCCGAGCGACAGCGTTACTGCACAGTCCGGAAACTCGGCTTTGATCTGTCGTACCAGATGGCAAACCACATCGACTGAGAATGCGCCGTCCTCGCCGCCCTGCATGACAAAAGTGCGGAAGCCGAGCGCATAACCTTCCCGGGCACAGTCCAGTATCTGCGCCTCGGTCAGTCGATAGCGGTCACATGCGGGATTGGAACGCCGGATACCGCAGTAATAGCAGTCGTTACGGCAGATATTGCCGATTTCGATCAGTCCGCGAATGTACACATCCGTACCGTATACCTGTTTGCGTAAGGCAACCGCTTTCTCCGCGGCATAGGCCGCCAGTTCGTCGCTCTGGTTTTCGATCAGATATTCGTATTCCTCTATTGACAGACTGTGCTGCGCTTCCAGCCGGTCAATGAGCTGCTTCGCCTTATTCATCGCTCTGCACATTGGAGTATGCGGTCTTGACGCTGATACCGTCCAGATTGCCGATCTTGCCGGACAAAGCCGAGATCACATCCTGCGGCGCATCAATGGCGATGGACACAATGTTGATATTGCGCGCTCGATAGGGAATACCCATGCGCCCGATGATATAGCTGCCGTACTCATGCAGCAGGGTATTGAGCCGTTCCACAGAATCCGTGTTCTCTACCACGATTCCCATTACGGCAACTCTTGTTTGCATAAAAACACCTCGGAATAAAAAATAACTGCGTCCTCTGAAAGACGCAGTCCGGTACAGATATAAACGGCGCTTCCGTGCAGAAAACGCTGCAATACGATGTGGACGGCTCCTTTCATGCAGAATCTGCGGACGCAGAGGCTTACTGTCAGGATCGCTACCTCTATTATAGAGGATAGTCGGCAGACCCGCAAGCAAAACCGACGATTTTATGCAAAGAATTATTTTCGCAAAAATATGTATGATATTTTTGTCGAATTTTATCCTTCCAAATCTATATCTTGTATGGTACAATGCAATAGCAGCACACGATATATGGGTATGTGCTTTTGCACTTCGCCTGTAAACGGCAGTGCTTTTTTGTTCGCTTTTTGTCGGACAATATGATATAATAATGAACGTATGAAATTTAGAGAGGAAGAACAACACATGGTTCGAGTTGTCAAAAAGGATCACACCAAAGAACCGTTTAACATCCAGAAGGTTGTTATCGCCGTTAATAAGTCGGCAAACCGAGTCCTCTACAACTTTACAGAGGATGAGCTGAAGTCGATCTGCAATCATGTCGAGGGTTATATCCGTGACCATCACATGACCGAGATTCAGATCTGGCAAATGCACAACATCGTCGAGTCCGCGCTGGAGGCGGTGCGCCCGGAGGTTGCCAAAAGCTACCGCGACTACCGCAACTATAAGCAGGATTTTGTCGGCATGCTGGACAGCGTATACCAGAAAAGCCAGTCCATCATGTATATCGGCGATAAGGAAAATTCCAACACGGATTCCGCGCTGGTCTCCACCAAGCGCAGCCTGATCTTCAATCAGCTCAATAAGGAGCTGTACCAGAAGTTCTTTATGAACACCGAGGAACTGCAGGCCTGTCGGGACGGCTACATTTACGTCCACGATATGTCGGCGCGCCGCGATACCATGAACTGCTGCCTGTTTGATGTAGCGAGTGTCCTCAAGGACGGCTTTGAGATGGGCAATCTGTGGTACAACGAGCCGAAAACACTTAATGTTGCATTTGACGTAATCGGCGATATCGTGCTGTCTGCGGCGAGCCAGCAGTACGGCGGCTTTACCGTGCCGTCGGTCGATCTGCTGCTCGAGCCGTATGCCGAGCGCAGCTACAAAATGCTGACCGAGAAGTATACTCGTCTGGGTCTGGATGCTGATACGGTCGAGAAGGAAGTTATGGCGGACATTCTCAACGACTTTGAGCAGGGCTTCCAGGGCTGGGAATACAAGTTCAACACGGTAGCATCCAGCCGCGGCGACTATCCGTTCATCACCATGACGATGGGCACCGGCACGGGCCGCTTCGCAAAGCTGGCCTCCATCACCATGCTGAACGTGCGCCGCAAGGGGCAGGGTAAAAAGGGCCAGAAGAAGCCCGTACTGTTCCCGAAGATCGTATTCCTGTATGATGAGAACCTGCACGGTCCCGGTAAGCCGCTCGAGGATGTATTTGAAGCCGGTATCCTGTGCTCGTCCCGCGCGATGTACCCGGACTGGCTTTCGCTCACCGGCGAGGGTTATGTGCCGAGTATGTACAAAAAGTACGGCGCGATTGTCAGCCCGATGGGCTGCCGTGCGTTCCTGTCTCCGTGGTTCGAGCGCGGCGGCATGAAGCCTGCGGACGAGAACGACAAGCCGGTATTTGTCGGCCGTTGGAACATTGGTGCGGTATCGCTGCACCTGCCGATGATCTACGCCAAGGCTCAGCAGGAGAGCCGTCCGTTCCGCGAGGTGCTGGACTACTATCTGGAGCTTATCCGCAAGCTACATATCCGCACCTATGCGTACCTGGGGGAGATGCGTGCATCTACCAATCCGCTGGCGTACTGCGAGGGCGGTTTCTACGGCGGACATCTCAAGCCGTCGGACAAGATCAAGCCGATCATGAAAACCGCTACCGCGTCGTTCGGCATTACTGCACTTAACGAGCTGCAGGAGTTGTACAACGGCAAATCGCTTGCCGAAGACGGTCAGTTTGCCCTCGAAACACTGCAGTATATCAACGATAAGGTCGAACAGTTCAAGAACGAGGACGGCAATCTGTATGCTATCTACGGTACACCGGCAGAGAGTCTGTGCGGTTTGCAGGTCGAGCAGTTCCGCAAGAAATACGGCATCATCGAGGGTGTTTCCGATCGTCCGTATGTCTCCAACAGCTTCCACTGCCACGTTACCGAGGACCTGACACCGATTCAGAAGCAGGATCTTGAGGGTCGTTTCTGGAATCTGTGCAACGGCGGCAAGATCCAGTACGTCAAGTACCCGATTGACTACAACCATGAGGCGATTCGCTCTCTGGTGCGCCGCGCCATGGCAAAGGGCTTCTATGAGGGTGTCAATCTTTCACTCGCGTACTGCGATGACTGCGGTCATGAGGAGCTTTCCATGGACGTCTGCCCGAAGTGCGGCAGCCGCAACCTTACCAAAATCGAGAGAATGAACGGCTATCTTTCCTACTCTCGCGTGAAGGGCGATACGCGCCTGAACGATGCCAAGATGGCCGAAATTGCTGAAAGAAAGAGTATGTAACACGAATGCAGTATCACAATATAACCAAGGACGATATGCTCAACGGCGATGGCCTGCGTGTTGTGCTGTGGGTGGCCGGCTGCGGACACGCCTGTCCCGGCTGTCACAACCCCATCACATGGGACGCGGAAGGCGGACTGCTGTTTGATCAGGCAGCAAAGGCTGAGCTGTTCACCGAGCTTGGCAAGGACTATATCTCCGGCATCACGTTTTCCGGCGGTGATCCGCTTTTCCCCGGCAACCGCGAGGAGATCAGCGAGCTGTGCCGCGAGATTCGGCAAAAGTTTCCGGATAAGACCATCTGGCTGTATACCGGCTACCGCTGGGAGGAAATCAAGTGGCTGCCGTTTCTTGATCAGATTGACGTGCTGATCGACGGTCGTTTTGTACAGGCGCAGGCCGATCCGCAGCTTCACTGGCGCGGCAGTGCCAACCAGCGCGTGATTGATGTTCCGCGCACGCTTGCGGCTAACAGTATCGTCCTGCATGACGATAAGTAAAAAGGAGTGCTGAATTATGCAACAGATCGCACAGTTTTTCAAGGTATCCGAGGAACAGTTTGTCCGTGACTGGTGCACGGCTACCCGCCGCAGCGCGGATGAGGCCAAGAAGGTCTATCAGAACATCCAGCTGCCGCGCCGCGCGACCAAGGGCTCTGCCGGCTATGATTTTTTTGCGCCGGAAAGCTTTACGCTTGTTCCGCATGAGACCATCCTTATTCCGACCGGTATCCGCGTTATGATCGAGGACGGCTGGGTGCTGAGCCTGTACCCGCGTTCCGGTCTGGGCTTCCGTCACCGTCTGCAGCTTGACAATACGGTCGGCATTATCGACAGCGACTACTTTGAGGCTAAAAATGAAGGACACATTCTCATTAAGATGACCAGCGACGATCACAAGGGCAAAACCCTATCGGTTGCCGCAGGCGACGGCTTTGCACAGGGTATTTTCCTGCCGTTCGGTATCACCGTGGACGATGAGGCTGACGGTGAACGCACCGGCGGCTTCGGCAGCACGACTGAAAAGAAGTAACAATTCCATAAACAGCCAAAAGCGCATTCACAGAGATTTATCTGCGAATGCGCTTTTTCTTATGCCCTGTTTACATGAAACAGGCAGCACAGGATCCCGCGTAAGCACTTGGGACTTTTCCATACAACAACCTTCATCATGCCTTACCCTCCTTCAGCACTGCAGCAGGAACAGCCCTGCCGCGATCACTGCCAGTGCAAATAGCCACACCGGCAGACAGGATGGGAGCAGACTGCCTAGCAGCAAGCCTGTTCCAAACATAAATACGGCAAGACCGATCGCCTGACCACGGCAGAACATAGCGCATCACGCTCCTGTTACCAGTATAAGCAGCTCGGATAGAAAATGTGACAGCAAAGCGAAACCGATCTGCTCATATTTTACGCAAGCGCTTCATATGGTAATGCAGGAGCAGCGGTGAAACCAAAGGAGGCAGCATCAATGGAACTGAATCAAACAAGCATCTGCTACTACGAAAAGAAATTAGCGCATATCTCTGCGGCGACAGAGAGTGCGGATTCGATTGTGCCGGACACGTTTCCGGATATCGGACGAATCGTGTGCGCGTATGGTACGGCGGTCATCAAGGACCAGACTCCACAGAATGACCGCCTGCTAGTATCCGGCACCGTGCAGACGACCGTACTGTACGAACCGGAAAACGGTGGTAAGCTGCGTCGACTCTCCGTGCCGGTCACGTTTGCGCATATTGAGGAATGTGAGGGTTTAACGGCAGAATCTATCTGCAGCACCGTGTGCCGCATTGCTGCAGTAGATGCCGAAGCTATGAACAGCCGCAAGGTGAGCGTCAGCGTTCAGCTTTGCTTTTTAACTGAAGGCTACTGCAAAGCTGAATGCAACGTGACGGAATCGGTCGAACTGGACGGCATAGAATGCCTGAGCCATTTGCAGAGCATAACGCTGCTGGAGCAGGTACGCAGTTATCCGGTGACAATACTGGATGACATACAGCTTGCGGATGCAGCGGAGCTGTCCCTGCTGCACACCGATTGCACGATGCAGGTATCCGAGTGCCGCGCCATGCATGGCAGAATCATCGTGAAAGGTGAAGCTGTGCTGCACTGCCTTGCCATGCAGGAGGATGATGCTGTGCGTGTACTGAACAGCAGCACGCCGTTCACGCAGATTCTCGAGCTGCCGGAAGCAGAAGAAGACGCCCTGACCGCAGTACGGATGACCGTATCTGAGGCAGACTGCCGATTGGAATCCGATGGCATGCTGTCCTGCACCATCAGCGCACAGGCTATGGTGCTGCTGCGGCAGGAGCGCAGGCTGCGCTGCATCGAGGATATGTATCTGCCCGGCAAGGAGCTTGCTGCGCAGGCAGAGCATCCTGTATTGCAGAATATGCCATCCGCGCAGCCGTTTACCTCCGAAGGCAGCGAGACTTTGCAGACCGCACAGCATGTATCTCATGTGATTGCCGCGCAGGCGGTCTGCTGCGGCGCAAAGCGTGTATCGGAGAGCGAGCTGCAAATCAAAGCTGGTGTTCGCGTGCTGTATTTGAGTGATGAACAGCAGCTTTGCGCGGTACAGCGTATTGTACCGCTGACCATGCCGTACAGCGAAGCCGGAGAGCCGGAAGAGCTTACGCTTTCGGCACGCGCCACAGCGGCGGGTGAGCGAGGATTGCTTTTGACTGTCACCGCAAACGGTGCTGCTGCAACACAGGAGCGTGTGACATTCTGCCATATCTCTGCGTTGGAGATCAAGCCAAAGGAGAGCAGTCATAACGGCGTAACACTGGTTCTCAAGCAGATCAACGGCGAAGAACGGCTGTGGGACATTGCCAAAAACTGCGGTACGACCGAGCAGGCCATCCGCTGTGCGAATGACTTGCCGACAGAGGCAGAGTGTGTGCAGAATGCCATGCTGCTGATTCCGATTCAGGACTGAAAGGCGGGAAGAGAATGGAAAACCAGATTTACGACCAAATCAGCAGCCGTACCGGCGGTGATATTTATATTGGTGTTGTCGGTCCGGTTCGTACGGGCAAATCCACATTTATCAAGCGGTTCATGGAGACTATGGTGCTGCCCGATATGGAGAATCCCTACAAGCGGGAGCGCGCACGGGATGAATTGCCGCAGTCCGGCACCGGACGGACAATTATGACTGCCGAACCGAAATTTGTGCCGGAAGAAGCGGCGGAAATCGCTCTGCCGGAAGGCGGCGCATGTCGGGTGCGGCTGGTGGACTGCGTAGGCTATCTGGTAGAGGGTGCACTCGGCGGCATGGAGGGAGATACACCGCGCATGGTATCTACACCGTGGCAGGAAGATCCCATGACACTGGCCGAAGCGGCAGAGATCGGCACGCACAAGGTTATCGGTGAACACTCTACCATCGGACTGGTGGTGACGACCGACGGCAGCTTTACCGAGCTGCCGCGTGAAGCCTATATACCGGCAGAAAAACGCGTAATTGAGGAACTGCAGTCACTCGGCAAGCCGTTTCTCGTACTGGTAAACTCGTCAGAGCCGAACGGCGAAGCGGCACAGCGTGTATGCGACGAGCTGCAGTCGCAGTACGGGATTGCACCGATTGCGGTGAACTGTCTTGAACTGGATGAGAGCGGCATTGCGGATATTCTGCAGCAGGTGCTGTATGAATTTCCGGTCTGCGAGATTGGTTTTGTCCTTCCGCGTTATATCGGTACTCTGCCGCTGCATCATCCGGTGCAGAACAGCATTTACCAGTGCATTCGCACAGCCGCCGCCAACGGAGAGAAAATGCGTGATGTACAGAAGCTATGCCGTACCCTCGAAGAGAACGAATACGTCGAGCGGGCGAGCGTGGACAATATGGCGCTCGGCAGAGGCTCGGCGGTCGTGCGTGTAGACGTACCGGAAACCGTATTCTACGGCATTGTCGGCGAGCAGACCGGCATTCAGGTGCGGGATGACGCAGATTTAATTCGTGTGCTTGAGGATTTCGCTGCGGTGAAACAGCAGTACGAACGGCTGCATGGTGCGCTCGATCAGGTATATCAGACCGGTTACGGCATTGTGATGCCGTCGGTGGAGGAGCTTTCGCTTGAGGAACCGGAAATCGTTCGGCAGGGAGGGCGGTATGGTGTGCGTCTGCGGGCTTCTGCACCATCCATCCATATGATGCGGGCCAACATCAAAGCCGAGGTCAATCCGATCGTCGGCACGGAAAAGCAGTCGGAAGAACTGGTACACTATCTGCTCAGCGAGTTTGAGGAACAGCCGGAGAAGATTTGGGAGACCAATATTTTCGGAAAGTCGCTCAATGAACTCGTGCGTGAGGAACTGTCGCACAAATTGAGCCGTATGCCGGATGATGCCCGTGGTAAAATCCGTGAAACACTGGAAAAGATCATCAATGAAAGCGCAGGAGGACTCATTTGCATCATCCTGTGAAATCGAGCGTGCCTGCCAAAAACAGGCACGCTTTTTTAACAGAATTGTAAAGACTGTCCGCTTGTAAAGGTCGATTTGCTGTGCTAAAATGTATAGTGTATAGAAATGCGCATTTGAAGGAGACTTTTACTTGACCAAACAAGTGTTTATCATAAACGGCAGCGGCGGTGTCGGCAAGGATACCGTATGCAGTGCTGCCGCGCAAAGCTGGAAGGTGCAGAACATTTCGTCCATCACACCCATTTTGCAGGTAGCCAAAGCCGCAGGATGGGACGGCACCAAAACACCGGCGGCACGTCGTTTTCTTTCGCAGCTGAAAGCAGACTGCACGGAATTCAACGACCTTCCGTTCCGCTACTGCACAGAACAGCTGCAGATATTTGCTGAAAATGATGCGGAACTGCTGTTCGTCCATATCCGGGAACCGGAGGAGATCGAGCGGTTTCGTCAGACAGCAGGCGTAAACTGCAAGACCATTCTCGTGCGTCGACCGACACTTGAGCAGGCACGCGGACAGCTGGGCAACCGCTCAGACGACGGCGTTGCAGCGTACGCCTATGATGCGGAATTCCTCAACGACGGTTCGCTGGAGGAACTGCCCGCAAAAGTACACGACTTTTTACAGGCTCTGATCAAGAGATAACTTTCAAGATCAGGCACGGCTCTGTTTCACAGGAACAGCGCATAGAAAGGAACATCAAAATATGAGCCAGAACAAGAAGAAGTTCTTCGGCAAGCACAAGGACGAGCAGGAGCAGGATCTCGAGCAGACGCAGCCGCTTCCGCCGATGCCAGAAAACAACTCTGACAAGACCGTTCAGACGGAGGAAAATACTGCACCGGAAGAAGCATCCGAAAAAGCTGATGCTGACGAAAAAAACGAGAAGGCAGAGCAGCTTGCCAAATCCTTTTGCAAAAGATTTAATCGAAGCAAGTGCATTCGCGTTATCATTGCAGCCGGATTGATTATTCTGCTGGTCGGCGGTTCGGTATTTGCTGTCATTCGCTCGCGCCATACCGGCACGGAGAACACACTTCCGACGACTGCAGTCGTTACCTATGGCGATATTGGCACTTATATCGAGGGCAGCGGTGAAACGGCGGCGCGCAATACGGAAGAACTTGGCTTGGGAATTGAGGGCAAAATCTCTCAGGTGCTGGTTTCCGAGGGAGATGAGGTGCATGCCGGTGATCCGCTAGTCGTTGTCGATCCGACCGGAATCCGCGAACAGCTGACAGCGGCACAGGCAGAATTCACTGCCGCGCAGAGTGAGCTGACCAACGCACAGGCAGCGATTACGCAGGCACAGAGCCGCATTGCCTCGGCGCAGAGCCAGTACACCCACGGCAGCGCTACGGCACCGTTCAGCGGCAAGTTTATCGCATCAAGCACATTTGCAGCAGGGCAGAAGGTAAGTGCAGGACAGACCATCGGCCGTATGGTCAACGACAGCCAGATGCAGCTTGCTGTACAGTTTAGTTCGGAATATGCCAAAGATATCAAGGCCGGTCAGACGGCTACGATCTCTACCTCTGTCGGACAGGTTTCCGCTGTAGTTTCGTCGATTGATTCCGCTTCCGGCAAAGGTACTTTCCTTGTTGTATTGACCGTACAGAATCCTTCCGGTGCACTGACGCAGGGAACGAGTGCTACCGCAACGATCAACAGCGACAGTGCCGGCACGATTTTCTCTTCCGGGTCGGGCACGCTGGACTACATCAAGGAGCAGGTTATCACGGCACCGATCGGCGGTGAAATCACGGCCTATAACGGCTCGAACCACACATACAGCAGCGGTGCAGTCATTATGTCAATTTCCAATGTTGCAGCGCCGGATACTTCGGACGCGCGAAGCAGTCTCACGGCTGCACAGAGCACGGCTGCAGCCGCACAGGCCAAGGTGAGCGAGATTCAGACGCGCATTCTAAAGCTGCAGCAGGAGATTCTGGATGCCACGATGACGGCTTCGATCGACGGCGTTGTCACCTCACTGAACGCGGAAGAAGGGGAGGAGACCGATGGTACCGAGCCTCTGGTTGTTGTTTCCGACCTAAGCGATACCGTTGTTACGGCCGAGCTGACGACAGATGAAGTGCAGTCTGTCGAGCCTGGTCAAACGGTAACAATGAACATGTACACGATGGATGGTTCCGAGCTGCCGCTCACCGGTGTGGTTGACTCGGTTTCGCCGGAGCCAAGTCAGAACACGGGAAGTCAGGGCAGTCTGACGACTTTTAAGGCAATTATCACGGTTGATTCTATCGAAGGTCAGGCGATTTCCAGCGGCATGATGGTCGATTACAAAATTGCAGTTGCCGAATCGGACAGCTGCCTGATAGTACCGACTTCCGCTATCGTTCACACGGCGGATGGCAGTACGGGTGTATTCACCAAAACGCTCATTGACAAGGACGGCAACGAAATTCCATTCGATGATACACTGCCGATTCCGGACGGCATGGAAGCGCCCGAAGGCTATCAGCTGGTAGCGGTGGAAACCGGCGTTTCAGATGCGAACAATACCGAAATTTTCTGGGGCGTCGATGAAGGTGCAACGGTTTATCTGAATGCCACACCAAATACATCAAACGCGGTAGCTGATGAGGAAAATACAGCATATAACAGCTGATAAGCAGTATAAAGCACGGCTTTTGTTTTAGAACAGAAACCGTGCTTTTCTTTATTTCTTACAAACTGGCATTACAAAATAATTGCCATCTGAGCATTTTAACATATTCAGATTGGGCGTATAATGCGTTCATACACCAAACAACAAAGGAGTCTGAACGACATGAGCGTACAGTATAAGCTGAACAAGGAGCTGGCCCAGATGCTGAAGGGCGGCGTCATTATGGACGTAACCACACCGGAGCAGGCGAAAATTGCCGAAGCAGCAGGCGCATGTGCAGTTATGGCGCTGGAGCGCATTCCGGCTGACATCCGTGCAGCAGGCGGTGTTTCCCGCATGAGCGACCCGAAGATGATTCGCGGTATTCAGGAAGCAGTTTCCATTCCGGTTATGGCGAAGTGCCGTATCGGTCACTTTGTTGAGGCACAGGTGCTGGAAGCAATCGAGATCGACTATATCGACGAGAGTGAAGTGCTGTCTCCGGCGGACGATGTATACCACATTGATAAGACACAGTTCAAGGTTCCGTTTGTATGCGGTGCGCGTGATCTGGGTGAAGCTCTACGCCGCATCGCTGAAGGCGCAGCAATGATCCGTACCAAGGGTGAGCCGGGCACAGGTGATGTTGTGCAGGCAGTTCGTCACATGCGCGCTATGAACGCAGAAATTCGCCGTGTGCAGAATCTGCGTGAGGATGAGCTGTTTGAGGCCGCAAAGCAACTGCAGGTTCCGGTTGAACTGCTCCGCAGTGTGCATGAAAATGGCCGACTGCCGGTCGTAAACTTTGCAGCAGGCGGCGTTGCAACTCCGGCTGACGCAGCACTGATGATGCAGCTTGGCGCAGAAGGCGTATTCGTTGGTTCGGGCATCTTCAAGTCTGGCGATCCGGCAAAGCGTGCTGCAGCAATCGTAAAGGCGGTTACTAACTACACCGATGCAAAGCTGATTGCAGAACTGTCTACCGATCTGGGTGAAGCAATGGTTGGCATTAACGAGAACGAAATCGCATTGCTGATGGCAGAGCGAGGCAAGTAAAATGGCAGTTGGAATTCTGGCGCTGCAGGGCGCCTTCGCAGAGCATGCCGCAGTGCTGGATAAACTCGGCGTACCGCACTTCGAAATTCGCCAGAAGCGCGATCTGGATCAGCCGATGAATGGTTTGATTATTCCGGGTGGCGAAAGCACAGTAATGAATAAACTCTTGCGCGAGCTGGATTTGTATGATACGCTGCGTGAGCAGATTCAAAACGGACTTCCTGTATTCGGAACATGTGCCGGTCTGATTCTGCTGGCTAAGCAGATTGATGGTGGCATACCATGCTTCAGTGTGATGGATATCCGCGTAAAGCGTAATGCCTATGGCAGACAGCTTGGCAGTTTTTTCACGGATGATCGGTTTGGCGGTAGCGAGAGAATACCGATGACATTCATTCGCGCACCATATATTGAGAGCGTAGGAAATAATGTCGAGGTGCTATCCATTGTTGACAGTAATATTGTTGCTGCACAGCAGGATAATATGCTCGTGACCGCATTTCATCCGGAATTAGATATGGATTTGACGGTGCATCAGCATTTCATTCGGATGGTTGAGCAGTTTCGGTTGAAGAATGCGAGATAACTAAAATAAGCGGCTCTGTAAGAGCCGCTTTCGTCTGTATAGAAAATCTACTGCACACAAAAATACCAATTACGAGGATAGAAGAAGCTGAATAAGAAAAATTAGGACGGTCAGCGCAGCAGATGTGCTGCGTAATTGCCAGCACCGCTAATTATACAAAATAAAGATTTTGTATAATTAGCAAACCATCTATTTTATAGCCATTAATAATTAACAGTTTTCATCGTATTTTCTCCAGATACTCTATCATATCAGCCACAGCACGATCATTATTAGAACTTACCGTTATATTGACATTTTGCAGCACTTCCGGCCCTGCATTGGCCGGTGCAAACGAAATCTGAGCTTCTTGCAGCATGGATTCATCATTGTAGCTGTCGCCAATAGCAAACACACGTTCAACGTCTGGTAAGTATTCAACAATATTTCGTAGAGCCGAACCCTTATTCACACCAGCGGCTGTGATTTCACAGAATGTCGGCATGCTGGATGTCACATCAAATACATGCGGATACCGAATCAGTAAATCCTGTGTAAGTGCGGTGATTTGTGCCGGTTCACCGGTAAAATTGACCGTACACCAGTCCGCAGTTGCGCTTTTTGCAAACTGCTCATTAGAAAGCATCTGATAATCCAAATGCAGCTTGTGCATGTGCTGCAGCGTGTGATCGCTCATTTGACGAATCAGCGCCGTTTCTGCAGTAAAAACCTCGCAACCGAATTGTGAATTATTTAACAATACATGCTCGATCATTTCTTTCGTCTCGTACGGCATTCCGGAGCAATACAAAATCTTGCGATTTTCATCGCAAATCAACGAACCATTCATCACACTGTATGGCGCATTGACCGGCAACTGGTCTATATATATGCCAATAGCATGAGGAGAACGGCCGGTCGCAAGCGACAGCCGTCCTCCCTGTTTCGTAAAATATTGTAATGCTCGCAAATTTTCTGCCGGAATTTGCTTTGAATCATCGAGCAGCGTACCATCCATATCGCAGGCCAGCAGCATACCCTTAAACTTTTTCATTGCATACGCTCCAATTTATCAAGAACTTCAATAAAATATTGTGGCAGCGATGCCGAAAACTCCATCCGCTCCCCTGTTTTCGGGTGCGTGAGCGTCAGCTTCGCTGCATGCAGACATTGACCGCCGATATTGGAAAACCGGTCTTTTTTCAGTCCGTACACCGGATCACCGATAATCGGATGACCAATAGATGCCATATGTACACGAATCTGGTGTGTACGTCCGGTCTCGAGCTGAAATGCCATATATGTGTAGCCGTTATATCGTTTGATGACAGTGTAATGCGTGATTGCTTCACGTCCGCCCTCCACGATTGCCATTTTTTTTCGATCCGTTTTGTGGCGGGCAATCGGCTTATCCACCGTTCCTGTATCATCCTTGACAGAACCAACCACAATCGCTTCATAGCCGCGATACGCCGTATGCGCCGCAATCTGAGCTGCCAGGCTCTGATGTGCGGCGTCATTTTTCGCCACAACGAGCAGACCGCTAGTATCCTTATCAATACGATGCACAATGCCCGGTCGATGTTCACCGTTAATGCCAGACAGACTGTCACCACAGTGGTACATCAATGCATTTACCAACGTGCCGTCCCAGTTGCCGGCCGCCGGATGCACAACCATGCCGCGTGGCTTGTTGACCACCACAATATCCGCATCCTCATAAACAATATCCAGCGGAATATTCTCCGGCTTGAGATCTACTTCCTTTAACTCCGGAAGCTGAACCGTAATCGCCTCGCTGCCGACCAGCTTGTAATTTTTCTTAAGTGGCTGACCGTTACAGCTTACTGCCTGCTCTGACAGCAGATTCTGCGCCGCAGAGCGGGTCAGTCCTTCAATCTGCTCTGCCAGCCAGCTGTCGATACGCTTGCCGGATTGCTCTGCCGGAACTGTAAATTGTAATTCACTCATGGTTACTTCTCCGCTTCGCTTGTTTCCTTATGCTGAAACATAAAATATAGCACAAACAGTACACCACCTGCACAAATGAAGATATCTGCCACATTAAATACCGGAAAATGAATCAGACGGAAGTCAAACATATCGACAACAAAACCGTGTGCTACACGATCAATGGCGTTGCCGAGTGCGCCTGCCGCCACCAGAATCAGAGACCAGCAGCCCAGCTGAGTCTGCAGCATATTCTTGTAAATCGCTGTGAAAATGGCAACTGTAATCACAATGGCCAATACAACAAAAATCCAGCGTGAATCAAATTGCGCGAACAGGCTGAATGCTGCACCGCGATTCTCGATATAAGTCAAGTGAAACACACCATTGATCAACGGAATGGTCTGCTGTGCCTGCAGGGACGTAAACGCCCAGTATTTCACTGCCTGATCTGCTGCAATCATCAGCAAGATTGCACAAATATAAATCGGCATCTTCTACCTCCAAAACAAAAAGGAGGAACAGAATTGCTCTGCTCCCCCTTGGATTCTTCTTTTAGCCTACAACCTTGGCACAGCGAGCACACAGACCCGGATGCTTTGCATCAGAACCAACGGTCTTAGCCTGCTTCCAGCAACGCAGGCACTTCTCACCTGCTGCGCGGGCAACAGCAATCTTCAGACCCGGCAGATTCTCGCTTGCAGCGCCCTCACCGTCACCGGCAACGACATCAAGTTCGGAAACAATGCACAGATCAGCCAGATCCTGACCACAGCCGTTCAGGAATGCAGCCTGTTCAGCGTCAGCGTAAACAGTAACGCATGCTTCCAGCGGCTTGCCGATGGTCTTAGCAGTACGCGCACCCTCGAGAGCCTTGTTTACATCATCGCGGAATGCTGTCAGCTTGTCCCACTTAGCACGATCCTCATCGCTGAAGGACAAAGCCTCGTCAGCCTGCGGCATCTCGTTATATGCTACGTTGCGAACATCATCCTCAGCAGCGTGCGGCATAGCCTGCCAGATTTCGTCTGCGGTAAAGCACAGAATCGGAGACAGCATGCGAACCAGCGCACTCAGGATACGATAGATCGTAGTCTGTGCAGAGCGGCGGCTCAGACCATCGGTCTCATCGCAGTACAGACGATCCTTGATCACATCGAGGTAGAAGTTGGACATATCAACAACACAGAAATTATGAATTGCATGGAATACGGTGTGGAATTCGTAGCTATCATATCCCTCACGAACCTTTGCAGCAAGGTCGTTCAGCTTCATCAGTGCCCACTTATCCAGCTCCGGCATATCTGCGTATGCAACAGCGTTGGTCTTAGGATCAAAGTCAAACAGGTTGCCCAGAATGTAGCGAGCCGTGTTACGGATCTTGAGGTAGTTCTGCGACAGATGCTTGAGCATGTCCTTGGAAATACGCATATCCTGACGGTAGTCAGAAGAAGCAACCCACAGACGCATTACGTCTGCGCCATACTGCTTGAGGATATCCTCCGGAGCAATACCATTGCCCAGAGATTTGGACATCTTCTGGCGCTCCTCATCAACAATCATACCGTGGGTGATAACCGTCTTGTACGGAGCCTTGCCCTGCGTAGCAATAGAAGTCAGCATCGAGGACTGGAACCAGCCGCGATACTGGTCATTGCCTTCCAGATATACGTCAACCGGGGTCTTCTGACCTTCGCGGTTCTCGATAACAGCACGCCAGGAGGAACCGGAATCAAACCATACATCCATGGTGTCGGTTTCCTTGTCGAACTCACTGCAGCCGCACTCACACTTGATGCCTGCCGGCAGAATCTCAGCAGCCGTCATGTCGAACCATGCGTTGGAACCCTTTTCACGGAACAGATCAGCAACGGTCTTAATCGTCTGCTCATTTACCAGCGGCTTGCCGCACTTCTTGCAGGTGAAGATCGGAATCGGAACACCCCAGACACGCTGACGGGAAATACACCAGTCGGAACGCTCACGGATCATGGAGGTCATGCGCTCCTGACCCCAGCCGGGAATCCACTTGATGTCCTCACAAGCCTTGACTGCGTCATCCTTGAGCGCATCAACAGAGCAGAACCACTGCTCGGTGGTACGGAAGATGATCGGGTTTTTGCAGCGCCAGCAATGCGGATAGCTGTGCACGATGTCCTCGGTTGCGAGAAGTGCGCCACAGTCATCCAGATCCTTGAGAATAACCTCGTTGGAATCGTCAACGAACATACCCTCGTACTTGCCGGATTCGGCGGTGTGACGGCCCTTGCCGTCAACCGGAACGATAATCGGAATGTTGTACCTCTGGCAAACGATAAAGTCATCAGCACCAAAGCCCGGAGCGGTATGAACACAGCCGGTACCGGCATCGAGCGTTACATGGTCACCGGTGATAACCAGAGAATCACGGTCGAACAGCGGGTGCTTGGTCTTGATCAGCTCCAGATCAGAGCCGAGAACGGTTGCGAGAACTTCCCAGCTGTCAATGCGGGCGGTCTTCATAACAGAAGCAACCAGTTCCTTAGCCAGAACATAAATCTCGCCATTCGGAACCTTAACGAAATCGTACTCGAAGTTCGGGTTCAGAGAAATTGCAAGGTTGCCCGGAATGGTCCAGGTAGTGGTGGTCCAAATTACGAAATATACATTCTCCTTGGTACCAAGCAGCTTGGTGATAACACCCTTGTCATCGGTTACAGCGAACTTTACAAAGATAGACTTACACGGAACATCCTTGTACTCAATCTCTGCCTCAGCCAGTGCGGTCTCGTCGTGCGGGCACCAGTAAACCGGCTTCTGACCCTTGTAGATGTAACCCTTCTTAGCCATCTCGCCGAAAATCTCAATCTGAGCAGCCTCGTAATCGTGGGTCAGGGTCAGGTACGGACGATCCCAGTCACCGATAACGCCCAGACGCTTAAACTGGGTACGCTGGGTATTGACATGATCGTGTGCAAACTCTTCACACTTGGAGCGGAACTCCGCAGTGGAAACCTTGCTGCGATCCATGCCGTAAGCCTTGATTGCCTGACGCTCAATCGGAAGACCATGGGTATCCCAGCCCGGAATGTACGGAGCCTGATAACCCATCATATTGCGCGAACGCAGAATAAAATCCTTAAGGATCTTATTCAGTGCGTGACCCATATGCAGATTGCCGTTTGCATACGGAGGGCCGTCATGCAGAACGAAAAGCGGCTTGCCCTCGTTCTTCTTCATCAGTTCATGGTAGAGGTCGTTCTTCTCCCAGTTTTCCAGAAAACCCGGCTCGCGCTTCGGCAGACCGGCACGCATCGGGAATTCGGTTTTGGGCAAATTGATCGTATTGTTGTAATCCTGCTGCATTGTGCAGTATTCAGTCCTTTCGCTTATTTACTTAACGTCCTTCGGGTCGTATTCAGTGCCGAACTGCAGTTCGCCGAAGTCGAATTTACGCGTTGCATCTTCCACTGGTGCATCGCCCTTCCCAGTCGCATTTGTGTTCTTTGCATCTTCAGTCTGCTGTACCGGAGCGAGTTTTTCGCCCTTCGCCAACTCTGCCAGTGCTCTTGCCTGCGACTGATACAGCTTTGCTACATGAGCGATAAACTCAGCAGTGTTCTTGCGGGCAGTCTCCAGTTTCTGTTCCTCGGTGTTGATTTCCGCCTGGGTGTCTTTCACCTTGTTTGCGGTTTCATCCTTCGCAGAAGCAATGATCTCCTCTGCTTCCTTCTTCGCCTTGTCGATTGTCTCCTGTGCAATCGACTGTGCGGTCAGCAGGGTACGGTGCATTCCTTCTTCAACACCGCGGTACTCTTCAATTTTATCGACCAGCACCTTCATTTTTGCCTTCATAGCAGCGTTTTCCTTCTGCATCGCTGCAAATTCCTCTGCAACACGCTCGAGAAAAGTATCGACAGACTTCATGTCATATCCGCCGAAAACCGCTTTTTCAAAGCCGATTTCTTGTATTTCCTGCACCGTCATATGTTTTTCCTCCGTCTTTATATCATTTGCCGTACTGACACGGAAAAATGGTCGGGCTGCGCCCGACCAAAATCAGCGCCGTTTGTCCGGCAGGCTTAAAGCATATACACCATTTGTTCTAAAACAATCAGAACAAAAAAAGCCAGCATAAACGCAAAATCAAACGGACAATTCCGCAGCGCACTCACGCGGCTCAGCAGACTGCGAAAAGGTTGAATGACCGGCTCGGTAACAAGGCACAGAAACTCGTAGATTTTTGAGTCGCTGCCCTGTACGAACCAGCTCATGATTGCCCGTGCAAAAAACATAAACTGCAGAATGCGCAATAAGCTGCCTACGAAATATATTACCAAGCTGTTCACGATAGTACTCACGATCTGCGCTTAGAAATACATACCGCTGTTTTCCAGTTCATCGATCAGATCGCCCATAATATCAACATTGTAGGGTGTGATAATATAGGTGCTGTTTGCAACCTTCTTGATCTTGCCTTCGTTTGCATACGCAACACCGCTGAGGAAATCCACCAGACGGCGGGCAATATCCTTGTTGGTCTGCTCCAGATTCAGGACAACCGTACGCTTGTCCTTGAGATGATCTGCAATCTCCGCAGCCGTCTCAAAGCGATCCGGCTTGACCAGAACCACAGCCAACTGTGTAGTAGTATTGATGTTTACAACCTTATCGCTGCGATCGTGACGGCGCACCTGAGGCGCGTCCTGTGCATCACTGTCGTACGAACGGTCATAGGATCTTCTATTGTAAGATGATGGCTCGCTATCCATCGCAGGTTCTTCGTTTCTCTGACGGGGCATCTCGTCTTCGTAGTCGTCCTCCAACTCGCTGCCCTTTACCCAATCAATAAAGCCTTTGATTGAACCCATGCCAAGTTCCTCCTTATGTTTTAAGGCGAAACGATCTGATACGGCCGTTTGCCAAAGATCGCCGTGCCTACGCGAACCATGTTCGCTCCGCACGCAATCGCCGTTTCAAAATCATTCGTCATTCCCATAGACAAATAATCCATATCTACATTATCGTATTTTTTCGTCAAAATGTCAATAAATACTTGACGCATTTCGGTAAAGTAGTTTGAATTTTTTGTTTTTTCATCCGCAACGGGAGGAATTGCCATCAATCCGCGGATATGAAGCGACTTTTTTGCGCTCAATTTTACGATTGCATCGTGCAGTTCTTCGGGCGGAAGACCGCTTTTGGCAGCTTCTCTGCCGATATTTACCTCCAGAAGAATATCCTGACAAACACCGCGCTTCTCAGCTTCCTTGGCGATAGCCTCGCCGAGATGAACCGAGCCGACCGACTGAATCAGCGAAACCTTGCCGATCAGGTACTTGACCTTGTTGGTCTGCAGCGTGCCGATAAACTGAAGGTCTGCGCCATCGTAGGCGTTCTGTTCATACTTCTCCTGCAGTTCCTGTACGCGGTTTTCGCCGCACACACGGATTCCCGCTTCGATAGCCGCCTGTACGCGCTCGGCGTCATTCATTTTGGTCGCAGCCACCAGTGTAATTTCACTGGGATCGCGCCCTGCCTGCACGGCGGCATTGTTTACGCGCTCGATCACAGATTTTACGCGTTCCTGCAGTTCTTTCTTTTCTTGCTCCGTCATGTCTTCACCACCATATTGTTTTGCAGATTTTTACCTTGAACGATAACCTGGTCTCGCTCGACCAGCATATCGGAGTTGGTCGCACATTGTTCGACGACATAATAATCGTCCGCCTCAAACAGCTCGTTGATCATTTTGAATTTCTGTATCGAGCCGCTCAGGATGAACACGCCGGGGATCTGCGTGGTCTTTCCGTCGCTGTCTGTTTGTTCCTGCACACGGACGGCACTCTTCGGCACCTTGAGTCCGGTGTAGGTCGCAATGATAATTTCGATCGGCTGTTCGCGCATGGAAACCATTTCACTGCTGAATTCTGTGCCTTCCATCACCAGCAGAGCCGTATCGCTGTCACCTTGATGGTTGATGGAATGCACGGTTACTTTGGATTCCATCGAAGCCTGCGTAAAGTTTACTGTCAGCTCCTGACCGACCTGCAGACGCTCGGCCTGCTCGGCCGGAATCTTAGCTGCCAGATACCAGTTGAATCCCTTAACGATCTTGCCGAGCGAATTGCTGTTCTCAGCAGACGGCTGCTGCGCAACGGTCTTGTCAAACTGCTCCACGGTCATCTCATCCAGTGAGGATGGTGTGAGAATGCTCTCGTATCCATCCACTACCTCGGAGAAATATCCGGACGAGGATGCAGTGAGTTCCGTGGTTCGGCCGGTAAGCTGATGCTCGAGCGAGGACTGCTCAGAAACCAAAGCGTCACGTTCGGCAGATACCTCGTTGGTATCCACATTGCCGGCCTCGCGGCGCAGCGACAGCGTGCGCAGCGAACTTGCGGCAGACGCGACCGAAGAGCCGCTGCCTTCCTTCACCTGCTCGGCCAGCTGCTCGATCGTCAGCGTGATGACCTGATCCAGCTTTGCGATGTTTGAGCTGTCCGATGTGGACTGCAGCGCTGTATCCAGAAGAGAAATACGTTCCTCCAGCGGATCAAGCTGTCGGCTCAGATCCATAGATTCCTGATCAGAATAGATGATCGCCAGCGGTGCGTCCTGCTGTACGCGTTCACCGCTGTACACGATGTGCTTGACCGAGCTGCCCGTGGCATTGTCGATTGGTTCTTCATCGCGGAAGAACCAGCCATCGCTCGTAAAGCTGTCATTAATTGTGACATGCAGAGCCGGTGTGGTCTCCGGTGCAGCCGAAAACGCGTTAGAAAGACGGCCTCCCAGATAAATCACCATCAGCACCGCCGCAATGATAAATACAACGCGGTTTCCGCCGTCATTCCGCCGTTTTCGCGGCTTGGATTTTGTGCTTTTTGTCTGTTGTCCCATGTAAAGACCTCGTATATGTTCACTGTTCCGCACGCTCCCCTCTCGGTGCATGGAGATCGACTCTATGCTGTGGGATCAGAGTAGAGATTGCGTGCTTATAGATCATTTGCTGTTTTCCGTCGCTCTCCAAAATCACAACGAAGCTGTCGAATCCGCGGACGATACCGCGCATCTGAAACCCGTTCGTTAAAAATACGGTGATGTTCTGCGCCTGCTGACGCAGTGCACTGAGCATTCTGTCCTGTAAGTTGATTTCGTTTCGCACAATGATTCCTCCAGTTAAAATTACAATTTATGGTATCATTGTACACCGTGGTTTTGAAGATATTTTGTCGTTTCCTGTAAGACGAAAGGAAGTTCTTCTCCACTATTATAATATATCCAGTGGATGCTGTCATCCCTTTTCAGCCAGGTAAGCTGACGTTTTGCATAATTTCTGCTGCGCCGTTTGAGTAATTCGGCACATTCTTCCAATGTTTGCTCGCCGTTCAGATAGCCGAGCAGCTCTTTGTAGCCGATGGCCTGCGCGGCAGTGCCGGTCAGCAGACCGCGTTCCACCAGCCGTTTCGTCTCCTCCAGCAGACCGTTTTCCAGCATAAGATCCACTCTGCGATTGATGCGGTCATACAGAATTTCACGGTCAGACGGGCAAACACCGATCTTGAGCGCATCATACTTTGGCTCCGGGCGCTTGTTCCTGCGGTTAAATTCGTCGATCGTCATACCGGTCTGCTCATACACCTCAAGAGCACGAATGACGCGCTTGAGATTATTCGGGTGCAGACGTTCCGCTCCGGCCGGATCTACCTTAGCCAGACAGTCATGTACCGCCTGATTGCCCTGCTCAGCCGCCATCCGCTGATATTTCTCACGCACGGTCAGGTCGGTCTCATCGCCGGAGAATACGCTGCACTCGATGAGCGCGTCCATGTACAATCCTGTACCGCCGACAACGATCGGCGTCATGCCGCGCGACAGAATATCCTGCGCAGCAGCGTCTGCCAGTTCGACATACCGTGCCACCGAGAACGCTTCGCCGGGCTCGCACACATCGAACAGATGGTGCGGTACGCCCTGCCGTTCCTTCATATCAGGCTTGGCGGTGCCGATATCCATCTCACGGTAAAGCTGCATGGAATCCGCAGAAATGATCTCAGTATGCAGTTGTTGCGCCAGCGCGACCGATAAGGCGGTTTTGCCGCTGGCAGTCGGTCCGCAGATACAGATCAAACGGTTTTCCATGCTGTTTCCTCGCTTTTTATTGATTTACACGCTTGAACATCTTGTCAAGCTCATATTTGGTCAGACGAACGGTCGTCGGTCTGCCATGCGGGCAGGAACGCACGTTGTCATCGCTCAGCACCCGCTCGCACAGGTCCTGCAGCTCGGTCATCGTGGTCGGTTTGCCTGCCTTGATAGCCGCCTTGCATGCTACCGTATGAATTAAATCGTCCAGACGATCCGGCACGGTGGTACGGCTGTTCATCGCCTTTTCGGCCAATTCACTGATGACGCTCTGCACATCGCCGCTATCCAGATAAGCGGGCACGCTGCGTACGGCAAAGCTGTTCTCGCCAAAGCTGTCGATGGCAAAGCCTGCCTGACGGATGTCCTCGATCTGCGACTGCACAGCGGCGGCTTCCTCGCCGGTCAGCTCTACAATTACAGGCGTGAGAAGCTGCTGCTGTGGCATATCGGTCTCCGCACGCAGCTTGTTGAACAGAATGCGTTCATGCGCGGCATGCTTGTCGATGAGAATCAAGCCGTCCTTGTCCTCAGCAATGATGTACGTCTGGAAACATTCGCCGATCACACGCACACCGGTATCCAGCGGCTGCAGGATCTGCGGCTTACCCTTGACCTCCGGTGCGCTGACAGACGGCACAACAACCATCGGTTCATCTTCCGGCTCCGGTGTCGGCGTATGCACGGCAGGTGTCGGTTCTGTGACCGGCTCGACCGGCTGTGCCATTCGCGTACGAACTGGTTCCTGCGGTTCCTCCTGCAGTATGCGCGGCGCGGACAGATAACTCGATGCACTGCGCGGACGCTCTGCCTTTGGCGGGATAGACACGAGGAAATCCTCTAAATCCGGTGCTTCCTCGTCGTTCTTTACCGGTGCAATCGGTGTTGGCTTGACACTCGGCGTGACAAACGGCTTAGGGTCTACCGACTTTGGAATCGCAAACCGCTGCTGCTCATGCGTCAGATTATCTTCACGCGGCTTGGCAGGCGCTTCCTTCTCCTTGTGCTCCAGATGCGGCATATTGTCGTTTGCGGCAAGCGCATTCTTGCAGGCAATATACACGACCTCGAAAATCGGCTTTTCCTGCGAAAATTTGACCTCGGTTTTTGCAGGATGCACGTTGACGTCGACCGCCGACAGCGGCAAATCCAGGAAAAGCGCACCAGACGGATATTTGCCGGTGATGATCGCATTGCGATAGGCCTCTTCCATTGCAGCCTGCATAAGACGGCTCTTGACATAGCGGCCATTGACGAAAAAGTGCTGCATGGAACGGTTGGCACGTCCGGCGTGCGGCTTGACAATGTAGCCGTGCACGGTCATACCGTTGCGCTCGGTCATCGGCACTTCAATCATATTGGCAGTCATTTCCTTGCCGAATACGCCGAACACCGGTGCAATCAGCTTGCCCTTGCCGTCCGACGAGAATACCTGCTTGCCGTCGCGAATGAGCGTGAACGCAATCTCCGGATGGGAGAGCGCCGCATGCTGTACTACGCCGAGAATGTAACCCGCCTCGGTGAAGTCCTTTTTGAGAAACTTCATGCGAGCCGGTGTGTTGAAGAACAGGTCGCGCACAACGATTGTTGTGCCTTCCGGACAACCGGCTTCCTCCTGTGTCTGAATCTCACCGGCTTCCAGATGCAGGTGCAGACCCGCAATCGAACCTGCCTGACGCGTGAACAGATCAATGCGCGTAACCGACGAAATCGCAGCCAGTGCTTCACCGCGAAAGCCCAATGTGCCGATAGCATTCAAATCTTCCTCGGTACGCAGCTTGCTGGTCGCGTGGCGGCGGAAGGCCACAGGTGCATCCTCTGCCGACATGCCGCAGCCGTTATCCGCAATACGCAGATAGGTAATGCCGCCGTTTTCGATCTCCACCGTAATGCGGGTAGACCCTGCGTCAATCGCATTCTCGACCAGCTCCTTCGCCACGGAGGACGGCCGTTCAACAACCTCTCCTGCCGCGATCAGATCCGCAAGATGCGGAGATAATTCATGAATCACTGCCATTTTTCTTTGTTTTCCTTTCCGGAACAAATCATGGTTGGTCTTTCCTGCCCTGATAAATGATTAAACCAGCTTTTTCAGCTCATACAGTGCGTTGAGCGCCTCGATCGGCGTCATGGTGTCCACCTGCAGTGCACGCAGCCGCTCTGCGACTGCATCGCCGGAGAGCGAATCTATCGTAATCTGCGGAACGTCTTCCGGTTCCTCGGCTACGGCGTGCAGCTCGATTTTCGGCATGGTGGATTCCAGATCAGTCAGCACAGCCTTTGCTCGCTTGATGACCGGATTCGGCACACCGGCCAGCTTTGCAACCTCAATGCCATAGCTGTCATCCGCGCCGCCACGCACGATTTTGCGCAGGAACGTAATGTCATCACCGCGCTTTTTGACCGCAATATTGTAATTCTTGACGCCCTTGACCAGATCTTCAAGCACCGTCAGTTCGTGATAATGCGTTGCAAACAGCGCGCGTGCGCCGATGCGCTTTTTGTCCGCTACATACTCTACAACTGCGCGGGCAATGCTCATGCCGTCATAGGTAGATGTGCCGCGTCCAATCTCATCCAGAATGATCAGACTGGACTTGGTAGCGTGCCGCAGAATGTCCGCGACCTCGCTCATCTCCACCATGAAGGTGGATTGACCGCTCGCCAGATCATCCGACGCGCCGACACGGGTAAACACGCGGTCTGCCACGCCGATATGCGCGGATGAGGCCGGCACATACGAGCCAATCTGCGCCATGATGGTAATCAGTGCCACCTGCCGCATATAGGTGGATTTGCCTGCCATATTCGGGCCGGTGATGATAGCAACGCGGTTTTCCTTGCTGTCGAGCAAGGTGTCGTTCGGGATGAACAGACTATCGGACAGCATTTTCTCAACAACCGGGTGACGGCCGTCCTTGATGTCAATGCGGTCGGAAAAATCCACCACCGGACAAACATAGTTGTTATCACATGCCACATCAGCCAAAGCGCACAGAACGTCAAGCGCTGCGATAGCCTGCGCGGTTTTCTGCACGCGGTGTACCTCGGCGGCAATCTGGTCACGCACAGAGACAAACACCTCATACTCGAGTGCGGTCAGGCGTTCCTGCGCACCGAGCACGGTGCTCTCGAGCTGTTTCAGCTCCTCGGTGATATAGCGCTCGCTGTTCGCAAGCGTCTGCTTACGAATATAGTTCTCCGGAACCGCCTCCGCATTGGAGCGGCTGACCTCAATATAATAGCCGAACACACGGTTGTAGCCGATTTTCAGCTTGCTGATGCCGGTACGCTCGCGTTCCGCCTGCTCGATTTCGGCAATTTTGCCCTTACCGCCGGACGCAAGGTCGCGCAGACGGTCAATCTCCTCGTTGAAGCCCTTGCGGATCATGCCGCCTTCCCGAAGAAGAATCGGCGGCTCATCCACGATGGCCTGCTCGACCAGCGCGCGAATGTCTTCAAGCAGATCAATCTTGCCGGTCAGCTCACGCAACATAGCCTGTCCGAACAGAGCAGCCTGCGTTTTGATCTCCGGCAGGCAAGAAATTGCCGCCGACAGCGCACGCAGATCACGGCAGTTTGCAGTGCCGTAGGCTACGCGCCCAATCAGGCGCTCCATATCGAACACCCGCTTGAGTGCGTCCGTCAATGCCGTGCGGGCAATTACATCGTCGCACAATGCACCTACCGCCTGCTGACGGCGTGCAATATGCAGCGGATTATACAGCGGTTTTTCAATCCACTGACGAATCAGGCGCGAACCCATTGCCGTGCGCGTGTGGTCGAGTACCCACAGCAGCGTGCCCTTCTTCTCCTTGGTGCGCATGGTCTCGCAAAGCTCGAGATTGCGGCGTGCGATCAGGTCAAGCTCCATATACTGGCCTTGATGGTACACCTGCAGCTGATTCAGACTGGAAAGGCTGGCCTTCTGCGTCTGCTCTAGGTAATCCAGCAGACCGCCGAGGCACTGCACAGTGCACGGCAGGTCAGTCAGGCCGGCAGCGTCAAAGTCCTGCACCTTGAAGTGCTCCTGAATGCGTTCCGCACTGCGCTGTGCCTCAAAGCACTCCTCCGGCATCGGCTCTATGAGCGCCTCCAGACGTTCCTTCAGAAAGGACTGAAGGCCGTCTGCCGAAATGGCTCCGCCGCCGACCAGCACCTCACGCGGCGCAAAGCGTCCGAACTCGCTGGTGATGTCATTCCAGTTATCCGAGCCGGTCGCGTACACCGAACCTGTCGTAATATCAGCAAAGCATACGCCGACGGAACCACCGGCTGCATATACGCAGCCGAGAAAGTTGTTCCGGTTTTCATCCAGCATGGAGGCTTCCACGACCGTACCCGGTGTCACGCGTCGGATGATCTCGCGCTTGACCAGACCTTTTGCCTTTTTCGGGTCCTCCATCTGCTCACAGATTGCGATTTTGTAACCCTTCTGCACCAGCTTGGCAATATAGCCTTCCGCGCTGTGATACGGCACGCCGCACATCGGTGCACGTTCTCCCTGACCGCAGTCGCGGCCGGTCAGCGTCAGCTCCAGCTCGCGGGAGACCAGCTTGGCATCGTCAAAGAACATTTCGTAAAAATCGCCCAGACGGTAAAACAGAATGTAATCTTTATTTTTGTTTTTGATCTCAAAATACTGCTGCATCATGGGCGTCAGTTCAGCCATGTTCTTACCTCTTTCTTATAATTTGTGTGCAAACAGACAGCGAAGCGAGGTTTTCTCGATCTCTGCCTCGATAAATTCACCGATTTTGATATCGTCACCGCGCACGCACACGAGCAGGTTGCCCTCGGTACGGGCGGTAAACGGATATTCCGGTCCTTTGGCATTGCCGTCTACAAGCAGACGCAATTTTTTACCCTGATACGCCGTCTGCTTTTCAGCAACGATTTCATCCTGCGCCTTGAGCAGGCGCTCGAAGCGGCGCTGCTTATCCTGCGGCGTAGCGTTATCCTCATAGGAGGCTGCGGGCGTGCCCGTGCGAGGCGAATACAGGAAGGTAAACAGCAGATCAAACCGGGTATCCTGCACCAGCTTCAGGGTCTGCTCGAAATCCTCGTCCGTTTCGCCCGGGAAACCGACGATAATATCGCTTGACAGCGTAATATCCGGCATTTTCGACCGTGCATCCGCAATCAGCGATTTGTAGTGTTCTGCCGTATAGCGGCGGTTCATGCGGTGCAGAATCTCGTCGCTGCCCGACTGGAACGGCAGATGCAGCTGCTTTGCGACCTTGCCGCACTCCGCCATGGTGGAAAACAGCTTGGGAGACGCGTCCTTCGGGTGGCTTGTCATAAACCGCAGCCAGAAATCGCCGGGCACGGCGTTGAGACGGCGCAGAAGATCGGCAAAATTCACGTCAATGCCGAGATCCTTGCCATAGGAGTTGACATTCTGGCCGAGCAACGTAATCTCCTTGTAACCCGCCGCGACCAGCTCACGCAGTTCTTTCTCGATCTCCTCCGGTCGGCGGCTACGCTCTCTGCCGCGCACATACGGCACGATGCAGTAGGTGCAGAAATTGTTGCAGCCGTACATGATGGACAGCCACGCCTTTGCGCCCTTGGCACGCAGCACCGGCAGACCTTCGGCGATATCATCCTCGCCGCCGATGTCGAACACGCGCTTTTTCTCGGTCAGCACGCGGTACAGCAGCGACGGAAATCGCCAGAGCGCATGCGTGCCGAACAGAAGATTGACCTGCGGATAGCTTTTCTTAATCTTCTCGACGTTTTTCTCCTGCTGGGCCATGCAGCCGCACATTGCAATAACAATGCCCGGGCGCTCCTTTTTCAGATGGCGGAGTGCGCCGACGTTGCCGAACGCACGATCCTCGGCATGCTCACGCACAGCACAGGTGTTGAACAGAATAAAATCTGCCTCGTCGGGCGTATCGGTCATTTCGTAGCCCATTTCGGACAGCATGCCGCGGATACGCTCGGTATCCGCCTCGTTCTGCTGGCAGCCGAACGTATGCGTATAGGCTTTGGGGCGCTTGTCCCCCAATAGGCGGGCTACTGCGTCAATATAGGTAAACTGCGATTGCAGCTGTTCTTCGGAAACATTCTGGGTTGCCATGAAACTCTCCTTTTATCGAAATGGAGTGCCGTCAGAAGTAAACACGTTCATGCGGTGGTACGCGCTGAACGGAATCTCGTACTGCGGCAGATACTGCCGAATGGCACGGGTCAGATATTCCGGACTCATGTTGTTATTGCCGGCAGCGGTGGTGACAACAGCGGTCACCTCATCAGGGCCGTCAGTAACGGTCAGATCGCGCATCAGCTCACGCATATTGACCGTCTTTTCGCCGCGCTTGGAACGCTTGACGATCTCGACCATGGGGCGGCGGAACAGATTGCGCACATCGTCGGCAAAGCCCTTGGGCGTACCATCCTCAAAACCCCATGTGATGCGGTACTGCGACCATTCAATTGAACCGACCTTCATGCCGCCGTCGGCAAGCGGGTAAATCTCGATTGCACGCAGGCCCTCGGGAAATACATCATTGAGCGCTTCCACCGCATTTTCCGGCACGGCTTCTGCCGTGATATTGAAATCCAGAAATTCGCACTCGCCGGAGTAGCCGGTCGAGAGCGGCAGCGCCACCGAAACGTAGGCGTGCTGATTGAAACCCTCGGTGAACCACAGCGGCATCTGGCAGCGTGCCATCGAACGCTGCATAGCGTGCATCAGATCAAGGTGAGAGATATACTTGGCTCTTCCTTCTTTGGCAAATTTCATTCGAGCCTTAAACATGGCACTTGCCTCCCTTCAGCAGAGCGCTTGCGCCGCAGCCGGCACACTGGTGCATACAGTCCGGCGTGATAGCCGCTTCGCGGGAACGCTCCCACTCACGCTTGAGATGCTCCTTGCGCGTGCCGCAGCCGATGTGATCCCACGGGAACACCTCGTCCATCGGACGCTGACGAGATGCGTAGAACTCTGGATCGAGTCCGCAGTCGCGAAACGCCTGCATCCACTTGTCAAAGTCGAAGCACTGATCCCAGCCGTCCATCTTGCAGCCGCGCTGCCACGCCAGCAGAATCGCCTTGCCCTGACGGCGGTCGCCGCGTGCAATAACGCCCTCGAGCACCGAGGTCTCGGCATCATGCCAGTTGTAGGTGACATTCTTGGTTTTCATGACCACCTTGAGGTGCGCCTGCTTCTCGCGGAACTGCTCGAGCGTGTCCTGCGCGTCCCACTGGAACGGGGTCTGGGGCTTGGGCACAAAGCACGAAGCCGACGCTGTGATACGCACGCCGCGCGCACGGTTGGGCGTGTTCTCACGCCAGCAATAGGCGACCTTTTTGCAAATGTCGGAAATGCCGTCCAGATCCTCGTATGTCTCGGTCGGCAGACCCATCATGAAATAGAGCTTGACGTTATTCCAGCCGCCTTGAAAGGCAATCTCGCAGGCATGTAGTACATCCTCCTCGCGGATGTTCTTGTTGATAACATCACGCAGGCGCTGCGTACCGGCCTCACATGCGAACGTCAGGCCGCTTTTGCGGGTTTTCTGTACGCGCTCCATCAGTTCGGCGGAAAAGCTGTCCGCACGAAGAGAAGGCAGCGACAGGCTGATATGCCGCGGCTCACAATAGTCGAGCATGCACTCGGTCAGACCGGACAGCTCACCGTAGTCACTGGTAGACAGCGAGGACAGAGAGATTTCCTCGTAACCGGAGTTCTTGAGCACCGCCTGCGCCTGCTTGAGCAGCACTTCCTTGGACTTGGTGCGCAGCGGACGATACGTGTGGCCGGCCTGACAGAATCGGCAGCCGCGCGGACAGCCGCGGAACAACTCGATCATCGCACGGTCGAACACAATATCCGTCGAGGGCACGACGAAGGACTCCGGATAGTACATGGTATCCAGATCCTTGACGATGCGCTTCTGCACGAGTGCGGGTGCGCCGTGTGTCGGCGTAACGCTCTCAATTGTGCCGTTCTCGTGGTACTTGACCTCGTACAGCGAAGGTACATACATGCCCTCGATCTGTGCTGCCGCAATCAGGAATTCCTGCTTAGACCAGCCTTCGCGCTTGGCCTTGCGGTACAGATCGGTAAATTCCAGCATGATCTCCTCGCCGTCGCCGATCATGAACAGGTCAACGAAGTCAGCCAGCGGCTCCGGATTGTAGGCACACGGACCGCCGCAGGCTACAATATGCTTGAGTTCGGTACGGTCCTTTGCCAGCACCGGAATACCGCCGAGATCCAGCATATTCAGAATGTTGGAAAACGACAGCTCATACTGCAGCGTAAACGCGATAATATCAAAGTCATAAAGCGGATCACCGCTCTCCAGACCATACAGCGGCAGACCGGCCTCGCGCATTTCAGCCTCCATGTCGATCCATGGCGCGCAGACGCGTTCGCACCAGATGCCCTTCTGATCATTGAGCAGGCCGTAAAGGATACGCGAACCGAGGTGAGACATGGCAACCTCATAGGTATCCGGAAAACAGAACGCAAATCTCAGATCGATGTTCTTTTTATCTTTCATCACCGAGCCCCATTCACCGCCGACGTAGCGTGCCGGCTTCTGTACACGGGACAAAATGGCTTCCATCTTTTTATGCAAGACGTATTCCTCCATTTTCATTCATACAGATTATTGTATCATATCCTTCCGAAAAAAACCATACTGTTTTTGACTGTTTTCGCGCAGAAAGTACACAAAACAAAAAAGAAACGCGAAGAAAGCCTTTACACTTTCTTCGCGTTTTGCTTATTCCTCTGAAATTTCCGGCTTACTGCCGAGCAGTCGGGACGTATTGAACACAGTCAGCGCCGTGAGTACGGCATCAACGACAACTGCCATCCACATCTGCGCCAGACCGATCAGCGCCAGTACAGCAAGTACCAGCTTGATGGCGGCCAGCAGTGTCAGATTCTGCATTGCCACTCCGTGTGTACTCTTGCAGACCTGAACAGCTTCGCCGAGACCGCTCAGATCATTTGCGGTAATCAGTACATTCGCCGCATCCGCTGAATAGCGGGAGCCGCGCGTGCCCATTGCCACACCGACATCAGCCATCTTGAGCTGCTCGATATCGCTTACGCCGTCGCCGACATAGGCGGTCGTACCGTCTGTCGGAATCGTGCGCATCATAAAGTCCAGCTTCGCTTGCTTTTCCTCGGGCATCAAGCTGCAGTGAACGGTATCGATACCGGCGGCATTTGCAATTCGCTGGGTTGGTGTCTCAGCGTCACCGGTGATAAGTACAGTACGCTCAACGCCCTGATCCTTGATCTTCTTGATCGCGTCAGCAGCGGACGGACGAACCGTATCCTCCAATTCAATCACGCCGATGTGCTCCCCTTCACAGGCGATGTAAACAACCGTGCCGTCGATATCCGGCAAGCCCTTGACACCGCGGGAGACCATCAGCTTTCGGTTGCCTACCAGCAGAACGTGATCACCGATACGGGCGCGCACGCCGCGGCCCGGGAATTCCTCGAATTCCTCGATCTTCGGCAGCTTTTCCCGGCATGCACTTACGATTGCGCGTGCAACCGGATGCTGCGAAAGCTGCTCGGCTGCTGCGGCAAGTGCCAGACAGTTCTTTTCGGAGAACTCCTGCGTGGGATAAATCTTTTTAACCTGCAGATTGCCGGTGGTCACTGTGCCGGTCTTGTTGAATACGACCAGACGCAGATCTGCAGTCCGTTCCATCGCTTCGCTGCCCTTCATGTGAACGCCTTCGCTCTCAAGTCGGCCGCCGCCGCATACAAAAGCAAGCGGTACAGCCAACGCCAGTGCGGTCGGACAGCAGGCGATGAGAAGCGTCAGTCCGCGATATACCCAGCCGGTCATATCCGAACCGGGCATGAACAGCGGCGGAAGTGCGGCTGCCAGTACGGCAATGACGATCACAACCGGAACCAGGCGCTTGGCATTACGCTGCGCACTGTTTTCCAACGCTGCCTTGTGTTCGGCAGCTGCATTCTGTACGCGGCGAATCTGACGAACCGCGCAGTCCTCGTAGCGCGAGATCACACGAATCAGCATCAGAGAGCCGTTATACCGGCTGCCTGCCAGCACACGCGTATTCTTATCAACTGCCATCGGCACGTTTTCGCCGGTAAGCACGCTGTCATCCACCGTGCCGTCTCCGCGAAGCACAACACCGTCAATCGGTACGCGCTCACCCGAGTGCACCAGAACCAGCTCGCCCAGACGGATATCTGCCAGCGGAACCTGACGCTGTTCGCCCTTCATGTTGACGACCGTTGCCTTTTCCGGCATGAAATCATGCTGCTGCGGCAACGCCTGATAGGTGGATGCCAGAACGATATCACCTGCGATTTTGCCAATCTCGAACAGGATGAGCACAACCGTTGCTTCTGCACGGCTGCCGAGCGCGAATGCGCCGATAGACGCTATTAGCACGAGCAGATATTCATCGAAAAACGAGCCGTGTGTCAGATTGGTCAGCACACGCGCTGCAATCGGCAGCGCTGTGATCAAAAACGCCAGCAGGCAGAGCGGCAATGCCGCGCTCGAATCTCCCATTGCGATTCCGGCCACAAGAACGATTGCCGCGGCAGCCAGCCGTGCACCTACACTCTGCATATCCAGCCGTGTCATCGGCTGATAGGTCACTTCAGCACCTTCCTGTATACGGCGTGCATTTTCTCGCCGCAGACGGGTCTGCTCACGCCGACGCATTTTCGCCCGGTACTGTGCCTTCTGCACGAAATTCATACCGGTGGTATCGTCCGCGTCCTCCGGAGCTTCGATTACTGACGGTTCCGGCTTCTTTTCCTCCGGCTTTTTTTCATCCTTTGGTTTAGGCTTCTCCTTAGGTGCGGATTTTGCCTGTTCCTTTTTCTCCGCCTTGTCCTTTTCATGGTTTTTCAGTTTTTCTTTTAGCTTCTGCAGCCTGTCCGGCTTTTCCTCTATGATAGGCTCGAATTCCGCTTCCTCTGATTGTTCTTCCTCAGGAAGCTCGTCCTCTATACCTTCGTCGTCAAATTCCGGTTCGTCCCAGTCGCCCTCGTCTTCGGTCTCATCCGACGAATCTTCTTCTTCGTCAAATTCGTCTTCCGAATTTTCCGGCGATTCCTCAGCTGCGTCTGATTCCTCCGAGGGCTTTGCAGGCTCAGCTGCCGCCGCTTCCTCGGGCGGCGTTTCCGCCTCCGGAGATTCGCTTTCACTTTGGTGCGATGTATCGGCTTCCGGCTGTTCTGCATTCTTGTCCGGCGGCTCAGGCTCGCCGGGCGGCGCTGATTCTTCTTTTTCAGGCAGTTTTTTATTCTCTTCGGGTTTAGGTTTTTCCGGAGCGGCAAACAGCTGCGCTACTGCCGAATTTTCCAGATCCGCTAAAATCGAATCGACCTGTGCTAAAATATCTTCCGCCGTTGTCTGGTCCTTCTTCTGTTCCGAATCAGGGCGGTTATTTTCGCTCATTCCGTTTATCCCTCCTGCACGTGCGCGATTCCCTGTGCCAAAATGGTCTGAATATGATCATCGCACAGCGCATAGTATACTGTTTTTCCGTTTTTTCGACTCTTGACCAGCCGCGCCTGCTTCAAAAAACGAAGCTGATGCGATATCGCGGACTGGCTCATGTTCAGCAGCGATGCAATATCGCAGACACACAGCTCCGCGGAAACGAGCGCCGCCAGTATCCGCAAGCGGGTCTTGTCGGAAAACGCTTTGAAAAAATCTGATGCGGCTGTAGTGATCTCCTCTGCCGGCATTGCGCTGCGCGCTGCCATAACTGCATCTGTATGGACGATATGCTCCTCGCAGCACTCCAGTTCTGCGTCTGTATGCTTTGCCGACAATTTGATCCCTCCCGCAATATGTGCATATCTATTCAACTTATGATAACATTCCAGTCCACTTCTGTCAAGAATCGAGTCGGACACAAATGACAATTTTGCGTGCAAAAAAGTCCTGCAGGCCGGATACGGTCTGCAGGACTTGAACGCAATTTTTACTTTTCGGGCTGTTCACGCTTCGGATCGGTCATAACTTCCTTGAATGAAGTTGCCAGACCCGCAAGGCTCTGAATCTCGCTCGGGATGATGATCTTGGTTGCCTTGCCGTCGGCGGCGCTGCTGAATGCCTCGAGAGATTTCAGCTTGATAACCTGCTCGGTCGGTGCCGCTTCATTCAGCAGAGTGATGGAGTCTGCCAGTGCCTTCTGCACGGTAAGCAGCGCTTCCGCTTCACCTTCGGCCTCCTTGATCTTGGCAAGGCGATTTGCCTCTGCAGCAAGAACAGTTGCTTCCTTTTCGCCTTCAGCCACCAGAATCGCGGACTGCTTTTTACCTTCCGCTACCAGAATGGACTCACGGCGTTCGCGCTCGGCCTTCATCTGCTTCTCCATAGATTCCTGAATGGCAGCCGGCGGAATGATGTTTTTCAGCTCCACGCGATTTACTTTAATGCCCCAGTCATCGGTCGCTTCATCGAGGATGGAGCGCATTTTGGTGTTGATGATATCGCGGCTGGTCAGCGTCTGGTCAAGCTCAAGATCACCGATGATGTTTCGCAGTGTGGTTGCAGTCAGATTTTCGATTGCCGCCATCGGGCTTTCGATACCGTATGCAAACAGCTTCGGGTCGGTAATCTGGAAGTACACGACCGTGTCGATCTGCATGGTTACATTATCCTTGGTGATAACCGGCTGCGGCGGGAAATCGACTACCTGCTCCTTGAGGGTTACCTTGCGGGCAATGCGCTCAAACAGCGGCACCTTGAAATGCAGGCCGGTGCTCCATGTGTCACGGTAGGTACCGAGACGCTCGATAACATACGCCTTCGCCTGCGGCACGATCACGATATTGCTTGCAATGAACGCGATGAGCAGAACAATCAGCACAATCCAGATGATGGGTACAATAATATAATCCATGATAACGCTCCTTTACAGTTGGTTCGGTTTTACAATCGCCTTGACGCCGCGGATCTCCACAACCGTGACTCTTGTCCCGATTGCAATTTGCGCGTCAGTCGTACTGCGGGCTGTCCAGATCTTTCCGTTGATTTTCACCGCACCGGTCTCCAGAACATTGTCAATCGGTTCGGTAACAACGGCAGTCTGTCCGATGATACGATCTGCGTTGGTTGCCTGCTGCCGACTGCCGAGAAAACGGCGGCAGAGCGGACGCACCAGTACAAGCAGCAGCGCGGAGAACACGATGAACACAATCCACTGCCCCATCAGTCCGACCGAAAGGCTGGCTGCAATGAGTGCCGCGACACCGCCGGCAGCGAACCAGATGCCGCACAATGTGAGTGTAAACGCCTCTACCGCTACACTGATGATAATGACAGCCAGCCAGACATACAGGCTGTCAATTCCAAACATCATAAACTATCCCCTCCTTTGGCAACAGTATAGCATGTGCATACGAAAAAGTACAGCAAAACCCGATCAAATTTCCGGCTAATCTTTGCATATTGCACAAAATGTCGAATAAAACAAAATCCGCTCGAACCGTGCAGTACAGTTCGAGCGGGAAATCTTCAAAAAATCAGCGGGTCATGCAGCGCGAGACGTATCAGCCAAATTGCGATATCCAGCACGATAACGCTCCACAGCAGCACGCGCTCGAGGTTTTTGGAGCCGAAAAGCGGCTTTTTGCCAAACAGCGCGTACAAAACGACCGGCGGCAGCACGAAAACCATCGGGTGAAACCGCAGTGCCGTACGAAAGTCCAGTCGGAGCAGAGCGGCAAGTGCGCGGCTCAGTCCGCAGCCGGGACACGGCACACCGGTCAAGTATTTGATCGGACAGTTCCAGCCGAACAGCAGCGCCGAGGCATATGCCAACGCACCCAGTATCAGCAGCACGAGCAGGCCGTTCAGACCGCGCCGAAAGCGCTCCGGCATCAGCCCTTGTAGGTCTCGCGGAACTCGAGGAACTCGTCATAGGTGCATTCCTTGTCCAGAACGCCCTTTTCACGAATTTCGATAATACGGGTCGCAATGGTCTGCACGAACTCGTGGTCGTGGGAAGCAAACAGCACGGTGCCCTTGAAATCACGAACGCCGTTGTTGACTGCGGTGATGGATTCCAGATCAAGGTGGTTGGTCGGCTGGTCGATGACGAGCACGTTCGAGCCGAACAGCATCATGCGCGCCAGCATCAGGCGAACCTTCTCACCGCCGGACAGTACGCGAACCGGCTTGTAAACATCGTCGCCGGAGAACAGCATACGGCCGAGGAAGCCGCGCAGTGTGGATTCCAGTGTATCCGTGCGGGAATACGGCGCGATCCAGTCGAGCATATTCTCCTCGTGGCCCTCGAAGAACTCGTTGTTGTCCTTGGGGAAATAGCTCTGCGAGGTGGTGACACCCCACTTGAAGCTGCCCTCATCCGGTTTCATCTCACCCATAAGAATCTGGAACAGCGTAGTCATTGCCAGCTCGTTATCCGAGATGAACGCAATCTTGTCACCGCGGCGCACGATGAAAGATACGTTGTCGAGCACCTTCTCGCCGTCGATGGTCTTGGAGATGCCGCGCACCTCGAGAATGTCCTTGCCTGCCTCACGGTCCGCGTCAAACGCTACCCACGGGTAACGGCGGGACGAAGCCGGCATTTCCTCGACGGACAGCTTGTCGATCAGCTTGCGGCGGCTGGTCGCCTGACGGGACTTGGACTTGTTTGCCGCAAAACGCTGAATGAAGTTCTGCAGTTCCTTGATCTTTTCCTCGTTCTTGCGGTTCTGATCCTTGATCATGCGCTGAACCAGCTGAGAGGACTCATACCAGAACTCATAGTTGCCGACGTACAGCTTGATCTTGCCGTAGTCGATATCAACGATATGGGTACATACATTGTTCAGGAAGTGACGGTCATGCGATACAACGAGGACGGTGCCCTCAAAATCGGCAAGGAAGTCCTCCAGCCAGCGGACTGCCTGAATATCCAGATGGTTGGTAGGCTCGTCCAGCAGCAGAATATCCGGCTTGCCGAACAGCGCACGCGCCAGCAGCACCTTGACCTTCTCGACGTCACCGAGGTTCTTCATTTCGGTGTACAGGATGGCATCTGCATCCAGACCCAGACCGTTCAGCAGCTGGCTGGCCTCGGTCTCGGCGTCCCAACCGCCCATTTCAGCAAACTCGGACTCCAGCTCGGCAGCCCTGTTGCCGTCCTCCTCGGTGAACGGGTCCTTCATGTAGAGCGCATCCTTTTCGTGCATGACCTCAAGCAGACGCTCATTGCCGCCGAGAACCGTGTTGAGAACAGTCTCCTCGTTGAAGGCAAAGTGGTCCTGCTTGAGTACGCTCATACGGGTCTTGGGCGCAATCGAAACCGTGCCGGTGGACGGGTCCAAATCGCCGGACAGAATGCGCAGGAATGTAGACTTGCCTGCACCGTTTGCACCGATAACACCGTAGCAGTTGCCCTGGGTAAATTTCAGGTTTACATCTTTGAACAGCGGCTCGCCGCTGAAGTTTAAGCTAAGATCGCTGATAGTGATCATGTAAGAGATTCCTCCCGCATTATTTTTCAATTAGAATCAGTATACCACATAAACCGCTGTTTTCACAGATAATTTACAGATGCAGCCGTATTTTTGTTCATGTTGTCTTGAAACGACACCCAGAATGCTATATACTATATTTATAAATATCAATCCCTATTTGTTTCAGGAGGTTTTTCCCTATGTCTAACCTGATGGAAGTTATCAAGTCTCGCCGCTCTACGCGCGCGTTCAAGTCCGAGCTGCCGCCGAAGGATCAGATCATGCAGATTGTTGAAGCTGCTGAATGGGCGCCTTCCGGCATGGGCAAGTACCTGTGGCACTTTACCGTTGTTTACAGCGCAGAGAAGTCGCTCAAGCTGGCTCGTGCCGTCGCTGAGGCAGACAATCGCGGTCCGCAGTATAATTTCTACGGTGCGCCGGTCAACATTATCATTTCCTACAAGCGGGATGAGCACCACGCTCTGGTAGACGGCGCTGCTGCAATGGAGAATCTGCTGCTGATGGCTACCGAGCTTGGCCTCGGCTCCTGCTGGATCAACCAGCTGCGCGAGACCTGCGACGTACCCGAGGTTCGTGCACTGCTGACCGAGTACGGCGTACCGGAGGACCACATTGTTGTCTGCTCCGCTGCAATTGGCTACATCGAGAAGGAAACGCCGGCAAAGCCGCGTCATGAGGGCTTAGTGTCGATTATCGAATAATCGAAATAATGGAAAATTGAGAATTGAGAATGGAAAATGCCGCTATTCTTGCGTGCATTAAATCATTCGGCTGTGCCAAATACCTTAATTTTCAATTCATTAGCGACGAAAGGAGCTAATATCATGGATGAGAAGATTGCTAAATTAAAAGAGTGGATCGACGGCAGCGACAACATTGTCTTTTTCGGCGGTGCGGGCGTATCGACCGAGAGCGGCATTCCGGATTTCCGCTCGGTGGACGGTCTATACAACCAGCAGTACAAGTACCCGCCGGAGACCATTCTCAGCCACACGTTCTTTTTGAGCGAAACCGAGGAGTTTTATCGCTTCTATCGGGCGAAAATGCTGGCTCTTGATGCAAAGCCGAACGCGGCTCACCTCAAGCTGGCCGAGTGGGAACGCGAGGGCAAGTGCCGTGCCGTTGTAACGCAGAACATCGACGGTCTGCACCAGAAGGCAGGCTCGAAGGAAGTGCTTGAGCTGCACGGTTCGGTGCTGCGCAACTATTGCATGCGCTGCCGCAAGCCATATCCGGTTGAGGATATCGCCAAGGGCACCGGCATTCCGCGATGCTCCTGCGGCGGCATTATCAAGCCGGATGTCGTGCTGTACGAGGAGGGACTCGACAGCTACACGATCAACAAGAGCGTAGACTACATCTCCAAGGCTGATATTCTGATTATCGGCGGCACATCGCTGGCTGTGTATCCGGCCGCTGGTCTGATCGACTATTACCGCGGCAATAAGCTGGTTTTAGTCAATAAGTCCCCTACTCCTGCGGATCGCCGTGCTGATCTGGTCATTCACGCGCCAATCGGCGAGGTTTTCTCGCAACTGTAAAAATAAAGCTCCCTTTTCCGGTTATATAAACTGCAAACCGAAAAAGGGGGATATTATGCCGATTGATAAAATTGCACTTATTTTCGCCATCATCGAGGGATGAAACTGCTGTACAGATAGGAAAAGACCCGCTTTCAGCGGGTCTTTTCTCGTCAAATTGTAAGAGGTAAAATAGGAATACGCGATATTCAGCTTAGTTGAATGCCTGCTCGAGGTCAGCCAGAATATCATTGATATTCTCGGTGCCGATGGACAGACGGATGGTGCCCTGATGGATACCCTGATCCTCCAGCTCCTCTGCGGTCAGCTGCGAGTGAGTGGTGGTTGCCGGATGGATGACCAGGCTCTTAACGTCAGCAACATTTGCCAACAGAGAAAAGATCTGCAGCTTGTCAATGAACTTAAATGCTGCTTCCTTTCCGCCCTTGATATCGAAGGTGAAGATAGATGCGCCGCCGTTCGGGAAGTACTTCTCGTACAGAGCATGATCCGGGTGGTCCGGCAGAGACGGATGGTTCACATGCTCAACCTGCGGGTGATTGGTCAGGAACTCAACAACCTTCTTGGTGTTCTCAACGTGACGCTCGATACGCAGAGACAGAGTCTCAGTGCCCTGCAGCAGCAAAAATGCGTTGAACGGAGAAATGGTAGCACCAGTATCACGCAACAGGATAGCGCGGATGTAGGTTACGAAAGCAGCAGGACCAACTGCATCTGCAAAAGAGATGCCGTGATAACTCGGGTTCGGCTCAGCGATCGGTGCATACTTGCCGGATGCCTTCCAGTCGAACTTGCCGGAATCAACAATAATGCCGCCAAGGGTCGTGCCGTGGCCGCCGATGAACTTGGTAGCAGAGTGAACAACGATATCAGCGCCGTACTCAATCGGACGGATGAGGTACGGGGTACCGAAAGTGTTGTCGATTACGAGCGGCAGACCGTGCTTGTGCGCAATCTTTGCGATAGCCTCGATATCCGGAATATCGGAATTCGGGTTACCGAGAGTCTCGATGTAAACCGCCTTAGTATTGTCCTTGATAGCGCCTTCCAGTTCTTCCAGATTGTGTGCATCAACGAAGGTGGTCTCAACGCCGAACTGCGGCAGAGTATGTGCCAGCAGGTTGTAGCTGCCGCCGTAGATGGTCTTCTGTGCTACGATGTGGTCGCCGGCCTGAGCAAGTGCCTGAATGGTGTAGGTAATCGCTGCGGCGCCGGAAGCGGTAGCCAGAGCGGCAACACCGCCCTCGAGTGCTGCAATGCGCTTCTCGAACACATCCTGCGTGGAATTGGTCAGACGACCGTAGATATTGCCTGCGTCAGCCAGACCGAAACGGTCAGCCGCATGCTGGCTGTCATGGAAAACGTAAGAAGTGGTCTGGTAGATCGGAACTGCACGGGAATCGGTAACCGGATCAGCGGTCTCCTGACCGATGTGCAGCTGCTTGGTTTCAAAGGACCAGTTTTCGGTATTCTTGATAGTTGCCATGATAATAATCTCCTTTTTATATACATGTTTGAAGTGATTGATTCGTTTCGTGTACTAAAAAGAAGGTTCACATTCGCCCAAATCGGAAATTCGAGCGGAGCAGCTTTTCAAAGTAGTATCGCATAACCGCGTCTCCTAAATTCATATTATTTCACTGGGATTGCTATGATTATACTAAACTCCCCCTCTTCTGTCAACCCTTTCCGACAAACTTTTTTCGTTCCGGCAGATTGCCCAATTTCCGATGGTCCAATCCCTATTTTTTCGATAGGTTTTGGGGTGGTGTTTCCTGTTCGCCATCCAAATAAAAGAAAACCGCCGCACAGGGATTGTGCAGCGGTTTTGATGATCAATGTTCAGCAGCGAAAAATCAGAACTCGATCTTCTTTGCGATATAAGCAGCAACTTCCTCAATCTTGATGCGCTCCTGCTCCATAGTGTCACGGTCACGAACGGTTACGCAGCCATCCTGCTCGGTCTCGAAATCGACGGTTACGCAGTACGGCGTACCGATCTCGTCCTCACGGCGGTAGCGCTTACCGATAGAGCCTGCATCGTCAAAATCAACAGAGAACTGCTTAGCCAGCTCCTGCCAGATCGGCATAGCCTTGTCGGTCAGCTTCTTGGACAGCGGCAGTACAGCAGCCTTGAACGGTGCCAGAGCCGGATGCAGACGCAGAACAGTACGAACATCGTCCTTGCCGTTCTTGTCCTGACCTACGACTTCCTCGTCGTAAGCGTCGCACAGGAAAGCCAGTGCAACACGGTCAGCACCAAGCGAAGGCTCGATAACATACGGAATATACTTCTCATTTGCTTCCTGATCGAAGTATTCCATCGAAACACCCGAGGTGTTCTGATGCTGGGTCAGGTCGAAATTGGTGCGGTCGGCAATGCCCCACAGTTCGCCCCAGCCAAACGGGAACATAAACTCGATATCGGTGGTAGCGTTGGAGTAATGAGACAGCTCCTCCGGATCGTGGTCGCGCAGACGCAGGTTCTCGTCCTTCATGCCGAGAGACAGCAGGAAGTTGTGGCAGTAATCCTTCCAGTACTTGAACCACTCAAGGTCGGTGCCCGGCTTGCAGAAGAACTCCAGTTCCATCTGCTCAAACTCGCGGGTACGGAAGGTGAAGTTGCCCGGAGTAATCTCGTTGCGGAAGGACTTGCCTACCTGACCAACGCCGAACGGAATCTTCTTACGGGTGGTGCGCTGGATATTCTGGAAGTTTACGAAGATGCCCTGTGCGGTCTCCGGACGCAGATACAGCTCGTTCTTCGCGTTCTCGGTAACGCCCTGGAAGGTCTTGAACATCAGATTGAACTGACGGATGTCGGTCCAGTTGTGCTTGCCGCAGGTCGGGCATGCGATCTCATGTTCGTCGATGAATGCCTTCATCTCAGCCTGGCTGAGTGCGTCAACACTCTTGCCGAGATCGTAGTTGTTCTCAGCACACCAGTCCTCAATTACCTTGTCGGCACGGAAACGCTCCTTGCACTCCTTGCAGTCCATCAGCGGGTCAGAGAAGCCGCCAACATGACCGGAAGCAACCCAGGTCATCGGGTTCATCAGGATCGCGGAGTCAAGACCTACATTGTACTGGCTCTCCTGCACAAATTTCTTGCGCCATGCTGCCTTGACGTTGTTCTTGAACTCAACGCCGAGCGGACCGTAGTCCCAGGTGTTTGCAAGACCGCCGTAAATCTCCGAGCCGGAGTATACAAAGCCGCGGCCCTTGCAGAGCGCTACGATCTTTTCCATTGTTTTTTCGCTGTTTTTCATGTTAAATTCTCCTTTTGGCACAGCTGGCTGCTGCACGCTGTTTTTGCTTTGCACCGGAAAAAGTGCTTGACATGAAATTATTCTACCGTTATAATTAATCATTGTCAAGAGTAGTTTAACGAGTTAAACGAATAGAATTCGGTTTGATCAGTAAATTGCTTGCGAGAAGCTGACATTAAGGCGATTCGCTCAGTTGGGAGCGGAAGCGGTACAGAAAGCAGTCCCCGTTCTTCCCTGTTCAGTTGAGTTTGCTCAAAACGCTTTTCTTGACACATATATTCGGGCTTGTAGCTCAGTTTGGGAGAGCGTTCGGTTCGCATCCGAGAGGTCGAGGGTTCGATCCCCTTCAAGTCCACCATAATGCGAAGATACAAACTTTTTTTCATAGTTCGGAATGTTTTCGCATTAACCATCAGAATAGAGCACACCTGATTGCGGGTGTGCTCTTTTTCTTTGCCCTCCTCTCTGTTATAATAAAAATATAGGATTGGAGGAAATATGAATGGTTTCAAGAAAAATTTTTGTCGGTGAAAAATACTTGCACTTTAAGAACAAGCTGTATCAGGTACTCGCTATCGCCACGCACACAGAAACCGGCGAACCGCTGGTGATCTATCAGGCGCTCTACGGCGACTTCAAAATTTATGCGCGGCCGTATGATATGTTCGCCTCCGAGGTGGATCACAAGAAGTACCCTGATGTTACGCAGCGTTTCCGCTTTACTCATGTAATCTTTGACGGAGATACGCCGAAGGCAACTGAATAAAAACAGCCCCTCCAGGAGCCAGCATAAAACCAGTTCTCGGAGGGGTTTCGCTTTACTCCTGCATAGCCTCGGCAGGCTTCTTCACAAGGTCCTCACCGTACTGATACCGCGCCCAGACCGAAGCCTACGCCGCGGTTGCCGGAAGCGTCATACGGGAAGAAGTTGACGGTCACGCGAGCATACATACCGGAGTAAACATCGGTCGGCAACAGGTCGGCATGGACGTTGGAAATATGCACGCACTGCGGCTTCTGCTTGTGACCCAGTGCCCCTTGCACTCCCAGGACGAACGGCTCACCGGACGGACGGGTGCCGTCGCCGCCGCAGATAACCAGATAGCGTATCTGCAGACGTTTTCCCTTCCACAGCTCCTTGACGTCGTATCCCACAGAGCGGTCAGCTGCTCGAGCTACTCCTCCGTCCAGCAGAAGTAAAGACGCTTGCTCGGCTTGATGCCGCAGCTGTGCTTCCCGACTGCAGCCAGATTGGCTGCGAAATTGTTGTTTTACATTGAATCTTCTTTCTTGTGTATTTTATCGTACAATGCCAATACGCCGCTTGACGATGTCGGTCGCAACGTCGCCAAGATAGTACATCACGCGATGCTCGCCGGACACTCTCGGTGCGCCGATTATGCGCTTGGCTTTGTGCTTGTCAGTAAAACCGTAGATTTTTGCGACTTGCTCCAGTGTCAGCAATACCATGTTCGAATACATCCGCATCAGGTCGTTCTTGCCCCCCTGACGGAGTTCCTGATAGGTTCAGGCGTTTATGTTTTACACCTCCTTGTGTGATTTATAATCACGCAGGTGGTACACTAATTACAACCAATCGAATGTTTGATGTAAAGTAAGGGTGTTTGTTCTGACATTAGGAGAAAGAATCAAAAGAGAAAATGGTCGAAGTTCCCGACACCTATCTCAAGGGCCGCAAGCCGGAGGATTTCTGCGCTATGCATGTCCGCGGTGGCAGTATGTATCCTGATTTCCGTAATGGTGATATCGTGCTGGTGCTCAAGCAGAACACCAGGGAACCACAGCGGCGAGATCGGAGTCATCAGCTATGGCGATGACGAAATGACCATCAAACGCATCAACTATGTTCAGAGCTAGGATTGGCTAGAGCTTGTGCCCCTGAAACCCGTCTCACCCGCCCAGACGGATCGAGGGCACCGACCCGGAAAGATGCCGTATTATCGGTATCCCGCGCGTACTGATACGCGAGTTCTAAATATAAAAATTACGCCCACCGGCTGCAACCGATGAGCGTTAGCGAGTGCATTCTACCCTCTTATTTTACAACCAAAGATGTTTTACAATAAAAACAAACACATCAGACGGATGTTTCCGCAAAACGTTTACCTATAATGGCAAGCGGTACTCCGTCCGGGTAAAGACCGCGCGCGATCTCTGGCACAAGGTCGAGGAAAAGAGTAGCGGCTATCTTTTTACGCAGCCGACTACCGGCAGACCGCACACCGAAACGTCCATGAAGCAGATGTGGCGCTCGTTCAAGCAGGCACTTGATCTCGATATGGGCGCACAGATGGCCAGCGGCGCAATCGACCCGGAAACGTCGTTGTGGCTGATGATCTCACGCCGTACTGCCTGCGGCATACATACGCGACTGATTTGCAGTCCGCCGACGTGCCGATCAACGTTGCAAAGGACTTTCTGGGCACAAGTCGATTGCCATGACGTCGCATATTTATACGCACCTCTCCGATGAAGCGTTCACGAACGCCTCGTTAAAGGTGCTCAGTTTTGCGACCGAGAGCAGGAAGAAAACGCAGAAAAAAGTCGTCTCTATCCATTGATTTTTGCTCCCACACTTAGTCCCACATCCTGCACCCGTAAAAACCCCAAAAAAACCGCATTCACACAAAAACAAAAAAAGCGCCGCTTCCCTTGCGACACTGTAAAAAATTCAAATAAACAGAGAAAAAGCTCCCAAACCACAATGTTTAGGAGCTTTTCGTTTGGTGGAAGTTACAGGGCTCGAACCTGTGACCCTCTGCTTGTAAGGCAGATGCTCTCCCAGCTGAGCTAAACTTCCATCGGGTCGTTGTCGTCTCATCCCTGACGACTTGTTTAGTATATAACAGAATTACGAATCTGTCAACACATTTTCTGAAAAAATTCCAAAAAATTTTTAGACCCGAAAATTTACGCCGCGCACAGCGTTCTCCGACATGCGCGGCGTAATGTATTATCGTTCCATCTTTTCACAGAACCTCATCAGCATTGCCGCGACCTGTGCGCGGGTGGCATTCCCATGTGGATTCAGTCTGCCGTGTGAACCGTTGACGATTCCGTTCGCTGCCGCCCATCGCATAGCATCGACCGCGTAGGCGCTGACGGTATCTGCGTCTGCAAAGGCATCCAGTGTGCCGCTGGCTTCAGGGACATCCGCATAGCGGTACAGCATGGTGACGAGCTGCTCTCGTGTAATGCCGGCCTCCGGCGCGCGGCCATCCGAAATGCCTGCCGACTGCGCCCACGCCATGCCCTTCTCGTACCAGTTTGCACCGCCGGTCGTATCCGCACCCGCGTACCGTGCGAGAATCGTCATCAGCATACCGCGCGTGGTCGTGCCATCCGGCGAGAACGCATCCGTACCTGTGCCGCTCATCAGACCCTTTTCCACAACACAGCGTACGGCATCGGCGTACCACTCGGTTGGCTTGACGTCATCGAAGCTCACATTTTGAGCAGGCTGTCTCTCGAAAATAGGTGTAAGCGTGACATTGCACGCAGGCATGACGAATGTAAACCGACCGTCCTTCTCCGTCACTGCGACCGGCTTGCCGCTCTGGTCGGTAACCGCGATTGTTTTGAGCGCATAGCCTTCCTTTGGCACAGCTTTAATCATCACTGTGCTGCCTTTGGCTGCGTTTTTCGGTGTGATTGAGACCTCGCCGTGCTCGCTCTTAGCCGCAGTCACCGCACCGGTCGGCGTGCGGACCGGACCGCCGCCGCCACTGCCGCTCGTTCCGCCACTCTGCTGAGCAGTGAACACCGGTGCTGCAGTCTGCGTGCCGTTCAGTTTAGTAAGTGCTTCCTCCGTCAGCGTCGTGTACGTTTTATCACCGATTTTCCACCCGTCAAACGTGTATCCGCGCTTACTATCGGTCGGAAACGCCGTTCCGATATCTCCCGCGCCGTAAACGTTGGTCTGCGCACTGCTGTCCGCAAACACGAACGTGATCTCCGCGCGGCGCATATCCACTGCGGAACGGTCGATCGTGTACGTCACGCCATGGATGGTCAGCGTATCGCCCGCGGCCACGGCATCCGGCGCAGAAACCGTGATCGGCTCGGTCGCAAAGCCGGTCAGTCGAATCGTCAGGCCGTCGATTACGGCAGTAACGGTACTCGGCGTGACAGTTGCCGTCTCGAGCGCCTTCTTGATCTGAAACGAGAAGGTTTGTGCCTCGGGCAGCACATAGTTGCCCGCCTTTCCGCCTGCCAGAGCGACCGCACGTGCGGTGTACTCCCCGATTTCGGTCCGGCTGCCGTCCTCGATTATGACAGTAAGCGCATCTCCGTTCACCGCGCCAATCGCTTCTGCCGTGACCGATTTCGGCGTACTATCATAATAGAAAATACTCTCGCTGTTCCATTTTATCTCAACAGGCTTCGGCTGTACGGTCAACACGCCGTTTTCGTATGTAATTTTGTAATTTTCAGCTTGTGCATTCATCGGGATAATCGTGTAAGTTCCAATATCGCTAAACTGCGCATAGTCAAACGCATAGTGCAGACCCGAAAGCACAGTTTCGTTCTCATTATTCACGAATCCGTTGATTTCCACACCATTATCACTTAACGTTTCCCCATAGGTTATGGTTTTATCCTTGGCACGAATACACAGCGGCGCTTTTTCAATATGAAACCGAACCGCTTGCGAGGTTGCGGAAGCCGTGCTGCTCGTTTCCGATGCATACGCTTCCACCCAGTAAGTTCCAGCGTTGATCGGCGCACCATCCAGCTGATTGCTCTTTGCACCGTTGCTGTCGGCGTAGTAGCGATATGTCGGCGCGGACGTGCCCGAGCAGGTCAGATTGCTCTCGCTGTACGGCAGACCGGTATAGACTGCATCCTTCGCGCTTACAATAAGTTCGACCGCTTTCGGCAGGATTTTACCCTTTACAGTGCAGTTTTCGTCCTCTAACGTGTAATTTTTATTCGTAAGTGTAACTGTAACCGTCACGTCCCACTCGCCAGCTTCGGCAGATGCGTACCGTGTTGAGAGCGTGTAATCCGTGCCCTCGCTCAGTGCCGCGCCTTCCGGAAGATTGCTGAACGCCAAACCGCTAATCCGTGCATCATCATCGCGTCCGTTGCATGTCTTGTCCGCGACTTTCAGCGCTGTTGTATCCAAGGAAATCGTGCGCTTATTGATTGTAAAACTGCCGACATTCACCCGTTCGACCGCAGAAAAGTTATCACTCGATGCAATCCCGACCGCCACGTTGTAAGTTCCGGCACGAACCGGCAAAGCTGTGCTGTCGTTGTACCAAACTGTGACCTCGCCAACGCCTGTTCTCGTCCACACCGACGCCTCACACGGCTTGCCGTCGTAGGTCGAATCAACAGGCAATGCAATCTTGTAATCGGTGTCCTTTTCGGGTGTTTTCGGTGTGATTTGGAATGTTTTCTCAACTTTTCCGGTATAATTTTCCTTGCCGGTAATTGTCACCGTTCCTGCACCGCAGTCTCTGTTATTGGTGTAAGAAAGTTCGTAATCTACGTTGATTTTCAACGTTTTATTGTCTATTGCGATGATTGGCTTGGGATTATGCTCGACTCCGTCATACACATACTCGGTCTGCTTCATATCAATCTGCGCGTCTGCAATATCCCGCGGAGTAACTTTCAGCGTGCCATTGGCATAGCTGATTGCGTAATTTTTCGTCTTATCTGTACCGTTTCCGCATATTTTTGCATTATGTGGTACATTTTCTGCATTTCCTGCATTCGTCTGCGTGCCGGAAACCTTCACCTCGATGATTTTGTCGCCGGGCACCAGTTTGCCTGCTGTGTATCCATCTTTCACCAGAGGTTCGCCATCGTACACTTTCTCTGCACTTTCCGCCGTAATTGTCAGCGGTTTCGGCTGAATTTCTGCAGAAAACTCCTCGCTTTCCACAGTGTACTTGCTGTCTTCCGACATAAATTTGAGCCGATATTTGTCCCCGACATTCGGGACGGTTTCACCGTTTACGACCTCGAATGTGCCGGAAAGTTCGGTGCCGTTCAGCGTTGCACTGCAACCGGAAACATCAACCATTTCATTCCAGGTCTGGCCGTATGTGCCGGTGGCCACTGCAGACCAGTTAATAACCGGGGTTTTCTCTGTGTTTTCTTCGGCTGAGCACAAAACGATGTCAAGTTTCTCAGGTGTAATCTTCATACATGAAGCCGTCAAGTGATAGACAGCTCCTGATTTTGCAAATCTTGTGACGTACATAAACCATTGACCGCCTTCTGTCCTGAAAGAAACTCCATCCAGTCCGTCAGACGAAACCGCAGTTCCATCCGCAGTATTCAGTTCAATATCACAAGACGCCTCTGAATTGACCGTTTTATCCTCAAAAAGCGCATCTGCCGTATAAGTATCCCGACATGGCTCATCATTAGTTGGAATCGAAACAGTAATCGACTTTTCAACTACAGGTGTACCATTTCGATTGATTCGGATTGATGTAGTTGGTTGAGCCTTTCTACATATCCGTTCCGGATAAACCGCATTCTGATAAGTGCCGTCGGCCGCTCCCGCAGGAACGACTACCATGCCGAGCGCCATCGAGAGCGCCAAGACCACCGAAAATGCCGTTTTAAGACGTTTCACGTTTTCCTCCTGACCCGCAAGCTGGTATTTGACGATTGCGTGCGCTTTGTTCACTGCACTCTGCACAATTTTTCGCAGAGAACACATATATTTTTATTCAGCTTACCATGAGGTTTCATATGCGTCAATGTTTTAATCGACAAAATTCGACATATAATATTCATCATTTTCCATAAAGGCACAGCCAGTCGTTAGTCTGTTTCTTTGTGTCTACTCCGCTTATACAGTGAGCCTTTCATCGGCAGAATATTCATATTTGCATATTTATGTTATTATCTTAAAAGCGACTACTAATTCTCTATTATGGCATTTCCATATATATTGTCTGATGTTTTTCGTTTAATAACTATACGTTCATTTATCTGTGTTTCGCATAAATATTCTATAAGTGCAAAAAGCTCCGTGAAGCTTTCCACAGGGCTACGCCGTTGATGAGTAATAATAAGACGAAAAACACGAGCGCTGTATATTAATTTTACCCGACAGTTTAGTTTCTCCATAAATCCATGCTATTCTTCCTGATTCATATGATAAGGTACAATAAGTTGCGCAAATTGAAAACCTCACCACGACCTCCGGTAATGTCACGCTCCACATGACGCGGCTCAAGGGCGTGTCCTTCGAGACAGCCATCATCGAACGGTATCGCTGCCGGGAGAGCAGCGTGGAGGAAGCGCTCATCGAGATGTATCTGGCAGGCGTTTCCGTGCGCCGTGTGGAGGACATCACCGAGGCGTTGTGGGGCAGCAAGGTTTCGCCCGCTACCATCAGCGAGCTGAACAAGAAATCCTATGTCCACATCGAGGCCTGGCGGAACCGTCCGTTACAGGGCGGACGCCATCCATACGTCTACGTGGACGGTATCTACCTGCGCTACCACTGAGGCGGAGAGTACGAAAATGTAGCTATTCTGGTGGCAATCGCCGTGAATGAGGATGGTTTCCGTGAGGTTTTGGGAGCTGTCGAGGAAATGAAGGAGGCCAAGGCCAGCTGGGTCAGCTTCTTCCAATGGCTCCGCGGCCGCGGTCTGGACGGCGTGAAGCTCATCGTCGGCGACAAGTGCATGGGGATGGTGGAGGCCGTGGGCGAGGTGTTCCCGGACGCCAAATACCAGCGCTGCACGGTGCATTTCTATCGCAATGTTTTCTCTGTTGTACCTAAATCCAAGGTCAAAATTGTAGCAAAAATGCTCAAGGCGATCCAGCCAAAAGACGCCCCGCGACAAGGCTAAAGCGGTCGTTGCCGGACTGCGCGCCATGAAGCTAAAGGAGGCTGCCAAGAAGGTCGAGGACGGCATTGAGGAAACTCTGATCTACTGCGATTTTCCCAGCGAGCATTGGACTCGCATCCATACCAACAACGTGATTGAGCAGCTGAATCGTGAAATCCGCCGGCGTACCCGTGTGGTGGGAACATTTCCTGACGGCAACTCTGCTCTGATGCTGGTCTGCGCCCGGCTTCGCCATGTGGCGAGCACGCAGTGGGGCAGCAAAAAAGATATAAACATGAAGCACTTGAAGACGGCGCTGGATGACGCCTTCATTGCCGGCTGACTTCACTCAGCCGGAGCCTGCAAATAATTTTGCGCATAAATCTTGACTGGACCGAATCTATTAGATGCACGCATGTGATATAATCTTGGCCACGCATTTTGTCAATTCGTATACAGATCTTTGTTGAAATCATAGATGCTACCGCACTGTTTCCAATTATTGAACAAAAAAGTGCTCTCCGTTTGATGGAGAGCACCTTCGTTTTTTACTTATCCGACACGCTGTCTGGAGTGGTGCAGTTCGATCTGCTTGGACTTGATGAACACGCTCAGTTTCTTGTAGGCGAGCATGGTAATCGCAGTCAGAATTGCGCCTTTGATGAGATTGAACGGCAGAACGCCAAGCAGCAGATAGCCCTGCATGCCGGTCACATACGGGTTGATAGCATTGCACGCATCAAAGATAGCCTGCAACGGCATAACCTGCGAATAAAACGGAATGATAAGAAAATAGTTGGTCAGCATGCCGACACAGGCCATAGCGACCGATCCGGCTGCACAGCCAAGGACAGCCATCTTGCGGCTCTTGTGTCCGCGGTACAGCAGCACGGCGATAACAACGAGCGTGGAAAGCATCAGGAAATCTGCGACCTCACCGGAGCCGCCGGTCTGGGTCTGGGTCAGATGAATAATGTCCTTGATGCCGATCATCGTGATCGCCGGAGCGATGCCGAAAATAAACGCACCGATGAGCACGACTGCGCCGGACAGATCCACCTTGAGAAACGGCGGCATGAACGGAATCGGAAACTCAAAGTACATCAGTACGGTTGCGATAGCCGCAAAAATTGCGGTGTAGGTGATTTTGCTGGTTTTTGTCATTGCTGTTTTTTCTCCCTTTCAGGAGTCCTGTTCCATAAATAAAACAAGCCCCCGGATTGCTCCAGAGGCATACAGACGTAGCGATAGGTACATCTGTTTCTCTCATCCGGACTATAACCGTCGGTTGGGATTCTAACCCATCATGCCTTGCGGCTCGCAGACTATCAGACTCGAAGCCTGTATACTGCCGGTGGAGACTTTCACTCCGCCCTGAAACAGAACTGATTTATTTATACTGCTATTATAGTCGCCGGTAAGGGATTTGTCAACACTTCAGCAAGAAAAACATAAAGCCGCCTTTCCTTGCGAAAAGCGGCTTTTTATCAGAAATCAGTCTTCCTTGCTGCCCATCAGAGTAACCATAACGGCCTTCTGTGCGTGCAGGCGGTTTTCTGCTTCCTCGAAAATCTCGTTTGCGTGCTCCTCGAACACCTTGGTGGTGATCTCCTGCTCACGATAGGCCGGCAGGCAGTGCTGCACCATGCAGCCCGGCTTTGCAGCAGCCAGCAGCTCATCATTGACCTGATAGCCCTGGAATGCCTTCATACGGACTTCCTTCTCGGCTTCCTGCCCCATGGACGCCCATGTATCAGTGATAACAACGTCTGCGTTCTCGGCAGCCTTCATCGGGTCATCGGTGATGAAGAAGTTCGGGTTCGGCTCTGCGAATGCCATAACCTCAGCGTCCGGACGGTAGTCCGCCGGCGTTGCGATGGAAACCTTCATGCCGGTCTTGAGGCCGCCGACGATCAGCGAGTTTGCCATGTTGTTGCCGTCGCCAATGTAGCACATCTTGAGACCCTCAAGAACGGCAAACTTCTCGCGGATGGTCATGAGGTCTGCCAGAACCTGACACGGATGGCAGAAATCAGTCAGACCGTTGATGATCGGAATAGAGCCGTAGTTTGCCAGATCCTCTACTTCCTTCTGCTCGTAGGTGCGGATCATAATGCCGTCCAGATAGCGGCTCAGCACACGGGCCGTGTCCTGTACCGGCTCGCCGCGGCCGATCTGAAGGTCGCGATTGGACAGGAACAGTGCCTGACCGCCCAGCTGATACATGCCGGTCTCAAAAGAAACACGGGTACGGGTGGAGGACTTCTGAAAGATCATGCCAAGGCTCTTACCTTCCAGATGACGATGGGAAATGTTGTGCTTTTTCTCATACTTGAGCTGATCCGCCAGATCGAGCAGACCGATGATCTCCTCAGTGGAGCAGTCAAGCAGCTTCAGTAAATGCTTCATTGTAATAAACCCTTTCTGCAAATTAGCAATGAGTAATTAGTAGTCGGTAATTATTGGGCTGCAATAAGGCTTACCGTAGGGCGGCATGAGGTCATGCCGCCGTGTAAACCATCTGCACACCGTTATAAACGGCGGGGTAAGGTCAGGAGGTGAATTGCGGCAAAGCCGCAAAAGAGGCCACTCTGGAGTGCCCCGCCCTGCGGTGATGGCAAACCACTGCATAAACTACTATTTTATTACTAATTATCAAAAACTTTGATTAAAATACTTTTGCCATGATAGCGAGTGCTTCATCCATCTCTTCCTTGGAAATGGTGAGCGGCGGGAGCAGACGAACGGCATTTTTGCCGGCGGTGATCGCCAGAACGCCGTTTTCGATCAGCTTATTGGCAAACACGGAGTGCTTTCCTTCCTCAACGATGATGCCGAGCATGAGACCCATGCCGCGCACGCCCTTGATATTCGGCGAGCCAAGGGACAGGATGCCGTTGCGCAGGTACTCGCCCTTTTCGCGTACTTTCATCAGAAACTGGCCGTCACCGACAGTATCGAGCACGACGTTTGCTGCAGAGCAGACAATCGGCGTACCGCCGAAGGTGGTTGCGTGCGTGCCCGGCGTCAGGACGTTGCAGCAGGTATCCGCCGCCATGACAGCGCCGATCGGCATGCCGCCGCCAAGACCCTTTGCCATAGTGACAACGTCCGGCTTGATGTCGTACTGCTGGAAGGCAAACAGGCTGCCGGTACGGCCGATACCAGTCTGCACCTCGTCGATGATGAGCAGCATATCCTTCTCGCGGCAGAGCTTCTCTACCTCCTTGACGAACTCGCGGTCAAGCGGCAGGACACCGCCCTCGCCCTGGATCAGCTCCATCATGATGGCGCAGGTCATATCGTCCGCCTTTGCGCGTACCGACTTGATGTCGTTGGCAGCCGCGTAATCAAAGCCCTCGGTAAACGGGAAGAAATAGTTGTGAAAACGCTCCTGACCGGTGGCCTTCAGCGTGGTTACGGTACGGCCGTGGAAGGAGTTGATGAGCGTCAGCACCTTGTAGCGGCCCTCGCCGTACTTGTCGAACGAATACTTACGAGCCAGCTTGATGGCACCCTCGTTTGCTTCGGCGCCCGAGTTGGCAAAGAATACCTTGCCGCCCAGATGCGTCTTTTCTACCAGCTTTTTGGCAACCTGAACCATCGGCTCGGTGGTGAACAGGTTGGAAACATGCATCAGCTTGTGCGCCTGCTTGTCGATTGCGTCAATGATCGCCGGATTGGCATAACCCAGACAGTTTACACCGATGCCGGAAGCAAGATCGATGTACTTCTTGCCCTCAACGTCCCACAGAGTCGCACCCTCGCCGTGGTCCAGCGCAATCGGGAACCGGCCGTAGGTGTTCATTACATATTTGTTTTCTTCGCTTTTTAATTCATTGTAAGTCATAGGGTATCACCTTTTACCGGAGATACGGAGCGAATCATTCTCCATTCTCCATTTTCAATTCTCAATTACTGAAACATAGTGCCTGCGCCGACCTTGGAGAGCAGCTCGATCAGGATCGAATGCTTAACACGGCCATCCAGAATGGTAGCACGCTCAACGCCCTTTCGGACTGCCTCAACGCAACAGTCTACCTTCGGGATCATGCCGCCCTTGATCACGCCGTCACGCACCAGCTTGGGCACCTCGGACACCTTCAGGCGGTGAATGACACTGTCCGGGTCGTTGACATCCAGCATCAGGCCGCGCACGTCGGTCAGCAGGATCAGCTTCTTTGCGCCGAGTGCGACTGCCAGCTTGCTGGCTGCGGTGTCGGCGTTGATATTGTAGTTGGTTTCATCGTCGATGCCCTGTGCAACGGTCGAAACGACCGGGATGTATCCCTGCTGCAGCACATCGATGACTGGAGCCGGGTCTACGTCCATAATGTCGCCGACGTAGCCGTAATCCGTGCCGGCACGGTCGGTCAGGCGCTTTGCCTGAAACAGACCACCGTCCATGCCGCCAAGGCCGATGCCGCGTCCGCCTGCCTTCTCGAGCAGGGTTACAAGATCCTTGTTGACCTTGCCGCACAGCACCATCTGGACGATATCCATGGTTTCACGATCGGTGTAGCGCAGACCGTTGACAAACTTGCTCTCCTTGCCGATCTTTCCCAGCATTTCATTGATCTCCGGGCCGCCGCCGTGTACGATAACGACCTTGACGCCGACCAGATTGAGCAGTACCAGATCGTGGATGACCGCGTCCTTCAGCTCCTCATTGATCATTGCGTTACCGCCGTATTTTACGACAACGGTCTGACCGTAATATTCCTGAATATACGGAAGCGCTTCGACCAGAATATTGGCACGCAGCTCCGCATCAAGTTGAGTATCCATACTAATTCGTTCCTTTATCGGGAGTTTTCTTCGTTTTTAAGAATCAAGTTCTGTAATCACCGTTGATTTTAACGTAGTCGTAAGTAAGATCGCAACCCCATGCAGTAGCGCTGTCCTCGCCCTCATTTACGTCAACTGCAATGGTAACCTCGCTCTCGGAGAGCACCTTCTTCGCCAGTTCTTCATCAAAATCCAAAGCCGCACCCTTGTCGCAGACTGCTACGCTGCCTGCTGCGGACTCGAACGCCACAGAAACGTACTCCGGACGGAACGGTGCCTTGGAGTAGCCCATTGCACACAGTACACGACCCCAGTTTGCATCTGCACCGAACATCGCCGCCTTGACAAGGTTGGAGCCGACAACGGCCTTGGCCAGTCGCTCAGCTGCCTCCTCGGAGCGGGAGTTCTTAACGGTGCAGGTAACCAGCTTGGTTGCGCCTTCGCCGTCTGCAGCAATCTGGCGTGCCAGACGGGTGTTCACCTCGTTCAGCGCCTTGCAGAACGCCTGATATTCCTCGTCCTGCCACTCGATGAGCGTGTTGCCGGCCATGCCGTTTGCGAGCACGATGCACATATCGTTGGTGGAGGTGTCGCCGTCAACCGTTACGCGGTTGTAGGTCTTCTTGACGTTCTCCTGCAGGGCGTCGGTCAGCATTTCGTGCGTGATAGCGCAGTCGGTCGTGATGAAGGACAGCATGGTGCCCATGTTCGGATGAATCATGCCGCTGCCCTTGCAGATGCCGCCGATGCGGCAGGTCTTGCCGCCGATGGTAAACTCGACAGCCGCCGTCTTGGGCTTGGTGTCGGTGGTCATGATGGCACGGTTGGCCTTTTCGGAGGCATTGTCCTCCAGTTTAAGCTCCGGAAGGTGCTCCTCGATGCACTCGATGTTCAGGCGCTGGCCGATAACACCGGTGGATGCAACGGCAACGTCGGTTTCCGCAACGCCGAGCAGTTGAGCAGCTGCCTTTGCCATGCGGCGGGCGTTCTCCATGCCGTCCGGTGCGCAGGCGTTCGCGTTGCCTGCATTAGCAACGATAGCGCGTGCTACGCCGTCCTCGAGGTGCTCCATGGTAACGTACAGCGGAGCCGCCTTAACGCGATTCATCGTGTAAGTGGCAGCCGCGGTGCATTCGCATTCGCTGAAAATGATCGCGGTATCATCATTGGTTCGGCTTTCCTTGACGCCGCAGCGCACGCTGCCCGCCTTGAAGCCCTTTGCGGCACAAACGCCGCCTTCGATAATCTTCATAACTGTTTCCTCCTGCTGAAATCAGAGGTTTAAGCCGGTCGTTTCATCCAGACCGAGCATGATATTCATATTCTGCACGGCAGCGCCCGAAGCGCCCTTGCCGAGATTGTCAAACAGCGCGGTGACGATCGTTTGCTCCTCGTGGCCGCAGACAATGAGCTTTAAGCTGTCGTGACCGGCCAGCGTGTTGGCGTAGATCATCGGCTCTTCCCCGCCGAACGGCGCCACAGTGACAAGCTGCTGACCCTCATAGTGCTTGGCAAGCGTTCCATGCACAAGGTGTGCGTCTACGCCCGGGAGCATAACGGTAGTCGCCATGCCCTTGTAGAAGTCGCCGACAATCGGAACGAACACCGGCGCCTGCGTCAGACCGCAGATGTAGCCCATCTCCGGCAGGTGCTTATGATGCAGGTTCAGGCCGTAAATGCGCTCAGAATCGTGCCGCGGATCGCGGTTCTCGTCCTGATACTCCGCGATCATCTTCTTGCCGCCGCCGGAGTAACCGGTCAGTGAAGCACAGGTAAGCGCGGTGTCCTCGGCAATGATACCGTTTGCTACCAGCGGGTAAACCGAGGAAATAAATCCGCTCGCGTGGCAGCCCGGATTAGCCACACGCTTAGAGTTCTTGATGGCTTCGCGGTGCGCCTTGGAAAGCTCGGCAAAGCCGTAGTCCCAATCCGGGTCGGTGCGGTGCGCGGTCGATGCGTCAATAACACGGGTCGTGTCGTTCTCGATGAGCGAAACGGCCTCGCGTGCCGCCGCATCCGGCAGGCACAGAAACGCAATGTCGGCTGCATTGAGGAACTTGCGGCGCTCCTCGATGTCCTTGCGCTTGTCCTCGTCGATGAGCAGCAGCTCGATATCGTCGCGGCCGCCGAGACGCTCATAAATCTGCAGACCGGTCGTGCCTTCCTTGCCGTCGATGTAAATTTTAGGCTTCATCGTCCTCAACCTCCGCGATGAACTTATCGATCTTGTCGATCTGGCGGGTTACCTCCTGCGGAGCCGGGCCGCCGATGACCTTACGCTCGGCAACACAGGTACGCAGGTCGAGTGCATCGTATACATCGTCGCCGAACTTGTTGGAAATTGCTGCAAAGTCACGCATGGTCATGGTCTCAAGGGTCTCATCGGCCTTGATGCACTGGTTGACCAGACGGCCCACCGTCTTGTACGCATCGCGGAACGGAACGCCCTTCTTGGTCAGGTAATCGGCGCAGTCGGTCGCGTTGATGAAGCCGCGCGAAGCTGCCTTTCGCATATTGTCGCGGCGCAGCGTCATGGTGGAGAACATCGGCGTGAATACCTCGAGGCACTGCTTTACGGTGTCGATAGCGCCGAATACAGCCTCCTTGTCCTCCTGCATATCCTTGTTGTAGGCCAGCGGCAGACCCTTGAGTACGGTCAGCATGGTCGTTAGCGCGCCGTAAACGCGGCCGGTCTTGCCGCGGATGAGCTCGCAGACATCCGGGTTCTTCTTCTGCGGCATGATGGACGAGCCGGTGGAGTATGCGTCGTCCAGCTCAACGAACTTGAACTCCCAGGAGCACCACGAAATAATTTCCTCGGACAGGCGGGACAGGTGCATCATCAGGATGGACAGCGCGGAGAGCAGCTCCACGCAGTAGTCACGGTCGGATACGCCGTCGAGCGAGTTGTCGGTCAGGCGGGCAAAGCCAAGCTGCTCACGAACGAAGTCACGGTCGATAGGATATGTAGTCGAAGCCAGTGCGCCCGAGCCGAGCGGCATTTCGTCCATGCGCTCGTAGCAGTCCTGCAGGCGGGATACGTCGCGCTTGAGCATGTTGGCATACGCCATCATATAATGTGCAAAGGTCGTCGGCTGTGCACGCTGCAGATGGGTGTAGCCCGGCATAACCGCATCGAGATTCTCACGGCTCTTTACAGTCAGCGCCTTCATAAAGCCAAGGATCAGCTTGATGATCTCCTTGATCTCCTTCTTGACGTACAGACGCATATCGAGTGCAACCTGATCGTTTCTCGAACGGCCGGTGTGCAGACGCTTGCCGGTGTCACCGATGCGCTCGGTCAGCAGCTGCTCGACATTCATATGAATGTCCTCGTAATCGAGTGAGAACTCAACCTTGCCGTCCTCAATATCCTTGAGAATGCCCTTCAAACCTTCGACGATCTTTTCGGCCTCATGCTCCTCGATGATGCCCTGCTTGCCCAGCATGGTAGCGTGCGCGATAGATCCGGTGATATCTTCCTTATATAAACGGCAGTCAAACAGGATGGAAGAGTTGAAATCGTTTACCACCAGATCGGTTTCCTTCTGGAAACGTCCTGCCCATAATTTTGCCATATTTATGTTACCTCACAAAACACTCATAGGGCGGCACACAACGGGCGTGCCGCCCTACGATTTCTTTTACTTACTTTTCAACAGACGGGAAATGCTCACCGGTCTTCTTGTACAGGATCTGATCGTTCAGGGCACGAACCTTGAGCGGCAGGCCGAACAGGTTGATGAAGCCTGCGGAATCTGCCTGATCGTAGCAGTCATCCTCGTTGAAGGTTGCCATATCCTCGGAGTACAGGCTGTACGGAGAGGTTACGGAAGCCGGGATGATGTTGCCCTTGTACAGCTTCAGCTTAACATCGCCGGTAACGGTTTCCTGGGTGGAGTCAACAAATGCAGAGAGCGCCTTGCGAAGCGGCGTGTACCACTGGCCATTGTAAACCAGCTCGCCGAACTTGAGAGCAACCTGATTCTTGTAGTGCGAGGTTTCCTTGTCGAGGGTGATCTCCTCCAGCTTTGCATGTGCTGCATACAGGACCGCACCGCCCGGAGTCTCATAAACACCGCGGCTCTTCATGCCGACCAGACGGTTCTCAACGATATCGAGGATACCGATGCCATTCTCGCCGCCCAGCTTGTTCAGCTTCTCGATCAGGGCAACGGACTCGAGCTTCTCGCCGTCAACTGCGGTCGGAACGCCCTTCTCGAAGTGGATGGTAACATAGGTCGGCTTGTCCGGAGCCATTTCCGGGGAAACGCCCAGCTCGAGGAAACCCGGCTTGTTGATCGGTGCTTCGTTGGACGGCAGCTCGAGGTCCAGGCCCTCATGGCTGAGGTGCCACAGGTTCTTATCCTTGGAGTAGTTGGTCTCCTTGTTGATCTTCAGCGGAATGTTGTGTGCTTCCGCATACTCGATCTCCTTCTCACGGCTGTTCAGCTCCCAGAAACGCCACGGAGCGATAATATCCATCTGCGGTGCAAATGCGTGAATAGCCAGCTCGAAACGAACCTGATCGTTGCCCTTGCCGGTGCAGCCGTGGCAGATTGCGTCAGCGCCTTCCTTCAGCGCGATATCAACAATACGCTTTGCGATGATCGGACGAGCGAACGAGGTACCCAGCAGATACTGCTCGTAGGTTGCGCCCGCCTTCATGGTCGGGATGATGTAGTCATCAACGAAGTCCTTGGTCAAGTCCTCGATGTACAGCTTGGACGCGCCGGTCTTAAGCGCCTTCTCCTCCAGGCCGTCCAACTCGGTGCCCTGACCGACATTGCCGGAAACCGCGATGACTTCGCAGCCATAATGCTCCTTCAGCCACGGGATGAGTACCGAAGTATCCAGACCGCCGGAATATGCCAGAACAACTTTGTTATATTTCTTTTCCATGTTTTTCGACCTCGCATTCTGCGTTTTTTTCGATGGTCTTATTATACTACCGCCATACTCATTTGGCAAGCAAAATTTATAATTATTTTCTCGATTGTATATTTATGCATACTATGAATTTAGATTTGATAAATAATGCTTGCACTTTCTGTAAAAACGTACTATTATATTATAAATGCACTGTGTCAAGACAGATTGCACGGAATGAATAAAAGCGCACAAAAAATGGTGCGCAAAGGGGCGTTTTTCGCAATGACCGAAAGAAATTTAACCATGCTCACTGACTTTTACGAGTTTACGATGGCGAACGGATACTTCGAAAAGGGTATCGGCAACCGCCGCGCATACTTCGATATGTTCTTCCGCCGTGTACCGGACGGCGGCGGATATGCCATCATGGCAGGCGTGGAACAGCTGATTGAATACTTCAACAACCTGCATTTTTCCGAGGAGGATATTGCATATCTTCGCAGCCGCAAGTGCTTCTCGGAGTCCTTCCTCAATTATCTGCGCGATTTTGAGTTTGAATGCGACGTATGGGCCGTACCCGAGGGTACGCCGGTATTTCCTGGCGAGCCTCTCGTAACGGTGGCCGGTCCGATGATCCAGGCACAGTTTGTCGAAACCATGATCCTGCTGACCATCAACCACCAGACCCTGATCGCCACCAAGGCGAACCGCATCACGCGTGCGGCAGAAGGTCGTACGGTGCTCGAGTTCGGCTCCCGCCGTGCACAGGGCTACGACGGCGCTATCCTCGGTGCCCGCGCTGCCTACATCGGCGGCTGTCAGGGTACCGCCTGCGTTCTGTCCGACCGTGACTACAAGATTCCGGCCGGCGGCACGATGGCGCACTCCTGGGTGCAGATGTTTGACAGCGAGTACGAAGCCTTCAAGGCTTATGCGGATATTTATCCGGATAACTGCGTATTCCTGGTTGACACTTATAATGTACTCAAGTCCGGTGTGCCGAACGCAATCCGCGTTGCCAAGGAACTGGAAGCGGAGAAGGGCATCCGCGCACGCGGCATCCGTCTGGATTCCGGCGATATCGCTTACCTTTCTATCGAGGCCCGCAAAATGCTCGATGCCGCCGGTTTTGAGGACATGCAGATCATGGCGTCCAATTCGCTCGATGAGTATCTGGTACGTGACCTGCTCGTGCAGGGTGCCCGCGTAGACTCGTTCGGCATCGGCGAGCGGCTCATCACCTCCAAGTCCGAGCCGGTATTCGGCGGCGTATACAAACTGGCTGCCGTTGAGGACGAAAACGGCGAGATCATCCCGAAGATCAAGGTTTCTGAGAACGTCGAGAAGATCACCACGCCGCACTTCAAGCAGGTGTACCGCCTGTTCGACAACAAGACCGGCAAGGCACTTGGCGACGTGCTCACCGTACACGACGAGCAGATCGATGCTTCCCTGCCGTATGTGCTGTTCCATCCTGTCTACACCTGGAAGCAGCGTATCGTTACCGATTATACGGTTCGTCCGCTGCGCGTACAGCTGTTCAAGCACGGCAAGTGCGTTTACAACAGCCCGGATGTTGAGGACATCCGCAAGTACTGCATCCGTGAGGTTGATACTCTGTGGGATCAGATCAAGCGTTTCGAGAATCCGCAGACCTACTTCGTGGATCTCTCCAAAAAGCTGTGGAGCTGCAAGAACGAGCTTCTTGAAGCCTGCCGCATCTAACAAGCAAATTTGCAGACAGCGAACCGCAACGGTTCGCTGTTTCTTTGCGCCATCATCGCAAGATTGTATAAAAGCTGTGCAGCACCCCTGCACAGGATTGCACTACTACAGCCTGTTTCAGCAGTTTTTCGCAGAAACACGCTATCTTTTCGCAGATGTAAATCGCAAGAATTTAGTAGCACATCGCACCGCAGGAGATTATACTAAAATCGCGGTCAAAAAAAGAAAACCGCATATTCCACACAAATTGAAGGGACACATCAATGAAAGCATTTTTATCTTCCCTGAGCCGCAGCAAACGCTATGTTGTCGCGGAACTGTTTCTTGTTTATTTCGCACAGGGACTGAGCTCCATCATGCTCGGCTCCGTGCTGCCGGATTTACGCGCGGCCTACGCGCTGGATTACCAGATCGGCGGTACGCTGCTGTCCGCGCAGTCGATCGGCTATCTCGGCATCGGCCTGCTGTCCGGTCTGGCTGCCATCAAATGGGGACTCAAACGCGCGTACCTCATCCTGTATTATGTATTCGCGGTCGGCTTTGTCATGCTGCTGACCAACGGCTCGCCGGTCTGGCTGCTGGCGGCCATGTTCCTGACTGGCATTTCCAAGGGCGCTATCACGGATTACAACAACCGCGTAATGAGCGAATACGCGAACGGCAGCGCGACCCCGCTCAACATGATGCACGCGGCGTATGCATTTGGTGCGTGTGTGGCGCCGCTGGCCGTACTCGCCTGCCATAAGCTAGGCGGTGACAACGGCTGGCGTCTTGCGCTCGAGATTTCCATTGTACTGCTGACGGCTTCATTTATCTTCGGTCTGTTTATGAAGATGGATGACGATAAATCCACAAAAACCGAGCAGAAATCCGCAACCGATTACAGCTTTTTTCGCGAAAAGCTGTTCTGGCTGTGCACAGCGCTCTGCTTTTTCTACGAGGCTGTTGAGGCTTCCATGATGGGCTGGCTGACCAGCTTTTACATTGATTCCGGCGTGCTCGCCGCAGACGCTGCGCAGATCATCACTTCCCTGCTGTGGGTTTCGCTGCTGATCGGCCGCTTCTCGTGCAGCGTGATCGCTGCGAAGTTCCGTCCGTGGCAGATGATCACGGTCATGTGCTTCGGCGTGGCGGCGTTCCTCGTGCTGCTTGTCACCGGAACCACGTTGCCGATTCTCACCGTTGCGACGATTGGTCTGGGTCTGTGCATGTCCGGCATGTACGGCACAACGGTGGCCAATGCCGGAGATTTGTTCTCGCGCTATCCGGCATCCATGGGCATTTATGTTACGCTTAACGGCTTCGGCGCGGCTATGGCTCCGGCTGCGATCGGCATCGCTGCCAACCGCGCGGGTATCCGCTGGGGTTTTGCTACCCTGCTGATCGCAGGCGTGCTGCTCGTTGTCTCGGCAGTGCTCAATGCACGGTATTTCAAGGGCAGACAGCATAGCAAGGCGGTTTCCCGCGCCTAAAAAGCACAAAAACCTCTCTCAAGCGTTTTGAGAGAGGTTTTATTTTTATTCCGCTGCCGTTTCCGGCTCCTGCTCGACAGCCTGCCTTGCAGCCCTTGCGGCAAGGTGTGTCTCCAGCCAACGGGAAATATCTCCGAAGGTTTCAAGTCTGTCAAGCTCGTTGAGTACCTCGTGGCGCGCATCCTTATAAAAGATGACCTCGATATTCTTCACGCCGTTGCCGCGGTACAGATTGACCGTACGGCGCACACCCTCACCGTACCGCCCGACCGGGTCCTTATCACCCGAGATGAACAGCAGCGGCAGGTCCTTCGGTGTTTTCCGGAAGGTCACCGGATTGTTCGCCTTGGTGATGAGCGTAAACAGGTCGCGGAATCCGGTCGCGGTAAACACGAAATTGCACTTTTCATCCGACTGATAGAGCGACACGACCGCCTCATCGCGGCTGAGCCAGTCAAACACGGTTTTCGGCTGCTTGATTTTCCTGTTGAAGCCCTTGAACACCAGATTGGACAGCAGTCCGCTGCGATAGGTGATGCCGCGCGAGCGCGCTACCGAATCCGCAAGATGTACGATGCTGCCGGAGGCAGCGATCGGGCCGACTGTTCCAATAAGAATGCATCCAGACAGCTTCTCTCCGTAATCGAGCAGGTACAGCCGTGCGATCAGCGAACCCATCGAGTGCCCGAGCAGGAAATACGGCAAGTCGGGATAGCGGCGCTGCATCAGGTCGGTCAGGTGCTTGACATCCTCAACAAGATACTTCCAACCGTCGCGGGCGGCAAAAAAACCGAGATCCGCCGTGCGCGAGACCGATGCTCCGTGTCCGATATGATCGTTTCCGCAGACAATGAAGCCCAGTCCGCAGAGATACTTCGCAAATGCGGTATAGCGCGAAAAATACTCGCACATGCCGTGAGACAGCTGTACGATACCGCGCACCTCTACTCCTTCGGGAACAAGAATATAATAGGTGACATTGGAAACACCATTGGCACTTTTGTAAATATTTTGCGTACACTTGATATTCATATGCAACACCCGATCATGGACTGTACTTCTTCACTGTTAATACTATACCACAAATCCACTTATTGTGCACCTGTTTTTGATAAAGTTCACAGTTCATTTAAAAATACACTGTCAAAAACTGCTGATTTTAAAATGCCTTTCCCAACTGCAAATTATGCAGGATTACGATATTGCAAACAGCGGTCGATGTGCTACAATAAAATAAACCACGGGCAATCAGTACTGCCCAATCCCAAAGAAAGAAGGATATACCCATGCCGTATATTGCTGTTACCACTTCCAAGGCCCTGTCCGACGAGCAGAAGGACGAGCTGAAGAAGACCATCGGCCAGAAGATTTCCCTGATTCCGGGCAAGACCGAGGCTGCTCTGATGGTTGACATCTCCGACAACCACACCATGTACTTTGCAGGCGAGAAGCGCAAGCTGGCGTACGTTGATGTTCGCTGCTACGGTTCGACCGAGTTTGAGAACAAGAAGGCACTGACCGAAGCACTGTTTGATGCTGTCGAGCTGCACACCGGTCTGCACGATGACAGCATTTACCTGACGTACACCGAGTTCTCCAACTGGGGCACCCGCGGTACCATGAAGTAAACTGCAGAAAGACGCTGAGAGGGTTCTCGGCGTCTTTTTGGTTTCGGATGGAGAATTGCGAATGTCTGAATTTTCAGAATGTTCACATTTGAGCGATTGACGTTCGCTCGCTTTCGGTCTATTATAGTTTACAAGTAAACCGTTTGCCGAAAGGAGGACACCGCATGTCCGGCTCTCCCTACGATTTTGCCGCCGATGCGTTCCACGCGGGTCAGCTGTACCGCAGCTGCTTTCGTGAGCTGACCGAAAGCTGCGGCTTTACGCCAAATGAGATGTTCGTGCTGCTGTTTCTGTACCGCAACGCGCCCGAGCAGGACACCGCAACTGTCATTGCACAGGCGTGGAACGTTTCCAAGCCGCTGGTGACGCGCAGCGTAGACGGACTGCAGAGGCGCGGTCTGCTCTACTGCGTGCGCGACGAGAACGACCGCCGCCTGGTGCACCTGCACCTGTCTGATGAAGGACACGCTGCCGCCAAAGAGCTCCATCACCGCTGCGAAACCTTTGCGCTGACACTGCAGCAGGGTATCTCCGAGCAGGAAATGCAAACTCTGTGCAGTGTGATGCAGAAAATGCAGCGAAACCTCAACGATTTACTCGAAAGGACGAAACTCACATGAATAACAACCCCAAAGGGGCGAAAAATCCCAAAAAACCGCTGATCTTCTATTATGCTGTCATGCTGCTCGTGCTTATGATGCTCAACTGGCTGCTGTTTCCGAGCTTGCTACAGCGACAGGTGACCGAGGTCGGCTACGACGAGTTCATCTCCATGGTGGACAAGGGTCAGGTCGAGACCATCGCCTACGACAAGCAGGATCAGGAAATTACCTTCGAGGCCAAGAACGACAAGGGCAAGGACGCACTCTACAAGACTGGCATCTTCCCGGATGACGAGCTGGTCGGCCGTCTGCTGGGGGCCAATGTCAAGTTTGCCGCCGAGATTCCAACCCAGACCTCTCCCCTGCTGAGCATGCTCATCAGCTACGTTGTTCCAATTGTGCTCATTATCGCGGTCGGTCAATGGCTGCAGAAAAAGATGATGAAGAACATGGGCGGCAACATGATGAGCTTCGGCAAATCCAACGCCAAGATTTACGCCGAGACCGAGACCGGCAAGACCTTTGCCGATGTCGCCGGTCAGGATGAAGCCAAGGAGGCCCTCACTGAGATCGTGGACTTCCTGCACAACCCGAACAAGTATGCCTCCATCGGCGCCAAGCTGCCCAAGGGCGCGCTGCTGGTCGGCCCTCCGGGCACCGGCAAGACCTTGCTGGCGAAGGCCGTTGCCGGTGAAGCGCATGTGCCGTTCTTCTCCATCTCCGGCTCGGAGTTCGTCGAAATGTTCGTCGGCATGGGCGCGGCCAAGGTGCGCGATCTGTTCAAGCAAGCCAGCGAAAAAGCACCGTGCATCGTGTTCATTGACGAGATTGATACCATCGGTAAAAAGCGCGACGGCGCAGGCATGGGCGGCAACGATGAGCGCGAGCAGACGCTCAACCAGTTGCTGACCGAGATGGACGGCTTTGACGGCACCAAAGGCGTCGTTATTCTGGCGGCGACCAACCGTCCAGAGTCGCTTGACCCGGCTCTGCTGCGTCCGGGCCGTTTTGATCGCCGCATTCCAGTGCAGCTGCCCGATCTGCAGGGTCGTATCGCAATTTTGAAGGTGCACGCTAAGGATGTTCATATGTCCGGCAATATCGACTTTAACTCGATTGCCCGTGCAACTTCGGGTGCTTCCGGTGCTGACCTCGCCAACATTATCAACGAGGCGGCTCTGCGTGCCGTTCGTCTTGGACGCAACAGTGTCATTCAGGCCGATCTGGATGAGAGCGTCGAGACCGTCATTGCCGGTGCGCAGCGCAAGAACGCCGTGCTCAGCGCCAAGGAGAAGGAGATTGTTGCGTACCACGAGATCGGTCACGCACTGGTGGCTGCCAAGCAGACCGACTCCGCGCCTGTCACCAAGATTACCATTGTGCCGCGCACCTCGGGTGCACTCGGCTACACCATGCAGGTGGATGAGGGCGAGCACAATCTGATGAGCAAGGATGAACTGCTGAACAAGGTGGCAACGCTCACCGGCGGCCGTGCAGCCGAGGAGTTGATTTTCGGCTCGATTACGACAGGTGCATCTAATGACATCGAGCAGGCCACCAAGCTGACACGCTCGATGATCACGCGCTACGGCATGAGCCGCAAGTTCGATATGGTTGCGCTCGAGACCGTGACGAATCAGTATTTGTCGGGTGATACCGCGCTCGCCTGCTCGGCGGAGACCGCGGCGAAGATTGACGAGGAAGTGATTGCCACCGTCAAGACCGCGCATGAGAAGGCCATCGGCATCCTGCAGAATAATATGGATGCCCTGCACCGGCTCGCGCATTTCCTGCTGGAGAAGGAAACCATCACCGGCGAGGAATTTATGGATTTGCTGCATAAGAGCGAATAAGAGAAAGCCTCTCTCGTTGCGAGAGAGGCTTTCTCAATTCTCAATTATTTTCACCGTAATGTTAAAATCTCTGCCGGATGCTCAAACCTGAGGTCGGACGTTAGTTTCTCCGCCTCGGAGCACCCCCACAGTGCGAGGACGCTCTTGACGCCGGCGCTCTTGGCGCACTGCATATCGTACTCGCTGTCGCCGATATAGACGGCGTCCTCGGGTTTACAACCGAACCGACGCAGACACTCGAGCAGAGCGTCCGGCGCAGGCTTAGGATGCTCAACATCATCCGCGCAGATAATCTCATCAAACCATGGCGTGAAACCAATCGGCTTGATGCCTTGCTCAAGCTGCAGGCGCGTGCGCGAGGTAACAATACCGCACTGACATCCGCCGTTCCGCAGTTCGGCTATCACCTCGGGGATGCCGTCGTACATCGGGATTTCGTCCAGCCGGTCATACGCCAGCGCTTCCCAGCGAGCCATGATCGGCTCGACCTGCTCGGCTGGAATGCTTAATTTCGCCAATGCGCGTCTGCCCGGCATACCGAAGGAGAAAATCAGCTGCTCGTAGGTGAACTCATAGCCAAACTCGGCAAGTGCGGTGCGCATCGCCCACTGGTCTACCTTTGAGGAGTCGATCAGCGTGCCGTCAATGTCAAAAATAAAGTATTTCATGTGGTTTCCTCCATCTTTTTCGCCAAGGTAAATAACCCTCGGGTGTAGTCCTGCTCGAAGGACCGGGACAGCTCTATCACCGGCATGGCCTGCTCCGGCAGCGCCTGCGCACAGCTTACGCAGATTTGCGATGCCTTATCTGCCAGACGCGGGTCAGCGTACAGCACCACCCTGTCCGGATTGATGAGCGCCGCACAGCCGCAGATGACCTTGGTGAAATAGTCGCTTATATCCGCGCCTGCAAAGTGATTCTGCGCGTATTCGAGATTGTGTTCAATCGGCAGATAGTGTAATTCACCGGCAAAGCCTGCGGCACCGCCCCAGACCTTTCCGTCCAGCACGATACCTGCGCCTGCGCCCAGCTTGCCGATGTAAATACACACGACGGCTTTCGGTGTGGGCGTGTACTGCGCCGCGTAGCCTGCGGCCACGACCTGCATATCGCGAGCCGCCATACACGGCAGGCCGGTTTTATCACGAAGATACGCACTAAGGCTTACGCCCCGCAGCTCAGGGTAGCCAAAGCTCTCGGTGACGATGCCGTTATGCATCGTTCCGGCAAAGCCGAGTACCACCGCTGCAAGCCGCGGGTAACGCGCCCTAACACGCATCAGAAGCGTGTCGAGAAGTTCGCGCACATCGCCGGAGCAGGTCTGCTGTTCCTGTTCGAGCGGTGTGCCGTCGAGGTCGCACACAAACCAGTGCAGCGTGTCCTGCTCCAGCCGCAGACACAGGAACAGCCGGTACTGCGGGTTCAGCCGGTACTGCATGGCGCAGCGTCCACCAGTGGAAGCCGCCGTGCCGATTTCTTGCGCTTCTCCGCACTCGACCATCTCATCCACAATGCGGCTGACGGTCGGAAAGCTGAGATGTGTCAGCCGCGCAAGATCGTTCTTGCCGGCAGAGCCGTTCTGCATCGCCTGCCGGAGCAGAGCCGTGTTCTCCCGCTTGAGTTTGCCTGTGTCTGCCATGGCGCACCTCTTTTCAAAATACTTTTTAATAGTATGTTAATTTCTTAGGATTAGTATACCCTCTGTGAGTGGTTCTGTCAATGCTAAATTAGGAATTAACGTGAGGATTTATTGTCTGCACAGCATTGTTCTTTCCATTCCACCCATACTGTGGTATACTATTCGCAAAGGAAGGAGGAGACAAAATGTCCACTACAATTTCAATCTCGGTGATGTGCTCTGTGGGGAGCCTGACCTGCGGTATACTTTCACTTGTGTTGCCGTTCATTGCGCTGGCCAGACGAAAAAACGCGCTGCCATTTGCAGCGGTCAGTATGGGTTTGTGCTCACTGGCGTTGCTCGGACAGATTTTCGAGTACAATGTCCGCGTATATGCACAGGATTTCAGCGCCCTTCTGGATACATCGTTCGCTATTCGGTTCTGTGCAGTCGTACTGTTCCTGCTGGCGGCTGTTGTAAACGCGGGCGTGTGCATGTACCAGATGAAACGCAGTGTAAAGCAGCACCCGCAACATTAATTTACCATAGATAATGCACAATAAAACCAAAACCGCCTTTTCAGGCGGTTTTATTATTTTAACAAGGTCTTACAGCTGCCGGTTTGAGGCGGATTGACCTTGCAGGTCTGACAATATTTGAAATCCACTCCCTTTAGGTCTATGCAGATGAGTTACAGGCGATGTGCCAAGCCAACGTACCCTATGGTATACCTTTAATAATAAGATAGAATCATGTGAAGAAGGGTAAATCGCTACGTTATCTTCACTCTCCACTCTTAATTACTCCGTTGATTTCCGCTTCGGCAGATTGAAGTCAATCCCGGTGAGCATTTTCACAATCCACAGCAGGAGCAGCAGCACGAGCACCGGCAGCACGCACGAGGTAACGATCAGCACAGCGAGTGCCTCCATGACATTGCTGAGCAGTTTTTCAAACTTTTCCGTCACGCCGGAGACCGCATTCTGCACCGAGGACGTGATACCCGACCAGAAACCGCTCTTTTCGCTGTCCGAATCCGAGTCTGAACCCGCACTGGTATCGATAGCATCCGCTGCACTTTGCGCGTCCTCAATGGTCTGCGACAGCGAGGTTTCATAGGTGGCCTCGATCATGCGCGATACTGTGATGCCGCCCGGAACGACAAGCCAAACCGCCATGCCGAACAGCGCCAGCTTGAATGCGAGCTTCGCCAGAATCTCGCTGCTGCGGAACTGCCGGACGATGAGCAGCACGCACACTGCCGGTAAAATAAACCGAAAAACCGCGTATCCGGTAATGGTGAGCAGGTATTTCTCCAGCATAATGGCGCACAGTACGATCAGAAAGTCGGACGTGAGATCAGCCAGCTTTTCTGCGATGGCGCTGCCCGTGTCTCCCGGCAGAGCCGAAACAGCTGCAGATGCTGCCGTGGAAGCCGCAGTCAGCTTCATCACAGTCGCCTGCTTTTCGTTTAAATATTCAATGCTCGTCCGGTGCGTCTCCGGTGAAGACTGCCATCCCGAAATGCCGAAAAAGCAGCCAAGTCCGATCATCAACAGCAGCACACACGAAACGATTCGCTTTGTCAGTTCGTTCATTTTATCCCTCATCTCTATTAGAAAACCCCCAACGGTCAGACAGACTAACGATTGGGGGTTGTTCACACTTATATGATTACTTGCTCCAGGCTGCCTTGGCTGCGCCTTCCTTGAATACCTCGTGGAAGCCCTTGACATTCGCTGCAATGTCACCGCCGAACACGGCAGAACCTGCTACGATAACGTCTGCACCGGCGGCTACGATGTCGGCGGTATTGTTCAGCTTTGCACCGCCGTCAATCTCCAGCTCGCACTTATAGCCATTCTTCTGGATTTCCGTGCGGACAGCCTTGATTTTGTCCATGCACTCCGGGATAAAGCCCTGACCGCCAAAGCCCGGCTCAACGGTCATGATGAGCACCATATCGCAATACGGCAGCAGCGGGAACAGCACCTCAGCGGGGGTTTTCGGCTTGATAACGCAGGCTGCCTTGACACCGGCTGCGCGGATTTTCTTCAGCTGCTCGAGCGTATCACCGTTGGACTCGTAGTGTACGGTGATGATATCCGAGCCGGCCTTGATGAAGTCATCCAGATACTGGTCCGGGTCCGAGATCATCAGATGTACATCGAGCACCTTGTCGGTTGCCTTGCGCAGCGCCTTAACCACCGGAGCGCCGATGGTGATATTCGGCACGAAGTGACCGTCCATAACGTCAACGTGAACATATTCCGCACCGGCATCGGTGGCAATTTTAATATCGCGTGCAAGATTTGCAAAATCTGCGGACAGAATAGACGGTGAGAGCTTGATTTCCATGACAGTTCCTCCTGTAACCGCAGAGTATTCCGCGGCATAATTTGATACCAGACGCGCCTGTATGCTCAACCGGTTTGCACGGCGCCGTCTTTTTGAATACGAGGGCGGCATGCACGGTCGCCCTCCTCTTGACTTACATTATATCACACCTCTTTGGAAATTGAAAGGAAAGAGTGTGGAGTGGAGATAACATAACGTTTTCATCTTCTTCACACTGCTGCATCTTGTCACATCCTGCGGTTTCCATTTTTAATGAGCTATACCCAGAAGAAGGCTGCACCACACCGTCAATTACCGTTTGCTAATTCCTGATTACTAATTTGTTCTAACGGTATAGAAAACTTCTCCATCGAAATCAACAATATTTTGTCGCCCTCACCGATTGATTTATCTGCGTGAAAAAGGTAGAATAGAAGTATCATGCAATAAAGGAGCGAACACGATCATGAGCGTCAATCGTTGTTATTCCGAGAAAAAAAACGGCTTCGATGTCGAAGCACGCAGCCTGTTCTCCAGCCTGCACGACCTGTTGGAAATCAAAAACCTGACTCATGTGCGCTATCTCTGCCGCTACGACGCAGAGGGACTTGCACCTGAGACCTACGAGAAGGCAAAGGGCATCGTATTCTCCGAGCCTATGGCTGATGTGTGCTACGACGAGGACTTTCCCCGTCCGGAAGGCGCTCACACCATCCTTGCGGTAGAGCCGCTGCCCGGTCAGTTCGATCAGCGCGCCGATTCCTGCGAACAGTGCATCCAGCTGCTCACCGGCGGCGAACGCCCGACCGTTGCCGCTGCTAAAATCTACGTTCTGGAAGGCGAACTCACCGCTGAGGACATGGACAAGATTCGCGGCTACCTGATCAACCCCGTGGACACCCGCGAGGCTTCGATGGACAAGCCTGCTACCCTCAAGGTGGAATACGCTATCCCGACCAGCGTTGCGTCCGTTGTCGGCTTCACCCACATGGACGAGAGTGCGCTCTCTGACCTGCTGCACCACATGGGTCTTGCGATGGACCTTGACGACCTCAAGTTCCTGCAGACCTACTTCCGCGACACCGAGAAGCGCGACCCGACCATCACCGAAGTCCGCATGGTCGATACCTACTGGTCTGACCACTGCCGCCACACCACCTTCCTCACCCAGATCGACGATGTAAAGTTTGAGGACCAGATGGTGCAGGACGCATTTGACCGCTACATGGCTGCCCGTGTGGAGGTCTACGGCGAGGAAAAGGCTGCCAAGCGTCCGGTAACGCTGATGGACATGGGCACCATCGCCGCTAAGGTGCTCAAAAAGCGCGGCTACCTGAAGAATATCGACGAGTCCGAGGAGATCAACGCCTGCTCCATTAAGGTAAAGGCACTCGTGAACGGCCACTACGAGGACTGGCTGCTCATGTTCAAGAACGAGACCCATAACCACCCGACCGAGATCGAGCCGTTCGGCGGCGCGGCTACCTGCCTCGGCGGCGCCATCCGCGACCCGCTGTCTGGTCGCTCTTACGTTTATCAGGCGATGCGCGTGACCGGTGCGGGTGACCCGACCGTACCGCTGTCTGAGACCCTCGAACACAAGCTGCCGCAGCGCAAGCTGTGCCAGACTGCTGCTGCGGGCTACTCCTCCTATGGCAACCAGATTGGCCTTGCTACCGGTCTCGTACACGAGATTTACCATCCGGGCTATGTCGCAAAGCGCATGGAGATCGGCGCGGTAGTCGGCGCAGCTCCGCTGGAGAACGTCATCCGCGAGGTACCCGAGCCGGGCGACATCGTTATCCTGCTCGGCGGCAAGACCGGCCGCGACGGCTGCGGCGGCGCAACCGGCTCCTCCAAGAAGCACACCGAGGAATCCCTCGAAACCTGCGGCGCGGAAGTCCAGAAGGGCAATCCGCCGGAGGAGCGCAAGATTCAGCGTCTGTTCCGCGACGGCAACGTCACCCGCATGATCCGCCGCTGCAACGACTTCGGCGCGGGCGGTGTATCCGTTGCCATCGGCGAGCTGGCTGACGGTCTGGACATCGACCTGAACGCCGTACCGAAGAAGTACGACGGTCTGGACGGCACCGAGCTGGCTATCTCCGAGTCGCAGGAGCGCATGGCTGTCGTTGTCCGTGCAAAGGACGTAGACGCTTTTATTGCCGCAGCTGCCAAGGAGAATATCGAGGCTGTTGTTGTCGCAACCGTTACCGACAAGAACCGCCTGTGCATGACCTGGAACGGCGTCAAGATTGTCGATGTTTCCCGCGATTTCCTCAACACCAACGGCTGCTCTAAGCACGTTGACGCAGAGGTTGGCGCACTGCCGACTCCGTCCATCTCCTGCGCTCCGGCAGGCAATTCCGAGAAGGAAAAGCTGCTGAACCACGCCTCTACCCTCGGCATCTGCCTCGAGCGCGGTCTGGTTGAGCGTTTCGACGGCTCCATCGGCGCAAGCTCGGTATTCATGCCGTTCGGCGGCAAGTATCAGCTCACCCCGACGCAGGTCATGGCGGCCACCATGCCGGCGCTGAACGGTCAGTGCGAGACCGCGTCCGTTATGGCGTTCGGCTTTGACCCGTATTTCACCGAGCAGAACCCGTATCTCGGCGCTTCCTCTGCGGTTATTGAGTCGGTAGCCAAGCTGGTCGCAGCGGGCTGTGACTTTGAGACCGCTTACCTCACCTTCCAGGAGTATTTCGAGCGTCTCGGCAAGGACCCGAAGCGTTTCGGCAAACCGCTCTCCGCGCTGCTGGGCGCATACACCGCACAAGAGAACCTGTGTCTGGCAGCCATCGGCGGCAAGGACTCCATGTCCGGCTCGTTCGACGATATGGACGTACCTCCCACGCTGGTTTCCTTCGCAATCGCACCGCAGGACGCTTCCCGCCTCATCTCTCCTGAGTTCAAGGCGGCAGGTCATCCGGTTTACTTCTTCGATGCACCGTACAATCAGGACGGCACGCCGGATTACACCACGCTCAAGTTCATGTGGAACGAGGTTGCAAACCTGATCGCGTCCGGCAAGGCGGTATCCGCGTGGGCGCTGTCCACCGGCGGTATCGCTGAGGGCGTTTGCAAGATGGCGCTCGGCAACAAGGTTGGCTTTAAGATGGACGATTCCTTCCCGTCTGACGCGCTGTACCTCAAGAACTTCGGCGGCATCCTGATCGAAGCCGCATCCGAACTCCCGGCTTACTGGCTGGTCGGCTATACCACCGACGATGAGAAGATCACGGTTGCCGGCGAGTCCGTAACGCTCGACGAGCTGACGAGCGCCTTCGAGGGCAAGCTCGAGAGCGTGTTCCCGACCAAGGCAGCTGCTTCCGACGAGCATCTGACCAAGGTTTCCTTCACCGAGCGCAATGTATCCGCTCCGGCAGTCAAGAGCGCAAAGCCGCTGGCCGTTATCCCGGTGTTCCCGGGCACCAACTGCGAGTACGACACCGCCCGTGCGGTCGAGAATGCAGGCGGCGCGGCTGAGATTGTCGTTGTCCGCAACTTCTCCGCGGATGCCCTCCGTGAGAGCGCAGAGCAGCTCGAGAACTCTATCCGCAAGGCGCAGATGGTTATCCTGCCGGGCGGCTTCTCCGGCGGTGACGAGCCGGACGGCTCGGGCAAGTTCATCGCGTCCTTCCTGCGTGACGCAGGCATCAAGGATAGCATCCACGAGCTGTTGAACAAGCGCGACGGCCTGATGCTCGGCATCTGCAACGGCTTCCAGGCGCTCATTAAGCTGGGTCTGGTTCCCTACGGCGAAATCCGTGACGAGATGACCGGCGACGACCCGACCCTGACGTTCAACCTCATCGGCCGCCACCAGAGCCGCTACGCCACCACCCGCGTAGCCTCTGTGAAGAGCCCGTGGCTGTCCTCCTGCAACGTCGGTGACCTGCATTCCATCGCGTTCTCGCACGGTGAGGGTCGCTTCGTAGCGCCGCAGCACGTCATTGACGACCTGATTAAGAACGGTCAGGTGGCGTTCCAGTACACCGATCTGAACGGCGACCCGTCCATGGACATCGCGTGGAACCCGAACGGCTCCATGTGCGCCATCGAGGGTATCACCTCGCCGGACGGCCGTGTCCTCGGCAAGATGGGCCACACCGAACGTTACAGCCCGTTCGTCGGCAAGAATATCTACGGCGAAAAGTATCAGCCGCTGTTTGCAAACGGCGTGAAATACTTTAAGTAAAGCCTGTGCAGAAAGCGCCCTCGGAGAGGGCGCTTTCACTGTTCACGGATGCAATTATACTTAATTAGTAATTAGTAGTTAGTAATTAAGAGCGCTGCCGCGCCAGTTAAGAAGATAAGCACTGGTGCGGCAGCACCTTTAATTACTAATTCCCCATTACTAATTACTAATTAGCAGAACTGATTTCTAATTGAAAGAAGGTTTTTAGATGGTTCCCTACGACCACAAAGTCCAATACTACGAAACCGACGGCATGGGCATCGTCCACCACTCGAACTACATCCGCTGGTTCGAGGAGGCGCGCGTGGACCTGCTCGAGCAGCTCGGCTTTGGCTACGACCGCATTGAAGAGGCCGGTTACAGCGGTCCGGTGCTGGAGGTCTCCTGCCAGTACAAAACCATGTCGAAATTCGGCGAAACCGTGCGAATCGAAGCATCTATCACGCAGTACAACGGCGTGCGCATGACGCTGCACTACGATGTCTATGACAAGGCAACCGGCACGCTACGCTGTACCGGCGACAGCCGCCACTGCTTTATCAACGCCGAGGGCAAACCGGCTATCCTCAAGCGCTGCTGGCCGGAGTTTGACGCGGCACTGGCTGCAAATACTGTCAAAGAATAAAAAAACCGTCATCTCTGCATTTGAGATGACGGTTTTTGCCTGTGTTATCCTTTATTCTCCACGCCGGTCAGGTCCTTAACAACTTCGCCTGCAATGATAAGCCCCGCAACAGCAGGCACAAACGCAGTGCTGCCCGGAACCTGCCTGCGCTGGGTGCACTTGCGCGCGGTGCCCGGTGGGCAGATACAGTTCTGGCGGCAGCTGATCGCCATATCGTCGATTGGCGTCATGGCAGGCTCTTTGGAGTAAACAACCTTGAGCTTACGGATACGGCGCTTGCGCAGCTCGTAGCGCATAACACGCGCGAGTGGACAGCCGGAGGTCTTATAAATATCCGTCACTTCCAGCTTGTCAGCGTGAATCTTGTTGCCCGCCCCCATGCAGCTGATGATGCGCGTACCGGCCTTGGTTGCCTGCTCGATCAGCTCGAGCTTGCCGGTTACGGTGTCAATCGCATCCACAACGTAGTCATACTGGGTGAAATCGAACTGAGAAGCGGTCTCAGGCGTGTAAAAAGTTTTGTAAACGTTGACCTTGCAGTCCGGATTGATATCGTGAATACGCTCGGCAGCGGCCTCTACTTTATACTGACCGACCGTCTTGCGGGTAGCGATGATCTGGCGATTGATGTTGGTCAGGCACACCTTATCATCGTCGATGAGGTCAAGTGTGCCGACACCCGAGCGCGCCAACGCTTCTACTGTGTAGCCGCCTACACCGCCGATGCCGAATACCGCAACACGCGCGTTGTACAGGCGCTCCATGCCCTGCTTGCCAAGCAGCAGCTCGGTTCTCGAAAATTGATTGAGCAAGTTTTTTCTCCCTTTCGTGCAGTTTTTCGCTTAGTTATAAGTATAGCGGGGAATGCCTACTGTGTCAATAGGAAAGCTGTCGTTTCCCTGCACCGATTGACCGAGGCCGAACTGCGCAGGCGTGTTCGCCCCTAACGGGCGGGAAGTTTTTCGCTGAACCTCAGCGGGGAGTTGCGCTCTGCGGAGCGCGGGAACGTACGCTGACGCCGCGCGGGCGCACAAGAGGGTAGACACCTGCGGTTTCCACCCTCTT
>OLQE01000030.1_pt1 | contig 118574 bp, 96 predicted proteins | sample 1643161 | NCBI WGS metagenome assembly OLQE01 (sample SAMEA3136650, study PRJEB25190) | human gut metagenome
AACAATACTGCATGGGTTTGAATTCTTGTTTGTAAGACTCGCACCGATTGTTTTTTGGACTTCGGTGGTTGGAATTGTGGTGACATATAAGAAAAGATAAATTCCAGTTTGATGAGTAAAAAATAGCGTGGGGCGCGTACTCCACGCTATTTTTTTTGTCTCTTGGTGTTCGTAAGAATACACCTTTACAAACACGCAAAATAGCGTGTATTTTTATGTTCGAGAAAGTTGTTATTATATTTGCAAACATATTCGTAAAATATATTGACATTTACGAACACTTTTGATATAATACGAACATAAGGAAATGGGAGGGCGCAAACATGAACAGTCGCACATACTATTATGCAAGAGTATCAAGTAAAGAACAGAACCTTGACCGTCAGATAGCAGCTTTCAAGGCTCTTGGAGCAGATGAAAGAGATATTATCACAGATAAGGAAAGCGGAAAGGATTTAGACAGAAAAGGTTATCAAGCATTAAAAAATGCCATGCTGCGCCGCGGCGATACACTTGTTGTAAAATCCCTTGACAGATTGAGCAGAAACAAAAGCGACATTCACAACGAATTGCAGTATTTCAAAGACAACGGCATTCGTTTGAAAGTGATTGACTTGCCAACTACTATGATGGACTTACCAGAGGGGCAAGAGTGGGTTTTTGAGATGGTAAACAATATTCTGATTGAAGTATTAGGAACAATCGCAGAACAAGAACGCACAACAATCAAACAGCGTCAAGCAGAGGGGATTGCAGCAGCCAAACAGAACGGAAAACGTCTTGGACGTCCCGCACTCACATTTCCCGAAAACTGGAATGAAGTCTATTCCTCTTGGAAAGCGGGAGAGATTACTGCAAAGACCGCAATGGAACAGACAAATACCAAAAGAACAAGCTTTTATAAGCTTGTAAACATGACTGAAAACAATTAAATTTCGGGACACATTTTTCAAGGACACATTTTCTTGCATTTAGGATTTTCAAAAAGGCAGCAGGACACGCAAAGGACACAGGAAATATAAAAAATCAGCAGAAGCAGCAAAAAAAAGAGGAAACCACTTTCGTGATTTCCCCTTGTAAAAATCCTTATTCTATGCGGCTTGCAGATTAGCCGAAGTATCTCTTAAGCAGACCAGCGAATGCTTTTCCGTGTCTAGCTTCGTCTCTTGCCATCTCATGCACGGTGTCGTGGATTGCATCCAGGTTAGCTGCTTTTGCACGTTTTGCCAGATCGGTTTTACCAGCGGTAGCACCGTTCTCGGCCTCTACACGCATCTGAAGGTTCTTCTTGGTGCTGTCGGTTACGACTTCGCCAAGGAGCTCTGCAAATTTAGCAGCATGCTCAGCCTCTTCGTAAGCGGCTTTCTCATAGTACATGCCAACTTCCGGATAACCCTCTCTGTGAGCAACTCTTGCCATTGCCAGATACATACCAACTTCAGAGCACTCGCCCTGGAAGTTTGCACGAAGATCCTCGAGGATATCTTCGGAAACGCCTTTAGCAACGCCAACTACATGCTCAGCAGCCCAGCTCATGGTCTCGTCCTGTTTGATGAACTTCTCAGCCGGTGCTTTACATACCGGACAGACAGCCGGAGCGGCCTCACCTTCATAAACATATCCACATACACTACATACCCATTTAGCCATAATTGTAATCTCCTTTTCTTTTATATGATATTTTTCAGATTCAGATATTCTCGGTGCCTGAAAGCTCTGTGCTGTCAGACTCGTTTTGTAATCAAATCAGTAATGATTACTGATATTAAAATAGCACAATTTTTTTGGTTCGTCAATAGTTTTTTGAAAAAAGTTGAGAATCTTTTTCTGTTGTAAAGACGCATCAGCTCTTCTCAATGCAGTCTCCGCAGATCCCGTAGAAATGTGTCACATAGTTCTGGATCTGACCGGTACAGCATTTCTGAGCCGTTTCCATAATCTCATCGATATTCGGCATATCCAGATCCATGACACGGTGACATCTGGTACAGATGAAATGGTGATGCCGGTTGGTATTGCCGTCAAAACGGTCAGCACCTCCGTCTGTGGTGATCTTCATGATCTCACCAAGGTCTGACAGAAGAGACAGATTTCGGTAGACCGTTCCCAGACTGATGTTTGGAAATTCCTGCCGGATATTCATATAGATGGTATCGGCAGTGGGATGATCTGTCCGGGTTGCCAGAAAGGCTTTGATGGATTCTCTTTGTTTGCTTCTTTTCAGGTTTGCCATATATTTTCTCCTTCCGTAAAATTACCTTCCCAACGCAGAGGCTTTTATAATATAGAAGAAAACGGTTTGTTTCTGGAGGGAGGTTCTATATATAAGAACAGTAATGATTACTAATATAAATATAATATATCGGATCTTATCGTTTGTCAACTGATTTATGATTCACAAAATTTTTACCGCAGATAAGCATTCCCCCGCTTCAAGTGCGCGGAGTACTAAGCGGCTGGTGAGGGGGGACAGACATGGAAGTGATCCGGGATTTCGAGGTGACCGGGATCCTTGGAGAAGATCAGGTGGAAACGGACGGATCCGGATATGTTAAGGCAGGAGACGATTGTGTAACAAATCTGCCGGGTGTTTTTGCGGCAGGTGATCTCCGGACAAAATCTGTGAAACAGATCATAACTGCTGTGGCAGACGGGGCGGATACCATAAATTCCGCGCAGGATTATCTTACGGAAAATGCATAAGAAATGAAAAAGATATGAATTGCTGTTGACAAACAAGGCTGAATTTGTTATGATACCCCTAGTAAAATTAACAATTATGTAACAAATCAGTTAAAAACCGGAAATCTTTTTGGAACGGTCCGGTGGAGACTGATACGGAGGGTGATATCTATAATGAAAAGAAGCGTGTTAATGAAACTGACGGCCTGCTGTATGACCGGCGCAATGGTTCTTGGAAGTACTGGGGTGGTGACTATGGCTTCCGGACTGGATTCTGCACTGGCCGGTATGGGAGCAGAGATTACAGAGAGTCAGCAGACGAAAGAAGTTGTAAAGGTGGCACCGAGCGGTTATGATACCGTGGCCATCGCACAGGTAGATGAGTATGTAAATATCCGTGACGCAGCCAGCACAGAGAGCGGCAATGTTGTCGGAAAACTTTATAATAACTGTAAGGCAGAGATCCTTGGTAAGACCGATGATGGCTGGTACCTTATCAAATCCGGAGACGTGACCGGATATGTGAGCTCTGATTATTTTGTGACAGGAAGTCAGGCTGAGGAGCTGGCAAAGGAAGTCGGTACAGATATGGCTACTGTAAAAGAGGGAACCCAGACTCTGATGGTTCGTTCTTCTGCAGACAGCAATTCCGAGGCGATCTCCATGGTCGGTGATTCTGAGAAGCTGAGAGTCCTGGAGGATAACGGTGACTGGGTAAAGGTCGCAGTAGATGATGATGTGGAAGGTTATGTTTCCAAAGAATATGTAGACTGCGATACCGAGTTTGTGGAAGCAGAGTCTGTAGAGCAGGCAGAGGCCAGAAAAGCAGCTGTTCAGGCAGCTCTTGATAAAGCAACCCAGATGCAGGAAGCAGCTTATGCGGCAATGAATGCAGCCGATGGAAATGAAGCAGCTTATGCTGCAGATCAGGCAAATGCAGCACTGGCAGAGGCCAAGATGCTTGCCGGTGAGCAGGAATATGATTACGAGTTACAGGATCTGACAGACCAGATCGCATATGTGGCACAGGATACTTCTGTAGCATCTGTATGGGCACAGGAAGCCCAGGCAGAGGAAGAACGTATCGCAGCCGAAGAAGCAGCGCGTGCAGCAGCAGAGGCGCAGGCGGCAGCGGAAGCGCAGGCAGCAGCAGAGGCAGCAGCAGCTTCTCAGGCAAGTGCAGCCAGCCAGGAGCAGGATGCACAGCAGAAGGAGCAGGAAGCAGCTGACGCATGGCAGGCAGCAGTAGATGCACAGAATCAGGCAGATCAGAACTGGACAGAGGAAGCCCAGGCAGAGGCTGATGCGGCAGCAGCGGCAGCCATGGAAGCAGCGGCAGCAGCAGAAGCAGCACGCCAGCAGGCAGAGGCGGAAGCGGCAGCAGCGGCAGAGGCGGCAGCGGCAGAGGCAGCAGCGAAAGCAGAGCAGGAAGCCCAGCAGAATCAGCAGGATAATAACTATGATGACGGTTCCAGCAACAGCAGTTCCAGTGACAGCAGTTCTTCCGATAGCAGTTCTTCTTCCGACAGCAGCAGTTCCGGAAGCAGCTCCAGTTCTTCCAGCATCCGTCAGAGCGTTGTAAGCTATGCACTTCAGTTTGTAGGAAATCCGTATGTATACGGCGGCACCAGCCTGACCAATGGAGCAGACTGTTCCGGTTTTGTATTATCTGTAATGGCAAACTTTGGCGTAAGCCTTCCCCGTACCGCAGCATCTCAGTCTACGGTAGGTACTCCGGTAAGCCTGGATTCCATCCAGCCCGGTGACCTTCTCTTCTATCAGGGAAGCGGCGGAATCGGTCATGTAACCATGTATATCGGTAACGGTCAGGTGGTACATGCCAGCAATCCGAGCACAGGAATCACGGTATCCAGTATCAATTACCGGACACCCTGCTGTGCAAGAAGTTTCTTCTAAATATATAAGCACCCCCCAGAAGCCCATTTCCTTATCACCCGGAAATGGGCTTCTTTTATGCGTTAAAACCTCCGAAAGATCTCTCCGGCGGGCTGGCAGGAGAAGGTCATACTTTTTCTGGTGGAAGGATGGCGGAAGGTGAGCTCAAAGGCGCAGAGAGCCAGAGTAGGACCGGCAGAGACCGGATTGTACTTTCGGTCTCCATAGAGAGGAAGTCCGGCAGAGGCCATCTGTACCCGGATCTGGTGGTGGCGTCCGGTGAAAAGATGGATCCGGACGAGAGAAAGTACGGGCTGCCCAGGATCCGGAGTTTCCAGTATTTTCAGGCATTCATAGGAAAGCCGGGCTTCTTTCGCTCCTTTGGTTCCTTCTGGCACCTTTCGGGAAGTATTTGTCCGGCCGTCCTTCAGAAGAAAATCCGTGAGTGTTTCGGCTTCTTTTGCTTTTCCTTCCACAACGGCCAGGTAAGTTTTTTTCATTTCATTCTGAGCGATTTCTTTACTCAGAGAAGCGGCCGCCTTCTGGTTCTTGGCGAAAACCATGACACCCTGTACGGGCTGGTCCAGCCGGTGGATCATACCGAGATAGGGGATGCCGTCCTGAGGTTTTTTCACTGTTTCCGCCAGATGGTTCCTTAAAAGGCTGACCATGTCTTTGCTGCCGATCCGGCTGGTCTCCACCGGGATCCCGGCAGGTTTTTCTACTACAAGAATGTCTTTATCTTCATATAACAGATTCATATCTGATCCTCCTATCGTTTCGTAAGATCGGGAAAGCCCGGATCCGTATTCCATCGTACCATGCCAGGCGAAAAATGTAAATCTGCAGGAATGGCATCCTTTGACATCCTGTCATTGTAATTTGCCTCGTTATACGATACAATGATGCCAGAGCTACTTCGCAGCGGAGCAATTCGCAGGTATCAGTTGGGGTAAAAACTGCACGGCTTTCGCACAGAAGTGCAATGCGAACAAACACACATGATTGGGGAACTGCAAAAACAAGGGAGGGTTATTTTTGTATAAGGTATTGCTGGTGGATGATGAGGCGCTGATCCGTGAAGCGATCAGTGAGAACACCCGCTGGAAGGAACTGGGCTATGAGCTTATGGGAACCTGCAAAAATGGCAGGGAAGCAATGGAACGGCTGGATCAGGAGGAAGCAGATCTGGTTCTTACGGATATCTGCATGCCTTACATGGACGGTATGGAACTGACCCGCTATCTTTATGAGCATCACAGAGGGGTCAAGGTCATTATTATTAGCGGTTACGATGACTTTGAGTATGCCAAGACCGCAGTAAAGTATCAGGTGATGGACTATATCCTGAAGCCCATTACGGCCAAAGAACTGGCTCAGACACTGACACGGGTAAAGGAAAAACTGGATGAAGAACGTTTTCAGAAATCGGATATGAAAAGGATACGCGGGGCTTATATGAGTAATCTTCCGATCCTCAGGGGACGTTTTCTGAACAGCCTTCTGATGGGAAATGTAGGAGAGCAGGAAATACAGGAAAAACTCAACGATTATCAGATCAAACTGGATGGAAAATACTTTATGACTGCCTTGGTGACAGGTGATGATCTGATGCCTTTTCTGAAACAGTCGGATGAGTACAAAAGCGATCTGGCCTGCTTTGCCATTTATAATATTTCTGCAGAGATCATGGATTTTTACCAGGCGGGAGTGAGCTTTCAGGATGTGGATGAACGCACGGTACTGATTTTTTCAGGAGATGAGGAAATCGAAGGGCTGGCTTTGAGGGTGACGGAGGAGATTCACGACAACATCTTCCGTTTCCTGAAGATCCACTGTACGATCGGCCTGGGAGGCAGAACGGGAAGGCTGCAGGAGCTGCAAAAATCATTTCAGGAAGCACGGCGTACACTGGAATATAAATTTGTCCTGGGTGGAGATCAGGTGATTTATGCACGCGAACTTCCGGAAAATCAGGATCTGGTCAGCGGTGAGCTTCCGAAATATGTAAGCCGGATCTGTCTGGCGATCCGAAGTGGAAAAAAAGAGGATGTCAGCGAAGAAATCAGAGCCTTTACCTCTGCACTGAGAAAATCCTGCCTGACCAGAAACAGGAGTATTTTTCATGTACAGAATCTGATCCTTTCTGTTATGAATGAACTGGATCTGGCTGCATTGAATGACGAAGAGATCTTAAAAGAAGAAAGAGAACTGATGAATACGGTCTATGCACGCAATCATCTTTCGGAAGTAGAGGAAGTACTGATCGCTTTCTGTTCCTGTCTGGCAGAGAATTTCCGGGATGAGAAGGACAGCTACTGTAAACGGCAGGCACTCCGGGCATTGGATTATATTGAGGAGCATTATAAAGATACAGATGTGACCCTAAATTCTGTCTGCTCCCATCTGGCCATGAGCACCAGCTATTTCAGTTCGATCTTTAAAAATTATACGGGTGAAACCTTTATTGAAGCCCTGACCAGAAAACGGGTGGAAAAAGCGAAATTTCTTCTGGAAAACACATCCAGAAAGAATTATGAGATCGCCTGCGATGTGGGCTACAGCGATCCACATTATTTTTCCAATATCTTTAAAAAGGCTACGGGTATGACGCCGACAGAGTATGCCAGAAAGGTGCGGAAGTAATGGGCGGGGAAAGAAAGTCTCCCTTACGGATCCTTTCCAGATTCCGAACCATACGGGGGGCGATGATCTTTTCTTATATGGCGATCACGTTGGTGGCGCTTCTGATCTTTCTGCTGTTTTCTCTGAATTATACGGAGCGGACGATCCTGGAAAATTCAGAGTCCTATACGATCCAGCTGGTGGAGCAGGTGAACGGAGATATCGATTCCTACATCAGTTATATGGAAAATATCATGGACATTGTTACGAACAATCCGGAACTCTCCGATTATCTTTTTGACCGGATGGAGCATATCATGATGCGGGAACGGATTCAGGAGCAGTTTGTCACGCTGATGGATGCCCGGTCTGATATCTGCAACATTGCTGTTTTTGCAAAAAACGGGCGGACCCTCATCAACAGAGGAACGGATACACGCAATCCGTACGTGGATCTTGCCAGTATGCCCTGGTATCAGGATACGATGGAGGCGGAAGGAAAAGCGGTGATCTCCGCTTCGCATGTCCAGAATGCTATTGAGGGAAAATATCAGTGGGTGATCACTTTGAGTAAAGGGCTGCTCAATCCGGAAACGCATGAGGTAGAGGGGATCTTTTTTGTAGACATGAACTACAGTTCCATTCAGGAGCTTTGTACCAATGTGAATCTGGGGAGCAAAAGCTACCTGTTTATCGTGGGCAAAAAAGGAAAGATCATTTATCATCCCAAGCAGCAGCTGTTGTACAGCGGCATGAAAACGGAGCTCATCGATGAGGTGCTGGAAAACGGGACGGGGAACTTCCTGACCTCACAAAACGGGCGGCGTCAGCTGTATTCCGTATTTAAATCGGATAAGACAGGCTGGTCTGTAGTCGGTGTTTCCGATGTCTTGGAGTTTATGAAGAATCGCTCCGAGATCCAGTTTTTCTATCTGCTGATCGCACTTTGCCTTGGCGTCCTTTCTCTGCTTCTGGCGTTGTGGCTTTCCGGTGAGATCACAAAACCGGTCAAGGAACTGGAACAGTCTATGAAAAATGTGCAGAAGGGAGAGTTTGACAAGGCTCTGATAAGTCCTGAGGGCTGCAATGAGATCACAAGTCTGACCCATTCCTTCAATATTATGACAGAGAAGATCCAGAACCTGATGGCGGAAAATGTCCGTGAACAGAAGCAGAAGAGAAAAAGTGAACTTCAGGCGCTTCAGGCACAGATCAATCCGCATTTCCTTTATAATACGCTGGATTCCATCATCTGGATGGCAGAGAGCGGAAAAAATGAAGAAGTGGTGCAGATGACTTCGGCGCTGGCAAAGCTTCTCCGCCAGAGCATCAGCAATGAGGATGAGATCGTCACAGTAGAGCGGGAGATCGAGTATACCCGCAATTATCTGGCGATCCAGAAGCTCCGCTACCGGGATCAGCTGGAATACATCATTGATATAGATGAAGAAGTCCTTCACCGGAAGATCGTCAAACTGGTGATCCAGCCACTGGTGGAAAATGCCATTTATCATGGCATCAAATATCTGGACGGGAAGGGGATGATCCTTATCCTGGGAGAGATCCGGGACGGAAAGGTGGTCATCACCATACGGGATAACGGCGTGGGTATGGATGAAGAGACGTTGAAGCATATCCTAGAAAAGAAACCGGAACCAAAGGAGAAACAGAGGAAAAAAACAAGTCATGTGGGAGTCTATAATGTGCAGAACCGTCTGCAGCTTTATTATGGAAAGGAATACGGGCTGGTCTATGAGAGTATGCCGGGCATGGGAACCGGAGTTTCCGTGATCATTCCCGCAGAGGAAGGGGAAGAGTCATGAAAAATAACGGAAAATATATAGTTGGACTCATCATCCTGATCCTTGTCCTTGTTTTGGGAGCAGGGATCATAATCGTAAACCGTTCCAGCACAGCCAGACGTATCCAGGTAGTCTATATACCCAAAGCACGGGATGATGCCAATGATTTCTGGACTTCCCTTTTAAAAGGAGCCCAGATGGCCGCAAACGAGTATGATGTGGATCTGACGATCCTGGCGCCGGATTCCGAGCAGGATTTTGAAGCTCAGGTGCGCTACATTGATGAAGCCATCGCCATGAATCCGAATGCGATCCTCCTTTCGCCTTCCAGTAAAAGTGAGATCACGGAGGCGGCGAACCGCATCGTTGTCGCGGGGATCCGGCTGGTGCTCATTGATTCTGAACTGGATCAGAACCTTCAGTCGATCGTGGTAGAGACGGATAATGTGGCTGCCGGAAGGAAAATGGGGGAATTCATCCTGACACATCTTCCGGAAAATCCGGTGATCGGTGTGGTATCCCATGTAAAAAGTTCTTCTACTGCGCTGGAGCGTTACCAGGGCCTCTGTGAAGGACTGGGGGATGAGAAGGAACATATCGTGGGAACCGTTTACTGCGATTCCAATTATGAAAAAGCATACAACCGGACAAAAACACTTCTGGAAGAGCATCCGGACATCAACATCCTGGTGGGTCTCAATGAATACAGTGCCATAGGAGCCGGAAAAGCGATCCGGGATCTGGGACTTTCCGATTCGATCCTTATGGTTGGTTTTGACAGTTCTATTGAAGAAGTCCAGATGCTGGAAGAAGGGGTGTTCAATGCCATTATAGTTCAGAAGCCCTTTAACATGGGATACCTTGGTGTGGAAAATACGGTGCTTCTCCTTCGGGGGGAGATCCTTCCGGAAATGGTGGATTCCGGATCGGAGCTTATCACAAAAGAAAATATGTACACGGATGAAAACCAGAAATTCCTCTTTCCGTTCCTGGATTAAGAGGTGAGAAAGCCCTGCGAAAGCGGGGCTTTTTTGTGCAAATTTTTTGTTTAATGTGTAAAAAATCCCATGAAAAGTAAAATATTCCCCTTTCATCAGAAGATATCCCATTCTCTTTCTCTCAGAATCACCATATAATAGTGCTATAGTCACAAGGAAATGGTCAACCTGCCTAAAAAATGTATTGGGGGCTTTTCGGGGGCGAAAAGGAATGTACGGAAATAGGCAGGGTGATCTTTTCACGAAGAAACGGAGGGTGTCATTATGTATACGGCAACACTTGGAGAATGGAGGAAGAGAAATGGAAAATTTTAAAAACAGTCCGCTTGTAAAAAAACTGGGCTTCAACCGGATCATCCTTTGTGGTGTTCTGGTTCTGATGTATCTGCTGTTCAGTATCATCGAGCCGAGTTTTGTCAGCTACTCACGTATCATCAGTGCATTGAACTATGCATACTTCCTGGGCTTTCTGGCTCTGGGCGTTACTTTTGTTATTGCAACAGGTGAGATTGATTTCTCTATCGGACCTGTCATGTTCTGTGCAGCTCTGATCGGTGGAAAGCTTTTTGTTGATGGTGTTCCTATGGGAGCCTGCCTGATCATCACCATTCTGGTGGGTCTTGTATTTGGACTTTTCAGTGGTTTTCTGGTGGCTTATATGGGACTGCCTTCCTTTATTTCTTCCATGGCTGTGATGATGCTTTCCAAAGGTATTGGTTCTGTATTTACAAAAACACAGGCTATGAGCTGGCCTCAGTCCAGTGCAGAAGGCGGCTGGTATAAGAGCCTCATCAAAATGAATGTGGGTGGAATCGATATCCCCACAGGTCTTATTATTCTCCTGCTTGTAGCAGTTGTCTGTGGTATCATCCTCAACAACACAAAAGCAGGACGTTACATCCTCTGTCTTGGAAGCAACCAGGAAGCAGTAAGACTTTCTGGTGTTGATGTAAAGAAATGGAAACTGCTGGCTTTCGTGATCTGTGGTACGCTGGCCGGTTTCGCAGCCATCGCCTACGTGGGATCCTACACCATTGTTTCCCCGGGTCTTGGAGATACCTTTAACAATGATGCCATCGCAAGCTGTGTTATGGGCGGAACATCCATGTCCGGAGGCATTGCATCCATCGGCGGAAGTATCATCGGTGTTATGATCATTTCCCTCCTTCAGGAAGGAATCCTGGCTATGGGCTTCCAGAAGGATTACCAGTACGTAATCACAGGTATCATCGTTCTGGTGGCAGTATTTGCCGATGTACGAAGCAGAAGAAAGAAAAACTGATGTTATTGATAGAACAGAAAGGTAGAAGGTGAAGACATGGGCGAAGTTATTTTGACTATGAAAGGGATCGACAAATCCTTCCCGGGTGTACATGCCCTTGATCATGTAGATCTTGAAATCAGAAAAGGTGAAGTGCTCGCCCTCATGGGAGAAAACGGAGCCGGAAAATCCACTCTTATGAAGGTGCTGACCGGTATTTATAAGAAAGACTCCGGAACCATCACCTACGAGGGAAAAGAAATTGAATTCGCAAATCCCCGTGATGCACAGGCAGCAGGTGTTGTGATCGTGCATCAGGAGTTAAATATGATGAACCACCTGACTGTGGCTCAGAACATTTTCATCGGTCGTGAGATCATGAATGGAAAACTCATCAACGATGATAAGATGAACAAGGAAGCTGCAAAGCTCTTTGACCGTTTGAACATTAAAATCGATCCTACAGAAAAAATGGGAAATCTGACCGTAGGCCGTCAGCAGATGTGTGAGATCGCAAAAGCCATCTCCCATGATGCAAAGGTAATTATTTTCGACGAGCCGTCAGCAGCCCTGACAGAGTCAGAGATTGAAGAGCTCTTTAAGATCATCCGTGATCTTCGTGATAAGGGCATGGGAATTGTTTATATCTCTCACCGCATGGATGAGATCAAGGTGATCACAGACCGTGTTACCGTTATGCGTGACGGTTCTTATGTAGGAACTCTGATCACAAAAGAGTCTACCAAAGACGATATCATCAACATGATGGTAGGTCGTGTTATTTATGAGGATCCGAAGACAGAAAGCAATGTTCCGAAGAATGCACCGGTAGTCCTGAAGGTTGAAAATCTTAACGCAGGAAAAATGGTAAAGAACGTAAGCTTTGAGCTTCACAAAGGCGAGATCCTTGGTTTCTCCGGCCTGATGGGTGCAGGACGTACCGAGACTGCCAGAGCCCTGTTCGGAGCAGACCCGAAAGAGAGCGGAAAGATCTACATAAACGGTCAGGAAGTGGATATCAAGAACCCCATGGATGCAGTAAAACATGGTATCGGTTATCTCTCTGAGGACCGGAAGCGTTATGGTATCGTTGTAGGAAAGAGCGTGGCAGAGAACTCCACCATGGCTACCATGGATGAGTTCACAAACGGACCGTTCATCAATAAGAAAAAAGAGAATGACATTGCTCAGAAATATGTGGAATCTCTGAAAACCAAGACTCCGTCAGTGGATCAGCTGGTGGTGAACCTTTCCGGAGGAAACCAGCAGAAAGTGGTTATCGCCAAATGGCTGGTAAGAAACTGTGATATCCTGATCTTTGATGAGCCGACCCGTGGTATCGATGTAGGAGCAAAGAGTGAAATTTATCATCTGATGAATGAACTGGTGGCAGCCGGAAAATCAATCATCATGATTTCCTCTGAGATGACCGAGATTTTAAGAATGAGTGACCGTATCATGGTTATGTGTGAAGGCCGGGTAACCGGAGAGATCGGAATTGAGGAAGCAACTCAGGAACGTATCATGCATGCGGCAACGCTTCGGAAGTAGGAGGAGAGAGAAATGGCAGATAAGAAAAAAGGAAATGCTTTTACAAACAATCCGCTTGTAAAAGCAGTGGGTACACAGAAAATCGTAGTATTGCTGGTAATCATTGTTCTGTTTGCATTTTTCAGCATTATGAGTTCCGGCTTTCGTAAATATCCGACAATCGTAAGTATTTTCGACTATTCTTACTATATCAGCTTCATGGCGATCGGCGTTACCTTCTGCCTGATCACAGGCGGTGTGGATCTGTCTATCGGTACCGGAATGATCTGCTATGCACTGTTTGGCGGTTATCTGATCACCCGTCAGGGCATGCCGGTAATCGTAGGTATTCTCGGAACACTTCTTCTGGGTCTTCTGATGGGCTGTATTAACGGTGTGCTGGTTGCAGTGCTGGAGCTTCCGCCTTTCATCGCTACTTTGGGAACGATGATGGTGGCCAGAGGTTTTGGTTCTATCATCACCGGTGGTATGAGTGTGACCTGGCCGGCAGCTTCCAGTGAGCAGGGCTGGTTCCGTATGTTATTCAAGATCAACAAACCGGGTCTTCTTCTTCCGGTTGGATTCATCTGGGTAGTCATTTTTGTTATCCTGATGTCTCTTTTCCTGAACAAGACAAGACCGGGACGTTATATCATCGCTATCGGAAGTAACAAAGAAGCAACAAGACTTTCTGGTGTAAATGTGGTAAAATATCAGGCGTTAGCCTATATCATTTCCGGTGTGTTTGCAGGAATCGCAGGAATTGCTTATGCGGCAGTATTCTCTTCCTCCATCGCTCCCGGAACCGGCGCAGGCCTTGAGCTTGACGCTATCGCCGGTGCTATCATCGGCGGAACTTCCATGACAGGAGGCTGTGGTTCCATTTTCGGTACCCTGCTCGGCGTGTTTGTAATGTCCATGCTGAAATCCGGCCTTCCGTATATCGGTCTGCAGGCAAACTGGCAGCAGATCATCACCGGTCTGATTCTGATTCTCGCCGTATTCATCGACGTGATCAAGAATAGAAAATTAGCCTAACACAGCAGCACACACACTTTTTATTTTTTCGACAGCGGAATGAGAGGTTCCGCTGCCCTTCAAAAAGGAGGATTTCGAAGGATGAAACGCAAAGTAATCAGCGCACTCTTATGTGCATCCATGGTAGCAACGATGGTAGGCGGCTGCGGAAGCAGCAACAGCAAGAAGACAACAGAGAAAGCCACTGAGAAAGCAACCACGGCGGCAACGGAAAAAGCTACAGAGAAAGCAACGGAGAAGGCCACCGAGAAAGCAACAGAGGCAGCTACAGAGAAAGCCACTGAGAAAGTAACAGAGGCAGTAACGGAAAAAGCCACCGAAAAAGCAACAGAGGCAGCTACAGAAAAAGCTACTGAGAAAACCACCGAGAAAGAAACAGAGAAGGAAACCGAAAAAGAAACTGAAAAGAAGGTAGAAACAGAGACCGAGGCTGTTTCCAAGGAAACGGAGAAGGAAACTGAAAAAGCTACTGAGAAAGAGACCGAAAAAGTAACCGAAAAGGCCACTGAGAAAGAGACCGAGAAGGAAACCGAAAAGGCTACAGAAAAAGAGACTGAAAAAGTAACCGAGAAGGCCACTGAGAAAGAGACCGAGAAAGTAACCGAAAAGGCCACTGAGAAAGAGACTAAGAAGGAAACGGAAAAGGCCACTGAGAAAGAGACCGAGAAAGTAACCGAGAAGGAAACCGAAAAGGCCACTGAGAAAGAGACCGAGAAGGAAACCGAAAAGGTCACTGAGAAAGAGACCAAGAAGGAAACCGAAAAGGCCACTGAGAAAGAGACCAAGAAGGAAACCGAAAAGGCTACTGAGAAAGAGACTGAGAAGGAAACCGAAAAGGCTACTGAGAAAGAAACAGAAGCAGAATCTGAGACAGAAGCTGTAAAAGGCAGCATTGATCTCAGTAAAGTAGAAGCAAAAGAGAAATATCATTTTGAAATCGTATCCAAAGGCTTCCAGCATCAGTACTGGCAGGCAGTATTAAAAGGAGCACAGGAAGAGGCTGACCGTCTCGGTGTTACCATGAACTTTGTAGGACCGAACTCTGAGTCCGATATCGCAGACCAGGTACAGATGCTGAACAGTGCGATCAATGCAAAACCGGCAGCAATCGGTCTTGCAGCACTGAGTACCGATGCTTGTAATGATGCTCTGCAGCAGGCAAAAGACGCAGGAATCCCCATCGTAGGATTTGACTCCGGTGTACCGGGAGCTCCGGAAGGTTCTGTAGTGGCAAACGCAGCAACCGACAACTATGCAGCTGGTGAGCTGGCAGCAGAGAAGACCTATGAAGTACTGAAAGACCGTATCGCAGCAGCTGAAGGTTCTGTTCGTATCGGTGTTATGGGTCAGGATGCAACCAGTGAGTCCATCGTTAACAGAGGTCTTGGCTTCATCGATAAGATCGCTGAGCTGGCAACAGCTGATGGACACACCGTAACCGTAGAAGGAAATGACAAATACGTTCAGGACTCTAAAGTAGAGGCTACTGACGATGCAAAAGTGATCATTGATGTTGCAGTACCGTCACAGGTAACTGCAGAGCTGTCTGCAACAGACTGCCAGACCCTGCTGAACAAAGAAGATACCATCTGCATCTACGGTTCCAACCAGCATTCCGGTGAGGCAATGGTAACCGGAAACGAGAACCTGCAGAAACTGGGCAGCGGCGAGGATCAGGTACTTGGAGTAACCTTTGACTCTGGTACCGTTATCAAAGAAGCTGTTAAGAACGGAACTCTGTACGGTGCGATTACTCAGGCTCCTGTAGCAATGGGTGCAGCAGTGATCGACCTTCTGACCATGGCAGCAAATGGTGAGGAAGTAGCAGATGTGGATACCGGATGCCAGTGGTACACAGCAGACAACATGGACGATCCGGAAATTGCACAGAACCTGTATGACTAAAAGTAAGAGCATCTTGAAATGAAGGAGGAAAGCCTGCGGGCTTGTCCGCAAGGAATTGAGACTTCATTTTGAGGCGACAAATGGAAGCAGGCCTTTTTAAGGCTTTCACTTCATAAAAAGTGTGGTGTGTGGACGGGCTGCTGAAAGCGGCAGCCCGATCCGAAAAAATGACAACTGGAGGAAGCAAACATGTTAAAAGGAATTCCAAAGATCTTATCTCCGGAGCTTTTAAAAGTGCTCTGTGAAATGGGACACAGTGACCGTCTGGTAATCTCTGATGGTAACTTTCCGGCAGAATCCATGGGAAAAGATGCGATCGTGATCCGTTGTGACGGACATGGCGTACCGGAGCTTCTGGATGCCATTCTTGAAGTGTTCCCGCTGGATACTTATGTAGAGCATCCGGTAAATCTGATGGAAGTAATGCCCGGAGATACGGTGGAGACGCCAATCTGGGATACTTATAAAGAAATTGTAGCAAAACACGATGCAAGAGGTGCAGAGGCCATCGGACAGATCGAAAGATTTGCATTTTACGATGAAGCCAAAAAGGTGTATGCGATCATCGCCACCGGTGAGAGTGCACTGTATGCAAACATTATGCTTCAGAAGGGCGTAGTGGTAGATTAAAAGGAATAACCGTTCAGAAAGGGCGAAAGCCCAGGGGCCTGGACTGTTATAAAAGATGCTGCCGGAAATCCGGACCGGCATCAGGGGAAGTAACTATGTAATGAAAAAAAGGAGGATTTTCAAAATGAGAAACAAAATGATCAGCGCATTACTGGCAACCGCTATGGTAGCATCCATGATCACCGTTCCCGTGCTTGCAAGCGAGGGAGAGACTGAGGCAGCAGCTTCTGTAGATCTGAGCAATGTAGAGGCAAAAGAGGCTTACCACTTTGAGATCGTATCCAAAGGCTTTCAGCATCAGTACTGGCAGGCAGTATTAAAAGGAGCACAGGAAGAGGCTGACCGTCTCGGTGTTACCATGAACTTTGTAGGACCGAACTCTGAGTCCGATATCGCAGACCAGGTACAGATGCTGAACAGTGCGATCAATGCAAAACCGGCAGCAATCGGTCTTGCAGCACTGAGTACCGATGCTTGTAATGATGCTCTGCAGCAGGCAAAAGACGCAGGAATCCCCATCGTAGGATTTGACTCCGGTGTACCGGGAGCTCCGGAAGGTTCTGTAGTGGCAAACGCAGCAACCGACAACTATGCAGCTGGTGAGCTGGCAGCAGAGAAGACCTATGAAGTACTGAAAGACCGTATCGCAGCAGCTGAAGGTTCTGTTCGTATCGGTGTTATGGGTCAGGATGCAACCAGTGAGTCCATCGTTAACAGAGGTCTTGGCTTCATCGATAAGATCGCTGAGCTGGCAACAGCTGATGGACACACCGTAACCGTAGAAGGAAATGACAAATACGTTCAGGACTCTAAAGTAGAGGCTACTGACGATGCAAAAGTGATCATTGATGTTGCAGTACCGTCACAGGTAACTGCAGAGCTGTCTGCAACAGACTGCCAGACCCTGCTGAACAAAGAAGATACCATCTGCATCTACGGTTCCAACCAGCATTCCGGTGAGGCAATGGTAACCGGAAACGAGAACCTGCAGAAACTGGGCAGCGGCGAGGATCAGGTACTTGGAGTAACCTTTGACTCTGGTACCGTTATCAAAGAAGCTGTTAAGAACGGAACTCTGTATGGTGCAATCACTCAGGCTCCTGTAGCAATGGGTGCAGCAGTCATCGACCTTCTGACCATGGCAGCAAATGGTGAGGAAGTAGGCGACGTAGACACTGGATGCCAGTGGTACACCGCTGATAACATGGAAGATCCCGAGATCGCTCAGAACCTGTACGACTAAATCTTGAGCATCCCAAAAGAAAAGAAACAGCCACTGCGGGCTTGCTCGCAAGTGGCTGTTTCTTTTCTTTTGGGATGCTCAGGATCTAAAATAAAATATTACATTGCAAAAGCAAATACAACATGATATACTGAATTAAAGGAAGTCAGAACACGTAAGGCGGTCTACCCTCTTCGGAGGGGCAACCCTCCAGACGAAAGAAAGGAGGGGAAGCCAATGTATGTTACATATTCGGATTTGATCCAGATAGGTATCTTCATTGTTGCTCTCATAGGATTGTGTCATACAATCTTTAAGAGAAAAAAATAGCCGCCCACTACCACCAATAGCGAGCGGCTGGTGCTGAAAAGCACCAATAAAGCTAAATGCTTAAGGGTAGACCATGTGTCTCTGGCTTCCTCTTTGACTTTACTATAGCATATTTGAATAACAGATGCAAGTAAATTTTTTGCATTTTGGCATTGCTGTTATCGAAGAGTTTTTATATTTCTTCTGTTACGCAAAAAAAGCGATATTTTAATGGATGTATTAAAGTAAGGGTCAGATTCCCTAAAACCGCATATGCTGTATAGATGAGGTTTTGAGGAGACCGTTATGGAATATTATGATCCTATGGAGAGAAACTGTCCTTGGTGCCGCCGGATTCGTCCTTTTGAAAAGGAAGAAGCCGGGGCGGCCTTTTTTATGGAAGGAGAGCCGGACACGGAACTTGCCTGCTGTTATGAGGCCGATCACGAAACAGAACGCGACCTGGAACGGATGAAAACACTTTATCCGGATCTTGCAAAAGAACTGTTTCCACAGATCGAGCAGGTATGTGACCAGATGGAATACGAGGGAAGTCTGATGTATGATGAATGTCCGGATCCCGTCATGGTTCGGAAACTGACGGCCGGGATCTATGAAGCGGTCAAGGATCGATATCAGCCGCCGGAAGGGGAAGATAAAGAGGAAACGCTGGCCATGAACCGGGAAACCTACCGCCGTTATCCACCGGAGCAGAACTGGCTCAGCGACCTGATCCAGACGCTGCTGGTCGATGAGATGTTCCGGCGGCGCTGCCGCAGAAGAAACTGCCGGAAGTGGTCACAAAAAGCATAATCTTTGTCATAAAAATTTTGCGAAATCGCCAGGGTGTAAAGCATCAGGCAGTCTCAGAAAGAGAGAGGAGAAGCGGGACTAAGGCCATGAGAAATAAAGTTTTGACATTTTAAGATGGAAGTGATACTATAATAAGCAGATAGGATGCTGTCGATAGACGGTTAGCCTAGTTATACAGACACAAAAATAGTCGCCTGGTTTGCTGGACCTTTGGGGCGGCTATTTTTGTACCTTATTATCTTTGCCAAGGGCATATCCAATGCTGAAACAGCTTAAACCGAAGCTTATAACTGTGATAAAGTCAATGATACTCATGGCATCGCCCTCCTTTCCAATGCTTCTTATGTAATCAGAGGGACATAAAAAAGACAATAGTCCCTCTTTCGAAGGACTAACCGCCTACCGTTATGGCAGCACCCATGTTTACAGTATAATAGTAAAAATTATTTTATGCAATAAAAATATATGCATAAAGTTCCTGACCAGCGGCCAGAGTTCGGCCACTTCTGCGGTGTGAATGTCCGCTTTACAGGCTGATACAGAAGTTCGAAAAAACGGTTGTAGTTTTTAAAAAAAGCCTTTACAATAGAGTCGTGGCGTTTGCCACGGCTCTATTGTATTATAAGGAAATGGTAACGATTCAGCACCATCTCGATGAGGCTGAACCGTTACAGGAAAACGGGGAATTTTAATGGGAAATTTATATGATACACTGACAGCCTGCCTGACCGATCAGCTGATCCAGGCGGTTTTGAGTGCGGCCAGGAAAAAGGATGGTCCATCCAGAGTGAAAATCCGGCCGGTACTTCAGAAAGGAACGCTTTTTTTTCAGACAGCCGCCCAGGTTGGAAAACAGCAGTTTCATGAAAATCTGGAAAAAGAAGCAGTCATTTCAAAGATCACGGAATGGCTCATGAATGATTTTGGCCAGCTTCAGCTGGATCTGACAGACCGGACCGTTTCTGTACTGACCAGCAAGAAAGGAAAGGTCACGATCAAAGAAAAGCGAAAACCGGTGAAGATGCGTCCGGCAGACTTAAGCCATAACCGGAAAAAGCGTTATATTCTGGAAGAAGGCACACCGGTGCCTTTTCTGGTAGATCTGGGAGTCATGACTTCGGATGGAAAGATCGTCCATTCCAAATATGACAAATTCCGGCAGATCAACCGCTTCCTGGAATTTGTCGAGGATATCCGGGAAGAACTTCCAAAAGACCGGGAAGTGACGATCCTGGATTTTGGCTGCGGCAAATCTTATCTGACGTTTGCCTTGTATTATTATCTGAAGGTTCTGCATGGTCTGGATATCCGCATCATCGGCCTGGACTTAAAGGAGGACGTCATCGAGCACTGTGATGCGCTGGCACAGGATTATGGCTACGACAAGCTGAAATTCCTGACCGGAGATATCGCGTCTTATACGGGAGAAGACCGTGTGGATATGGTAGTGACGTTGCATGCCTGTGATACGGCTACGGATTTTGCACTGGAAAAGGCGGTACGCTGGGGAGCGAAGGTCATTTTGTCAGTGCCCTGTTGTCAGCATGAGCTGAACCGACAGATCCATCAGGAGGTGCTGGAGCCGGTATTGAAATACGGTCTGATCCGGGAACGGATGGCTGCCCTTGTGACTGATGCACTCCGTGCAGGAGTGTTGGAGGAACAGGGATATGAGGTGCAGATTCTGGAATTTATTGATATGGAACATACGCCGAAAAACATTCTGATCCGGGCTGTGAAGGGCTCCCGGAAGGCAAAGTCAGCAGAACTTGGCGCATGTATGGAATTTTTAGGAGTAGATCCGACGCTGAAACGGCTGTTGGATGATAAGAGAGGATAAGGGGCATGAAAAAAATCATAATACACATTCTGACGCTGGCAGTGGTCTTTGTGCTGGCAGTGGTCGGATTTTCCTGGTATCTGAACCAGGGAACCACAGATACGACAGAGGTCATGGCGGAGGCTTCTTTCCCGCTGGTATATATGAAAAACGGAGACAGTCTGCTGAACTGCCTGCATGGCTACACCAAAGAGATGGATGTGACCGCCATGCGGGATACGCTGACACCTCTGGAAAATGACCGGACGCTGAAGCTTCGCATCGATCCTTATAAGAATCAGATCAACGACATCAGCTATGAGGTCTTAAGTGCTGACGGTTCCCGGACACTGGAAAATACCAAGGTCAATAAGGCGGAGGAAGAGGACGGCTGCCTGAATGTGACGCTGAGTCTTCAGGACGACCTTCTCATTAATACGGAATATGCGCTGAAGCTGAAGCTCACCGCCGGAAGTCAGGTGTTGTATTATTATACGAGGATCATCAATGAGGACGGGCTCCATACAGAGAGTTATCTGGATTTCACCATGGGCTTCTATGAAAGATGCCTGAACAAGAATGATCTGGAATCTATTTCCGCCTACATTGAGCCCAATGAAGAGGGAGATAATTCCACCTTTGCTTTTTCGAATATCCACTGTACCATGGATCAGCTGAGCTGGGGATCCTTGAGCCCGCAGGTGTATTACAAACCAACTCCGAGCCTGAAGGAGATCAATGACAGCACGGCTACCATTGTGATGGACTATATGATCTCTGCCAAAAACGAGAACGATGAGACGGAGCTCTATGCGGTGTCCGAGTATTACCGGATGCTTTACACGGAGGAACGGATCCGTCTGCTGGATTTCGAGCGGACAGTGAATGAGGTCTTCAATCCGGAAAACACCGGTGTCATCACGTCCTCCGGCATTGATCTCGGGATCGCCGGCAGGGATGTGGAATATCTGAGTGATCTCAAGAGTAACTGTGTGGCCTTTGTGCGTCAGGGAGCATTGTGGGAGTATCAGGCAGCCGGAAACAAGATGGTAGAGGTCTTCAGTTTTCCGCAGGAAAACCGTTCTGACGCCAGAGATACCTACGATCAGAATGATATTCAGATCGTCAATATCGATGAGGCGGGAAACATGTATTTCCTGGTCTGCGGTTACATGAACCGGGGAGATCACGAAGGCGAATCCGGTGTGGCTGTTTATTACTTCAATGCCACAAATTCCAGTATTACCGAGTGCCTCTTTGTGGAGGTGAAGCAGAATTATGAGCTTCTGAAAAAAGACGTGGAGGCGCTTAACTATATTTCCGCAGACAGAAATGACTTTTATGTCTGCGTGGATGGCAGTGTTTACGGGATTGATATGACCACGCGCCAGACAGAACTTCTGGTTTCCGGACTGAAGGAGGACTGCTATGGTTCCTCCGGATCCGGCCGGTATTTTGCCTGGACAGAAGGAGAAGACGCTTATCACGCCTCTGTGCTTACGATCCTGGATCTGGATACCAGACAGAAGCAGACCATTTCCTGCGGGGATTCCGAACGTCTTCGCTTTCTTGGCTTTCTGGATGAGGCAGCCGTCTATGGCATTGCGGATGCTTCGGATATCCATACAGAGCATAAAGGCCGGGAATTTTTCCCGATGAAGGAACTGAAACTGGTCAACGGAAGCGGCGAAGTGGTAAAAGAATATACTGCCGGAAACAATTATGTGACCGATGCGGTCATCGAAGGAAAAATGATGACGATGACCAGAGTGGAGAAACAGGCGGACGGAAGCTTTGTGGATGCGGCAGAGGATCATATCGTCAGCAGCAGTGCCAATGAGAGCGGGCAGGCAGGGCTGACGACCAAAACCACGAGCCGGAAAGAGACCGAGACGATCCTGACTGTGGGAAGTTCCATTTCCACCAGTTCGCTGCCCAAGGTCATCCGAAGCAGGGAAACCATTCAGGAGGGCAGCAGAAGCGTACAGCTTCCGGATGCGGGCGAGAGGCAGGAGCTTTACTATGTCTATGCAAAAGGAAAGCTTTACGATGTCTGTGCGGCGATCAGCACAGCGGTAGAGACAGCAGATGAAAATCTGGGTGTGGTGGTTGACGGCAACCTTCAGAACATCTGGGAGCGGGGAAATAAAGTGACCAAGACGACTCTGGATATCAGCACTTTCCCGGAAGTGATCCGTAAGGGTTCCATGGACGTATCCGCTATTGAGGAAGGAACCGGAAGGAAGGCACTGGATCTGAGCGGCTGTACACTGGATTCGGTTCTCTACTATGTCAGTGAGGGAACTCCTGTGCTGGCCAAGACTCCCGTGACGGAGCAGACCCCTCAGGGGATTGTCATTATTGCAGGCTATGATGAATACAATACGATCCTGATGAATCCTGGAGAGAACGAAACCTTCTATTATGGGATCAACGACAGTACGGCTCTTTTTGAGGAAGCCGGCAATGTATTTATGACTTACTGGGATCCGATCTCCGATTAAAAAAAGAGATACCGGCGGCAGGCCAAAAAGCCTGCCCGCCGGTGTTTTTTTGTGGTCAAAAGAGAAGAGCGGCTGTTTCCGGAGCAAAATATCCGGTGTTTCTCTCTGTAAAATAGTCAGAAAATAATTGGATTTTTTCTAATGTATGAAACAATGATTTTTCTGCAAAAAAACAGCGAAAAAAGGCGATTATGATAAATACACAAAACATTTGTTTCCGGAAAAACCTATGTAAACCATGAAACTGGGGATAAAAAATGTGGATAATGTGGATAACTTGGTGTATAAGTCTGCTTTTCCCACAAAAACGCAAGAATGAAAATGTGGATAACTTTGTTCGAACAGATGTTTTGAAAAGGATTTCAAACGGGGAAAACCGGAAAAAGTTGTGCATTTTGTCAAAGGAGTGCCCCGTACGGGAAAAGGAAGTAGAAAATCACATAAAAATAATTCACTTTTTTAATGGAAATTGACAGAAAATAGATCAATTCCAGGACAGACGCGTCTTTCAGGATCATGACAAAAAAACGAACCAGCCATTAAATGAACTGGTTCGTTTTTTCGTCATAATGATAGTCAATGCTGTCAAGCGTCGCGATCAGGGAATCCTTACGGATTCCCCGAAGGGAACACAACGCATCCAGGGAATCAAAATAGTCCCGAAGCTGTGTATTTACATAGCTCAACAGAATGACAGGATCCTTTGGAATCATCCGGCTTTCCTTTCTGCTTTCAGAGTTCCGTCCTTTAATGTGAGGAGAATGGTGTCTCCCTCATGGATCTCACCGCTTAAGATTTCACGGGCTGCAAGAGTCTCCACATGTTTCTGGAGGAACCGTTTTAAAGGCCTTGCACCATAGACAGGGTCGTAGCCGCCTTCTATGATATAGTCTTTTGCTTCCGGTGTCAACTCCAGAGAAATCTCCCGGTCGGCAAGCCGTTTGTTCAGGTCTGCCATCATCAGATCTACGATGTGACCGATGTTGCCCTTGGTCAGCGGCTTGAACATGATAATCTCATCCAGACGGTTCAGAAACTCCGGACGGAAGTGACCGCGGAGGTCATTCATGACCAGATTGGAAGCTTCTTCTTTGATGGAACCATCCTCGGAGATACCATCCAGCAGGTAGGAAGAACCGATGTTGGATGTCATGATGAGGATTGTGTTCTTAAAATCTACAGTCCGCCCCTGTGAATCGGTGATACGGCCGTCATCCAGTACCTGAAGGAGTACGTTGAAAACGTCCGGATGGGCTTTTTCGATCTCATCGAAAAGAACAACGGAGTACGGTTTCCGGCGCACGGCCTCGGTCAGCTGACCGCCTTCCTCATATCCAACGTATCCTGGAGGAGCTCCGATCAGACGGGACACGGAATATTTCTCCATGTACTCACTCATATCGATACGTACCATGTTGTTTTCGTCGTCAAAAAGGCTCTGTGCCAGGGCTTTGGCAAGCTCGGTCTTACCGACACCGGTGGGGCCGAGAAACAGGAAGGAACCAATGGGCTTGGTCGGATCCTTGATGCCTGCTTTGGAACGGATGATAGCATCTGTTACCTTCTGGACACCGTCGTCCTGACCGATGACCCGTTTGTGGAGTTCTTCGTCCAGATGAAGGATCTTGCTTCGTTCTCCCTCTGTCAGTTTGGCAATGGGGATGCCGGTCCAGCGGGAAACGATACGGGCGATCTCATCATCGGTGACACTTTCGTGTACCAGGGAGAGATCCTCGTTTTTCACCTTTTCCTCCTCGATGGAAAGCTGCTGCTGAAGTTTGGGCAGTTCACCGTATTGCAGTTCAGCGGCCTTGTTCAGATCGTAATTCTGTTTTGCTTTTTCGATCTGTTTGTTCATGTCCTCGATCTGCTCACGCAGTCTGGAAAGATTTTCAACAGAATGTTTTTCATTGTCCCACTGGGCTTTTTTCGTATTGAACTCATCGCGGAGCTCTGCCAGCTCTTTCTGAAGGTCAGCGAGACGCTCCTGGCTCAGGCTGTCAGTCTCTTTTTTCAGTGCGGCTTCCTCGATCTCCATCTGCATGACACGGCGGCGGAGCTCATCCAGCTCGGTAGGCATGGAATCCAGCTCGGTTTTGATCAGAGCACAAGCCTCATCCACCAGGTCAATGGCTTTATCCGGAAGAAAACGATCAGAGATGTAACGGTTGGAGAGAGTGGCAGCTGCCACCAGAGCACTGTCGGTGATCTTTACACCATGGAAAACCTCATACCGCTCTTTCAGTCCACGCAGGATGGAAATGGTATCTTCCACGCTCGGCTCATTGACCATAACAGGCTGGAAACGCCGTTCCAGAGCGGCATCTTTCTCGATGTACTCCCGGTATTCATCCAGAGTAGTAGCACCGATACAGTGGAGTTCACCACGGGCCAGCATAGGTTTCAGCATATTGCCTGCATCCATGGCACCGTCGGTCTTTCCGGCTCCGACGATCAGATGCAGCTCATCGATAAAGAGGATGATCTTGCCGTCGCTCTTTTTGACTTCTTCCAGAACGGCTTTCAGACGCTCTTCAAACTCACCTCTGTATTTGGCGCCGGCTACCAGAGCACCCATATCCAGGGCAAAGATGGTCTTGTCCTTCAGAGTGTCCGGAACGTCACCGCGGACGATACGCTGTGCCAGACCCTCAACGGCTGCCGTTTTACCAACACCGGGTTCACCGATGAGAACCGGATTGTTTTTGGTCTTACGGGAGAGGATACGGATCACGTTACGGATCTCTGTATCACGGCCGATGACCGGATCCAGCTTCTGGTTTTTGGCCTTTTCCACCAGATCTTCGCCGTATTTGGTGAGAGTGTCATACGTAACCTCCGGGTTATCACTGGTCACGCGCTGATTGCCGCGGACAGTGGAGAGAGCCTGAAGAAAACGATCTCTCGTAATGCCGTAGTCCCGGAACAGGTCACGGATGCCGGCATTCGGATAACGGAGCAAGGAAAGGAAGAGGTGCTCCACGGAGACGTATTCATCTCCCATGGCCTTGGCCTCATCCTCGGCGCTCACCAGTACACGGTTCAGGTCTTTACCGATGTAGACCTGCCCTCCGGAAACCTTCGGCCGTTTATTCAGTGCATCGATAAGAGAGCGCTGGAATTCGTCCTTGTTGATCTCCATTTTTTCAATCAGTTTCAGGATCAAGCTGTCCTCCTGGTTCAGAAGACAGTAGAGAAGATGTTCCTCTTCGATCTCCTGGTTTCCGTATTCGTATGCGATTTTTTCCAGGTCATTGACGGCCTGGATGGATTTTTGTGTAAATTTATTAATATTCATAAGTCCTGCCTCCTTTTGGTATAGTAGGATATGTTGAAAACTGCTTCAGAACGCTGAGAGTGCCAGGTTCAAAGGCTCTTGTGCAAGTGCGAAAGCCCGGAACCTGACATCGTCACATTTGTTCTATAACTACTATAACATAAAAAAAGAAAAATGCAAGTGTTTTTTTAAAAAAATTCCCTGCCTATTGTTTTCACAATAAAAGCAGGGAATCTGTGCCTGTTTAAAAGGAGCGGATGATGTCGGCTGTCATAGAGCGGACAACCTCGGTTGCCAGCTGTACGGTCGCCTCAAAGTCATAATAGGAAGTGATCCCGTAATGAGAATGGATATAACGAACAGGAACACCGACAACGATAACCGGAATGCCGTCGAGCGCTGTGTTGATGATCGCACCGTTGTTTCCGCCGCCTTCGCGTACAGAAGACTGTACAGCCAGACCTTTTTCTTCTGCAAGATCCAGTACATAGCGCTGATATCTCGGAGAGCAGACGATGGATTTATCCATGAAACGGAGCATGGGGCCTTTTCTGAGTGCGGTCTGGATCGCATACGGTTCGGTAAAGGTGTCATCTGCCGGGCAGCCCTCAAAGCACAGGGCGATCTGCGGTGCAACCTTTCCGACGGCAGCTTTGACGCCTCTTTCTCCAAGTTCCTCCTGTGTGGACAATACGCCGACCAGATCGACATTCAGATCCTCTGCTGAAAGACGGCGCATCGTTTCCAGAAGTGCCGCACAGCCGATCCGGCAGTCAAAGCCTTTTCCGATCATCACATCATGGGCTTCATCGTAGGAAAACTGAACATCGGAAATAACGGGTTCTCCGATGCGGATTCCAAAGTTTTCCACAGCATCTTCCTTGCTGACCGCACCAATATCGATCACCAGGGACTGGATCGAAGTGCTTCCTGCATGCTGGCGTTCTTCCGGTGTCATAAAATGAGGCGGTTTTGCAGCGATAACACCGGGAATAAATTCTCCGTGTCTGTTGCGTACAAGTACCTTTGATGCCGGAAGAGAATTGTCACTCCAGCTTCCGAGTGAAACAAAACGAAGGGTTCCGTTTGGCTTGATGGAATGAACCATCAGTCCTACCTCATCGCTGTGGGCATCGAGCATAAAAACAGGTTTGTCGCCTGTGTTGCTCTTTGCATGCAGATAAAGATTACGCAGGCAGTCCTCGCTGACATCGGCAAAATCTGCGCTGTACTTTCTTGCGACTGCTACGGCTTCATCTTCAAATCCGGATGGTGCTTTTGCATCTGACAATTCCTGGATCATCTTTACTGCATTTGGGTTTGGCTTGATCTCCATATCTTTTATCCCTCTTTCAAGTTTTTCTTTTCACTATCATAGCATTTTTGTAATGGAAAAGCCAGAGGGGAGAAGGCTTTTCCTGGAAATCCCGAATAGTTACAACTTTACGCTGTTTTGGTTTCATGGTATCATGGTTTCAACAAAACATACCGTCCCTATCGGCGAAAGGAGAGACCTCAATGAAAGTACAAAAACAGACATCCGTAAAAAATTTTACCACAACCGAAGGCTTCGTAGGGAGATATCAGCGTCTCATCAAGGATGTTGTGATCCCGTATCAGTATAAGGTGCTCTGTGATGAGATGGCGGGCGTGGAGAAGAGCCATGTGATCCGGAATTTCATCAATGCAGGGAAGGCACTCAGGGGTGAAGACGTGGGAGATGGCTTCTATGGTATGGTTTTTCAGGACAGCGATGCTGCCAAATGGCTGGAGGCCGTAGCCTATGCGCTGGTGCTCTTTCCGGATCCGGGACTGGAAGCAACGGCAGACCGGGTTATTGAGATCATTGCAGGTGCTCAGGATGAAGACGGTTATCTGAATACCTACTATACGATAAAGGATCGGGACAAGCGCTGGACCAACCTTTTGGAAGGACATGAGCTTTACTGCGCCGGCCATATGATGGAAGCAGCGGTAGCCTATTATGAGGCGACCGGAAAAGACAGGCTTCTTAAGGTCATGCTGAAAAATGCAGAGTGTATTTATCATTATTTTGTGACAGAAGGCCATGCCGGTTATCCGGGCCATCCGGAGGTAGAGCTGGCGCTTCTTCGCATGTACCGTGTGACGGGCAGAAAACACTGTCTGGAGCTGGCGGAGCATTTCCTGAATGTACGCGGTGTGGATTCGGCTTTTTATGAAAAAGAAGCAGAAAAAAGATCCTGGCAGGTCTGGGGGGCGGATCCGGCCGATCATGACTATCAGCAGAGCCAGTGTCCGGTGCGGGAGCTGGACGAGGCAACCGGTCACAGTGTCCGTGCGGTTTATCTTTACACCGCAATGGCGGATCTGGCATCCGAAACCGATGATAAAGAACTGAAGGCGGCCTGCAAACGCCTTTGGAAGAACATGACAGAAAAGAGAATGTACGTTACCGGCGGTATCGGTTCTACCTGTCTTGGGGAAGCCTTTACGAAGGATTATGACCTTCCGAACGATACGGCCTATGCAGAAACCTGTGCCTCCATCGGCCTGATGTTTTTTGCCTCCAGAATGCTGGAAAATGAAGTAAAGGGAGTCTATGCCGATGTGATGGAGCGGGCTTTTTACAATACGGTCCTGGCCGGAATGCAGCTGGATGGAAAACGGTTCTTCTATGTCAATCCGCTGGAAGTGGTTCCGGGGATCGCCGGTGAGGCCGTGACTCATAAGCATGTGATCCCGCAGCGACCGACCTGGTACGCCTGTGCCTGCTGTCCGCCGAATGTGGCAAGACTGCTCACCTCCATTGCAAAATACGCCTATGGAGAAAATGCAGAAACGGCTTACTGCCATCTCTATGTAGCCGGAAATATGAAGTTTTCCAATGGCATGGAGCTCAATTGTGTCACCGAATATCCCTATGATTTTACCATTCGCTATGAGGTTGTGAAGGGCGGAAAAAATCTGGCGCTCCGTATTCCGGCATGGAGCAGGAACGTGGCGGTGCGAAGGGGAAGAGATGCTGCTTCCATGGCGGAAGCCAGCGGAAAAACGGAGAATGGCTATTTCTGTCTGGATGTGCTTCAGACAGGAGAGATCATCGAGCTTCAGCTGGACGGGACGCCGGAATTTGTCTATGCGTCTCCGAAGATCCCGGATATCCAGGGCTGTGTGGCACTTCAGAGGGGACCGCTTGTCTACTGCTTTGAGGGTGTGGACAATGACGGAACGGTCCTCTCCCTGGCAGTCGATGATTCGGAAACGGCAGAGGTGGAACCGTTTGATCCGGAGCTTCTGCGTGGTGTCACAAGGCTGAAGGTAAAAGCTTTCCGGAAGGAGATCCCGGAAGGTCTTTATGTCACCAGGAAGCCAAAGGAAACCGGGTGCCAGGCCTATGCAGTTCCCTACTACAGCTGGGGAAACCGGGGACTCAATGAGATGAGAGTGTGGATGACGGGTCACTGATGAACGGTTACCTGGTAAAAACAAGGTTTCCTATAACAAAAATGTTATAACAGGTAAAAATTATTAGTATTTGATTTTTTATATGCATATGGATTAGAATATCGACTATCAAGCAGAAAGCAAAGGAGCTGACGAAGAAATTCGTTGGCTCCTTTTGTTATATGTGAGCCAATAAACAGACGAGGAGTGATCGGGTATGGAAAATGGAGAGAAAATAATCAGAATCGAACATTTGCGAAAAAGATATGGAGATCTGCAGGTATTGGATGATATCAATCTCACGATCAGAAAAGGCGAGAAGCTGGTTATTCTGGGTCCCAGCGGAAGCGGTAAGAGTACCCTGATCCGGTGTATCAACCATCTGGAGAAACCAACCAGCGGAGAGATCTATATCGCAGGAGAACTGGTGACTCAGAAAAACTGGATCCAGATGTCCAGAGATCATATGGCAATGGTGTTTCAGCAGTTTAATCTTTACCCGCATAAAACCGTATTGCAGAATCTGACCATGGCACCGATAAAACTCCATAAGGTGCCGAAAAAAGAAGCAGAGAAAACAGCAATGGAGTATCTGGACCGGGTAGGGCTGGCAAATAAGGCAGATGCCTATCCGCAGAATCTCTCAGGCGGACAGCAGCAGCGTGTAGCCATTGCAAGAGCACTGGTCACACACCCGGAGATCATTCTTTTTGATGAACCGACGAGTGCACTGGATCCTGAAATGGTAAATGAGGTACTCGATGTTATGGTACAGCTTTCCAAAGAGGATATCACAATGATCTGTGTAACGCATGAAATGGGATTTGCAAGACAGGTTGCAGACCGGGTCATTTTCCTGGACAGTGCAAAAATCGTAGAAGAGGGAAGCCCGGAAGAGGTCTTTTCCCATCCGAAAAACGAACGTACCAAAAGCTTTTTCAGCAAGATCTTACATTAAGAAGCAGAAAAACTTACTTATCACCGGAATACGGACCGTAGCTGTTTCGGACACTTCCTTTTACAGATATCCGGAACGGTTACCATAAAAAAGCGATCAGGAGGACAATGTTATGAAAAAAAGAATCTTAGCAGCAGTGATGACAACAGTGATTACTTTAGGGGCTATGACAGGATGCAGCAGTTCCGGCAGTACAAAGGCATCTTCCTCCGATCAGAGGACCGTGGAGGATATCAAAAAAGCCGGAAAACTGAAGGTTGGCGCAAAATCAGACACGGTAAATATCGGTATGATCGATACCGCTACCGGAGAATATGAAGGCTATGATATCGATGTGGCATATGAAATGGCAGCCAAGATCTTTGACTGTACCTATGATGAGGCAGTAGCCAATAAACTGGTAGAATTCACATCTGTCACAGCCAAGACAAGAGGCGGCCTTCTGGATAATGGAGAGCTTGACTGTGTCATCGCATCCTTTACGGTAACGGATGAGAGAAAGAAATCCTGGAACTTTACCCAGCAGTACCGTCTGGAGCCGGTAACCTTTATGGTAAAAAAAGACTCCGGTGCGAAAACACTGGCAGATATGGATGGCTTTGTGATCGGTGTCGGACAGGGTACCACGACCGGAGAACTGATTGAGGAATATGCGAAAGAAAAAGGCATTGATGTAACCTATGAACTTCAGGATTTCCAGTATATTTCAGATGGTGTCGCAGCATTGAAAACCGGTCAGATCGATGCCTACTCGGTAGACCGTACCGGACTGATCGCTTACCTGGATGACTCCATGATGCTGACAGATGATGCGTTTGGTATTCAGGACATCGGCATTGCCTTGAAGCTGGGCAATGATGAGCTGACAAAATTTATGGACGATACGCTGACAGAACTGAAAGAATCCGGCAGACTGGATGAATTAAAAGCAAAATGGGGAATCCTTACCGATAAAGAAGTAGAAGCAATGCAGTAGATCTGAAAATGCAGGCAGTACAGAAGGAAAAAACGAGATAAAGGTGGTGGCGTTATGCTGGAGAGTTTATTGGATCCCTGGAGATGGGAACGTTCCTTTCAGGATTTCCCGGAGTATCTGGCAGGATTTGGAATGACATTAAAGGTAACAGCAGTCGGCTGGATCATAGCGATGGCAATCGGTATTCTGCTGGGACTGATCTCAACGAAAGAAAGCAAAGTTTTGAAGGTGCTGTATCAGATTTATGTGCAGTTCTTTCAGAATACGCCGGTTACGATACAGTTCTTCTTCTTTTATGTAGGAGTACCGGTCATCATCAAACAGATACTACATATGTCCAGAACCTACAGGCTCTCCAAGTTTGTCATTGGTATTTTTGGTGTTGGTCTTTATCACGGTGCTTATATTGCAGAAATTATCCGTTCCGGTATCCAGGCGGTACCTGCCGGGCAGAAAGAAGCGGCTTACTCACAGGGTTTCACGGAAAATCAGGCAATGTTTTATATCATCCTTCCGCAGACCCTGAAGATGATCCTCCCGCCGCTCACCAGCCAGACACTGGCTCTGTTAAAGAATACATCGACTCTGGCCATGGTAGTCGGCTTTGATCTGATGTATTATGCCGATAAATGCGTAGGATATACCGGTTATTTCCAGGGATATCTGATCGCGGCAGCTATGTATTTTGCAATCTGCTTCCCGCTGGCAATGCTTGTAAAGATATTTGAAAAAAATGCGGCGCGAAATCCCGGTGAGAAGAAAAAAAGAAAGAAAATAGCAGCGGAGGTGGCGTAGTATGAAGAGTGTGCTTACAGCAGAAAATTTACTCTATATGTTTGACGGTATGAAGCTTACGCTTGCCATCGCTGCCTGCGCCAGCGTGATAGCGATCCTTTTTGGTACCCTTCTGGCGCTTGCCAAGACATATTGCAGGGGAAAGCTTGGTTTTCTGAACCTTCTAGCCACGATCTATGTGGAAATCTTCCGGTGTACCCCACAGCTTCTGTGGATCCTGATGTTCCGTTTTTTTGTAAAAGGCGGTGGTTTTAACCTGGGTGTCATCAGTCTGAGTGTTGTTTCTGCTCCTTATATTTGCGAGATTGTCCGGGGAGGACTGAACAATGTATCCCACGGGCAGTTTGAGGCAGGTTATTCCCAGGGCTACAGTTTCCTTAAAATATTGCAGTTTATCATTCTTCCGCAGGCCTTTCGGGCAGTGATCCCGTCGATGATGTCGCAGGTCGTTTCGATCATCAAGAGTACCTCCCTCCTGGCATCCATCAACATCTTTGAATATCTGTTTACCTGTAATACGGTTATGGTCAGCTCCACAAGCCTGAGCGGAATCTTCACCGTATATGTGATGGAGGCTGCAGGATATTTTATCGTCTGCTATCTGCTGGTTCTTCTTGTAAAAATAGCAGGAAGAAAGCTGAAATACGCATGAGTGTAGAATTGTGAGAGGTGGTCACTTGTTTGCTACGTTATTCAATCTGATGGGGATGATGTTTCTGCTTATTATGACGGGCTTCCTTCTCCGTAAGTTTGATCTTATTACGGATGCCGGCAAGAAAAGCATTACAGATGTTCTGTTATATGCGATTCTTCCCTGCAATATCATCAAGGCATTTACAACAGATCTCGGGACAGATCACTGGGGAGATTTCGCGGTTCTTCTTGCGATCGCAATGTTTGTACAGGTAATGGCATTGTTTATCTGCCGGTTTCTGTACAACCAGATGGATCCCGGAGAGAAGGAAGTTTATCAGTATGCGACGGTTTGTTCAAATTCCGGGTTTCTGGGAAATCCGATGTCGGAAGGTGTATTTGGAGATACCGGTTTACTGTTTGCTTCTGTTTTCCTTCTTCCCCAGAGAGTTGTCATGTGGACAGCGGGAGTTTCCTATTTTACGAAAGAGACCGATAAGAGAAAGGCGTACCGGAAGATCCTGACACATCCCAGTATGATCGCAACATATATTGGATTTGTTCTTTTGATCTTTCATCTCACCATTCCGGCTCCTCTTTATAAAACCATATTTTCCCTGAGTAACTGTACGACAGCCATGACGATGATGTACATCGGTACGATCCTGGTAGGGGTGGATCTGAAAAGTCTGATCACCCGCAAACAGCTGTATTACAATCTGATCCGGCTGGTTCTGATGCCGCTGGTCGTCTATATCGGCTGCCATCTGCTTCGGATCGACCCGCTGATCACAGGAGTATCGGTTTTGCTGACGGCGATGCCGGCCGGCAGTACCACCTCTCTTCTGGCAGCGAAGTACGAGGCAGATGAAGTCAGTGCAGCAAAATGTGTGGTACTCTCCACATTATGTTCAATTATTGCGATACCGGTATGGAGTACCATACTTCTGAATGGAATCAAATGAAATTGCGGGAGCTGCTTTGCGGCGGAGCAATTCGTAGGCATCATCAAACAAAAAAATCAGGATCGATAGGAGGATAAAACGATGGAAATCAGGAAAGTAGGAGTAATCGGGGCAGGTGCGATTGGTGCATATTTTCTGTGGGGTATGAGAGATCTCCCCAAAGAGGACATTTTTCTTCTGGCAAAGGGAGAAAGAAAAGAACGGCTGATCAGAGATGGAATCGTGGTCAATGGAGTGAGATATGATTATCCGGTAAAAACTCCACAGGAAGCGGAAAAAGTGGATCTCCTTCTGATCGCAACAAAATATGGAGCACTTTCTTCTATATTAGAGGATGCAAAGGCAGTGGTAAAAGAAGATACGATCGTACTCAGTCTTCTGAACGGAATTGATTCAGAGGAGATCGTAGGGGCTGCCATTGGCATGGAACATATGCTTTATTCGATCATGAGGATCTCTGCGGAGAGAAAAGGAAATTCCGTTTATTTTGATGATGAAGTGACGATGGGACTGTGGTTTGGAGAAAAAGGGCATGCACAGCTGACCTCCAGAACACAGGCAGTCATGGATTTCTTTGCAAAAACCTACTGCAAATGTACCTTTAAACCGGATATCATAACAGAAATGTGGAATAAATACGCGATCAATACTTCCAGAAATTTACCGCAGGCGGTGTTTGGCGTTGGAATAGGTGCTTATGATGACAGTGAGCATGCAGAATTTATCTCTCACAGACTGTGGGACGAGGTTGCAGCAGTTGCAAAGGCAAAGGGAATCACCGTCCGCCCCTATGGCTTTGCCGTGAGCCCAAGAAAAAATGCACACCTGTCAACATTGCAGGATCTGATGGCCGGCAGACATACGGAGATCGACATGTTTGCCGGAGCTATGATCCGCATGGGAAAAGAGCTGGGAATACCGGTTCCTTATTGTGAATATACCTTTCATGCGATCAAAGCGCTGGAAGAAAAAAATGACGGTAAATTTCACTACCGTGAATTGGATTTATAAATCGTAAGAGCAGAGGAGGATCATTATGGAATACAGAATCAACGACAATTTATGCCAGGCCAAGTTATCGATTATCAGACGTATTTCCGATCTGACATTGGCGAACAGAAAACCGGGAGAAAAGGTTGTCCTGTTTTCCAGCGGGCAGCCGGCAGATGAAGCGATGCCTGTGGAGCTTGTAAAGGAATATACAACGAAAATCATGGATGAGTATGGCTGCCAGGTCCTTCAATATGGCGGTCATAAAGGTTATCCGGAAATTTTTCCGGAAATCCGGAAATTTTTAAATAAAGACGGAGAAGTGGCAAAGGCGGAGGATGATTTTATCATCACATATGGCTCCTCGGAAGCGATTTTTGCAGTCGGCAGTGCCTTTATCAAGCCGGGAGACCGGGTGATCGTGGAAGATCCCACCTATCTGAATGCCACCAATTCCTTCCGGTACTGCGGAGCAGAGCTGGCAGCCGTTCCGGTCGAGGCAGATGGTGTCAACCTCGAAGCACTGGAGGAGGCCATGAAGGGAGGAGCCAGCTTCTTCTACACCATTCCGAATTTTGGCAACCCGTCCTCCATTACCATGAGTCTGGAAAAAAGAAAGGCCGTTTATGAGCTGGCTGTGAAATATCAGATTCCGATCCTGGAAGATAATCCGTACGGATATCTGAGATTTTCCGGCAATGCCTACATTCCTCCGATAAAAAGCTTTGATCAGCAGGGGATCGTCCTCTATATGGGAACCTTTTCCAAGATCATTGCACCCGGTATGAGATGTGGCTTTCTGTGTGCCAATAAAGAACTGATCCCGAGATTTGTCGTATTTAAAGGCGTTTCTTCCAGCGGCAACATCAACTGGAGCCAGTATATCGTAACGGAATTTCTCAAAAATGTGGATATCAACGAACACATTGAGCGGATCAGCGAGATCTATGAAAAGAAAGCCCGGACGATGTATGAGAAAATGAAGGAATGTTTCCATCCTTCGGTCGAATATACCATGCCTCAGGGCGGTATGTTTATCTGGGCCAAGCTTCCGGACACGGTGAAAGCAACCGATTTCTGTCTGGATGCAGCTGAAAATCTCGGAATTGCCGTTGTTCCCGGAAATGATTTCTTTTATGGCAGTCCGGAAGACTGCAGCTATATCCGCCTGAATTTCTCAAAACCGTCCCTGGAGGATATCCGGTACGGAATGGAGAAACTGGGAGAACTGACTTACCGGTATTGCGGCAGATAAGGTCAGACATCCGAAAAATCACAGGAAACGTGGATAGAGGCCAGAAACTCCCGGGCGATTGGGCTGAGCTTCCTGTTTTTTAAAAGAATGATAGAACGTTTTACAATGAAATCATAATCGGTGATCCTAAGAAGTCTGCAGTGAGAATGTTCCGGGTCCAGTTCATCCTCGATACAAGGCAGAAGCGTGATACAGTTCTTATAAGAGGAACTCCAGAAAATGGCAGTTCTCTTGAATGCGGTACGGAGATAGAAGTTTGGCTCGCAGTTTATGGTTTCAAAAGCCTGTGTAATCCTTGGAGCAATGACCTCGGTAGTGGCAATGGGCTCATTTTTGATCTGTTCCAGGGTGAGAGAATCAAACTGAGCCAGCGGATGGTCTTCGGACACAATGACACGGATCTCTTCCGTTCGAAAAGGGATTGAATGAAAATCATCAGCATTTTTCAGAACGGAACGGGTGATGCCGATCTCGGAAAGACCGGATCGCACATATTCTGCGATCTGAGGAGAAAGAGCTTCGCGGAACTGAAAGTTCACGTTGGGGTGCAGCCTTACGAAGTCATCAAACAGAAAATGGAGCAGAGAAGAAGGATTGCTGGGAGTCATGGACAGCTTTAGCGTACCTTCGATTCCCTGCATATAGTTTTGCAGCTCCTCATGCATGGAGGTGTCCAGGGCACAGATATCCAGGGCTTTTGCATAAAAGATCTCGCCGGCCGGGGTAAGGGAGATTTTCTTGGAACCCCGTTCCACCAGCTTGACACCGAGGGTGTTTTCCAGGTTTTTTAACTGAGTGGAAAGTGCGGGCTGTGCGATCATCAGCTCCTGGGAAGCGGCAAGAATGTTGCCGCATTTGATAATTTTAACAAAATTATAATAGGTTTCAATCGTCATGCAGATCCTTCTTTCTTGATAAAATTCGAGGCTGATGCCTGTGGATTGCTCCGCTGCAAAGCAGCCTTTGCAAGCCTTTGGTGGCATCATTATATCATATCCTGCAGCCCGGACAGAAAAAAATTTGCATGGCGGCAATGTTTATTGGCCGGAAGGAGAGGTAACAGATGAAAAAGTTTTCCGTAGTTATTTCAAGACAGTTTGGCAGCCTGGGACGTCCCATTGCCCATGAAATGTCAGAAATCTTAAACGTCGAGTACTATGACAGAGATATTGTGACCATGGTTGCCAAGGAACATAACATTACGATCAAGGAAGTAAGTGCACTGGAAGAGAAGGCAACCAAATATTCCTTCATGAAATTCCCGCTCGGAACAGGAACGACAGCGGCACAGGATAAGATTTTCGATACGGAAGCGAAGCTGATCCGTGAGATTGCCGAGAAGGAAAGCTGCATTATCGTAGGACGCTGTGCGGATTATATTCTGGGAGATAATCCGAATAACCTGAACATATTCATCTATGCACCCTATGAAGACCGCCTTGTGAACTGTGTCAATGAGCTTGGCATGGATACAAAGCAGGCGAAAAAAATGATAAGTGAAGTAGACAAGGCCAGAGGGGCTTTTCATTTGCGCTATGCAAAATATAAACCGAATGATATGGACCATATGGATATCATGGTCAACAGCGCCATGCTTGGGGTAAAAGGAACAGCGGAGTATCTGTGTGACCTGGTACGGAAAAAATTTGAACTTTGAGTTCCAAAGAGATAAGAAATCTTTCCCTTGACAACCCCAATCGCCTGTGATAGCCTAAAATCTAGGTAAAACGCAGAGATGAAGAGAGTAACCCATAAGAAATATCACAGAGAGGCCTGTTTGCTGAGAGGGGCTATAGGGACGATGGGTGAAGATGGCTTCTGAGCGGCACGGGTGAGCTTTCATGGGACGGCAAGCCGGTGACAGGACCGCCTGTTACAGCGGAAGGGTGTGAAGAGCACCCAATGAGGTCTCCTTTGTGAGAAGGAGATGAAGTGAAGTGGTAACGCGGTTTTATGCCGCCTTCTCTGGGAGATCCCCGGGAAGGCGGTTTTTTTCGCGGGAAGCAATTGATGCAGGGCATTCGGACAGCCAGGACAGATACGCTGATGTGGTATGCTGCGCCTGTCTGGAATCGTCTCTGCGGAATTAAGAAGGAGGATCTACACATGTCAAAAGAAAAATATTACATCACCACGGCCATTGCCTATACCTCAGGTAAGCCGCATATCGGAAACACCTACGAGATCGTTCTCGCAGACAGCATTGCCCGTTTCAAGAGAGAGCAGGGCTATGATGTATTCTTCCAGACCGGAACCGATGAGCACGGTCAGAAGATCGAGCTGAAAGCCGAGGAGGCTGGCATCACTCCGAAGGAGTTTGTTGATCATGTATCCACCGAGATCAAAAGAATCTGGGATCTTATGAACACTTCCTATGATAAATTCATCCGTACCACCGATGAGTATCATGAGAAACAGGTTCAGAAGATCTTCAAAAAAATGTACGCAAAAGGCGATATCTACAAGGGCTACTACGAAGGTATGTACTGTACTCCCTGTGAGTCCTTTTTTACTGAGTCTCAGCTGGTAGACGGCAAATGTCCGGACTGCGGCCGTGAGGTACAGCCTGCCCGTGAGGAAGCTTACTTCTTCAAAATGAGCAAATATGCACAGAAGCTCATCGATTATATCAATGAGCATCCGGAGTTTATCCAGCCTGTATCCCGTAAAAACGAGATGATGAACAACTTCCTCCTGCCCGGTCTTCAGGATCTGTGTGTATCCAGAACCTCCTTCAAATGGGGAATTCCGGTAGACTTTGATCCGAAGCATGTGGTTTATGTATGGCTGGATGCCCTGACCAACTACATCACCGGTATCGGCTATGACTGTGACGGCGAGAACAGTGAGCTCTTCAACAAAAACTGGCCGGCAGACCTTCATCTGATCGGAAAAGATATCATCCGTTTCCATACTATTTACTGGCCGATCTTCCTGATGGCTCTGGATCTGCCTCTGCCGAAACAGGTATTTGGCCATCCCTGGCTCCTGCAGGGCGACGGAAAAATGAGTAAATCCAAAGGAAACGTGATCTATGCAGATGATCTGGTAGAGCTCTTCGGCGTAGATGCAGTCCGTTACTTTGTTCTTCATGAGATGCCCTTTGAGAACGATGGTGTCATCACCTGGGATCTGATGGTAGAGCGTCTGAACTCCGACCTGGCAAATACACTCGGAAACCTTCTGAACCGTACCGTTTCCATGTCCAATAAATATTTCGACGGCGTTGTGGCAGACAAAGGTGTGACCGATACCATGGATGAGGACCTCAAGCAGGTCGTTCTTTCCACCGTGGATAAAGTCAATGCGAAGATGAATGAGCTCCGTGTAGCAGATGCCATCAGCGAGATTTTTGTTCTCTTCAAACGCTGCAACAAATACATCGATGAGACCATGCCCTGGGCTCTGGCAAAAGATCCGGAGAAACAGGACCGTTTGGCAACCGTTCTTTACAACCTGGTAGAGAGCATCTGCATCGGTGGAAGCCTCCTTTACTCTTTCATGCCGGAAACCTCCGCAAAGATCTTGGCTCAGCTGAACGGCAGCAAGAGAGATCTTTCCGAGATGCATACCTTCGGTCTTTACGAGTCCGGAAATAAGGTGACCGAGCAGCCGGAGATCCTTTTTGCCCGTCAGGATATCAAAGAGGTTCTGGAAAAGGTAGAAGCCAAGAAAGCGGCAGCCGGTGAGACCGAGGAAGTCAAAGAGGAAGAGCCGGTGATCGACATTCCGAAAAAAGAAGAGATCACCTTTGAGGACTTTGAAAAAATGCAGTTCCAGGTAGGTGAGATCATCTCCTGCGAAGCAGTGAAGAAATCCAAGAAACTGCTCTGCTCCCAGGTAAAGATCGGAAGTGAGGTAAAACAGATCGTATCCGGTATCAAGGCACACTATTCACCGGAAGAGATGGTCGGTAAAAAGGTAATGGTCCTGGTGAACCTGAAACCTGCGAAACTGGCCGGCGTTCTTTCTGAGGGAATGATCCTTTGTGCCGAGGATGAAAACGGCGAACTGGCCCTTATGGTACCTGAGAAAAAAATGCCCGCAGGCGCAGAAATCTGCTAAATCACGTAACTGTTCCAAGCCTGGCAGGCGGCAGAAAGCCGCCCTCGCCGGGCTTATCTTTCAAAGAGGAGGAGAGAACATGGCGAATCTGTGGAAAAAAGCAGCGGCCTGCTTTCTGGCGGCTGCAATGCTTTCCGGCGGTGGACCGGAGCTTTGTGCAAAGGCAGCCGGAACACCGGAGGTGATCACGGCAGCTTCCGAAACAGGACGTGCGAAAACGGCGGAAGCAGCCGGAGAGATCTCTGTGGTCCGGAAAGGAAATATCCTGTTGCTTTCCGGAAAAGGTGCGCTGACAAAAGAAGCCTTGAAGAATATGGATTTTTCAGGGATCACGGAGATCCAGATTCAGCCCGGCATCACAACGATCGCTTCCGGAGCTTTTCAGGATCAGAAAACCGTGCAGAGGGTGAGTCTTCCGGACAGTGTCCTGACGATAGAGACCAATGCCTTTCGTGGTTGTGAGGCCTTGGAAGAGCTCCACTTTGGGAAAAGCCTGAAAACGATTGGAAGCTTTGCCTTTTACCGCTGTAAGAGCCTGATCTCTCTTACATTTCCGGATTCGGTGAAGACACTGGAAACAGGAGCATTTCAGGAGTGTACCGCTCTGAAAAATGCCGTTCTGGGCTCCGGTGTGAAGAAGCTTCCTATCCAGCTTTTCCGTGGCTGTACGGCGCTGGAGACCGTAGAGACCGGGAAAAATCTGGAAGTCATCGGTGAGCAGAGCTTCTGTCTCTGCCGTTCCCTGAAAACTTTTGAAATCCCGTCAGACGTTTACCGGATCGATAAAAACGCGTTCCTTGGCTGTACGTCACTGACATTGAACCTCCCGGAGGATCTGGAAGATCAGGGAGACGGTTCCTATCGGAAAAAGGGCGGACTGAAGATCTCCGGTACGTATCTTTATTCGGAAGCAGAGAAGGTTTTGACGCTGGTCAATCAGGAGCGGGGAAAGCTTGGTCTGGAACCGGTGGAGATGGACCGGGAGCTTCTGGAGGGAGCCATGATCCGGAGTGCGGAGCTGAACGTGCTCTATTCCGAGCAGCGCCCGAATGGAGCCAGCTTTGATTCCGTGAGCAGCAAAGCCCGTGCAGAGAACCGCCTCATCGGCGTCAGCTCTGCCAGAGAAGCCATGGAGGTCTGGATGCAGTCCGAAGGCTTCAAAAGCCACATCCTGGATCCGGAGGTAAAAAGCATCGGCGTCGGCTGTTTTTCCCAGGGGAAAATCAAATGCTGGGTACAGCTTTTCGGTACGGAAAAGGCAGAGCGTCCGGGAAAACAGGCAGATATCAGCAAACTCACAGATATCCGCGCTGCAGGCGAAAACTATACCTTTTACCTGGGAAAGACCGCTCTGGAGCTGGAGCCGGGAAAGAGTGAAAAGCTTACGGTCTACCTGAAAAACAGCGGTTTTTCCAAGGCTTCGGCGGCAGTGGCGCCGGAAACCTTCCAGTGGAGCTCCAGTAACAGTTCTGTGGTCTCCGTGGATGAAAATGGTACGGTCACAGCGAAAAAAGGCGGCGAAGCCACCATTACCTGCACTTCCCGCTATGGCGACCGGCAGAGCCTGCGTGCGAAGGTAAAGGTTCAGGTGAAGCTGACAGCGATCCGGCCGGAGGCGAAAAACATCCGCCTAGCAGTGGGAAAGAAGTATCGGCCGAAGCTGGAGCTGCTTCCTTCCAATGCCACCAATACGGGGCTTACGTATAAAAGCTCCCGTCCTTCCGTGGTAACGGTAACGGAAGACGAAAGTCTTCTGGCCCTGAAAAAGGGATCCGCTGTCATCACCTGTACGGCCGGAGACGGAAGCAGGGTCCGGACAAAATTCACCGTGACGGTAAGAAATTATGCATCGGCAGTGCGTGTGGTAAATGCACCGGCAGATTTGAATGTCGGAGAAAAACAGGTGCTTCAGACAGAGATCCTTCCAGTCAATGCCCTGCATAAAGAGGTAAACTGGAAAAGCTCCGATCCAAAGATCGCTTCTGTCACCAAGAGCGGTGTTCTGAAGGCCAACCGGCCCGGAAAAGTGAAGATCACCTGCCAGGCCCGCTACGGAGCCGGAGCGGTGAAGAGTTTCTATGTGACCGTTCATCCGAAGACACCGGTATTGTATGGAAAAGCGCTGGAGGGCGGTGTGAAGCTGGCCTGGAAGGTCCCGGAGGGTGCAAAAAACTGTACCGTCTACTGGACCAATGCACCCGGACGGAAATTCCGGAAGCTCTGCACCAGTACCGGTCGCTCTTACACCTGGAAAAATCTGAAAAAGGGACGGACCTATTACTTTAAGATCTGCGCCATGGCAAAGGTCGGAAAGAAGAATGTCTACAGTCCCTGGAGCAAAGTGCTGGAGGTTACTGTAAAATGATATTTGACAGTCATGCCCATTATGATGATGAGGCATTTGAGAAAGACCGGGAGGAGCTCTTAAAGAGCCTTCCGGAAAAAGGGGTCTCACCGGTCGTGAACGTGGCTGCCCAGCTTTCCGGTGTGACGACCACGGTAGAGCTTACGGAAAAATATCCGTTTGTCTACGGCTCTGTGGGAGTCCATCCGGATCATGTGGGAGAACTGACAGAGGAAAAAATCCAGTGGATGAAGGAACTGGCCGGCCGGGAAAAGATCGTGGCTGTCGGAGAGATCGGTCTGGATCACTACTGGGATACGGAATCGGATGAACTGCAGAGAAAGTGGTTCATCCGCCAGCTGGAGCTTGCCAAAGAGGTAAAGCTTCCGGTCATCATTCACAGTCGGGAAGCCTCACAGGAGACCTTTGACATTATGAAGGAACACCATGCAGGAACGACAGGGGGTGTGATCCACTGTTATTCCGGTTCGAAAGAGATGGCGGCAGAATATCTGAAAATGGGCTATTATATCGGCATCGGTGGCGTGGTCACCTTCAAAAATGCCAGAGTCCTGAAGGAAGTGGCAGAAGCGGTACCTCTGGAGCGGATCCTGATTGAGACAGACTGTCCCTATCTGGCCCCCACGCCTTACCGCGGAAAAAGGAATTCTTCCCTTTTCCTTCCGTATGTAATCGAAGAGATCGCGAAGATCAAAGGAATCGACCCGAAAACGGTGGAAGAGACCACCTGGGAAAACGCAATGAGGATGTATCAGATCAATGGATAAAATGGAAAAATTATCAAATCCCCAGAAGACCATCGAGGTCTTACAGAAATATAACTTTACCTTTCAGAAGAAATTCGGCCAGAACTTTCTCATCGATCCCCATGTGCTGGATAAGATCATCGCTGCGGCGGAGATCACAAAGGATGATTTTGTCCTGGAGATCGGTCCCGGCATCGGTACGCTGACGCAGTATCTGGCAGAGGCAGCGCGGGAAGTTGTGGCTGTGGAGATCGACAGCAGTCTGATCCCCATTCTGGAAGATACCCTGAGCTCCTACGACAACGTCAGTGTCATCAATGAGGACGTTCTGAAGGTAGACCTGAAAAAACTGGCCGAGGAGAGAAATGGCGGAAAACCCATCAAGGTGGTGGCGAATCTTCCGTACTACATCACGACACCGATCATCATGGGCCTTTTTGAGAGTCATGTGCCGCTGAAGAGTCTGACCGTCATGGTACAGAAAGAGGTGGCTCTCCGGATGCAGGCAGGTCCGGGAACAAAGGATTACGGCGCTCTTTCCCTGGCAGTCCAGTATTATGCCGATCCCTATCTGGCAGCCAATGTGCCGCCAAACTGCTTTATGCCCCGTCCGAATGTGGGAAGTGCCGTGATCCGGCTGACCCGTTTTGAAGAGACACCTGTAAAGGTAACGGATGAAGCCCTTTTATTCCGCCTGATCCGTGCCTCTTTCAACCAGCGGAGAAAAACGTTGCAGAACGGACTGGTAAACTCTCCGGAGCTGCATTTCAGTAAAGAACAGGTGGCAGCAGCCATCGAAACACTGGGCGTATCTCCCAGTGTCCGCGGCGAAGCCCTGACGCTGGAACAGTTTGCAGCTCTTTGCAATGCTTTGAGTGAATAAAAATAGACTCTGACAGACCGCACATTTTATGCGTGCAGCTGTCAGAGTCTTTTTTGTAACGGAAAATCCTGTAAAACCGGGTCATTCCTCTTCATGGACGGCAGGCTTCAGCCTGAGGTTTTCCACCTCCAGAAATTCCTTCAGGACGACATAAATGCCGCCCAGAAGAATGGCGGTGTCCTGCAGATGTGACGGGCGGATTTTTAAAGGACGGCCCATCCGGTTATTCAGGGATTTTTCCAGGGTCTTCGTAATGTCCGGAAAATAGGTCGTAAAGGAGCTGTTGATGACGATCAGACCCGGATTCAGGGTGTTGAGAACATTGTTCAGGCCGATGCTCATGTATTTCAGGAAGCGTTCATGGATCTGCAGGGCATCGGGATCCTCATTCCGCGAGAGCCGGATCAGCTCATCTAAGGAAACGGGCTTCCCTTTCTGTTCCGAAAGGTCCTGAAGAAGGGCTCTTTCAGAGATGTACTGTTCCAGACAGCCATGGTTTCCACAGGGACAGGGGCGTCCGTCCGGTTCGACAATGGTATGTCCAAGCTCTCCGGCAAAACCGTTGGCGCCGGTGTAGAGGCGGTCATGGATCAGGATGCCCATGCCCACACCGGAATGGATGCTGATATTGATCATGTCCGGAAAATTAAAAGCAAAGGTCCGTTCGCCCAGAACGGAAAGGTTTGCCTCATTGTAAAGATAGACCGGAATATCCAGGCTTTCTGTGAGCCGTCCGGCCAGTTCTTTATCCAGGGAGTAATACGGGGCAAAGATCATCCGATTGCCTCTGGAAACGCCGTGGACGCCCAGGCAGATGCCGACCACACCGTAGCGGGAAGGCGGAAGGGTCTCTATGGCAGCTTTCAGGGTTTCCAGGAGAAAAGAAAAAAAGCCTTCATCAAAAGCCCTGACCGGATACTGCTTCAGCCGGCAGCCGGTACCCAGAAGATCTGCGGACATGACCGTGATCCCTGTGGTCTCGATGTTGACGGCAAGTGCGTATCCGGCCTCCTGATCAAGACTCAGGAGGATGGGTTTCCGGCCCTTTTCCACCGGGGCACTGCCAATCTCCCTGACCAGGCCGGAATCCAGAAGCTCCTGAACGATGGAGGAGACGGTGGCTTTGGTAAGACCAAGGTGTTTGGCAAGTCCCGCACGGGAAATGGGACCTTCATTGATGATGGCTTCTAAAATCAGATGAAAATTGATGTCACGGATCAGTTCTTTACTTCCTGTCTGCATGGTTCACCTCGCGGAAATTACTGTTCGGGGCGGCAGATGCAGCAGTCAGTAGAGAAAAGCTTACTGCTCTGTCGTGTCGTCTTCTGTCGGATCCTGGCCGGCGGAAGCTGCGGTATCATCGGAGCTGTCTTCGAGCTCTTCGCGGAGACCCTCGATGGTCCAGTCGTCTGCATCCTTTTCTTCCTCTGCATCCCCATCCTGCGGGATGTACTTGTCGAAGATCTTCACCAGGAAGAAGGAGTTGGCAAAGGCCAGTGTGGAGAAGCCCAGCAGGAAATATGCCAGGATCCCGTAAGAGAAGATCATGGTGTTGAGAAGCATCGCAATGATGGGAGCGATGTTGATCAGCAGCATCAGGATCGTGTAAGGAAGATGTCTTAAGGACATCAGGAGTGCATTCCGGATGGTATTCTTCACGGTGTTGTAAAACTTTGCCAGAAGCGGGAAAACGTACTGAAGGATCATAGCCATGAGAAGAGCAATGACCAGAAGTCCGTATTTCACAACGGTATAAATACCGCCGCTGAGCTGCTTCATAATGAAGAAATCCATAAACTCCAGAAGGATGAGGACCAGAGCCATCATCCAGATGGCAACGCCCTGTTTGAAATTCTCTTTAAAGGATTTAAAGAAAGAACGGGCAATGTAGGATTCCTCATTTCTGACCATTTTCATCGTTACATAATACATAGCAGTGATAGCAGGTCCGATGGTAACGATCGGGATACAGCAGAGCAGGAAAAGAAGGTTCAGGATGATAAGGTCTGCCACCCTGCTCATGAAGGTGAAAAATTTGTTGTCCATGTTAAAAATACGGTCCATAAGAAAACTCCAATCTGTGATAAATTAATCGATCACTAAACATTATAGTGCAATTTCATGCAAAAATCAATTTACAACACAGAGAAATCAGTACTTTTTCTATGAAAAAAGCGTAAACCGGCCAAGAAAAAAAGAACCACCCTTGCATAGATCTTTCGAATAGGCTATACTGTAAACAATTAGGCCATTAATCATTAAACAAAGGATAGGAAAAGAAAAATGGAACTCATTACAGTTAGAGAAATTTTCAGAAACAGAGAGAAATATTTGAACAAGGAAATCCAGGTTGGCGGCTGGGTAAGAAGCAACCGTGATTCCAAGGCCTTCGGTTTCCTGGTACTGCATGACGGTACTTTTTTTGAGACCCTGCAGATCGTATATCATGACACCATGGAGAACTTCCAGGAGTTGGCCAAGATCAACGTCGGTGCAGCCGTGATCGTAAAAGGAACACTGGTTCCGACTCCGGAAGCAAAACAGCCTTTTGAGATCCAGGCAGAAGAAATCTTTATCGAAGGTGCTTCCACACCGGATTATCCGCTGCAGAAGAAACGCCACAGCATGGAGTATATGCGTACCATCACACATCTGCGTCCCAGAACCAACACGTTCCAGGCCGTATTCCGTGTACGTTCCCTGATCGCATATGCCATTCACAAATTTTTCCAGGAGAGAGATTTCGTTTATGTGCATACACCCCTGATCACAGGAAGTGACTGTGAGGGTGCCGGCGAGATGTTCCAGGTAACCACCCTGGATCTGAACAACCCACCGAAAAATCCGGACGGCTCCATTGATTACAGCAAGGATTTCTTCGGAAAAGAGACCAATCTGACCGTAAGCGGCCAGTTAAACGGCGAGACCTTCGCACAGGCCTTCCGCAATATCTATACCTTCGGACCGACCTTCCGTGCAGAGAATTCCAATACTACCCGTCATGCGGCTGAGTTCTGGATGATCGAGCCGGAAATCGCGTTTGCAGACCTGAAGGACAATATGATCCTGGCAGAGTCCATGCTGAAATATGTCATCAACTATGTTCTGGAGCATGCGCCGGAAGAGATGAACTTTTTCAATTCCTTCGTGGACAAAGGTCTGATCGAGCGTCTGAAACATGTGGCAGGTTCTGAATTCGGCCATGTAACCTACACCGAGGCCGTTGAGATCCTGGAGAAACACAACGACAAATTTGAGTACAAGGTATCCTGGGGCATTGATCTGCAGACAGAGCATGAGCGTTATCTGACAGAGGAAGTCTTCAAGAAACCGGTATTCGTTACCGATTATCCGAAGGAGATCAAAGCCTTCTATATGAAACTCAACGACGATGGAAAGACCGTAGCCGCTATGGACTGTCTGGTTCCGGGCATCGGTGAGATCATCGGCGGAAGCCAGAGAGAGGACGATTATGAGAAGCTTCTGACCAGAATGAAAGAACTGGGTCTTAAGGAAGAGGATTACGGCTTCTATCTGGATCTTCGCAAATATGGTTCCACCCGGCATGCCGGTTTCGGACTGGGCTTTGAGCGCTGCGTGATGTATCTGACCGGTATGGGCAACATCCGTGACGTACTGCCGTTCCCGAGAACTGTTGGAACCTGTGAACTTTAAACTGAAAACCTGAGAAAAGACTGCTGCACCGGGGGAGGAAACATGGCGCTGACAGACACAGAAGACTTTTTCCGGCTGTGTGTCACTGCCATGCCTTTGGTGCAGCAGTTCTGTTGTTACGAGGAGGCATAAAAATGGGGAGTAAAGTATTGATCGTAGACGATGAACGGGAAATTGCCGACGTAGTGGAGCTTTACCTGAAAAACGAGAATTATCAGGTCGTGAAGTGTTACAATGGCCGCGATGCCCTGGAGGCTGTGGAGAAAGAAAAACCGGATCTGGCACTTCTTGATGTGATGCTGCCGGATATCGACGGTTTCACGATCCTGCAGAAGATCCGGGAAAAGTATACATTTCCGGTGATCATGCTGACGGCAAAGACAGAATATATGGATAAGATCAACGGGCTGACACTGGGAGCGGACGATTACATCGCCAAACCCTTTAACCCTCTGGAGCTCATGGCCCGTGTCAAAGCCCAGCTCCGGCGTTCTACCAAATACAATGAAGGAAACCGTCCGCAGGAAGATATCATTGATTTCGGCGGTCTTTTCCTGAACCGCAATACACATGAATGTATTTATAATGAAAGAGAGCTGACACTGACACCTATCGAGTTCGATATTCTCTGGATTCTCTGCGAAAACCGGGGGCAGGTCATCAGCTCCGAGCAGCTTTTTGAACAGGTATGGAAGGAAAAATACTATAAAAACAGCAACAATACGGTAATGGTCCATATCCGTCATCTCCGTGAAAAAATGAGCGGACCGACGGGAAAATCGGATTTCATCAAGACCGTCTGGGGAGTTGGATACCGCGTTGAAAAATAATTACCGGAAATTAAAATGGAGCCTGATGCTCCGCACGGTGCTGATGGCGTTTTTTTCCATGGCAGTGGGATATATCGTCCTGGTTTTTCTGATCGACGGAGTCCTGCAGGACAGTTTTCCGACGATCATCATCCATCTTCTGATGAAGTTCGGGATGGACCGGGCAGAGGCCAACCGCTTCTACGGCACGGTCTTTATGCAGAATAAAGGACTTTTTATGGCTCTGGGCTTCATTGTCCTGTTTCTGATCTTTTTCTACCTTGCCATGTCCAAAGTGACCCGCTATCTCAACAATATCGGGGCAGAGATTGAAAACATTCTCAGTGATTCCGAGGCACCTGTGACGCTGGAACCGGAACTGAAGCCGATTTCTGAAAAACTGAATACCTTGAAAATGACTCTGAAACGCCGGGAATATGAAGCAATGGAGAGCGAGCAGAGAAAAAATGACCTGGTGGTCTTTCTGGCACATGATCTGAAGACGCCGCTGACTTCTATCATTGCTTATCTCACCATGCTGGACGAGCAGCCGGAGCTTTCGGAGGAAGACAGGGAAAAATATATCCATATTTCTCTGGAAAAATCCATTCGTCTGGGTGAGCTGATCAGCGAATTCTTTGAGATCACCCGTTTTAACCTTCAGGATATTGTGCTTCAGAAGGAAACGCTGGATATTTCCATGATGCTGGAGCAGCTGGCCGATGAAAGCTATGCGGTGCTGGCGGAAAAATCACTGACCTGTTCCATCCACACGGATGACAACCTTCTGGTGGATGCAGATCCGGACAAGCTGGCCAGGGTTTTTGACAATCTTCTGAGAAATGCCATTGCTTACAGCTATCCTGGCACGAACATTGATATCCGTGCTTTTGGAGAGCAGAAGGATATCATCATCACCTTTTCCAACCAGGGCGACCAGATCCCCCCGCAGAAGCTGAATTTTATTTTTGAAAAATTCTATCGGGTAGACAATGCCAGACAGAGCCGGACCGGCGGCGCCGGACTGGGGCTTTCCATTGCAAAAGAGATTGTGGAACTGCATGGAGGAGCCATTGCAGCGTCCAGCAGCCCGGTCTGCACCCGGTTTACCGTAAAGCTTCCAAGGCATGAGGAAGCGCAGCCGGCAGCAGCGAAAAAATGGGGACGCATTGCGAAAAACGGAGGGAAAGAATGAAAAAATCAAAGAAAAAGAAGACCATCGGTGATCTGATCTGGAGAGTTGTTTTTCTGGCGGCGCTGGTTGTTTTCTGCTACTGTGCCTTTCAGCTGATCACCATCTATCTGGAATACAAGAAGGGCACGGATGAATATTCTTCTCTGGAACAGAAATACGTGTCGGAGGATATGTTCACCGAGAATGAAACGGGTGGTGCCGCCGGTGGCGAAAACAGCGGAGAAACAGACAAAAACGGAGCACCTGTTTCCTCTCAGGCGGATGCTTCCGGGGCAGAGAACGATTCCGAAGGAGAAACGGCCAAAGATAAGACAGACCTCGAGAAAGAACCTTATACGACAGGAGAGACCGAGACAGAGATCGAAACGGATGAAAAAGGGCAGACCACGGTGAGATCCTATCTGGTACTCAAAAATCCGGTGGATTTTGAAAGTCTGCAGAAGGTAAACGAGGACATCATTGGCTGGATCCGCGTCAGTGCCTTAGGGATCAGTTATCCGATCGCCCAGAGTACGGATAATGACTATTATCTTCACAGAACCTTTGAACGGGTAGACAACTTTGCCGGCTGCATTTTTATGGAATATCAGAACCACAGTGATTTTTCGGATAAAAACACGATCATTTACGGCCATAACATGAAGAACGGCTCCATGTTTGGTACACTCCGGAAATTTTATGAGGACGAGGTTTACGAAAAAGCTCCTTATTTCTGGATTTACACACCGGATAAGATTTATCGGTATGACATTTTCTCCTGCGCAGAGGTGGCAGTAGACAGCCTGGCATACCAGATCACGTTTTCCGAAGAAGGAAGCTTTGATCAATTCATCCGTGATGCCTACAGCCGTTCGGTGGTGAAGGGAAATGATATCAAGGTGACAGCGGAGGATAAGATCGTGACGCTTTCCACCTGTACCGGAAATGAAGCCACGCGCTTTATCGTACAGGGAAAACTGGCAAGGACATATATAGCGAAAAAGAAATGACAGATTCTGAGGGGCAGGAGCCCATTGAGAAAGAAGGAAGCAGAATATGGATGAAAAGATCGAAAGGCTGAAAGAATGGATCGAAGGCAGTGAAAACATTGTGTTTTTCGGAGGTGCGGGTGTTTCCACAGAAAGCGGGATCCCCGATTTCCGAAGCCAGGACGGACTGTATAACCAGGAATATGCCTATCCTCCGGAAACCATCTTGAGTCATACCTTTTTCATGAAAAATCCGAAGGAATTTTACCGGTTCTATAAAAACAAGATGCTGGTCCTGGATGCCGAACCCAATGCGGCTCACCGGAAACTGGCCCAGTGGGAGCAGGAGGGCCGCCTGAAGGCAGTCATCACCCAGAATATCGATGGTCTGCACCAGAAAGCCGGGAGCAAAGAGGTACTGGAGCTCCACGGCAGTATCCACAGAAATTACTGTACGCGCTGCGGCAAATTTTTTGATGCGGAATATATGCAGAAGGCGGAAGGTGTGCCTCACTGTACCTGCGGCGGTCTCATCAAGCCGGATGTGGTCCTCTATGAGGAGGGGCTGGATATGCAGGTGATCTCCAAAGCGATCCGCTATATTTCCAATGCCGATCTTCTGATCGTGGGCGGCACTTCTCTTGTGGTCTATCCGGCAGCCGGTCTGATCGACTATTACAATGGAAAAAAACTGGTGATGGTCAATAAGTCTGTCACACCAAAGGATGCGGGAGCGGATCTTCTGGTGCAGGGAAGCATCGGGGAGATCTTTTCCAGGATCTAAAGAAGAAACGGAGAGAAAAGAATGGATTATCAGGTGGGAGACATTGTCAAGCTGAAAAAGCCTCATCCCTGTGGCAGCTATGAATGGGAGATCCTCCGGGTAGGAGCGGATTTCCGGCTCAAATGCACCGGCTGCGGCCACCAGGTCATGCTGGCACGGAAACTGGTAGAAAAAAACACCAGGGGACTGAAGAAAAAAGAAGAAGGATAAGATAAAACAAAGGCGTCGGAGAAGATCTCCGGCGCTTTTTTTGCTGTATACACCGTTATTTAATATTTACTGTACTAGCCATTCGGTTAGTGTACAAAACACGGACTGGCTGTTATAATCTAACCATAATCTTTCACCAGGCTTGGTCTGTGGCATGCCATGGATCAGGGTGTCAGGAAGGGGGCGAAACGAATGGAAACAACAAAGAAAGAGCGGCTGTGTTACATCCGCCCGGTCAGGGCGTTCCGCCGTATGAAGAGTGCGGATGAAGACAGTCAGACCGTATATATATTCGGTGTTACGGGAATTGGTAAGACCGAACTTTTCACCCGTTATCTGGACGGGATGGAATACAGGCTTCTGAATGGAAGAAAAATAGATCCGGAAGCCTTGAAACCGGAAAAAAAGAAAACCAGACAGATCATTGTCATTGATGATCTTCACGATCTGGTTTTTGATCCGAATCAGGAAGAGATCAAAGAACGGATCACAAAGCTGGCAGTAAGAGAGGATATCTGGCTGATCCTTGCAGGGAGAAGCCCTGTTCCACCCTGGCTGGCGCCGATCCGCTATCGTGAAATGTTCTGTATCATCAATGAGGAACGTCTTCTCTTTGATGAACGGATGGAAGAACAGTATGTAAGCCGGAGAAATATGATCCTCACTGAAAAACAGCTGGCCATTATGAAGGCTTACTGTCACGGAGTACCTGTTGGCTGGCAGGTCTCTTCCGATGCCTATGAGCGTTTCAGACAATTGAAAAAAGATCCGTCCGGACCCTTTGATGAGCAGGAGTTTGAAATACTGATAGAGAATGCCAAAGACCAGATGTGGGACTACCTGGAATATCATGTCTATGACCAGTGGGAAGTCCAGCTGCAGGAGTTTCTGATGGAAGTCTCGATCGTGGATCGATTCACGATCCGTCTGGCAGAGATGATCACCGGCCGGCTGGATGTGGAAATGCTGGTTGAGAAAAGTAAATGGCTTGGAAATTTTATGGTGGAAGACCGGATAGGGAAAGAAACCTGCTATTATCTGCGTGAGGAAATGCTGACCAGTATGCGAAGACGGCTGAAAAAGCGGTATTCTATGGAAAAGCAGAAAAAGCTCTATGAAAATGCAGGTCTTTATTACCAGCTGAAAAGAGAGCCTATGAAGGCATTGGCTATGTATGAAGCGGTCGGTGATATGGAACGGATCGCCTCTATTCTGGTAGACAATGCGAGGATGACACCAAACAATGGCTACTATTACGAATTGAAAAAGTATTATCTGGAGCTTCCCGAGGAACGCATCCTGGAAAGCCCGGAGCTGATGAAGGGCTTAAGTATGCTTCAGTCTCTGCTCTTGAATATTTCCGAGAGTGAACGCTGGTATCAGGAACTGAAAGAGTATGAGAAAAAATATACAGGAAGCCAGAAGAGAGCTGCCAGAGAGCAGCTTTTGTATCTGGATATCGCTCTTCCGCACAGGGGGATCGAAGGGATAGCGGAAATCCTCAAAGAAGCTTATGACCTGTTGAAAGAGAATAAAGTCCATCTGCAGGAATTTTCCGTCACGGCGAACCTTCCCTCTCTGATGAATGGAGAAAAAGATTTTTGTGACTGGAGTTTTCGGGACATTGAAATCATGCAGAGCATGGAAAAGATCCTGGAGGGCATTTTCGGAAGCTATGGAAAAGGTCTCGCCAATCTGGCCATTGCAGAAAGCATGTTTGAAAAAGGCGGAGACAATTATGAAGTGGCAATGCTGGCAAATAAAGGCAGGATGCAGGCGGATGCAGGCGGCAGGATCGAGCAGTGTTTCGTAGGAGACGGGATTTTATCCTGGCTTCATATCATCAACGGTAAGGCTTCGGAGGCGGAGGACCTTCTGAAGCGTTTTTACCGGAAAGCGGAGCAGGAAGGGGCAGAACGACTTTTTGCGAATATCCGGACGTTTCTGGCACGCTGTTATCTGTACGAAGGAAAAACAGAAGAAATAAAGGAATGGATGGAAAAAGCACCGGATGAAGAAATGGGCTTCTGCATTTATGACCGTTTTCAGTATCTGACAAAAGCCCGGTGTTATCTTCTGGAAGGAAGAAACGAACAGGCATACAATCTTCTGATCAAGTGTGACTATTATGCGAAGATCATGAAGCGACCTTATCTGGAAATGGAAGGACAGCTTCTGGCTGCGATCGCAGAGTATCGTATGGGAAAAAACGACTGGGATCTTCTTCTGAAGAAAGCTCTGACGGAGATCGAGCACTATGGCTTTGTCCGGATCGTGACAAGAGAGGGAGCTGCACTTCTGCCGCTTGTCCATAAAACCTCCTGGAAACCGACGGAGCCGGAGGAAAATAAAGAACAGGCCGCAAAAAACAGACAGTTCTGGAAGAAAGTACAGGCCGAACTTGAAAAAATGGCACAATTCTATCCTTCTTATCTTGACAGCGGGATAGAAGAGGTCTATCTGAGTGATACCATGATGAAGATCTTAAGGCTTCAGGCCGAAGGGCTTTCAAAGGAGAAAATTGCAGAAGAATTGAACATGTCTGTCAGCAATGTAAAATATCATACCCAGCAGATCTATAGAAAGCTGCGGGTATCCAACAAGGCGGAAGCTGTTCGTGAAGCAGGAAGAAGAGGCTGGATCTAGGTGATCTGCAACAAAGGGGGGAAGAGAGCATGTATACAGATACGGAAATCATAAAAGTGAATCTTATGGGGCGGTTTCAGATTTCCTGTGGAGATAAGATCCTGGACGAAGACAAGATCTGTTCCGCAAAAGGGATCAGGCTCCTCACCCTGCTTCTTTTGAACCGCAAAAAGCTGGTGACGCTGCAGGAAATGGAGGAATTTCTCTCTGCTTCGAATACAAGAAGTGAGTCTGGAAACAGCAGCGGGTACATAAAAAATCTGGTTTACCGGATGCGGAATGTATTGAAGCAGATGGGAGACAGCAGTTATATCATAAGCAAATATAAAAGTTACGCCTGGAATCCGGAAATCCCTGTGGTGATGGATGTGGATGTTTTTGAGGATTTTTATGAAAAAGCAGGAAAGCAGGAGAATCAGGAAGAAAAGAAGCATTGTTACGAAGAAGCGCTGCAGGTTTACCGGCCGATGACGGAAGTACTGATGGGAGAGTACTGGATGGTCAGCATTGATGCCTATTATGCGGCACTCCGTCTGGAAATGGTGAAAAACCTGGCAGTCATCTATGAGCAGGAGGAGAACTGGGAAGATCTCATCCGTCTGTGCCGGGATACGATCAAGAGCGAGCCGCTGGACGAGGAACTGCGCGCCTGGCTTCTGACTGGACTGATCCGGCAGAAGAAAGTACAGGAAGCCCTGAAGGAATACGAAAATGCGGAAAAGGTCTGGAATGAGCAGCTGGGCGGCTACAAACCGGAGTGTGCAGAAAAGCTTTATCAGGAGATCATGGCGATCAACCAGGGAAAAGACGAAGAAATACAGAAGATTGCCGAGATCGTCCGGGAAAACATGGAAGAAAAAGGTGCTTATTCCTGCGAACAGGGTGTTTTTTATCAGTTCTGCAGCATTGAGGCCAGAAAAATCCTGCGAAAAGAGACAGAAAGCAGTCTTGTCCTGTTTACTCTATGCGTAAAGGGACTGGAGGAGCAGTCCAGAAGAAAGAACTTTGTCCTGAAATATGCCAGAAATAATTTCAGAACCTGTCTCAGCCAGCAGCTGCGTCTTGGCGACGTGATCTCCAGTCTGGGTTCCCGGCAGTTCGCAGCGCTGCTTTCGGATTGTCCGTATGAGGACTGTGAAAAAGTAGTCAGCCGTGTCCTACGGACCTTTAAGAAGGCTTATCCGAATACCAGTGTGGAGATCTGCTACGAGACTGCACGGCTGGGAGATTCTGAGAAAGATCTGCTTGGTTTTGTACAGTAAAAGAGATCGTCTGAGAGATTTCTCGGGCGGTCTTTTTTTGTCGGATTTTGCCAGAATTTACAAAGGAATCGGTTTACTTTTATACTAAATTGCTTTATACTTTTATAAAAAGAGCAGCAGGATGAAGGGAGGAAAAATACATGTTTTGTCAGGAATGTGGACAGAAATTACCAGAGGGAGCAAAGCATTGTCCATACTGCGGAGCAATGGTGGAAGCCGCTCCGCCGCCGGAACCGGAGGAAACTTCTTTGAAGCGGGAAGAGGAACGTGTGCCGGAGGAAGTGTTCTCTCCGGAACCGAATGATCCGGAAGTGGAAACACCGCCGCCCGTGAAAAAAACACAGAAACCAAAGCCGCAGCCGCCGGCTCCGGAAAAAGGCGGGAAGCACGGCAAAACAGGGCTTTATGCGCTGATCGGGCTTGCGGCAGTGCTTGTTCTTGTGGTGGTATTCATCAAAGGAGTCTTTGGCGGCGGAAATGAGATATCGGTCATGGACTGTGTGAAGGTGACAGTCAGTGGTGTGGACACAAAGGGAACCGCATATTTTGATCTGGATATACAGCCGATTCTGGATGCAGTGGCAAAAAAGTCACCTCTGACGGAACGGATGCGCGAGGATATTTATGAGCGGACCTCTGATCTCTATAAAGACATTGCCATTTCACCGATCAGTGAACTTTCCAATGGGGATAAGGTCAAAGTCAGCAGCAACGTGGATCCGAAACTTCTGAGTGATTACAAAGTGAAGCTGAAAAACGGCGATAAGACCATCAAAGTAGAAAACCTTGTAAAGGTTCAGGACGTGAAGGTCAAAGATTACATGACGGTCAGATTTTCTGGTTTTGACGGCAGTGGAAGTGTCTATATGGATCAGGATTATGATGCACTGAAGGAAGCCGTTGCCGCACTGATCCGCAAAGCAGATTCCTCCGAAGAAGCAGAAACCTATATCGAGCAGACGCTTTCTTCTGTGCTCTATCAGATTTCCTGCATCTATGACGGGGAAAATGATCTGAAAAACGGCGATGAAGTCACGTATCTGTTCAGCGGACCGGAATATATCGAGAAGTATGGCATCCACTTTGTATATGAAGAGATTTCTGCAAAAGCAGAAGGGCTGCTTCCCGTGGAGACCATTTCTCTTCCGGAGTATCTGACACTCACAGCAAACGGCATCAATGGCAGCGCTTATGTGACGGTTTCTCTGGATGAAGAAAAACTGACTTCCTATTTAAAAGAGATCTTTGAGAAAGAACAGCGGGGAGCTTACGGAGCAGCAGGAGAGACTTTTGATGCTGCAGCAGAAGCGGAGGTAGCCGCAGGTAATGTGAAGAGTGCCTGGAGAGATCAGTTTGATACCTCTGTGGATCCTGAAGAGGCGGTTTCCAACGGAGATCAGGTGACCGTTACCGTGACTCCGTCCTACGAGGAAGAGCAGGTAACCATGCAGAGCAATGGTTTGATCCTGACTGGTGGAACGAAAAGTGATACCATAGAGGGGCTGGGCGATTATCATCTCGGCATTGCCTCTACGGAGGATGCAGAGGTGCGAAAGCTTCTCGCTCCATATGAAGGAGAAATTAAAAATACCTTTGAAAACAAAAAGGAGGAGATTACAGACCAGGTATCGGATACCGGCTGGATCGCCTGGGATCAGGTCACGGATGGAAAGGTAACGCCGGTACTGGAACAGCTTCAGCTTGTTACCTGGGATGGAGATGAGAACTACAGTGCAGGAAATCTTCTGACAGCCATTTATCATATGACGCTTCCGGTACGTCAGTTTAACCGTTCCATGACAACGTTGGATCTTTATTATGGAATGAGTTTCGATTCTGTAATAAAGCAGGCAGATGGAACACTGAGCATGGACTATGATCCGAGTAACCGGTTCTTTATCGGAAAAGAAGATCTGGACAGCTGGCTTACCGACAATAAGAGTTACATGCTGGCGAACGGCAAAAATGCAGCGGAAGAGGATGTGACAGCAGATCTTTCCGAAACAGCTGAGACAGAAGCTGGAACGGAGACAGAAACGGAAGGAAGCACCGAGGCGGCAGAAGTGATCTCCGTGGAAGCACCACAGGCGGCTGCGCTTCCTGATGCAGCGGCAAACCAGGCGGCAGCCATGATCACTTATGAGGGACACATTTATGCGAGATATGATCTGCCTCTGAATTATACGCAGGCTGAGAAGTTCTGTGAACAGGCCGGTGGTCATCTGGCTACCATCACCTCCTGGCAGGAAAACCTGGTTGTCAGAAGCATTCTTGAAGATGCAGCTTATAGTGAGTACTGGCTTGGAGCCAGTGATGAAGAATGGGAAGGAGGCTGGAAGTGGCTGACCGGTGAGGCTTTTGACTGGATCAACTGGGATGACAGCCAGCCGGACAACTATGATGGAAATGAGGATTTCCTGACGATCTCTTCCTATTACGGAAGCTGGAATGACCGTCCGGCTGATGCGGAGGATATCGGTTTTCTCCTGGAGATCGAACCGGCATCCGAAGGAACGCCTTCCGGAGAATATGACCTGCTGGCAGATCTCACGGCAGCTTCCGGCACCAATTTTGATATCTGGAATGAGCTGGAAGATCCTTATGGAAACAGGCATTTCGGCAGCCCGATCCTGGATGCTTCCGAAAACGGTCAGGTAAAATATGAACTGGGCGGAAAATACAGCCTGTTCACTGCAAACTTAAGTACCTGGAACGATGCGGAGAGTGAAGCTTCCTTTGAACTTGCGATCTGGGGAGACGGAAAACTGCTCTACAGCCGTTACAATTACCGGAAGACGGATGCACCGGAGATGATCGCTCTGAATGTTACCGGTGTGGATAAGCTTTCCATCCAAGCGGCGAACCGTGGAGCTTATAGCAATGGTTTCCTTTGCCTGAATGAGGCGAAGTGCTGGAAAAATACAGCAGCAGAGCTTCCGGCAGAAACCGTGGACCAGCTGAGTGATCTAGTGCTCATTGACAGCTATGAGTATGGCGATTACAGTATTCGCGGCATGAATACGGATGTCTATGGAAATGTACATGAAGACTGGTATGATTTCGCTGAAGAGGATGAGGCAAGAGCTGTCTTTAAACTGGGTGGAAAATATACCAGCTTTGAAGGAATGGTCCTTACCGGAATCGGCGATTATGATATCAGCGACAGCGCTGATCTGGAGATCTCTCTGGATGGCACCGTGGTTTATTCTGTAAATGATCTGACTCTTTATCAGGGCGGACAGAGCTTTTCTCTGGATGTGACGGGGAAAGAGATCCTGGAGATCCGCGGTTCCGGAGCGGCATATCTTGCAGATTCCAGACTGATCCGTCCGGCAGAAGTCGTTTCCGCGGAAAAAGAACGCTACACCTTCCCGGAGCTTCCGGAGGCTGTGGCAAGCCGGGCGGCCGGTTCCCGCATCTATAAAAATAAGAAATACTACCGTTTTGATCAGGAGCTGACCTGGAGCCAGGCAGATGCTTTCTGCAAAGCTGCCGGCGGAACCCTGGCAATGCCGAAGACAGAAGCGGAAAACAGTGCGGTCTATGATCTGATCGATGATGGAAACAGCAGCTATTACTGGCTGGGCGGCAGTAAATCAGGAAACAACTGGCTCTGGAACGATGGAGAGGCGATTACGGACGGATACTGGGGCAGCAGCCAGCCGGATAACCACGAGGAAAATGAAAACCTCCTCTGCATGTATTCTTACGATGATTCCTGGAATGATATTTCCGACCAGAATCTTGGCTTTGTGCTGGAACTTACTGCAGCAGAAGCTTCGGATGAGAATGCTGTCCTGCTTACCGGTATGGAGTGGCAGGAAACTTCTTATGCAGAGAGTGTGAAAGCTTATAACGGCGATGAAATTTATCTGAGCAGTGTTAAATTCTATGCTTCAGAGAACGGATATCTCCGGACGGACCTGAACGGTGCTTATCAGACATTGAGCGGGACCGTGGATGTATCTTCCGATGCTTCGGTAAATGGTGATTTTTACTTTGCTGTTTTCGGAGATGGAAAGCTTCTATATGAAAGAAAGAGTTTCTCGAAAAAGGATCCCCAGGAAGTATTTTCTGTGGATGTGTCCGGCGTGAAGCAGTTTTGTGTAAAAACAGCCAATCATGGCGCTTATGACAGTGGATATCTCTATCTCATCGAGCCGGAGCTTACGAAGGCAGAAACACCGGCTTCTTCCGGTATCGCAAGGATCTCGGATCTGGTATTGGTAGATGGTGTCGGAGAAAGCAGCATTTCCAGACTTTTTGTAGATTCTTACGGGGAACTGCATGACGGCTGTCTGAAGCTTTCCTCGGGAGAGAATGCAAAAGTGACTTACAATACAGGCGGAAGCTACACTTCCTTCACAGGGAAACTGGCCGCCGGTGAGGATACTTCTTATGAGGGCAGTATTTCTTTGAAGATCTATGGTGACGGAAATCAGCTGTATGAGATGACGGATTTTGGAAAACTGTCCGGAACCCAGAGCTTTGAGGTGGATATCACAGGCTGCCAGGTGCTGGAGATCGAGACAACGGGAGATTCCGGCTCCGCCATTTATCTGGTAGATGAGCAGCTGAAATAGAAAGAAATGCAGGCGGTTTTTGAGGGAATACAAGGACCGCCTGCAGAAAAAGGAAAGTAGGAAATGGTATGAGAAAAGGACTGAAGAAGGTTCTGCCGGGATCAGGGGCTGCCCTGCTGATCCTGACAGGCGGACTCCTTGCAGGAGCGGCAGAAAAAGAGCAGGAATATATCTTTCCGGATACGGATAAGGAGCTTCTGACAGAGGAAGATGTGAAGGATCTTCCGGCGCAGCTTCTCGCCTATGGGCGATATGAGATTCTGGCAAAGCATGGAGAACTTTTTGAGTCAGAGGAACTGAAGGATTATTTCGGAACGCAGAAATGGTATTTCGGTTTCCTGGCGGATGAAAAGGAAGTGGAAGGTCTCTTAAATGACTATGAGAAAGAGAATCTGGCTTTTCTGAAAAAGCAGGAGAAAGCGGAAGGCGAGTATGAGCTGGATCAGAAAGATTTTGACTATGAGCTCGTAGAAAAATGGCTGGCCGGCACTTATGTGCCCGGCGAGGAAGAGATCAGGACCGGCGGGCAGGAAGCCGGGACGGAGAAGAAGGAAGAGGAGTCTTCCGGTAAGAAGAAGGCCGATGCCAAGAAAAACTCCGGCAAAGAGACAGAGAAAGCCGAAACAGAAGCGCCTGCGCCAGAAGTGAAAGAGACGAAGGCAGCGGAGACGGAAGCGGCAGAGGATACACGCAGCGAGTATATTTTTGCAGATGCGGATACCCGGTATCTGACCCAGGAAGAGGTGGATAAGCTCTCTCTCCAGGCTGTCTGCTATGCCAAGAATGAGATCTATGCCCGCCACGGCCGGAAATTCCTTTCTACAGAGCTTCAGGAATATTTCAATGATAAGAGCTGGTATCAGGGAACGGTGGAAGCGGAGAAGTTTTCACCAAGTGTCTTTAACAAGTATGAAAGTGACAATATCCAGATTCTTGTGAAGGCAGAAGAAAAGCTTCGTTCCGGCGGTTATCTTCTGGATCAGCCGGGATATGATATCCATAAGGTGGACACAGCCTGCAAACACAGTGTGGTCAAGAAGGAAAAGACGGACGAGTCTTCCGGTCATACTTTTATAGTCATTGATTCCGACAATATCATGCATGACGATGCCCGCATAGTGGACGGAAAGGTTGTGGATGCCAAGGGGCAGGAGATCCCTGGCTGTTCTATACGGGAAGATGGAAAGGTGGTCGATTTCTTCGGAAATATCGTTGATCCCAAAGAAGGTCAGCCGGTATCAGAAGAAAGCTTTTCCAAATAAAAATGATGATGTTGGAGTCAAAAGGTCTTTTGTCCCCAGCGGATGCCTGCGGATTGCTCCGCTGCGAATATAGCGAGAGCGCATGCAATGCGCGGGGTGCTGAGTTCCAGTGGGACTCGTTTAGCACCGACCGAAGCAGCGCGTAGACCTGTGGCCTGTTGTTTTGAACGTTCCGAACAGTTACTTGTTACCAGTGTCAAAAACTGCTCGTGCCTGCACGATAAGGGGTTTGATTTCAACATTATTATAATATAAAAAGGAAAAAAGTAAATATCGTAAATTGATAAATATCATAATGTTTATAAAAAAATTAGAAATACCATAAAAAACAGATATTCACTTGACATTACGAGAAAGAATGGTATTATATATTTATATAAATATAAGTATAAAATAAAAAAACTGGAAAGAGAGGGGAAGCAAAGTCGCGAAAACATAGGAAAACATACACTTTATTTCAGGAAAACATAAGGAAATAGTAAGAAAAAATAATTGAAAAATATTTGACCGTGTGAAAAATAATTGATATTCTTATTTTTATAAGAACCTTTAAACGGAAACATAACACACCACTGGAAAGAGGTGAACATAATAAGTGGTAAAAGAATAAGAATAAGTGATGAAAAAAGAAGAGAAAGCAGGTGTTTGTTATGAAATCAAAAATCAGAAGATTTGCAATCGTACTTGGTGTTTTTTTGTTATGTGCAGGCTTTCATGAGAAAGCAGTCTCTGTTCAGGCTGCTGCACCGAAGGCAACGGAAAAGACAGCAAAGAAGACTTTGAAGAGCTGCTGGGTGAAGAAGAACGGGGCTTATTATTATTACAATTCCAGAGGGAAGCTTTTAAAGAACTGTTTTTATAAGATCAACGGCAGCCTGTATCAGTTTGACAAGACCGGAAAGCGGATCTCTACGAAGGCCAAAAGTCATACCTTCTGGTATACCTTTGATAAAAAGACCGGAAAAAACACATCCATATATACGTATTTAAAGATCGAAGAGCTGGTTGGAAAGGATACGTCGATGTCTTTGATCGGAAGCAAAAATACGCGTCTGGGAAGCACAAATAAATACACCAGATCACAATTCCTGATCAGTCTGAAGAATGCCAGGATTTATGACCAGAACGGAAAGAGGATCAGCTATGCTTCTTTGAGGGAAGGCGATGAAATAAAGGTATTTACAAAAGACAGTTACATCAGAGAGTCTGCTCCGGCACAGTTTGGTCCGATCACCAAGGTGCGTGTGATCAAGCGGACACCGCAGATGGTACTGGAATAAAAATCGAATGATGGGATCGTGAAGTGATGGACGGATCCTGTAGGGCGGAACGAAAGGCCTTACAGGATCCGTCTTTGTTTCCTGTTCTCTTTTTCTGTAAGGAAAACAAACCTTGCGGAACCACCGGAGTTAGTGTTATACTTCCTAAGAGTATGTAGCAACGAAAAGCCAATGAAAAAGTGCAGGTGAAAGTTTTGAAGAGAAGAATCGAACAGCTGTTAAACGGAATTTTTGAATATGAAACGCCGAAACTTCAGATATCCGTGGATAAAATAGAGGCAAAGGTGCGAGAAGGCAAGACGGTACGGGGAACCTTCCAGCTGGAGAATCCGGCTCAGAAGAAGGTGAAGGGCTTTCTCTATGCGGAGAGTCCCAGAGTCGCTTTTGAACCGGCGGCTTTTTCTTCCATCAGTGAGAAGGTACTGTATGAGATCGATACCAAAGGCATGGAAAAGGGAGATGTGCTGGAAGGAAAACTGACGGTGGCCTCCAGTCTGGGCGAGTATGCCATTCCGTATCGTCTGGAAATCGAGGCATCGGAAGTGAAGGAAACGGTCAGACCCTGCGAGAGTCTGGTGGACTTTGTCTCTCTTGCCCAGAAGGATTTTCAGAAAGCATATGTTTTTTTTGCATCGGAAGGATTTTCAGAGTTTTTGCGTGAAAAAGCACCGGAGCTGGCGCTTCTCTATGAGGGCTTTCAGGGCAGTGCCATGAGTTACCGGAGTCTGGAAGAGTTTCTGGTTTCGGCGGGCCTGAAGGAGCCTGTGGTGATCCAGGCGGATAAAACGGAGGCTTCTTATGACGCTATGCCCCAGACCATTCGGGAGAGTCTGACTCTGACGAAGAGCAACTGGGGATTTTTCAAGCTGGAGGTGACTTCTGATGCGGACTTCCTCAAGGTAGAGCGTCCGGTGGTCACCACCGATGAGTTTATCGGGAGCACATACACCCTGAATTATCTCATCGACCGGGAGGCACTTCATGCCGGGCGGAATTTTGGAAAGATCCGGATCCATGGAGTCGGGACAGAACTGACTTTTGAGGTGAAGGTCCACGGCGGAAGCTTGCGGAAACAGGAGGAAGATCTGAAGCGGCAGCATCAGGAGATTGCCGCACTCTATGAATGCTATATGAATTTCCGGCTGAAACGGATCCAGGCGGAGACCTGGGTGGAACGTTCGCTGAAGGCCTGGGATGAATATACGAAGGCAGGCGGAACGGGAACGATGATGGAGCTGATCCATATCCATCTTCTGTTTTCTGCGGGAAAAGAAGAGGAGGCCTGCTTACTTCTGGACCGGATGGAGCAGCAGCGCAATCATCTGACCGCACCGGAGCAGCAGGGATATTTTCTGTATCTGACCACCTTTTATAATAAGGATAAGAAATACATCGACTATGTGGAGGAGAAGCTGGGAGAACTCAGCCTTCGTAATCCGGAGAACTGGAAGCTGACCTGGTTCCTGCTGTATATCCGGGAGAATTATCTCCGTCATCCGGGGCAGAAGCTGGAGGCTATCCGTCAGCAGCATATTTATGGCTGTGCGAGCCGGATCATGTATCTGGAGGCGGCCCTGGTCCTGCAGAAATCGCCGCTCCTTCTGAAGCGCCTGGAGGATTTTGAAATCTGTGTCTTACGCCTTATGGTGAAGGAAGATCTTTTGAACCCGGAACTGATCATGCAGATCGTAGAGCTGGCAGGCCGGTACCGGGAATATCATCAGGGGCTTGTGGAGACGCTGAAAAAAATCTATGCGAAAAATCCGACCAAAAGTCTTCTGCGTGCGATCGTAAGCCTTCTCCTCAAGGGTCGGAAAAAGGACAAGGACTGTTTTGTCTGGTATGAGCGGGGCGTGGAGCAGGATCTTCGGATCACGGGACTTTACGAATACTATATCGAGTCTATGGAAGGACCGATGGAGAAGCCGCTTCCGCAGATCATCCGCATGTATTTTTCCTATAATAATACACTGGATTACCGGAAAAAAGCTTTTGTCTATGCCAATGTGATCCGAAACAAGGACAGAGATCCCAAGGCGTACCAGAGCTATCGCCCTGCCATGGAAAAATTTATGGTGGATGAGCTGATGCTCGGTCATATCAATGAAGATCTGGCTTTTCTTTATGAAATGTTTATCAGTGAATCTCTTTTAAACAGAAGAATGGCAGAGAATCTCTCCAGACTTCTCTTTACCTGTCAGATCCGGGTGGAGGATCCTTCGATCCGCTATGTTCTGGTCTATCATGAGGAACTGAAAAAAGAGGAAAAATGCCCTCTGAAAAACGGCCGGGCCAATGTTCAGATCTATACGGAGAACCACAGGATCTTTCTGGAGGACGGGGAAGGAAACCGGTATGAAGCTTCCGTTCCTTATACGGTGAAAAATATGCTGACGGATCTCCGTTTCCGGGAATACTGCTTGAATCTGGCTCCTGACAGTGCAGGGCTTCTTCTGAATATCTGCAGCAGTGAGAAGCCGAATCCAGAAACCGTGCCCAAATATGCGGCTCTTCTGGAACTGGAAGAGATCAGGGATGCGTACAGGCGGAAACTCCGGCAGGAGCTTCTGGATTTTTATGATCAGAATCCGGGAGAAGACAGCCTTTATGAGTTTCTTCATGAGATCGATCTGATCCCCTTTGCCGAAACGGACCGCTGCCGGCTGACAGAGCTTCTGATCTCTGAAGGAATGAGCCGGGAAGCTTTTTCGCTGGCGGGGATCTACGGACCGGAGAAGCTGAACCTTCTTTCTCTGGTGAGCCTCTGTCACCGGATGGTGCTGACCATGGAGTACGGAGAGGACGAGATGCTTCTGGCGCTCTGTCATTACTGTTTTGTCCATGAGAAATATGATGAAGTGATTCTTGCTTATCTGCTCCGTTATTATGACGGACCGGTGGAGAGTATGAAAGAACTCTGGCTGGCGGGAAAGGATTTTGAAGCGGATACTTTCGTTCTGGAAGAAAAAATCCTTATCATGGTGATGTTTACCAGGAGCGGGGCGGAACATACGGAGGAGATCTTTGATTCCTACCGGAAGGCACTGGGACGGAAAATGCTCCTTCAGGCTTATGTCATGTACCGGGCCTATGATTATCTGGTGAAGGATCTGCCGGTGAAAGAGCCGGTATTCCGTTATATAGAGCGCGGATATGTGAAGGGCAAGAATAAAGAGGATGTTTGCCTGCTGGCTCTTTTGCGGTTCTATGGCTCTTTGAAGGAGCCGGGAGAGAAGCGGCGGGAGCTTTCAAGAGAGCTTCTTCAGAGCTTTACCAACCGGGGAGTGAGGATGGCGTTTTTTAAAGATTTCCCGGCAGAGGATCAGAGAGCCTGCCAGCTTTATGACAAGACGTTTGTAGAGTACCGTGCCAATCCGGGCGCTCTGGTCAATATCCGTTATCAGATCACCGATGGCAAGGATAAGGGTGGCCGTGTGATCACAGAGCCTATGACACGGGTCTATGAAGGGATTTTTGTGAAAGAATTTACCCTGTTTTACGGAGATCATCTGAAATATCAGGTCATGGAGGAGTGGGATCAGAAGACAAAAGAGAGTGAAATGCAGGAAAAGAACTATCAGGATATCAATCTTTCCCGCAGCAGCCGTTACGATCTTCTGAACCAGATGTCCAAGGCTTTCCTGGAACAGAATCTGGAGGATGCGGAATTTGCCATTCTTCAGTTTAAGGAGCAGGAAGCTCTGGCGGACCATATTTTCAGGCTGATGTGAGGAGAAGAAAAATAAATGATCAGTGAAATCAATGAATTGGCGCTGGGAATCGATCTGGGGCCGGTGAATTCTCAGCTTACCTTTTATAACCGGCAGAATTCCGCTCCGAGAACCGTGAGCGTAGTGCCGGGAGAGGAAAATTATCAGATCACCACGCCGGCAGAGCTGTTTCCGACCATGGAACAGCATTTCGAGGAGGGCGTGGCTCTGCTGGCGGACTTTTTCGGTCAGTGTCTGGAACTTCTTGCCACTGCCGGAAAGCCGGATTCCATTCTTGCGGTGGTAACGATGAAGAAAATGAACGGTACCTGGGCAGACGGGATCCGCGCCGCTTTTGAACGTCTTGGCATTCCGGGAGATCATGTGTTTCTTCAGGATTACCGGGAGAGCTTTTACTGGTATATGATGAACCAGAGGAAAGATCTCTGGACTTATCAGGTGGCACTTTTTTCCTGTGAAAAGGGAAAAGTGACGGCTTTTGAGCTTTCCGTGGACAGGAAGACCCGTCCGGCACTCGTTTCCATCGATGAAAAGGGTATGGTTTATCTGGATGAGATGGCAAGAGAAGGACGACCGGAGAAGCTCTGGCTGGAGGTCAAGGATGAAAAATTTCTGGAGCTTGCAAAAAAAATGTTCGGAAAACGGACGTTTTCCAGTGTTTATCTTGTGGGTGAAGAATTTGACAAGAGCTGGATGGGAAACTCGCTGGCATTTCTCTGCAACCGGCGGAAGGTTTTTATGGGTCAGAACCTTTATACCAAGGGAGCCTGCTATGCCGCTATGGAATATGCCCGCATGAGCCGGGTAGGCGATTATCTCTATGCCGGACCGGATATGATCGAGCAGAATATGGGCATGCAGATGATCATCCGCGGGCACCGGGAGTTTTACCCCATGATCAGTGCCGGAGTCAACTGGTATATGGCACGGGCGGAATGTGAGTTTGTCCTGGATGATACCAGTGAGGTAATCCTGTATTCCAAGAGCATGGAAGGAGAAGAGCTTTCTCATACGGTACGGCTTCCGGGGCTCCCTGACCGGCCGAACCGGGCGACCAGGCTTCATCTGTCGCTTTCCTTCATCGGAAAACGGAAATGCCGTGTCCGGGTGACGGATCTTGGCCTTGGAAGTCTTTATCCGTCTTCCGGCAAACGTTGGGAAGCAGTCATTACCTTTGCGGCGGAAAAAATGCCGGGAAAGGAGAGTGAAGTATGAGCGGATACCATCTTTGCCAGGTGAAAAAGGCCAGACATCCTTATTTCATCGAGAGCATCAGCACGAATATTTTTACCATAGAGGAGCTTTGTTTTTATCTGGAAAAGAATATCTATCTTCTGGATCAGACCATCATCAATGAGAAGCTTCTGGACTGGATCCGGGATGAACTGGGGCTTGTCCGCCTTTACCGGAAGCTCTATGAGCAGCTGGAAAACGGGGAAACCATCGGAAACTTTATCCTCCCGATCTTCAAAGAAATCGGTTATCTTTCCCATGACGAGTTTCGGGAGCTTCAGGAAAAAATCCGGACCATTGAGATTCAGCCGGAGGATCTCAGACGGAAAATGAAGGCGGACTATCTGGTGGAGTACCGGATGTATAATAACGCCATTCAGGAATATGCCACCCTTCTGAAAAACCGGAATCCGGGAAAAATGGGCGTGCAGTTCTATGCGGCGGTTTATGCCAATCTGGCCTCTGCCTATGCGAGACTTTTTCTCTTTGAAGAAGCGGCAGACTGTCTCTGGAAATCCTATGAGACCGTTCGTTCCAACGAGATTTACCGGAGATATCTGGCAACGATCTCCCTGTTCCTTTCCAGGGAGGATTACGAAAAACGCCTGGATGAGCTGAAGGTACCAAAGGTCCAGAGAGAGAAGATTGAGGCTTGGCTTAAGGAATGCCGGGCACTTCCAGAAGAACCGGAAACGGATGAAAAAGAGCGATGGAAGGCGGTTCAGACCTTTCTGGAAGAAGAAAAACTGGCTTATCACAAGAGTACCTGTGCATCCTGAGAAAGACGGGCTGCCGCATGAAGGAATATGCGGCGGTCCGTTTTGTCTTGGGAAGATGCGGGATTTAGGGGTTGACAGAGAAGTTCCTGTATGATAGTATAACGGCAGGTTAATTTAGCGAGGTAGAGTGGTCAATTGATAAAATATTAATACCAGTTCAGAACATGGTTTCAGACAAAAACTGCGAATGCAGCACGGTGGTCTGTTGTTATGAACGGTTATGAGGAAAAAGAAAACCGCCTGCCGATAAAGGAGGATATCTGTTATGAGAAAGAAAGTGATTTGTGCAGTACTTTGTGGAATGATGGCGGCATCTCTTACGGGAATGGCAGCTTTTGCAGATGATGAGGCGAAAACATTTACCGTTGGTTTTGATGCAGAGTACCCGCCATACGGTTATATGGATGATGACGGAGAGTATACCGGCTTTGATCTGGAGCTGGCACAGGCAGTCTGCGACCTGGAAGGCTGGGAGCTGGTGAAGACACCGATCAACTGGGATTCTAAAGATATGGAGCTGGATTCCGGTTCGATCGACTGTATCTGGAACGGTTTCACCATGACCGGAAGAGAAGAGGATTACACCTGGTCCAAACCTTATGTGGATAACAGTCAGGTGATCGTGGTAAAGAAGGATGCCGGCATCAGCGCTCTTTCGGATCTTGCCGGAAAGACAGTAGGCGTCCAGGCTGCCAGTGCGGCACTGCAGGTTCTGCAGGATGAGGAGCAGCAGAAGGCTCTGGCAGATACTTTTGCAGGGCTTCAGGAGTTTGCGGACTACAACAGTGCGTTTGTAGAGCTTCAGGCAGGCGCTATGGATGCCATCGCCATGGATATCGGAGTAGCCAAGTATCAGATCGAGAACCGGGATAACGGAGAGGATTACGAGATCCTGGAGGAACACCTCAATTCTGAAAAATATGCGATCGGCTTCAAGAAAGGAAACACAGAGCTCTGTGATACCGTCAATGCCGATCTGGATAAACTCCTTGCAGACGGCACCTTTGACAAGCTGGCAGAAAAATACGAGCTTACCGATATGGTCTGCCTGGGAAATGATGACAGTGAGGAAGCTTACTCTGAGGCAGAAAGCGAAACAGCAGCAGAAACAGAGATGGCTGAGAGCGAAACAGAGAGTGCAGCAGAATAACATCTGACGCGGAACAGTTATCAAAACGATCATTTTTTACAGCCCCCGGGAGACGACGGTGCTTCCGGGGGCTACAGACGTTTCATACGGAGGATGTTATTTATGAGCTTACCACAGATCTTGTCGCAGCTTTCCGGAGGAATGGTGCGGACCATCGGTATTTTTTTCTTGACGCTGATCTTTTCTCTGCCGCTGGGACTCCTGGTTTCTTTTGGACGGATGGTGAAGAATCCGGTGCTGAAAAACCTGTTTAAACTGTATATTTCTGTCATGAGAGGGACGCCGCTGATGCTTCAGCTCATGGTGTTTTACTTCGGACCTTACTACCTGTTCCGGATGAATATCGGAGGAAACTGGCGTTTTATTGCCATTATCCTGTCTTTCTCTCTGAATTATGCCGCTTACTTTGCGGAGATCTACCGTTCCGGTATCGAGTCCATGCCTGTTGGCCAGTATGAGGCGGCGAAGCTTCTTGGTTACAGCCGGAGCCAGACTTTTTTCCGGATCATCTTTCCGCAGGTGGTGAAACGGATCCTGCCGAGCGTTACCAATGAAGTCATCACGCTGGTAAAGGATACGTCCCTTGCGTTTGCCGTGGCTTATATGGAGATGTTTACCATCGCAAAACAGATCGCCGCTTCCAAGACCACCTTCATGCCCTTTGTGGTGGCAGCTGTTTTCTACTATGTGTTCAACCTCATTGTAGCTGTGGTCATGGAAAAGCTGGAAAAGAAACTCGATTACTACCGTTAAGGAGAGATAAAATCATGAATTATCTGGAAATCAATCATATCAAAAAATCCTTCGGAAATCTGGAGGTGCTCAAAGACATCTCCCTGACGGTAAAAAAAGGAGAGGTGCTGGCCATCATCGGTCCTTCCGGTTCCGGAAAATCCACGCTTTTAAGGTGTGCAACGCTTCTGGAGACCATGGATGGCGGAGAATTGAGTTATCTGGGAGAAAAGGCAGTCTCCATGGATGCTTCGGGCCGGTCCGTTTATGCAAAACCGGCAGAACTGAAGGAGATCCGGAAAAAGTTTGGTCTGGTTTTTCAGAATTTCAATCTTTTTCCGCATTACAGTGTGCTCAGGAATGTGACGGATCCGCTGATCCATGTCCAGAAGAAATCAAAGGAAGAGGCTTACCGCATCGGTAGAGAGCTTTTAAAGAAGATGGGACTTTCCGATAAAGAGGCATATTATCCCTGCCAGCTTTCCGGCGGTCAGCAGCAGCGAGTCTCCATTGCACGGGCACTGGCATTGAATCCGCAGGTCCTTTTTTTCGATGAGCCGACTTCCGCACTGGATCCGGAGCTGACCGGTGAGATCCTGAAGGTCATCCGGGATCTGGCAGCAGAGCATATGACGATGGTCATTGTCACCCATGAGATGAATTTTGCAAAAAATGTGGCAAATCATGTGATCTTTATGGAAAAAGGCGTCATTGTGGAGGAAGGAAGCCCGGAAGAGGTCTTCCATTCCGATAACCGGAGAATGCAGGAATTTCTGGGAAAATATAATGAAGAATAGTTACTCTTGCTTTTAAAAATACTTTGAGCTATAATCAAGAGGAATCGGACAGGGGCTGTGAAACATCAGCCCCTTTCTTCAAGTGAAAAAAGATAAGAAAAGGAGACTGGAAAAGATGAGTGGTACCGACAAATACGTGAGCCCGTTATCCGAGCGTTACGCAAGTAAGGAGATGCAGTACATTTTTTCACCGGATATGAAATTCCGCACCTGGAGAAGACTCTGGATCGCGCTGGCAGAGACAGAGAAGGAGCTGGGACTTCCCATCACCGACGAACAGATCGAGGAGCTGAAAAGCCATGCGGAGGATATCAATTATGAAGTGGCGAAAGAACGGGAAAAGATCGTCCGCCACGATGTCATGTCCCATGTATATGCATATGGCGTACAGTGCCCGAAGGCAAAAGGAATCATCCACCTGGGAGCTACTTCCTGTTATGTAGGCGATAATACCGACATTATCGTGATGAACGAGGCCTTGAAGCTGGTGCGTAAAAAACTCATTAACGTCATCGCCGAGCTCCGTAACTTTGCTGATACATATAAAAACCAGCCGACACTGGCATTTACCCATTTCCAGCCGGCTCAGCCGACGACGGTAGGAAAGCGGGCAACTCTCTGGATGCAGGAGTTTCTGATGGATCTGGAGGATCTGGAATATGTGGCAGGCACCCTGAAGCTTCTCGGCTCTAAGGGAACCACAGGAACCCAGGCAAGCTTTCTGGAGCTTTTCGACGGAGATCAGGAGACCATTGATAAGATCGATCCCATGATCGCTGAAAAAATGGGCTTCAAAGCGGCTTATCCCGTATCCGGTCAGACCTATTCCAGAAAAGTGGACACCCGTGTGCTGAATGTTCTGGCAGGCATTGCAGCCAGCGCGCATAAGTTTTCCAACGATATCCGTCTCCTTCAGCACCTGAAAGAGGTAGAGGAGCCCTTTGAGAAAACACAGATCGGTTCTTCCGCTATGGCATACAAGAGAAATCCGATGAGAAGTGAGCGCATTGCTTCCCTGTCCCGTTATGTGATGGTAGATGCCCTGAATCCGGCGATCACCTCCGCAACCCAGTGGTTTGAGCGTACCCTGGATGACTCTGCCAACAAGCGTCTCTCTGTTCCGGAAGGCTTCCTGGCTATCGATGGTATCCTGGATCTCTGCCTGAACGTCGTAGACGGACTGGTGGTATATCCGAAGGTCATTGAGAAGCGTCTCATGAGTGAGCTTCCGTTTATGGCTACGGAGAACATTATGATGGATGCCGTAAAAGCAGGCGGCGACCGTCAGGAGCTTCATGAGCGGATCCGTGAGCTTTCCATGGAAGCAGGACGTACCGTAAAAGTAGAAGGAAAAGAGAATAACCTTCTGGAGCTTATCGCAGCAGATCCGGCCTTTAATTTAAGCCTGGAGGATCTCAAGAAGACGATGGATCCGGCGAAATACGTAGGCCGTGCTCCGCTTCAGGTGGACAATTTCCTGAAAAATGTCGTGGATCCGATCCTTGAGGCAAACAAAGAGATCCTGGGAGTCAAAGCAGAAATCAATGTCTGATGACAGCAGTTCCGGCTTTTTGGAGCTCCCGGCACAGGCCGCGGAGCTCTGATCTTTGCAGGAGTTGAGGTGTTCTTTGAATATCAATCTGGAATATTACAAAATTTTTTATTACGTTGCCAGGCAGGGCAGCGTCACGGCAGCGGCGGCGGAACTTTCCGTCAGCCAGCCTGCTGTGAGCCAGGCCATCAAGGCTCTGGAATCTGCCGTGGGGATCCCTCTGTTTGTGCGGACTGGAAAAGGCGTGCGCCTGACTCCGGCAGGGGAGATCCTTTATTCTTATGTACAGAATGGCTATGAAACGATCCTGCGTGGGGAGAAAAAGCTCCGGGAAATGAAGGGGCTGGAAAGTGGCGAGCTCCGGATCGGAGCCAGCGATATGACCCTTCGCTTTTTTCTTCTGCCTTATCTTCAGAAATTTCATGAGGCTTATCCGAAGATCAAGATCACCGTCACCAACGGCCCGACACCGGAAACGCTCCGGTATATGCAGGAGGGGCGCATTGATTTCGGAGTAGTGACCTCACCTGTGACCGGCCATGAGGAAGTGAATGTTTATCCCGTGCGCCCCATACAGGATATCTTTGTGGCGGGATACAAATTCTGGGAGTATAAGAACCGGATCATTCCTTTGAGTGAGCTGGCGGAGGTGCCGCTGATCTGTCTGGAAAAAAATACCAGTACCCGCCGGTATATGGATCAGTTCCTGAAGGAGAGCGGGGTAATGATCCATCCGGAAATTGAACTTGCCACCAGTGATATGATCGTCCAGTTTGCCAAACGGAACCTGGGCGTGGCTTCCGTGGTCTATGATTTTGCCAGGGAAGCTCTGGAGAGCGGCGAACTCTTCGAATTGAAGATCCAGAAAAAGATCCCCGAGCGGTTTATCTGTATCGTTCAGGGAAGCCATGCGACGCTGTCCTCCGCGGCCCAGAAGCTGATGGAGATGATACAGGAAGATAAAGTCCTGGAATCCACGTCAGATAAGGGAATAAAAGAATGATATAAGGTTTACTTATGAAAACTATAAATAATATTCACTTTACTTATAAAAAGAAATGCGTTATAATATAAATTGTCTGCGAATCAGACATCGAATGAAAGTAAATAAAAACGCATTTCTATAGGAGGAATGAATATGATTACCGCTGTTGTAGGAGCAAACTGGGGAGATGAAGGAAAGGGTAAGATTACGGATATGCTGGCTGAAGATGCCGACATTATCGTAAGATTCCAGGGCGGCGCAAATGCCGGACATACCATTGTAAACAACTATGGAAAATTTGCCCTTCATACGCTTCCGTCAGGCGTCTTTTATGATCACACCACAAGCATCATCGGAAATGGTGTTGCACTGAATATTCCGCTTCTTTTCAAAGAGGCAAAGAGCATCGAGGATAAAGGCGTTCCCGCTCCGAAGATCCTGGTTTCTGACCGTGCTCAGATCGTAATGTCCTACCACATTCTCTTCGATGAGTGTGAGGAAGAGCGTCTTGGAAAGAAATCCTTCGGCTCTACAAAGTCCGGAATCGCTCCCTTCTATTCTGATAAATATGCAAAAATCGGTTTTCAGGTCTGCGAGCTTTTTGATGACGAGTTCCTGAAAGACAAAGTAGCACGCGTTCTGGAGCAGAAAAATGTGATTCTGGAACACCTCTATCACAAACCGGCTCTGAAGGTTGAAGATATCATGGAAGAGCTTCATACATACCGTGATATGGTGGCTCCTTTCGTATGTGATACCTCTGCATATCTGTGGAACGCACTGAAAGAGGGCAAGAAGATCCTTCTTGAGGGTCAGCTCGGTTCTCTGAAAGACCCGGATCACGGAATTTACCCTATGGTAACTTCTTCCTCCACTCTGGCTGCTTACGGCGCCATCGGTGCAGGCCTTCCGCCTTATGAGATCAAACGGATCGTTACCGTTGTAAAAGCATACTCCAGTGCTGTCGGAGCAGGTGCTTTTGTCAGCGAGATCTTCGGCGAAGAAGCTGACGAGCTTCGTAAGAGAGGCGGAGACGGCGGAGAGTTCGGTGCTACCACCGGCCGTCCCAGAAGAATGGGATGGCTCGACTGTGTGGCTACCAAGTACGGCTGCCGTATGCAGGGAGCCACAGATGTGGCTTTCACAGTTCTGGATGTTCTGGGTTATCTGGATGAGATTCCTGTCTGCACCGGTTATGAGATTGATGGTAAAGTGACCACTGATTTCCCGACCACTCCGACTCTGGAGAAGGCAAAACCGGTACTGACCAGACTGCCGGGCTGGAAATGTGATATCCGTGGCATCAAAAAATACGAGGATCTGCCGGAAAACTGCCGCAAATACATCGAGTTTGTGGAAGAGCAGATCGGCTTCCCCATCACCATGGTTTCCAACGGACCGGGTCGTGAGGACATCATCTACAGAAATAAATAATCAAAAACAGAGGCCGTTCCGGGATTTTCCGGGGCGGCTTTTCTATGGACCCGACGGATGGAGTTTGTATAATGTGTCGAAAAATAATAAAAAAGCACTCTAAAATTTAGAAATAATTTAGAAGTTTAACATGACATCTTCACATTTCTCTGATATACTTTTAGTATCCGGTAAGGGGAGTTTTCGTGGAGAAAGCTGCCGGAGGAAGCTACAGACAAGCAGCATCAAAGGGGGATCATAAGTGATATATACGACCTATTATGCACAGACAGACAGCATCACAGAGGAACGCTTTGAAGAACTGAAACAAGCCGGTTTTTCAGGCGGTAACGCACAGATAGAAAAATTTCATCTGAGAAAACTGGAATTCCAGGGAGCCGGGCAGCAAAAGGCGGTTGCAGGCTATTATCTCTGTATGAAGAACCGGGATGAGAAACAGATCTTCCTGGAGAAAAAATATACACAGAACGGACTTTATTTTAAAAAGTGCGTAAAGCTCACCAGGGCAGAATGTGAAAAGATCCTGAACGGGGATCTGGAATGGATGAAGAATCATCGGAAAGAGTTGCTGGCAGATTTTTATCTGCAGGCTACGCTGAACAGTCTCTATCCGGGGCGGATCACCGATTACCAGCGGGAGATGTGCCGGGTGAAAAAAGGCGAGTATCTGACCTTTACGACGGCTATTGCGCGTGGGGTTGGTCCTTGCAGAAGCCTTTTTGAAGAGCCGGAGATGAAAATTTCCTGTCTGGATGAAGGCAAAGTCCTTCTGACTTATAAAAAGAGTGCTTCCCTCCCGCAGATGGTCAGCAGCATGCTGCAGGGACAGGAAGAAAAACAGGATGAATATGGATTTGTCTTTTAAAAGAAAAGAAAGATGAAAAGTCTCAGTGCTTTTCATCTTTCTTTTTTTTCGGATCTTTTTTCGGCTCATCAGTGGGATCACCGGGTCTCAGGACACGGTAGATGATCTGCATGGCATAGAGCAGTATCGGAAAGACCACAGTTGCCGCAAAGGAACCGCGGAAGAGCGCCTGTGCCATGGGGCTTCCGGAAAAGGCCAGGACCAGACTGGTAAGATAAAGACCAAGCAGAACGACGATGCCGATCCAGGCAAAGATCTGACGGATGCGTTTGAAATTTTTCATAAGGCTCCATTCTGCCGTAAAAACGGCGAAAACTCAGCATTTTCAGCTGATTTCGAAGCTATTATAGCGTTTCTGGCAAAGAATTGCAAGGAAAGAAGGATGGAAATTCTGATGAAAATGTGATAGGGTATAAGGCAGATGTTTAATAGGAGGAACAAAAGAAAATGATCTTTTTTAACTGTGATTATAATGAAGGAGCACATGAGAATATTATAAAAAGACTGGCAGAGACCAACCGGGAACAGACCGTTGGATATGGAGAGGATGATTACTGCCGTCAGGCGGCGGAAATGATCCTGGAAAAATGTGAAATGCCGGAGGCGCAGGTTCATTTCCTGGTTGGTGGTACCCAGACCAACCTGACCGTGATCGCGGCCTGTCTGAAGCCCTGGCAGGGAGTCATTTCCGCAGATACCGGTCATATCAACTGTCATGAAACGGGAGCGATCGAAGCGACCGGCCATAAAGTTCTTGCTCTTCCCTGCAGAAACGGAAAACTCAAGGGGGAGCAGATCCGGGAGGTTGTGAGAAACCACTGGGAAGATGCGACTCATGAGCATATGGTACAGCCGGGCATGGTCTACATCTCCAATCCCACAGAGATCGGAACGATCTATCATCAGAAAGGGCTGGAGGAGCTTTACCGTGCCTGCCAGGACTGTGGCCTGTATCTCTACATTGACGGAGCCAGAATGGGATATGGACTCATGGCAAGAGACAATGACCTGACGCTTCCTTTTATTGCCCGCCACTGTGATGCTTTTACGCTGGGCGGAACCAAACAGGGTGCTCTTTTCGGAGAAGCACTGGTCATTACAAACCCGGCTCTCGGAAAAGATTTCCGTTATCTGATCAAGCAGCGGGGAGGTATGCTGGCAAAGGGCCGGCTTCTGGGGATCCAGTTCCAGGAACTGATGAGAAACGACCTCTATTTTGACCTTTCTGCCCATGCCATCGCCATGGCAATGAAGATCCGGGCAACTCTGGTGGACCTTGGAATCCCGATGCCTATCGCCAGCACGACCAACCAGCAGTTTGCTGTGTTTACGGATTCTGAGCTGAGCCGGCTGGCAGGAAAATACAGCTTTTCCTACTGGGAGCGGGTGGATGCTTCTCACAGTATGGTGAGGATCTGCACCAGCTGGGCTACCAGAGAAGAGGATGTGGATGCATTGATAAAGGATCTTCGCCGTGAAAAATAAATATCGTATTCTCATTGTGGAGGATGATGAGGTCATCGCCCGCTCTGTTCAGAAGCTGATGGAAGACTGGGGCTGGGAAGCCTGCTGCGTGGAAGATTTTACCAGGGTGCTTGATATCTTCGCTTCCTACAATCCGCATCTGGTGATTCTGGACAATACGCTTCCGTCCTGCAACGGGTTTTACTGGTGCATGGAGATCCGGAAGATCTCACGGGTGCCGGTGGTCTTTTTATCTTCCGCTTCTGACAACATGAATATCGTCATCGCCATGAATATGGGCGGGGATGATTTTATTGCAAAACCCTTTGACCGGAATGTACTGGCTGCGAAGATCCAGGCGATCCTCCGCAGAACCTATGATTTTGCAGCTAATGCGGAATTGGTTGCCCACAGAGGAGCAGTATTGAACACTGCGGATGCCACGCTGACTTACCAGGGGCAGCGCATCGATCTTACGAAAAACGACTACAAAATTTTGAAAATGCTCCTGGAGAACAAGGGGAAAACCGTGAGCCGGGAAGCACTCATGACAAGACTCTGGGAGACGGACAGTTTTGTGGATGAAAATACACTGACGGTGAACATTACCCGTCTGCGGAAGAAACTGGAAAAAGCGGGTCTTTCCGATTTCATCATGACGAAAAAGGGAATGGGGTATCTGGTTTCGGATGAAGACTGAACTGAAAGAATATATTCTGGAAAAAAGGCAGGTTCTTGGAGCGGCAGCACTGGGGCTGCTGATCAGTTCCGGAGTGCTTTTTCTCTACCAGCTGCCGCTGGAGGCGGTCTGGTACAGTGCGCTTCTTGTATGTTTTGCGGAAGCACTCTGGCTGTTTACCGGTTTTGGAAAATTCCGGAAAAAACAAAAGCTGTTAAGACAGCTTGCAGGAGAGCAGAGGAAGGATTTTTCCATTCGGGATCTTCCGGAGAGTGAAGATCCGAAGGAAGAGGTCTATCAGGAACTCATCGAATCCCTGATGAAGGAGAAGGGTCGGAAAGATGCGGAAACCGCGGAAAGACTCCGGAATATGGAAGAATACTATACACTCTGGGTACACCAGATCAAAACGCCCATCGCTGCTATGAGCCTGCTTCTCCAGGAGGAGGACACACCGGAAAATGGCGAACTTTCCATGGAACTTTTTCATATCGAGCAGTATGTGGAGATGGTACTGCAGTATCTTCGTCTGGAGAGTCCGGATCCGGATCTGGCCATCCGGTCTGTGGAGGTGGACAGCTGTGTACGCCAGGCTGTACGGAAATATGCGAGATCCTTCATCCGGAAAAAGATCGCTTTGGACTTCCGTGAGACAGGCATGGAAGTTGTCACGGATGAAAAATGGCTGGTTTTTGTGTTGGAGCAGCTGTTGTCTAATGCTCTTAAATATACAAAAAAAGGTACCATCCGGATCTATGGTAAAGATGGCTTCCTTTCTATCGAGGATACGGGCATCGGCATTACGGCAGAGGATCTGCCGCGGATCTTCGAGAAGGGATACACGGGCTACAATGGCCGTCTGGACAAAAAATCCACTGGTATTGGCCTTTATCTATGCCAGAAGGTTCTGAAGAAGCTTGGTCATGGGATCGCCATTACTTCTGTTCCAGGGAAGGGAACGAAGGCTGTCCTGAGGTTTGTGCAGGAAAAACGGGAATATGACTGAAAAGAAAGTAACCTTTCCGTTTTGTAAGGAAGAAGAGGGAAATGTAAGCCAAAGAAATGGCAGACATTTCCCTCTTTTGTTATAGTATGCCTGTAGCGGTTTCGTGCCTGGGCAGTTACAGAACTGATGTGTGAAAAAAGTACAGAGAAAAAGAGAAAAGAGGTATCTTATGGCAATTCTTGAAGTCAGTCATGTAAAGAAAATCTATACCACCCGTTTTGGCGGAAATCAGGTAGAAGCACTGAAACAGGTGTCTTTCAGTGTGGAAGCAGGAGAATATGTGGCTATTATGGGAGAATCCGGTTCCGGAAAGACTACACTTCTCAATATCCTGGCTGCATTGGACCGGCCTACGGCGGGGGAAGTCCGCCTGAACGGTCAGCGTATGGGAGATATCCGGGAAAAAGAACTGGCGGCGTTCCGTCGGAAAAATCTGGGTTTTGTATTCCAGGATTTCAACCTACTGGATACATTTTCCCTGCGGGACAATATTTTTCTGCCGTTGGTTCTTTCCGGTGTACCTTATAAAGAAATGGAAGCCAGGCTGGAACCTCTGGCAGAAAAACTGGAGATAGGAGAACTTCTGGATAAATATCCGTACGAGGTTTCCGGAGGACAAAAGCAAAGGGCGGCGGCAGCCCGTGCCCTGATCACCAATCCAAAGCTCCTTCTGGCAGATGAACCGACAGGGGCACTGGATTCCCGTGCCTCCGGAAAGCTTCTGGAACTTTTTGATAAGGTCAACGAGGGAGGTCAGACCATCCTTATGGTGACGCACAGCCTCCGGGCGGCAGCTCATGCAGGGAGAGTGCTTTTCATCCGGGACGGGGAAGTGTTCCATCAGATCTACCGTGGAGCCGGTTCTACGGAGGAGATGTACCGGAAGATCTCGGATGCCATGACCGTTCTGAATGAGGGAGGTGAGAACCGTGCGTAAAACCATGTTCTTTAAAATGGCAGCGGAGAACCTGAAGAAGAACCGTCAGACCTGCCTGCCTTTTATTCTGACGCTGGCGGGGACGGCAGCGATCTATGATGTGATGGGGACCCTGACAGAAAGCCAGATGGTAGCCTCTATGTTCGGCGGCAGCTTTATGGTGGAAATCCTCCGTATGGGCCGGTGGGTTGTGGGTCTTTTTTCTCTGATCTTCTTGTTTTATACGAACAGCTTTCTTCTGAAGCGCCGGAAGAAAGAATTCGGTCTGTATCATATCCTGGGTCTGGAAAAACGTCATGTGGCGTTGCTTCTGGTCCTGGAGCTTTTTTACACGGTTCTGACCGGTCTGGCACTTGGGATCCTGACGGGAACCCTTCTTTATAAGGCAGTCTTTCTTCTGCTCTGCCGGATCCTTCATGAACCGATGGCCCTGGGGTTTGATTTTTCTGTAAAAGCCATGGAGGATACCGGTGCTCTTTTTGGGGTGATCTTTCTTCTTCTTGCTGTCCGTGGCATCCGGCAGATTTCACATTCGGAAGCTGCAGAACTTTTAAAAAGCGCTCAGGCAGGAGAGAGGGAACCGAAAAACCGTTGGTTTCTTGCTCTTCTGGGGCTGTTTTTTCTGGGAAGCGGGTATGATCTGGCAGTGACCATCGAGTCGCCTCTGAGTGCCATGGCATATTTTTTCCTGGCGGTGCTGTTGGTTGTGGCGGGAACCTACTGTCTTTTCACAGCAGGAAGTATTTTTGTGCTGAAAGCACTGAAAAAGAATCGGAATTATTATTATAAAAGCCGTCATTTTACCAGTGTTTCCGGTATGCTCTACCGGATGAAACAGAATGCGGCAGGGCTTGCCAGTATCTGCATCATGTCTACGGCGGTACTTCTCATAGTTTCCACGACCGCCTGCCTTTATTTCGGGATGGATGACCTGATACGTACACGCTTTCCCAGAAACATCCAGGTAACGGCCGGCAACGTGACAGATGGAGAAATAGAGGAACTGGAAAGCCTTGTCCTGGAAACGGCGGAAAAATGCGGCGTTTCTGTCCGTAATAACGAAGAAAACTATCGTTACCGGAGTTTTTTTGCACAGGAGAAGGGAAAAAGCTTTACTTATGACCCGGAGGGCGTTTTTGGAACGGCAACGGAGCTTTACTGTCTGACGCTGGAGGATTTCAACCGGATCACAGGGCAGCAGCTTACGCTTGCTCCGGATGAGATCTTTTATGACAGTGTTTATGGCAGGAGTGAGGAGAAACTGCAGGGAAGTGTGACGATCCAGGGAAAAGAGTGGAAGGTACGCGGACTTGTGACGGGACTGGATTCCGTGAGTGCCCAGCGGGTCATGATGGGATCCATCTGTTATCTGATCTTTCCGGATCAGGCAGCCGTTCGGGAAGTGACCCGGGAATTTGTGCCGGACGGGACCTGGGAGTATTTTCTGGGTGTGGATCTGGATGGGGGCAGTGAGAAACAGGCGGAAATGACAGCGGAACTGTCCGCTCTTCTGGAGAAAAAAGACTGGGGAAGCCAGACATATGTCGAAGGGGCGGCTGCGTCCAGGGAGAATTTTTATGCTATTTACGGCGGACTTTTCTTTGTCGGTATTTTTCTGGGCGTTCTGTTTCTCATGGCTACCGTGCTTATCATTTATTACAAGCAGGTTTCGGAGGGGTATGAGGATCATGACCGTTTCGTCATCATGCAGAAGGTGGGGATGGATAAGAGTGAAGTGCGCCGGACCATCAACAGCCAGGTAAGGATGGTTTTCCTTCTGCCGGTGCTGGCGGCGGGTGTTCATATGATTTTTGCTTATCCGATGATGAGCAGGATCCTGCTTCTTCTGAACCTTGGCAACCAGAAAATCTTTCTGGCCGGTGTGTTTCTGACGTTCCTGATCTTTCTGGTTTTTTATGCACTGGTTTACTTTTTTACGGCACGGACCTATTACCGGCTGGTGCGCTGGTAGGCAAAAATATAGTTGCTCTTTGGAAAAACTCCTGTTATACTTTTCATGATATGATGCCAGGGTCAAAAGGTCAAAAAGCCGTTCATGCTTGCATGATAAGGCTTTTGAACTTGGGACCCGCCAAACATGAAAAAGTAGCGATTTACGCAGTAAATCAGCGGATTTTGAATGTTTGTAAAATTGTGGGAGCTGCTTGCAGCGGAACAATTCGTAGGCATCAGTTGGGGACAAAAGGAGGAAAACAAATGAGTAAGGATATGACGCGGGGAAAGCCTCTGGGATTGATCTTGAAATTTTTTATTCCCGTGCTTCTCGGCAGCCTGTTTCAGCAGTTTTACAGTATGGTGGATACCATTGTGGTGGGAAAATTTGTGGGGGTCAATGCTCTGGCCGGCGTCGGGGCGACCGGTTCCATCAACTTTCTGATCCTTGGCTTTGCCATGGGCATCACCATTGGATTCGGTGTTAAGGTGGGACAGCGGTTCGGAGCGAAGGATTATGAAGGTATGAGAAATTATGTGGCGAATGGTTTTTATCTGATCATCATCATTTCAGCCATCATGACGCCGCTGACCATGTATTTCTGTAAGGATATCCTGGAACTGACAGGAACGCCGGAGGAGATTTTTTCAGACTCGTACAATTATCTCATCTGGATCCTGGCAGGTACCTTCTTTTCCATGCTTTACAATGCGACATCAGCGATCTTGCGGGCGATCGGAGACAGCCGGACGCCATTGTTTGTCCTGCTTTTTTCATCGGTGCTGAACATCATTCTGGATCTTCTGTTTGTTCTTGCTTTTCATATGGGAACCACAGGAGTGGCAGTGGCTACTGTAGCATCCCAGGGAATCTCCGGAATTCTCTGTCTCTTTTATATGTTCTGGCATTATGAAGAGCTTCGGATCCGGAAAGAAGAATTCCGGGTGTCTCTGGAAAAAATGGCGGCACTTCTGAAACAGGGAATCCCTATGGCATTGCAGTTTTCCATCACTGCTGTGGGTGGTGTGATTCTTCAGAGCGCAGTCAACAGCCTTGGTTCTGTCTCTGTAGCGGCGATGACTGCAGGAAACAAGATCTCCTTTATTTTTTCCAGTGCTTTTGAGAGTATGGGAACCACCATGGCAACCTACTGCAGCCAGAATCTGGGAGCAAAAGAGTACGGAAGGATCCGGAAGGGGATCCGCTGTGCCTGTCTGATCTCCGGTTGTCTCTGCGTGTTTTCTTTTGCTGTGGTCTGGCTGGCAGGCAGATACATCGCACTGCTGTTTATCGATGCCGGAGAAATGGAACTGATGGGACAGATCCAGCTTTTCCTGCGGGTGATCTCATCCTTCTATCCGTTCCTGATCCTGATCTTTATCCTGAGAAACAGCCTTCAGGCAATGGGTTACAGCTTTATCGCCATGTTTGCCGGTGTTTTTGAACTGGTCGGCCGGGCGTCAGTGGCCTTTGGTCTGGTTGGAAAACTGGGCTTTCTGGGTGTTGCCTTTGCTTCACCGGCAGCCTGGGTTCTGGCCGATGTGATCCTGATCACTACCTATTTCTCAGTTGTACGGAAGTTTCCGCAAGAGGATATCAAATAAGTATTGTATTTGCCAGAAACCTGCAAAACTGCCAGTTTCTGGCGTTTTTTCTATTGTCGTGGAAAAAATCTGTGGAAAAAATCCGGTAATTAAAAAAGCGGGGCTTGCCTATCTGCAAAAAAATGGTTATACTGTAAAAAGGGTGAAAAGAGAGTGTCTCTGTTTTTGAGACACCGGGCGGAATGAAAAAGATAACGAAACAGCATGCCCGGAACGTGGGGGTATGCGAAAAAAACAGCAGGAGATGAAAATTGAAAACGGACAAAAAAGAATGTAAATCAGTAAAAATCATCCCTTTAGGGGGATTGGACAAGATCGGAATGAATATTACTGCCATCGAGTACGGTGATACCATTGTGGTGGTAGACTGCGGAATTGCGTTTCCGGAAGGAGACATGCTGGGTATTGACAAGGTAATCCCGGATGTTTCCTACCTGGTAAAGAATAAAGAGAAAGTCAAAGGCTTCGTTATCACCCATGGTCACGAGGACCATATCGGAGCCCTTCCTTATATCCTTCCTCAGCTGAATGTACCGGTGTATGCCACACGGCTTACCATGGGGCTCATCGAACATAAGCTGAAAGAAGCAAACCTGATCCGTAAGACCAGACGGAAAGTGGTCAAGCAGGGCGGTTATGTGGTGCTTGGTGAAATGCGTGTGGAATTTATCAAGACGAATCACAGCATTGCGGGAGCGTCAGCCTTGGCTATTTATACACCGGCAGGAGTAATCCTTCATACCGGTGACTTTAAAGTGGACTACACGCCTCTTTTTGGAGAACCGATTGATCTGCAGCGCCTGAGCATCATTGGTAAAAAAGGAGTGCTGGCTGTTCTGAGTGACAGCACCAATGCCCTCCGCCCGGGCTTTACCCCGTCTGAAACCAAGGTTGCCAAGACTTTTGATACTCTTTTTGCAGAGCACAGAAAGAGAAGGATTATTGTTGCAACCTTTGCATCAAATGTGGATCGTGTGCAGCAGCTTATTAACACCGCTCATAAATATGGCCGGAAGGTGATCCTTCAGGGCCGGAGCATGGAGACGGTCATTGAGATCGCTACAGATCTTGGCTACGTGAAGATTCCGGAGAAGACTCTGATCAGCGTCAACGATATGAACCGCTATCCGGATGAACAGCTGGTATTTATCACGACCGGAAGCCAGGGTGAGGAAATGGCGGCTCTGTCCCGTATGGCAGATGGTACGCACAGAAAAGTACGGATCAAGCCAAACGATACGATTATTTTAAGCTCCAATCCGATCCCGGGAAATGAAAAAGCGGTTTCCAGGATCATCAATGAGCTGACAGAAAAAGGAGCCAATGTGATCTTTCAGGATACGCATGTATCCGGTCATGCCTGTCAGGAAGAGTTGAAGCTTATTTATTCTCTTTTAAAGCCCCGCTATGCGATCCCTGTTCACGGTGAGTATCGCCACAGAGCCGCTGCGGCAGGTCTGGCAAAAGATCTTGGTATTCCGGAGGAGCGGGTCATGCTCATCCAGTCCGGAGACGTGCTGGAGCTTTCAGAGGAAGAAGGCAGGGTTACCGGAAAAGTTACAGCCAGAGAAGTCTTTGTAGACGGCCTTGGCATTGGTGATGTGGGAAATATCGTGATCCGTGACCGTCAGAATCTTTCCGAGAACGGAATCATTGTTGTAACGCTTTCACTGGAAAAGGGAACCAACAGCCTTCTGGCAGGACCTGATATCATTTCCAGAGGCTTTGTCTATGTGAGAGAGTCCGGGGAACTGATGCAGGAGCTCCGCACGGTTGCCCTGGAGGCAGTGAAACGCTGTGAAAAGAAGAATTACCGGGAATGGGGCAAGATCAAAGGAGAGATCCGGGATGCCCTGGATGAATTCCTCTGGAAGAAGATCAAGAGAAAACCGGTGATCATTCCGATCATTATGGAAGTATAGAACGGATCAGGGAGGTTTCTGCCATGAAAGAATTTCGTTTTGTGATCCTGGGCGCAGGAAATATCGCCGGAAAATTCTGTGAAGCTGTTTCCCTTACGGAACATGCTGCGGTTGCTGCAGTAGCCAGCAAGAGTCTGGAGCGGGCAGCAGCTTTTGCAGAAAAAAATGGTGTTCTTAAGGCCTATGGGGATTATGAAGAAATGCTCCGGATGGAAAAACCGGACGGGGCTTATATTGCGGTGACACCGAACGATCATTACCGCCTTTCCATGCTTTGCCTGAAATATGGCGTTCCGGTGCTCTGCGAAAAGGCGATGTTCCAAAACAGCCGGGAGGCAAAAGAAGTTTTTGCGGTTTCAAAAGAAAAAGGCATCTTTGTGATGGAAGCTCTCTGGAGCCGCTTCCTTCCGGCTGTATGTAAAGTCGGCGAATGGCTGGACGAAGGGCGGATCGGCAAGGCGAAGCTTGCCAGCTGTACCATTGGATTCCGGGCGGATCCGGATCCCAAAAGAAGATATTATTCACCGGAACTCGGAGGCGGGGCATCGAAAGATATTACTGTCTATGCCTATGAGATCACAACGTATCTGCTCCGCCAGAAGCTGAAGAACCTGACAGTTTCCACAGTCTGGAGTGAGAGTGGTGTGGATGAAAGCAGTCTTGTGACACTGGAATTTGAAGAGACACTGGCCAGTCTGATGACGACCTTTGCGGCTGATACGGATGAACGTCTGGTGATCTATGGAAGCAAAGGACATATCGAGCTTCCCTATCCCCATTATGCATCGGAGGCTTTTCTCTATGGGGAAAAAGGAGAACTTCTGGAGCATTTCCGGGATGAAGAGACAAAGAACGGTTTTACCTACGAGATTGCGGAGATGATCCGCTGCATCCGTGGCGGACTGACAGAAAGCCCGGTGGTCCCGCACAGCACAACACTTGCCTGTGCAGAGCTTTTTGACCGGATCGATGCCACAAGACCGGAAGAAAGAGATTCCTCTCATTTTTGAAAAGGTTTCTGGATTAAGCGTTGAAAAAAAACAGAAATTAGTATATAATAGGATGAACGTGTCATAGGACCCCATGTTTTCATGACATGGAGATGATCAATTTGAAACAAAGGATGGTATAAGTAAAATGGGATTATTACAGGAATGGCGTGAGATTGCCTACAATCAGGAGACTGACAAAAAACAGCTGCAGAAATTCTGGACCGAGTATTTCCTCATTGAAAAAGGAATCTATGAGAAACTCCTTTCCAATCCGGACGAAGTAGTAAAAGGAACCGTAAAAGAACTGGCTGAGAAATATGGTATCAAAGTGCTGACCATGGCTGGTTTCCTGGATGGTATTAATGACAGCCTGAAGGTGCCGAATCCGATCGAGACCATGGACGAGGATACCGAGGTGACTCTGGCTTTTGATAAAGAGATGCTTTACAAGAATATGGTAGATGCCAAAGCTGACTGGCTGTATGAGCTGCCCATGTGGGATGAGATTTTCGAGCCGGATCACAAGAAGAAACTCTTCATCGAAGCGAAGAAAGCAAACACCGTTGTGAAAGGACCGAAGATCGGAAGAAACGATCCCTGTCCCTGTGGAAGCGGAAAGAAATATAAATACTGCTGCGGCAGAAATAAATAATCAGGGAGAAGGCGTCTGTGGAAAACGGGCGCCTTCCTTTGTCATACGGAGGAATGGGTATGGGCTGGATGGTGCTTGGAGGGATTTGTCTGCTTTATTTTCTGCTCCTTCTTGGTGTCGGCATGGATTTTTCAGTGATCTGGCTGCTGGCCGGAGCAGGATCTGTGATGGTGGGGCTTTTCCGCCATTTTGGAAAATGGAAATTGCCGAAAACGGTGTCTGTGGCGGCAGGTGGCTGCCTGGTGCTTCTTCTTCTCGTTTTCGCAGGGATCGAAGGACTGATCATGACCGGAATGTTTGCAAAAGGAGAGTCAGGACTGGACTATCTGGTGGTTTTGGGAGCACAGGTACGGGGAACAGTCCCGAGCCGGGCATTGAAGAAACGGCTGGATACTGCGGCAGAATATCTTGGAAAAAATCCGGAAACCAAAGTTGTGGTTTCCGGTGGAAAAGGAGCCGGGGAAGAGATCTCAGAGGCAGAAGCGATGGAGAACTATCTTCTGGAGCTTGGGATTGAAAAAGACCGGATCATTATGGAGGATCAATCTGCAACGACCAGTGAAAATCTGAGATATACGGGAGAACTCATCGACCGTGAAAAAAAGATCGGTCTGGTGACGAATAACTTCCATATTTACCGGGCATTGAAAATGGCAGAAAAACAGGGATACACGCATGCAGTGGGGGTGGCGGCCCCTTCGGATCCTCTTTATCAGATCCATTATCTGGTGCGGGAATTTTTTGCTCTGATAAAAGCAGCAGGAAAAGGGGATATTACCCTTTGACAGGCGGGAAGCCGGAAAGGAATAAGATGGAGACACTTGAAATGATCAGAGAAGAAGCGGCCAGTGCGACGGCTCAGCTTCTGGAAATGGCAAAAATGAAAGAAGGAGAACTGTTGGTGGTGGGTTGTTCCAGCAGCGAGATCGGTTCAGAGAAGATCGGCACGCATTCCAGTGCAGAGGTCGGAAAAACTGTTTTTGAAGGCATTAAGGCGGAACTGGATAAAAAGGGTATCTTTCTGGTGGCTCAATGCTGTGAACATCTGAACCGGGCACTGATTCTGGAACGGGCTGCAGCAGAGAAGTACGGTTATGAAGAGGTGAATGTGGTTCCTCAGCTGAAAGCCGGCGGTTCTTTTGCTACGGCGGCGTATGCAGGTTTTCGGGATCCTGTGGCTGTGGAGGAGATCCGGGCGCATGCGGGGATGGATATTGGTGATACGCTCATTGGCATGCATCTGAACAGAGTGGCTGTGCCGGTGAGGATCAGCCAGAGAACCATTGGCGCGGCCAGAGTGGTCTGCGCACGGACGAGAAGAAAGTTCGTAGGCGGAGAGAGAGCTCATTATGATCCGGAACTCTTATAAGGAAAGCATGAGAGAAAACTATGATAGAGATAAATGGCGTAAATAAAAAATTTTCTACGACAGCTGCCCTGAATAATGTCATTGCTGCCGTACAGGAAAAGAGTATTTTCGGACTGGTTGGAACCAATGGAGCTGGAAAGAGCACGCTTCTTCGGATCATGTGCGGCGTGATCTGCCCGGATACGGGAAGTGTCATGGTGGACGGAGAAAATGTATATGAAAATCCGAAGATCAAAGAACGGATCTGTTTTCTTTCGGATGAAGCCTACTTTTTCCCGAATGCCACAGGTGAGAGTATGGCGGAATATTATGAGATCCTGTATCCGCATTTTGATGAATATCGTTTTTTTGATCTCATGGAGCGGTTTCAACTGAACCGGAAAAGAAAGCTTGCCTCCTTCTCCAAAGGGATGAAGCGTCAGGTGCTCATGCTTCTTGGGATCTGTGCAGGAACGAAATATCTGTTCTGCGATGAAACCTTTGACGGTCTGGATCCGCTGATGCGCCAGTCTATGAAAAGTCTCCTGGCGGGAGAACTTGCAAAAAGAGATTTTTCAGCTGTTATCGCTTCTCACAGTCTGCGGGAGCTGGAGGATATCTGTGATCATATCGGTCTTCTCCATAAAGGCGGGATCCTTCTTTCCAGAGATCTGGAAGATATGAAATATCACATTCATAAGCTTCAATGTGTGATCCGTGACCCGGAAAAAGAAAAAGAACTGCTGGAAGAACTGAATGTGGTACAATATGAAAAAAGAGGCTCGCTCCTCACCGTCATAGCCAGGGGAACGAGACAGGAGATTCTCATGAGTATAGAGGAGAAGAATCCGGTGTTTTCCGAGGTGCTTCCACTGACTCTGGAAGAAATATTTATCAGCGAGACGGAGGTTGCCGGATATGATATCAAAGAAATCATTCACGATGCTGTTAAAGGATGATCTGAAGAAGAGAAGCTGGCTTATGTTGGTTTCCGTTCTCTTTTTCTGTCTGTTTTTTCCGGGGATCGTTCTGGATAATGTGCAGGGGATGATCAGTATTTACGGAGAGCAGGGTGTGGAAAGCCGTTTTCTGAATGCGCTTACCTACAGCGGAAATAACTATTATGCGATGGCTGTGTTTCTGTTGGCTGCATTCTGTGCATTTACCGGCTTTTCTTATATCTATTCCAGACAGAAACTGGATTTTTATCACAGTCTGCCGGTAAAAAGGGAGAGCTGGCTGGTTTTGAAAACCGTTTCAAGCTTTTTGATCTTTGCACTGCCAGCGGGAATGGCTGTGCTGGAAGAACTTTTTATGGGAGTGTTCTATCATGTGACAGATCTGCGTTTTGTAGAAGCTGTTCTGGGGAAGTTTTTTCTGTATCTTCTGGTTTTTCTCTCTTCTTACTTTTTATGTCTGCTAGCCATGCTGATGACGGGAAAACTTCCGACCGGTATCCTTCTGACACCGGTGCTTTTGGGCTTTACAGGAGTTGTGAGCTGGCTTTACCGGCTTTTTCAGAAGACTTTTTATACAGGGTATCTGGGGTCTGAAAGCAATAATCTTTTTCGAAAATATCCTTCGCCGGGCACCTGTATGCTGGATCTTACAGAAAGGTGGAACCGGTACGTGGAAAATGGTCTTTCCGGGAAAATGTCCTGGAGAGAACCGATCCTTCTCATTCTGTTTCTACTGTTGGAGATCATGCTCTGTGTCTGCCTGTATCGGAACAGAAGAACAGAGGCGGCGGGAAATGCGGTGGTATTTCCGAAACTGGGGATCCTTATTAAGCTTCTGGCAGTGTGTGCGGCATCCCTGGGAGTGGGGATCTGCCTGAAGACCTTTTCTTATACGCAGAGCGATCTCTGGTTCTTTGGAGGGATTGCACTTGGAATCCTGGTTTTTACAGGAGTTCTGGATTTTATATTTTATACAGATATCCGGAATGTATTGAAAAAACCACTGGAACTTTTGGCGGTTACTGCATTGACCTTTGGTATTGCGCTGGTGTTCCGCTTTGACCTTCTGGGATATGACTCTTATCTTCCGGATACGGATAAGATCGCCAGCATGTCTGTAAATAACAATTTGCTTTCCAATGTCTATCATCAGGTGATGACTTATACGGAGCTTTCCAGTACCAGTACCACCACTGAGGACAGCACGCAGACATTGGATGCCTATCAGCTGACAGAGTTTGAACCTATTTATGCCATGGCAGAGAATGGGAGCGAAAATGCAGCACTGGAAGAATCGGCAGATGGAGACCGGATTTTGGTGGATATCCGCTATAACCTGAAAAACGGCAGGGTGGTTTACCGGACATATCCGGTGGACAGCCAGGTCTTTGAGGAAAATGCGGATGAATTATATGAAAAACCGGGCTTTATCAAAGCCATGTATCCGATCTTCGGAAGAAGAAGCAGTGAGATTTCTTCTATCTGGGCATACGGTGTAAATGCCAGAAGCGGAAGTTACACGTTCCGTTCCAAAGAGGAAAAAGAAGAATTTGCAGAAGCCTATAAACAGGATCTTCTGACTTTGAGCTACAGTGATCTTTCCGGCAGCGATCTTCTCGGAAATATGACGATCAGCTATGAGCCGGAACAACAGGAAACAGGAAACGAAATACTGCCGACCAGTCTCATCAGTGATGAGGATAATGGCTATCCGATTCTCCGGCGGTTTAAAAAAACCATTGCAGTGCTGGAAAAATTCGGGGTTACTTTTCCGGAAACGCTGGATCCGGACGAGGTGAGGGAACTTTCTGTCTGGTATGAAAACAGTGATGTTGCAGTGAACCTTCTGGCTGTGGGAGCCGGAGAAACGGATCTCATTTCAGACAGTCAGAAAAAAGAACTGTTGGATATGCTTTCCTATCAATACTGTATCGCACCGGAGGACGATAAGGATATTTACTGCATCACCGCATACGGGGAAGAAAATAACTATCTGCAGACCTTTATCGTACCGGGAAGTGATCTTCCGGAAGACATTCGTACGATACTGGAAAACAGTGTCCGGCAGGTGAGTTCCGAAAAAAGTCAGATCACGGGTTGACAAACCGGAAATCGGTGATTATAATCAAGGTCAGGAAAAGCGTCGAGGAGACGAGTAGAATGGCAGAATGTCTCAGAGAAGGATGAGTAGGTGTGAGCATCCCGGCAGGAACCATTTGAAGACCAGCTCCGTTCAGCGGCCCCAATCCGGCCCGGTTGACACCGTTATCGTCAGAATGAGTGGCTATGCCAGAAATAAGGGTGGAACCGCGGGAAAAAGATAACTCGCCCCTTGTGATCCTTCAACAGAAGGATTGCAGGGGGCTTTTAATTTTGTAAGGAGGAAAATTATGATCATCACATTGAAAGACGGCTCTAAAAAAGAGTACGCAGAAGCAAAAAGCGTTTATGACATCGCACTGGACATCAGCGAAGGCCTGGCAAGGGCTGCTTGTGCCGGAGAGATCAACGGCGAGGAGGTTGACCTTCGTACGATTGTGGATTCCGACTGCGAGCTGAACATCCTTACCTTTGAAGATGAGGGAGGAAAGGCAGCATTCCGTCATACCGCATCTCATATCATGGCACAGGCAGTCAAGCGTCTCTATCCGGAGACAAAACTGGCCATCGGACCTTCTATCAAGGATGGTTTTTACTATGATGTAGACAGAGAAACTCCTTTTACGGGAGAGGATCTGGAGAAGATCGAAGCAGAGATGAAGAAAATTGTTAAAGAAGGACTTCGTCTGGAACGCTTCACCATGACCCGTGAAGAGGCTATCCGGTTCATGCAGGAAAAAGAAGAACCCTACAAGGTACAGCTGATCGAGGATCTTCCGGAGGATGCAGAGCTGAGCTTTTACCGCCAGGGTGAGTTTGTAGATCTCTGTGCAGGACCGCATCTGATGAATACCAAACCGGTAAAAGCATTCAAGCTTACCAGCCTGGCAGGCGCTTACTGGAGAGGAAATGAGAAAAACAAGATGCTGACCCGTATCTACGGTACCGCATTTACCAAGAAGGCAGATCTGGAAGAGTATCTTAGCCGTATCGAAGAGGCGAAGAAGAGAGATCACAGAAAGCTGGGCAGAGAGCTTGGTATTTTCATGATGAGAGAAGAAGGACCGGGCTTCCCCTTCTTCCTGCCGAAGGGAATGGTTCTGAAAAATACGCTGCTGGATTACTGGAGAGAGATCCACAACAAAGCCGGTTATGTAGAGATTTCCACTCCGATCATGCTGAACCGTCAGCTGTGGGAGACATCCGGTCACTGGGATCATTACAAAGAGAACATGTACACCACCGTCATCGATGAGCAGGATTTTGCCATCAAGCCGATGAACTGCCCGGGTGGCGTTCTGGTTTATGAGTCTGAGCCGCGCTCTTACCGTGATCTGCCTCTGCGCATGGGAGAACTGGGACTGGTTCACCGTCATGAGAAATCCGGTCAGCTTCACGGACTGATGCGTGTACGCTGCTTCACACAGGACGATGCACATATCTTTATGACTCCGGAGCAGATCCGCGATGAGATCAAAGGCGTTGCGACACTCATCAATGAGGTATACAGCCTGTTCGGCTTTAAATATCATGTAGAGCTTTCAACCCGTCCAGAGGATTCCATGGGAAGTGATGAAGACTGGGAGATGGCTACCGATGCGCTCAGAGCGGCACTGGATGATCTGGGACTGGATTATGCAGTGAATGAGGGAGATGGTGCATTCTATGGTCCGAAGATCGACTTCCATCTGGAGGACTCTCTGGGAAGAACCTGGCAGTGCGGTACCATTCAGCTTGATTTCCAGCTGCCCTTACGTTTCAACCTGGAATACATTGCAGCTGACGGAGAGAAGCATCGTCCGATCATGATCCATCGTGTGGTATTTGGTTCTATCGAGCGTTTCATCGGTATTCTTATCGAGCATTTCGCAGGTGCGTTCCCAACCTGGCTGTCTCCGGTACAGGTACGTGTACTGCCGATCTCTGATAAATACATGGAGTATGGTCAGAAGGTTCTTGCAGAGCTGAAAGCAGCCGGGATCCGTGCGGAGATCGATACAAAGGCTGAGAAGATCGGCTATAAGATCCGTGAGGCAAGACTCCAGAAGATCCCTTACATGCTGGTAGTCGGAGCAAAAGAGGAAGAGGACGGCGTGGTATCTGTAAGAAGCCGTTTCAAAGGAGATGAAGGCCAGAAGGGTCTGGATGCATTTATTTCCGATATAAAAGAAGAGATCAAAAATCGTGAGAACCGTAAGGTAGAGGTGGAAGCATAATCATCAAGATTTTCTTCTGTCGATGCGGCTGACCACGAGGCAGAAAAACATTTGCGTGAATCGTGAATAAAAAGAAGGATAACGGCAGATATTATTTCTTGTATCAGATGGATAAAAGGAGGTAATATCATGCCGTTATTAGTTTGTTCTGCAATGAGTTGTATCTACAACAGAGGAGAATACTGCAGCAAAGGAGATATCACAGTCGGAGGAAAAGAAGCGGGTCAGCCGGAAGAAACCTGCTGTGAGAGCTTTATGGCAAGAAGAGGGAATGAAGTGACGGACAGTGCCGGTGTTCCCAGTGCGACCATTCATGTGGGCTGTAAAGCCTGCCACTGTCAGTATAACGAAGAACAGTGCTGCACCGCATCGAAGGTCGATATCGATGGTGCTTCTGCGAAAGAGAAAGACGAGACCCAGTGCGGAACGTTCTGTTGCTGCTGCGGAAAATAAAAAAGTAAAAATAACAGGTTGACAATGAGGGAAATCTATGGTATCTTAATACAGGTTAAGAAAAGAAAGCAGAGTGTCCACTCTCACCTCAGCACGCTTCAGTGACTGGCGGTTTATAGATTTCCCTGTTGAAACGGGGCATTTGTATGGTGGACAATCGCGTCCATCTTTTTTTATGTCCGCTGATCATCATGAACAAAGAACGGTACGGAGGTGCAAAACAATTAGCGAATTAATGATTAACGAGCAGATCCGCGATAAAGAGATCCGCTTAATTGGAGAAAATGGAGAACAGTTAGGTATTATGTCTGCCAGAGATGCTATGAAGATGGCGAAAGAGGCAGAGCTTGATCTGGTAAAGATTGCTCCTGCGGCAAAACCGCCTGTCTGCAAGATCATCGATTATGGAAAATATCGTTATGAGCAGGCCAGAAAAGAAAAAGAAGCTAAGAAAAAACAGAAGACCATCGAGATCAAAGAGGTTCGCCTGTCACCGAATATTGACGTGAATGATCTGAATACCAAGGTAGGAGCGGCAAGAAAATTCATCGAGAAAGGCAACAAGGTAAAAGTTACCCTGCGTTTCCGTGGACGCGAGATGGCTCATATGCAGAGCAGCAGACACATTCTGGATGATTTCGCAGAACAGATGAAGGATGTTGCCAGCGTGGATAAACCCCCGAAGATCGAGGGTCGGAATATGACAATGTTTTTAACTGAAAAACGTTAATCACGCAGTTAAAATAGGGGAAAGCCTTCGGGTTTGACCGTGCGGTATCATAGCCGCGATAGATTCAGAATAAGGAGGAACATAAGAATGCCCAAGATTAAAACCAGCAGAGCAGCTGCAAAACGTTTCAAAAAGACAGGAACCGGTAAATTAAAGAGAAATAAAGCTTATAAGAGCCATATCTTAACCAAGAAGACCACGAAGAGAAAGAGAAACCTGAGAAAGGCTACGATCGTGGACGCTACCAACTTCAAGAACATGAAGAAGATCTTACCGTATTTATAATCGAAAGACTGAAGGAGGAAATTAAGAGATGGCAAGAATTAAAGGCGGCTTGAACGCAAAGAAGAGACATAACAGAACCCTGAAACTGGCAAAAGGTTACAGAGGCGCACGTTCCAAACAGTATAGAGTAGCAAAACAGTCTGTCATGAGAGCTCTGACCAGCTCCTATGCAGGAAGAAAAGAGAGAAAGCGTCAGTTCAGACAGCTCTGGATCGCTCGTATCAACGCAGCAGCTCGTATGAACGGACTTTCCTACAGCAGATTCATGTATGGTCTGAAACTGGCTGGCGTTGAGATGAACAGAAAGATCCTGGCTGATATGGCTATCAATGATGCTGAGGGCTTCAAAACTCTGGCAGAGCTGGCAAAAAGCAAACTGGCTTAATGTGATCTGAACAGAAAGGCAGATTGAGCGGAGAGATCCGTGCAAGACTGCCTTTTCTCTATGGCAGAAGTATAACGAGTAAAACAGGTGGTCGCGGCTGACAGACCGAAAGGTGTCAGGCGAGGAAAGTCCGGGCTTCACAGGGCAGGATGCCGGATAACGTCCGGTGGAGGCGACTCCAAGGACAGTGCAACAGAAATAAACCGCCCGCTTTGGCGGGTAAGGGTGGAAAGGCAGTGTAAGAGACTACCGCCCGGCTGGTAACAGACGGGGCATATGTAAACCCCATTCGAAGCAAGACCGAATAGAGACATACGGCGGCCCGTCGGTCTCAGGTAGGTCGCTTGAACCTGCTGGTAACAGCAGGTCTAGATAGATGACCATCCAATGACATAACCCGGCTTATCGTTTTGCTCGTTTTAAAGATGTTTTTATAATAGGAAGAATTCCCGCAGCCTGCTGCGGGTTTTGTTTTATCCGGAGGAAACGATATGAAGAAAGTAAGGAAGCATTTTTATTTCTATGGAAATGTCCAGGGAGTAGGCTTTCGTTCCAGAGCCAGATGGATGGCTTCCGGTTTGGGGCTTACTGGCTGGGTGAAAAATGAATGGGATGGGAGTGTGGAAATGGAAGTGCAGGGAGATCCGGCGGCTATTGCAGCTCTTCTGGAACGGCTGAACCGTATGAGCTATGCCTGGATCGACCGCATGAGCTGTGTTGATATGGAGATCATCGAGGAAAACGGATTCTACGTACGGTAGGAGAGTGGCTTTTTTGTATATAGATGCACGTTTAAATTTTGCAAATAAAAAATATGGAAAAAGTTGAAAAAAACAGTTGACAGATGATGCAATTGCATGTATAATACTAAATGTTCGTGAGGAACAGAAAACTTCATAGAATGCGCGGGAGTGCTGGAATTGGCAGACAGGCTAGACTAAGGATCTAGTGTTGGCAACGACGTGTGGGTTCAAGTCCCATCTCCCGCATCCTTTTTTAAAAGGATGTGTTTGCAGAACAAAATGCGGAAGTGGCGGAATTGGCAGACGCGCAGGCTTCAGGTGCCTGTGGTAGCAATACCGTGCGGGTTCAAGTCCCGCCTTCCGCACTTTTTCTTTTTGTGACAATGCAGAAAGCAGGGTTTCATGGAACAGGGATGTTCTGTGAAGCCTTTTTGTGTATCTCGGCTTGCAATCATGATTTTCCGATGTTATACTACTATAGTTAGAAACGAATGATTTCAAAAGCTGCTGTTCTACAGCGAAGAAATTCCCAGGTAACCGTTGTGGCGAAAGTACCTTTTGGACACAACAGCATAAAAAATAAAAGTGCGTTGGAAAGACGCCTTAGATAAAACTGGAGGACAAGACGATGAAAAAAATTGAAGAGTATGTCAGAAGTATTCCGGATTTTCCGGAACCGGGTATTATTTTCCGTGATATCACGAGCGTGCTGAATGACGCAGACGGTCTGCAGCTGGCCATTGATTCCATGGATGATCTTCTGAAAGGCACGGATTTTGATGTGGTAGTCGGAACCGAATCCAGAGGTTTTATTTTCGGTGTACCCATCGCTTATAAAGAGAAGAAACCTTTTGTTCCGGTGAGAAAGAAAGGAAAACTTCCGCTGGAGACCATTTCTCAGGATTATGATCTGGAGTATGGCAGTGCGACCATCGAGATGCATAAGGATGCGATCAAACCGGGACAGAAGGTTGTGATCGTAGATGATCTCATTGCTACCGGAGGAACCGTGGAGGCCTGTATCAAAATGATCGAGCGTCTGGGTGGAGAAGTTGTCAAGGTGATCTTTTTAATGGAGCTGAAAGGTCTGAAGGGCAGAGAACGTCTGAACGGTTATGATGTGGCTTCTGTCATCAGCTATGAAGGAAAATAACGGTCTGAGACTGTGAAAAAACGATACGGAAAGCGGTGATAGATATGGCAAAAGACGAGAGCGGAAACTATAAAGTAGATGAAGTGAAAAAAGCGGATGCCAGCGTAAAGACCATGGCAGATTTTACCAGCCCGGATATTCTATATAAGGAATTGATTGACAGTGTAAAGAAATACCATCCTTCCACAGATATTTCCATGATAGAGAAGGCTTATCATATCGCTGACGATGCACATAAAGGACAGCTTCGTAAGTCTGGGGAGCCTTATATCATTCACCCTCTTTGTGTGGCGATCATCCTGGCAGATCTGGAGCTGGATAAAGAGAGCATTGTGGCAGGCCTTCTTCATGATGTAGTGGAAGATACCGTCATGACACCGGAAGAGATCAAAGCGGAATTCGGTGAGGAAGTAGAAGTGATCGTCGATGGTGTCACCAAACTGACACAGCTGTCCTACAAAGTGGATAAAGTAGAAGAGCAGGCGGAGAATTTAAGAAAAATGTTTCTGGCCATGGCCAAGGATATCCGTGTGATCATGGTCAAACTGGCAGACCGTCTTCACAATATGCGTACGCTGAAATATATGAAGCCGGAAAAACAGAAAGAAAAAGCCCGTGAGACCATGGAGATTTATGCACCGATCGCTCACCGGCTCGGTATCTCCAAGATCAAAGTAGAGCTGGATGACCTTTCTCTGAAATATCTGGAGCCGGAGGTCTATTATGAGCTGGTGGAGAAGATCGCTCTTAGGAAAAGTGAGCGGGAACAGTTTGTCCAGTGCATCGTAAAGGATGTCCGGGAACAGATGGATAAAGCCGGTATCAAAGCGGAGATCGACGGCAGGGCAAAGCATTTCTTCAGCATTTACAAAAAGATGGTCAACCAGGAAAAGACCCTGGATCAGATCTATGACCTCTTTGCGGTCCGGATCATTGTAGATACGGTAAAGGACTGTTATGCGGCCCTTGGTATCATCCATGAGATGTATAAGCCGATCCCGGGACGTTTTAAAGACTATATCGCCATGCCCAAACAGAACATGTACCAGTCTCTTCATACCACACTGATCGGTCCTAACGGGCAGCCTTTTGAGATACAGATTCGTACCTTTGAGATGCATCGTACCGCTGAGTATGGTATTGCAGCGCACTGGAAATACAAAGAGGCAGCCAATGGTGTGAAACCGGCAGCCCAGCAGGAGGAAGAAAAGTTAAGCTGGCTCCGTCAGATTCTGGAATGGCAGAGAGACATGTCTGATAACCGGGAGTTTATGGGTCTTCTGAAAAGTGATCTTGACCTTTTTGCGGAGAGTGTTTACTGCTTTACGCCTGCCGGAGACGTGAAAAATCTGCCTAATGGTTCTACTCCCATTGACTTTGCCTACAGCATCCACAGTGCTGTCGGAAATAAGATGGTAGGTGCAAGAGTCAACGGAAAACTGGTAAACATTGACTATGTGATCCAGAACGGAGACCGGATCGAGATCATTACTTCCCAGAATTCCAAGGGCCCCAGCCGGGACTGGCTGAAGATCGTCAAGAGTACACAGGCAAAGAACAAGATCAACCAGTGGTTTAAAAATGAGCTGAAGGATGATAACATCATCAAAGGAAAAGAGCTCATGTCGGCTTATTGTAAAGCAAAAGGGATCCCTTTAAATGACATCCTGAAGAACGAGTTCATGGAAACTGTCATGCGGAAGTACGGTTTCCGGGACTGGGATTCCATTCTTGCGGCAATTGGCCACGGCGGCCTTAAAGAGGGCCAGGTGGTCAATAAGCTCATGGAGGGCTATGAGAAGAAGAAAAAGAAAGAACTGACAGATGAAAAACTGGTGGAATCTGTTGTGGAGCATGCACAGGACATTGAGCACCGCAGCAGCAAAAACCACAGTGCCATTGTGGTAAAGGGCCTCCATGATCTGGCAGTGCGTTATTCCAAATGCTGTTCTCCGGTGCCTGGAGATGAGATCGTCGGTTTCGTTACCAGAGGAAGAGGTGTTTCCATCCACCGGACGGACTGTATCAACATCATCAATCTGAGTGCAGAAGAGCGGGCACGTCTGATCGATGCGGAGTGGCAGAAGGCAGAATCCGAGAATCCCAATGAGCGGTTCCCGGCAGAGATTAAAATCTATGTCAACAACCGTACCGGCGTGCTGGTGGATATTTCCAAGATCCTCACAGAGATGAAGATCGATCTGACAGGAGTCAATTCCAGAACCAACAAGCAGGGCAAAGCAACGATCACCATGAGTTTTGATGTACACAGTAAAGAAGAACTCAATTCCATCATTGCGAAGATCCGTCAGGTTGAGAGCGTTATTGATATTGAGAGAAGTACGGGCTGACAGAAAGGAAGACAGGATGAAGGAAGCAAAGAACAGAAAGCTGTTGGAACTCCATCTCGGACCGATCAGAACCAACTGTTATCTGATGATCCGGACGGACAAAAAAGAAGCTTTGATCATTGATCCGGGAGACGGAGCGGCTGCTGTGGCGGCAAAACTCACAGAAGAAGGTGTGACACCAAAAGCAATTCTGCTGACACATGGGCACAGAGATCATATCGGAGCCGTGCCGGAGCTTCGGAAACATTACGGAATCCCGGTTTATGTGGGAGAGGCGGATCAGGAAATGCTTGGGAGTGCGGATAAAAACCTTTCTTCCGGTCTTTTCGGAGAGACACTTACCATGCAGGCGGATAAGCTTCTGAAAGATGGGGATCAGCTGGAACTGGCAGGATTTTCCGTTCGTGTTTTTCATACGCCGGGACATACGCCGGGAGGCTGCTGCTTTTATTTTCCGGAGGAAAAGGTACTCTTTTCCGGTGATACGCTTTTCTGCGGTTCCGTAGGAAGAACCGATTTCCCGGGGGGAAGCAGTTCTGCATTGAGGACTTCTGTGCGCCGGCTCTTGAAAGAGCTTCCGGGAGATACGGAAGTGTATCCGGGGCATGAAGGTGATACGAGCATTGAACAGGAAAGGCGTTGGAATCCCTATGCGTAAGGAAGAAACAAAATGATCATAATACAGCTGAACAAACAGGATTTTGAGTATGACCTGCATTCTCTGGTGAAGTCTTTTTATCCGGGAGAGGATGTGACGGTCTGTTATGAAGAGCCGGAAAATGCCGGTGAGGCTTTGCTGAAAATCTCTGTGATCTATAAAGAACAGGAAATTGAGATCCGGTTTGAAAAAGACGGTCAGACAGTAAAAGAAGATACAGAGACCGTGGAATATGAAAAGAACCGGAAGGAGACAAAAAATCACCTGAAGTATCGGGTATACCAGATGCTCAGCGATTACACAGGAATGACCCTTCCGTGGGGAACCCTTACCGGGATCCGCCCGACCAAGATCCCTATGGCCCTGTTGGAGCAAGGGATGAGTAACCGTGAGATTGCAGATCATATGCGAAAGACGTACCTGATCAGTCCGGAGAAAACGTCACTTGGCATCTCCATTGCCAATCGGGAGAGGCATATTCTGAGAGATATCGATTATGATAACGGTTACAGCCTTTATGTGGGGATCCCGTTCTGCCCGAGTATCTGCCTTTACTGTTCCTTCAGTTCCAGTCCTCTTTCTGTCTGGAAAAAGAAGGTCGATGATTATCTGGATGCACTCTGTAAAGAGATCGCTTATGGAGCGGAGGTTTACAGAGACCGGCAGCTGGATACCGTATATATTGGCGGCGGAACGCCTACGACTCTGGAACCGGAGCAGCTGGACCGGCTGCTTACGGAGATCGGGAAGCATTTTGATCTCAGCAAGGTTCAGGAATTTACGGTAGAAGCAGGAAGACCGGACAGCATTACAAGGGAAAAACTGGAAGTGATCCGGAAGCATCCGGTCACACGGATCTCTATCAATCCACAGACGATGAACCAGAAAACGCTGGAGATCATCGGCCGGAGACATACGGTGGAAGAGACAAAAGAAGCATTTCTTCTGGCGAGAGAGCTTGGCTTTGATAATATCAATATGGATCTCATTGTTGGTCTTCCCGGTGAAGGAAAAGAGGAAGTGGAGCATACCCTGCAGGAGATCCGAAACCTGGATCCGGACAGTGTGACAGTCCACTCTCTGGCAGTGAAACGGGCCGCCCGGCTGAATATGTTTAAAGATCAGTATAAGGAAATGTCCTTTATCAATAATATGGAGATCATGGATATGACCGAAAAGGCCTGTATGGAATCCGGTCTATTTCCCTATTATCTTTACCGTCAGAAAAATATGGCCGGTAATCTGGAGAACGTGGGTTACGCCCGTCCGGGAAAAGAAGGAATTTACAACATTCTGATCATGGAGGAAAAGCAGTCTATTCTTGCTCTTGGAGCCGGTGCCTCCACCAAGCGTGTCTGGCCGGAAGCCAATGAAGACGGGACACATCGCATCGAGCGGTGTGAAAATGTGAAAGATGTGGCATCGTATCTTTCCCGTATTGATGAAATGATCGAGCGGAAAAAGAAATTTTTTGCAGAAGTCTGAAAAAAAGACCCCAGAGATACAAAATACAAAGGATTTTTTAAAATGGAGAAAAGAACAACAGGACACATTTTACGGCTGGACCTTGCCTCAGAGCTGACCCACGGAATGTGCGTGAGCAATCTGGCATTTCAGGTGGCGTGTGAAATGGGACTGGAACCGGAGATTTGCCACGAGCTGGCAGTGGCGGGAGTCGTCCATGATATCGGAAAGCTTGAAATTTCCAAATATCTTTACAGCAGGCAGTCGGATCCGCTGACGATTGAAGAGCTGAAATATGTGAGAACACATTCCACTATGGGATATGCCATCCTGAATGAGCGTCATTATTCGGAATTTATCCTGCAGTCCATTCTGCATCATCATGAAAATTATGACGGTTCCGGATATCCTTCCAACCTGGCAGGGGAAGAGATCCCTCTGGGGGCAAGGATTTTAAGAGTCTGTGATACCTTTGCGGCGCTGATCTCAGACCGGCCGTACCGCAAGGCTTTTTCCATGGAAGAGGCAGTGGCATTGATGATCGATGAGATCAAGGATTTTGATGTGGGTGTTTTTCTGGCTTTTCAGAGAGTGGTCCACGGGCCGCATATAGAAGAAATTATAGAAATCAATAAGCAGGTTCTGGACCTGAATGAGGAGGATATGAAATAATGGCATTGAAAAAGAAACCAGTTACCGGTATGAAAGATATTCTGCCCAGAGAGATGGAGATCCGTAATTATGTGATGGATCTGATCAGGGAAACTTATGGAATGTTCGGTTTTACAAATATTGAAACTCCCTGCGTGGAGCACATTGAGAACCTGTCCAGCAAACAGGGTGGAGAAAACGAAAAACTGATCTTTAAGATCATGAAAAGAGGAGAAAAACTGAAACTGGATACGGCACAGAGCGAAGCAGATCTGGTGGATGGCGGTCTCCGTTATGATCTGACGGTTCCGTTGTCCCGTTATTATTCCAACAATGCCAACGAGCTTCCCAGTCCGTTCAAGGCTTTGCAGATGGGAAATGTCTGGAGAGCAGACCGCCCGCAGAGAGGCCGTTACCGTCAGTTTATGCAGTGTGATATTGATATTCTGGGTGAGCCCACGATCCTGGCTGAGATCGAACTGATCCAGGCCACCTCCACGCTTGTGGGAAAACTGGATTTCCAGGGCTTTACCATCCGCATCAATGACCGGAAGATCCTGAAGGCCATGGCAGCATACAGTGGTTTTCCGGAAGAAGCATACGATGAAGTCTTTATCATTCTGGACAAGATGGACAAGATCGGTCTGGATGGTGTAGAAGAAGAGCTGGTAAAAGCAGGTTATGAGAAAGAGAAAGCAGAGAAATATCTGGAGCTTTACCGGGAAGTGACACCGGATCTTTCCGGTATCCGTTATCTGAAGGAGAAACTTACCGGTTTCCTGGATCCGAAATGCGCAGAAGATCTGGAAACCATCATTTCCAGCGTGGAGGCAGTAAAAACTGCGGACTTCCATCTGGTATTTGATCCGACCCTGGTACGCGGAATGTCTTATTACACCGGTCCTATTTTTGAGATCAGTATTGACGGTTTCGGCGGTTCTGTAGGCGGAGGCGGACGTTATGATGAGATGATCGGACGCTTCACCGGTCAGAATACACCGGCCTGCGGTTTTTCCGTCGGATTTGAGCGTATTGTTATGCTGCTTCTGGAGAAGGATTACCAGATCCCTACTAGAAAGGAGAAAAAAGCTTTCCTGATCGAGAAAGGCATTGCAGGAGAGGCTTTGATCAAAGTCTTCGAGGAAGCAAAGGCAGAGAGAGCCAAAGGCGTACAGGTCAATGTGGTACAGATGAAGAAAAACCGGAAATTCCAGATAGACCAGCTTGAAAAAGAGGGCTATACGGATATCCGCAGCTTTTATGCAGAAAAGTAAAGAAAAAAGACTTATAATCGAAAACAAAAAAACGCTGCCAGGAAAGAGTATCTCTTAACCGGGCAGCGATTTTTAAAGGTGATTTGTCATTCATTGTCATGAAAAGCATTTAAAGCATCTTCCGAGCCGCCAAGGAGCACTTCGCTGAATTCTTCACCGATGCTCATTTCCCAGGCAGACCCGTTGTTATGAAAGGTAAGGGGAACAGAGCGGAGGATGGTGTCTTCGTTTTCATCCAGTGCTTCTTTTAGAAATCCGGCAGATTTATCTGCGATCTCAGAATCCGAAGCCCGGAGCGATTCTGTGGTTTCTGCGTAAGCCAGGAGCTTTTTACGATAAGCTTTCAGTACAGAGGTCATATCGAGACTGGTAATGTCTGCACTGGCTGTGGCGTCCTCATGATCGACACGGAGCTGTGTGACCTTATACTGGAAGCAGGAGGCAATCCGGGCTGCCAGGCTTTGATCTACCTGATCAGACTGTTCGCTTCCGATGGCAAAGACGTCATGCATGTCGAGGTAAGAGATCCAGTCTTCCGGCGAAAAGTCAGTGAAAACATCCAGTGTGGCAGCTGCTACCTCATCTGGTGTCAGGAGATAGGGATCCTGCAGGGCACTGATAAGACCGCCGACGATTTCATCCTTCAGAGAATCGGTGGTCTGGATGACCCAGCTTCCGGACTGACGGATCAGGTTAAAATGTGCTTCTGTGCGGGCTGTCTCATAGGTGTTGCTTTTCAGGATATCACGAAGCACTGTAAAGTAAGAATTCATGGTATCCGTCTGGGATGCCCGTGGATCCGCAGCGATCCGGGTCAGGGACAGGCAAAGATCATGGGCAAGGGAACGGGAATCCAGGTTCCGGATTTCTACGATGACTTCTGCCTTGTCATCGGAAGATTCTGTGGAAAGAACAGAGTAGTCAAAATTCTGAAAGAAAAGCCGGACGGCTTCAGTGGTTTCTTCCCCGACATCGGTGTCCCGCATTTTATTCTGGACAATGTCCTGGTAGGAAACAAAATTCCGGATGGTCTTTTCGTCCAGCTTTTTGATCTGCTCCAGTTCGGAACGGACCAGCTTCTCTGGTGTCTTGGCACCGCAGCCCGTAAGCAGCAGAGCCAGAAAGAGAAAAAGGATATTCCGTATTTTTTTCATAAGCGCCTCCTTATGCGTCGGTCAGGCTGGAAATCTCAGGCGGCAGAGCATGCAGACCGCACCAAACTCCAGGAAAAAGATCAGCGGCAAGCCATAACGGAAAGAGGGATGCCGTGTTTTGTGGTGGAACAGGTACATACCGGCAATAGAACCGGGAGAACCGCCGAGAATGGCAATGAGAAAAAGGGTTCTCTCAGGGATCCGCCATTTTCCAAGCCGGGCCTTTCTCTTGTCGATCCCCATGGAACAGAAACCGATGAAGCTGAAAAGAATACACCATCCGATGAATAATCGCATCATAAAAATCCTTTCTTTAGCAAAGGTAATACATAACATCCCCATTTTATCGGAAAAGGGGCGTTGTGTCAAATATCCATACGGGAAAAACACAGGCTTTGACATTGCTGGGATAGAAAAAAGACAAAGATTCACAGAATCAACACAAAATTCAGATAAAATACGGAAGATTAAGGGAAATTTAAGTAGGCACACCTAAGTGAACGTGCTATAATGGCACAGTAAACAGGAGCAGAATGAAAGGCGCCTGATGAGTGCATCAATTGTTAGGAGGAGACCATGAAAAAAAAGAAAGTGGTTGCCGGAGTGGTCCTTGTGGCTGTTATTGCCGCTGGAGGTTCTGGTGTTGTTGTCTGGAAAAAGGTACAGGACGGAACTTTAGAACTGTCTTTTTTGAAAAAAACGAATACAACGGAAGGCAGTGTCTATGTGGATTCTGTTGAGAAAATATTAAATCCGGAAGTGAGTGGTGTGAATCAGCGCTTCAGTGGTGTCATTGAACCACAGAAGACCTGGAAGATCGAGGCCTCCAGCGATAAAAAGATCAAAGAGATCTATGTGGCAGAGGGAGATCAGGTAAAAGCCGGACAGGATCTTTTTACGTATGATACTTCTGAAGCAGAAGAAAACCTGGTGGATGCCCAGATCGAGCTGGACCGTCTGACTTCTGATATTGAGACGACGCAGAAACAGATCGATAGGATGAATAAGGAACTGGCGAATGTCAAGGATGAAGATCAGCGTCTGGAATATACGAACCTGATCCAGACAAAGGAAAACTCTCTGAAGAAAAGCCAGTATGATCTGAAGAAGCAGAATGTGACCATTGAACAGCTGAAAAATACGATTGCAAACGCTACCGTACAGTCGGAGCTGGATGGCATCATCAAGAGTATTAAAGAGGACGCAGGAAACAGTTCTTCTAATGGATATAGCGGCAGCGATGACAGCAACGCCTTTATGACCGTTCTTTCCACCGGAAATTACCGTGTAAAAGCTACTGCTAATGAGCAGAACCGTAGTTCCGTTCAGAACGGTCTTCCTGTCATTGTTCATTCCAGAGTGAATGATGAAGAAACCTGGAACGGCACCATGGGAAGCCTGGACACAGAGAAAACTGCACAGAACAATAATGATAATTATTCTTATGGCGGCAGTTCCGGCGACAACACCAGCAGCAATTATAATTTCTATGTGGAGTTGGATGATTCCAGTGATCTGATCCTGGGTCAGCATGTCTATGTAGAGATTGATAACGGGCAGTACAAACATCAGGATGGTGTCTGGCTGAACAGCTATTATCTTGTGCAGAACGGTGATGGAACGGCTTACGTCTGGGCGGCAGATTCCAAAGACCAGATGGAGGAGCGCAAGGTCACTCTCGGAGAATACGACGAGGAACTGGATCTTTATGAGATCACAGACGGACTTACCAGAGAGGATTATATTGCATTTCCATCTTCTGATATCGCGGCAGGCATGAAAGCCGAACGCAATGTTGAGAATGCTACCATCGGAACCGGGGCAGCCAGTGCCAGCGGAATCGGAGACGGGGAAACCTATATCAACGATGGTGACACCTCTGAAACAGGAGAGGAATATCTGGAAGGAGATGGCTCCTATGATGAGGCTGGTCTGGAGGACGGAAGCGCTGATCTGGAAGGGGACGATGCCTATTATGAGGATGGTGCCTATACGGATGACGGAGAGCATCTGGATGAGGATGGTTCCGGAGACGCAGATTTCACAGATGGAGAAGAAGAGACCGCTGGCGCAGGGGAGGAATAAGCCTTGATTTTGGAAATGCATCATATTTATAAAGACTATTATCCGGGCAACATGGTGGTTCCTGTGCTTAAGGACGTCAATCTGAATGTGGAAAACGGAGAGTATCTGGCGATCATGGGACCTTCCGGTTCTGGAAAATCCACGCTGATGAACATCATTGGCTGTCTGGACAAGCCTACGAAGGGCGATTTCAGGCTGGATGGCCTGGACATCCTGAATCTGAGCGAAAATGCACTGGCGGATGTGCGGCTGAATAAACTGGGCTTCGTTTTTCAGAACTTCCAGCTGCTGCCCAGACAGACAGCAGTGGAAAATGTGGCCCTGCCTCTCATTTATGCCGGTGTGAGCAAGAAGGAACGGTTAAAACGTGCGGCGGCAGCTCTGGATAAAGTAGGACTGTCAGACCGTCTGGATTTCGTGCCGAACCAGCTGTCCGGTGGTCAGAAGCAGAGGGTTGCCATTGCAAGGGCTATGGTAAACCAGCCGAAGATCCTGCTGGCCGATGAACCGACCGGAGCTTTGGATTCCAAGTCCAGTGCCCAGGTGATGGATCTTTTTACTACCTTGAATCAGGAAGGAGTGACCGTGATCATGATCACCCATGACAGTCACGTAGCCGGATTCGCGAAACGAAGAGTTGACATTTTCGATGGTGAGATATCGGAATACAAGCCTCAGGAGGTGACGCTGTGAAAAAGCGTACGATCATACTAATCACAATTTTTTCACTGGCAGCAGTAGGTGGCGGAGGCTACGGCATTTACCATCTGGTGAAAAACGGAGGTGATCCGGTGGAGGTTACCTCTGTGGCGAATTTAAACCAGGGATATTGGGGAAGTGAGACCAGCTCCAGCGGAACCATTACCTCAAAAGCAAACCAGGAAGTTCATCTGGAATCCAATAATCTTGTTGACCAGGTTTATGTAAAAGAAGGCGACAAGGTGAAAGTGGGAGATAAGCTTCTATCTTATGATACGACGCTTCTGGAACTGAATCTGGAATCTTATCAGCTGGAAGGAAAGTCCATCGAGCTGGAGATCAAGGGAGCAGAAAAGGATCTGAAGAAGCTGAAGAGTATCACACCGGTGGCGGATAGTTCTTCCTCTGCCTCATCGGATCTTTCCAACTTGGAAAATGATGACAGCGGAAGCTATTTGGATTCTGACAGCGTGACCGATGATCAGGCGAAAGCAATCCTGAATCCGATGAATCTGACCGCAGCGGCAGAGGGCGGAGAAGAAACGCAGACGCCTGAAACGGCAGCAGCAGAGACAGCAGCGCCGGAAACGCAGGCGCCAGAGACAAGCCCGGAAACGACAGTACCGGAAACAGCAGCACCGGAAACACAGGCGCCAGAGACGGCAGCACCGGAAACACAGGCAGCAGAGACAGCGGTACCGGAAACAAAAGCACCGGAAACGACAGTGCCAGAACCATCATCTGCCGGGGCTGCAGCCGTACAGGCTCAGGAAGCAGAAAGTTCTGATATGATCACACTGGATCCGTCATCAGGAAACGGACTGGGCGGAAATGATCCCGCACCTGCGGTCAAGACGGAGGATAAGATCCTTAAAATGCTGACTTATCGGAGCAAACCCTTAGAGGGAGACGGGACAAAAGAAAATCCCTATGTGTTTCTCTGTGCAGACGGAGCGGTGATCCAGGGCTCTTTCTTAAATAAGATCCTGGGCTTTGTAGAAGACGGTTCCGTAAGAGAAGGCGGCGGAATGACAGAGGATGGTCAGGGCTGTTACGCCAGACTGGAGATCCGGAAGGAAAATCAGGCTGACGGCGAGCTCCTGAACACTCTGGATATCGATGGAACCAAAGAAACGGATAAGGCTTTTGATAAAGATACGAAATGGCGCTTTGCATCGACAGGAGTACAGCTTCCTGTAAACGAGACAGAAGGGGACGGAAGCAGGCTGACGGCAGAAAATGGAAAAGATTTCTGGACAGAGACGATTTCTGATGAAGGGAAAAATAATATTTCCGGAAATCAGAATGGTTCCGGTGAGATCACGGATATCATTATCGGCGGAAATACCAATCCAACAGAGGCAGCTGGTACGGAGAGTGAGAGTGACACGACAGGCAGAGAGACAGATCCGACGGAAAACGGTTCCTCGGAGACAGAAGAACCGCGGGAGACGGAACACGTCACAGAAACGCAGGCAACAGAACCTGTGACAGAAACACAGGCAACGGAGCCGGGCAGTGAGACAGAGACGCAGGCAACAGAACCGGTCAGTGAAACGGAAGAGCCGGTGACAGAAACGGAGGAGCCGGCAACAGAGCCGACAACAGAGCCGACAACGGAAACGGAAGAGCCAGTGACAGAACCGGCAACAGAGACAGAAGAACCGGAACCCTCTCCTCTGGATAGGATCAAGGCAAAAAAAGTCCTGACATACAATACGAAACCTTATAAAGGGGAAGGAACAAAGGAATCTCCTTATGTATTCTTCTGCGCAGACGGAGCAGTGATCCGGGCACCCTTTATGAACCGGATCCTGGGCTTTAATGAGGCCGGAACCTCCAGAAAGAATGGAGGAATGAAGGGAGACGGGGAAGGCTGTTATGCGGTTCTTGAGATCCGTGAGGGCGATGAGATGTCCGGCGGTTTTATCAAATCCATTCTCATCCGCGGCACTACTCCTACCGAAAAAGCCTTTGCACCGGATCTTAGCTGGATTTTTACGACCTCCGGGCTGCAGAAGGTAGTTCCGGAACTTCCGGATGAAACAGAAGAATCGGAGACGGAAAGTGATGACTGGTATGATCCGCCCTGGGATGATAACAACGGTGACAGCTATACGGCATCAGAACTGAAGAAGGCAATCGAGGATAAAGAAAAGGAAATCAAGGATCTGAAGCTGAATCAGAGAGAGAATACACTGAAGATCGAAAAAACACAGCGGGAGATCGATGAATCTACCGTTACCAGCAGTATCCATGGAGTGGTAAAGAGTGTGGGAGATCCTTCCATTGGTGAGGTGGATGGAAGTGCCTTTATCCTTGTCACCAGCGATTCCGGCCTTTATGTTCAGGGAACCCTGAGCGAGTCGGATCTTGGAAAAGTCAAGGTTGGAAGCATGATCAGCGGTTACTCCTATGAATCCTATACTTCTTTTACTGCGGAAATCACGGAGATCTCCAAATATCCGACCACTTCCCAGAGTTACTGGTCCAGTGATATGAATCCGAATGCCTCCAGTTATCCATTCCTGGCTTACATTGAGAATGCAGATGGTCTTTCCGATTATGAATATGCGGAACTGAAGATCGAAGAAGATGCCAGTACCTCTTCAAACAGTATTTACATTGATAAAATGTATATCCGAAAAGAAAACGGCCAGAGCTATGTATACATTAAGGGAGAAGACGGTCTGCTGAAAAAACAGTATGTCCGCACAGGAAAGACTCTTTACGGCAGTACCATTGAGGTCAAAGAGGGTCTGAGTATCGATGATGCGATTGCTTTTCCCTATGGAAAAAATGTCAAAGAGGGAGCGAAGACCAAGGTAGCAAGTGAGTATGCAGACGATGAGGATGACAACTCCTCCGGAATGGAGAATCATGACAGTGGAATGGACAATATAGACGGCGAAAACTATGACGAGGGCAGCTTTGAGGAAGGATCCTATGAGGAAGGAGCCTACGACGAGGGAGCTTACGACGAAGGTGCCTACGAGGACGCAGTTTATTGATCGCAGATAAGCATTCCCCCCGCTTCAAGTGCGCGGAGCACTAAGCGGCAGGTTGCGAATGTCCGCTTTACCCGGTTAAGTCAAAATTCCATCGCCAGAGGCGATTTTCGGAGGTAGAAAAAAGTGTTAGAAAATATAAGATTATCCTTTCAGGGAGTCTGGTCTCACAAGATGCGTTCTCTTCTGACTATGTTGGGTATCATCATTGGTATCGCATCCATCATTGCCATTGCGTCCACCATTCAGGGAACCAATGAGCAGTTGAAGCAGAATCTTCTGGGAGCAGGAAACAATACCGTTAATGTAAAACTCTGCCGCTCTGATTCAGAGTATGAATTTGATAACTACAGTGGGATTCCGGCAGGAGTTCCGGTTTTTTCAGAGAACGACCGTGAAAAAATGCTGGATGTGGAAGGTGTCGAAGACATTGCCTTTTACAACAGCCGGAGCTATTCCAGTGATGTCTGGTATCAGAATACAAACCTTCAGGGTGCGTCCATTATGGGGATCGACAGCCATTATCTTAATACCTGCGGCTATGAGATCCGGACAGGAAGAAGCTTTATAGAGAAGGATTATACAGATTTCCGCCGGGTAGCTATACTGGATGATACGGCTGCCACCAGTCTTTTTCAGGAAGAAAGCCCGCTGGGAAAGACCATTGAACTGAGTGGTTCTCCTTATATCATTGTCGGTGTGGCACAGAAAAAGGATGAGTACCAGCCGGTAATCAATTCCGTTGATGAGTATTACAGCCTTATGAGCGATTCTGATAGCAGCGGCGTGGTGTATATCCCTTCTGCTGACTGGGGGATTTCCTTTCAGTATGATGAACCGCAGAACATTGTGATCAAAGCAGAAAACACGGATTACATGAAGACTGTGGGAAAAGATGTAAAAAGCATTGCAAATGATCTTCTGAGTGTGGGAAAAAGCTCCGACATCAAGTATAAAGCAGACAAGATGATCGAGAAGATCGAGGAAGAGCAGAAGATGAACACGGCTGCCAATCAGCAGCTCATCTGGATCGCAGGGATCTCTCTTCTGGTCGGTGGTATCGGTGTTATGAACATCATGCTTGTGACCGTTACCGAGCGTACCAGTGAGATCGGCCTTAAGAAAGCGATCGGAGCCAAGAAAAAGAGGATTCTGGCCCAGTTTCTTACCGAGGCGGCCGTCCTTACCAGCATGGGAGGGATCATCGGTGTGATCGTTGGAAATATTCTGGCGAAAGTCATATCCAATATGACGGATACGCCGACAGCCATCAGCGTGCCTGTTATCGTGGTTTCCGTGCTGTTCTCCATGCTTATCGGTATTCTTTTCGGACTTCTGCCTTCCATCAAGGCGGCAAATCTGAACCCCATCGACGCTTTGCGTCACGAATAATGAAAAAAGCTCTCCGGTCATTCGAAAAAGCCGGAGAGTTTTTTTCAATTCTGCGAAGAGATCTACGGAATCTGGGGGGTTCTGCAGGATCCAGGTAAAAAAGAGCTTGCAGAATGGCAGGATCTGTGGTATACTGCCCTAGTCTAAAATAAAACACGTATGTGGATTCCGAGGACGGTGCCCGAAAAGGTTTCCAAGGAAGAATAAAACATACGGAAGAACAAAACCAAAGGAGATAAAAGACATGAGCGTTATTTCAATGAAACAGTTACTCGAAGCCGGCGTACATTTTGGTCATCAGACCAGAAGATGGAACCCCAAAATGGCTCCCTACATCTACACCGAGAGAAACGGCATCTACATCATCGACCTTCAGAAATCTGTAGGAATGGTTGACACCGCATACAAGGCAGTATTTGATATCGCTGCTGAGGGTGGAAACATCCTTTTCGTTGGTACCAAGAAACAGGCTCAGGACGCTGTAAAGACCGAGGCTGAGCGCTGCGGAATGTACTATGTAAATGAGAGATGGCTCGGCGGAATGCTGACCAACTTCAAGACCATCCAGAGCCGTATCAATCGTCTGAAAGAGATCGAGACCATGGAGCAGGACGGCACTTTCGACGTACTGCCGAAGAAAGAGGTTATCGCTCTTCGCAAAGAGATGGACAAACTGCAGAAGAACCTGGGCGGAATCAAAGATATGAAGAAGATTCCGGATGCTATCTTCGTAGTAGATCCGAAAAAAGAGAGAATCTGCGTACAGGAAGCTCATACCCTGGGTATTCCGCTGATCGGTATCGCTGATACCAACTGCGATCCGGAAGAGCTGGACTATGTAATCCCGGGTAACGACGATGCAATCCGTGCCGTAAAACTGATCGTTTCCAAGATGGCAGACGCTGTTATCGAGGCAAATCAGGGTGCTGAGGAAGAAGTTTACGAGGGAACCGACGTGGAGACCGAGGAAGCACCGGTAGAAGAGTAATCATCATACGACGGAGGGAATGTAAAAATGGCTATTACAGCAGCAATGGTAAAAGAACTGAGAGAAATGACCGGCGCAGGCATGATGGACTGCAAAAAGGCTCTGACTGAGACCGACGGCGATATGGACAAAGCCGTTGAGTTCCTGAGAGAGAAAGGTCTTGCAAAGGCTCAGAAGAAAGCCAACAGAATCGCAGCTGAGGGTATCGTAGTTGACGTTGTAGCTGAGGACGGCAAGAGTGCAGTAGCCGTAGAGGTTAACTCTGAGACCGACTTCGTTGCAAAGAACGAGAAATTCCGTAACTATGTAAAGACTGTTGCAGATCAGGCTCTGACCACCGAGGCAGCCGACATCGACGCTTTCCTGGCTGAGAAATGGCACCTGGATGAGAGCAAGACTGTAGCTGAGGAGCTGGCAGCTCAGATCGCCGTTATCGGCGAGAACCTGAAGATCCGTCGTTTCCAGCAGGTGAAAGAGGAGAACGGTTTCGTTGCTTCCTACATTCACGCTGGCGGAAAGATCGGTGTTCTGGTTGACGTTGTTACCGACGTGGTAAATGACGAAGTTAAAGAGATGGCTAAGAATGTAGCTATGCAGGTAGCTGCTCTGAAACCGCTCTACACCAGCAGAGACGAGATCTCCGCAGACTATATCGCACATGAGAAAGAGATCCTTCTTGCTCAGATCAAAAACGATCCGAAAGAGTCTGCTAAACCGGAGAAAGTGATCGAGGGCATGATCAACGGCCGTGTAAACAAAGAGCTGAAAGAGATCTGCCTGCTTGACCAGGTTTATGTAAAAGCTGAGGACGGAAAACAGTCCGTGAAAGCATACGTTGACTCTGTAGCAAAAGCTGCAGGCGCTAACATCACCATCAAAGGCTTTGTTCGTTTCGAGACTGGTGAAGGCCTTGAGAAGAAGAACGAGGATTTCGCAGCTGAAGTTGCAAAACAGATGAACGCTTAATCTGTGAGAAACTGAAAAGTTGAATCAGGAAAGACTCCGGGAGTCTTATGAACACTCTGTTCTGGAGTGGGAATAAGATTCCGGGAGTTTTTTTCAAAGAAAGGGAAACTGTTTATGGAAAAAGGAACAATCTTCAAATTTCATAACGATCTGGATACCGACCAGATCATAGCATCTCAGTATCTTCTGCTTCCAAACCTGGACGAGATGAAAAGCCACACGTTTGAATCTCTGGACCCGGATTTTTCCAAGAAAGTCAAAGCGGGAGATTTTGTCATTGGTGGTGAAAACTTCGGCTGCGGCTCATCAAGAGAACAGGCTCCCGGTGTTCTGAAAGCGTTGGGTGTGCAGGCAGTTATCGCAAAATCGTTTGCACGGATCTTTTTTCGAAATGCCATCAATATCGGACTTCCGGCTATCGTCTGCAAGGACCTTCCTGATGAAGTAAAGACCGGCGATACGATGATCCTTCATATGTCAGAAGGAACAGCTGAAGCCAACGGGAAAACGTATTCCTGCACGAAACTGCCGGAATACATGCAGAACATACTGAACCAGGGCGGCCTGATCGCTTCTCTGAACCGGGAGGAGGAAAAATAATGGGAATGACCATCGCTGAAAAAATCATTGCAGCAGCAGCCGGAGTGGATTCTGTAAAACCGGGAGATATCCATACAGTGGAACTGGACCGTCTTATGAGCAATGACGGAACCACACATCTGACGGTGGATATGTACCGGAACAAACTGAAACATCCGCATATCAAGGACACAAAGAAGCTGGTATTTATCGTGGATCATAACGTTCCATCTGATAATCCGAAGACCGCTGCTTCTCAGAAAAAAATGCGTGATTTTGCAAAAGAGCATCAGATCGATTTCTGGGAGGGGAAGGGAGTATGCCATCAGGTGATGATGGAAAATTATGTCCGTCCCGGTGAGCTGATCTTCGGTGCAGACAGTCATACCTGCTCTTACGGAGCGCTTGGTGCTTTCGGTACGGGTGTGGGCTGTACGGATTTTCTTTACGGCATGGTAACGGGTACCTCCTGGGTACTGGTTCCGGAAACTGTAAAGTTCAATCTCATCGGCAGACTGCCTGAGGGTGTTTATGCCAGAGATCTGATCCTTACCATCATCGGTGAGATCGGCGCCAATGGCTGCAATTACCAGGTCATGGAGTTCACCGGCGAGGGAGCGAAGACTTTAAGCATCAGTGACCGTATGGTGCTCTGCAACATGGCTGTGGAGGCCGGAGCAAAGACCGGTATTTTTGAAGCAGATGAGAAGGCTCTGGAATACTTAAAAGAGCACGGAAGAGAGCCCAAGGCTGTCTACAAGAGCGATCCTGATGCCGTTTACGCAAGAGAGTACACCTTCGACCTCTCCAAAGTCCGTCCGGTAGCCGCAAAACCGGATTTCGTGGACAATGTGGTTCCGGTTGAAGAGGTCGCAGGTCTTCCCATTGACGAAGCTTTCTTAGGCTCCTGTAACAATGGACGGATCGAAGATCTCCGGGTGGGAGCAGAGCTCATCAAGGGCAGAAAAGTTGCAGATAAGGTACGTTTTCTGGTCGTTCCTGCCAGTCTTACCGTTTACCGCCAGGCTTTAAAAGAAGGTCTGATTGATATCTTCATGGAAGCCGGAGCCATCGTCATGAACCCCAACTGCAGTGTCTGCTGGGGAAGCTGTCAGGGTGTCATCGGCGAAAATGAAGTGCTGATCAGCACCGGAACCAGAAACTTTAAGGGACGTGCCGGTCATCCGAGTTCCAAGGTTTACTTAGGTTCTGCCGCAACGGTAACAGCCTCTGCCATCGCAGGAAAGATCGCTCTGGCAGGTGAGATCAGATAACAGCAGATAGGAGAATACATTATGGAGACATCATTTACAGGACGGATCTGGGTCCTGGGAGATGATATCGATACGGATATCATTATCCCTACGGAGTATCTGGCGCTCAAGACCATTGACGATATGAAACAGTACGGCTTCAGTCCCCTTCGACCGGAACTGGCCGGAGAGATCCAGAAAGGCGATATTATCGTTGCCGGAAAGAACTTTGGCTGCGGTTCCTCCAGGGAGCAGGCGCCGGAGATCATCAAAGCACTGGGGATTCAGTGTGTCATTGCAAAATCCTTCGCACGGATCTTTTTCCGCAATTCCATCAACAATGGCCTTCTGCTCATCGAGCAGCCGGAACTTCACGATCATGTGAAAGAAGGAGATGAAGTCACCGTTGTCATGAATCAGCATGTGGATCACAATGGAAAACAGTACCCGATCGCTTCCCTGCCGGAGAATCTCATGGATATTTTAAGAGCCGGCGGACTGGTGAAAGCCATGCGGAAGCTGAATGGTCTGGACTGACCGGGAAGGAGAAAAATATGGGCGAGACAGTGATTGAAAAGATCATTCATCATAATACGGGCAAACAGGTAAAGCCGGGTGATATCGCTACCGTTTCGGTGGACCGGGTCATGATCCATGACATTTTTATCCCCTTTGTCGCTGAAAAATTTGAAGAAATGGGATTTCAGAAACTCTGGGATCCGGATAAAGCAGTTCTGATTTATGACCATCTCGTACCGGCCAGCCAGCTGGATGATACGAGACACTTCCATACTGGAGATGCTTTTGCGGAAAAATACGGCATGACTCATGTACACAGAAGCGATGGGATCTGCCACCAGCTGATGACGGAAGCCGGTTATGTAAAGCCGGGAGATGTGGTTTTCGGCACGGACAGCCATACTACGACCTACGGCTGCGTAGGTGCTTTTTCCTCCGGTATCGGTTATACCGAGATGGCAAGTATTCTGGGAACCGGAAGCATGTGGATCCGTGTGCCGGAAACGATCAAAGTCGTCATCAATGGAAAATTGCCGGAAAATGTCATGTCCAAGGATGTGATCTTACGGCTCCTGGGTGATCTGGGAGCAGACGGGGCCACTTACCGGGCACTGGAGTTTACCGGAAGCACTGTGGAGGAGATGTCCGTTTCCAGCCGTATGACTATGGCAAACATGGCTGTGGAGGCAGGAGCCAAATGTGCGCTTTTCACACCGGATGAGAAGACGGCAGAATATTGTAACATGACGCTGAATGATTATCAGAAGAGTCTGGTGGGAGATGAGGACGCTTCCTACTGCAAAACCGTCGTTTACCAGGCAGAGGACTTTGTACCTGTGATGGCGTGTCCTTCGCAGGTGGACAAGATCCGCAACGTCAGCGAGCTTTCCGGCATTCCCATCGACCAGGTGTTTATCGGTTCCTGTACCAATGGCCGTCTGGAGGATCTTCAGGCAGCTGCCGAGGTCCTGAAGGGCAGGAAGGTTGCAGACTATGTAAAGCTTATTGTGACTCCGGCCAGCCGGAAGATCTACAGACAGGCGATAGAGCTTGGTATTATGGATGTCCTGGCGGAAGCCGGAGCAATCATCACCCATCCGGGCTGCGGACTCTGCTGTGGAAGAACCGGCGGAATCCTTACAGATGGAGAACGTGTCGTGGCGACCAATAACCGGAACTTCCTTGGCCGTATGGGAACCTCCAAAGTGGAGATTTATCTGGCATCTCCGAAAACCGCAGCTGCCTGCGCAGTGGCGGGAAAAATCGTATAACTGTCATATCTGAGGATTGCCACATTTGTCATAGACAAATGTGGCAATTTGCATGGATGTTCGCTGATAATAGGTATTTATGATGTCCTGTAAAGTAATCGTATTCATTTTTTCTTCGGCAGCCTTTTGAATTTCATTATAGAATTCCTGCAAAGACAACTGAATATTAATGCCAACGCCGCAATCAGGGTTGGTATGAGTATCTAAATGAAGCAGCGGTTTCTCACCTTCCACTGCTTTATAAATATCCAGCAATGTAATCTGGTCTGCCGGTTTTGAAAGAGAAGGACGGGCATGTCCGGCTACACTGGTCATAAGTCCGGCCTTTTTTAGTTTTAACATAAGCTGGCGTACAAAGCCGGGATTTGTATGGACACTTT
>OLQE01000031.1_pt1 | contig 118215 bp, 111 predicted proteins | sample 1643161 | NCBI WGS metagenome assembly OLQE01 (sample SAMEA3136650, study PRJEB25190) | human gut metagenome
ACATCCAGTCGTTAATTGACCGGATTGTATCCCGCGGAGGCATGGTCAAAAATTTGCATGGACAAAAGAATCTGTATTATCAGGTAAATGCCATGTACTACAGTGCATTTGCAACATTACATATATATGAGAGTATCTACTGCCATGCAGGTGGACGCGAACATGAAGCAATCCTTAGTGTAGAAGACTGGAAAACTGCATAGAAAATAAGAAAAAGAACTGGTGTTAAAAGAATAAAGACAATCAATTAACACAAGAGGAGTTTGGTAAATTATTTCATGTTACCAGGCAAACTGTTTCAAATTGGGAAAACGGAAAAAGTTATCCTGATTTGCAAATCCTTGTAAGCATGAGTAATCAATTGTTATGACGCCGACTAAATGGATTGAACAGAATATAAAATGTAGTCTTTTTCTTTTATTCCATATAGCTCGCACCCAGTGCTCTTTAAGATAAAGTAGAAATAGTGCAATTTTCACAGGATATTATACAAGAATTACATAGAAATATATCGTATTATTGATATAGTATTCTTGAATTGTATGTGAGGAGAAAACTATGGCAGCTGAAAGAAAAACATTAACACAGTTATCTGTGCCAATATGCTTAGAAACTTTATTTTATATGCTTTCAGGTATGGTTGATACGCTTATGCTATCATCTGTAAGTGATCAGGCTGTAGGAGCAGTGGGAACAGCAAATACATATATAGGTGTTTTTATTATTATGTTTGGAGTAATATCATCGGGTATGATAGCCGTTATGTCACAAAATATCGGAGCTGGAAGACCGGGGATAGCATATCAGGCAAGGCAACTTGGACTTATATTCAACGCATTGATAGGTATCGTAATGTCTGTCGTTCTTGCTACTTTTTCTGGTGGGATACTTAGAATCGTAAGTATTGCTCCGGCTTTGCTTGAGCCGGCTGAAATATATCTTAGAATTGTTGGCGGCACATGTTTTTTAAATGCACTGATTCCTATTTTCTCCAGTTATTTGAGAGTGTTTGGATATACAAAACATTCTTTGATAGGAACTGTTGTTGGAAATGTTCTCAATATAATACTTAATTCAGTATTTTTATTTGCATTCAACTGGGGTGTGATGGGAGTTGCTGTTGCCACGGTTATTTCGAGAGTTGTAAATCTTATTATTGTAGCTGGCATGGGGGCTGTACTTATAAAAGCAAAGCAGAGTCCTGAGCGAATTACATCAAGAAAGATATTTGCACAGATTGTTAAGATTGGTTTTCCTTCTGCGCTTGAAACAGCACTTTACAACATCGCAATGACATTTATAGTGCGTTTTATGAATCAGATGGATGTGGATGGAATGAATGTTACAGCGCGTTCATATGCGATACAGATTGCAAATTTCTCGTATTGCGTGGGAGCTGCCCTTGCTCAGGCAAATGCAATTATGACCGGCTGGAGAATTGGAGCAAAAGAGTTTGAGGAATGTAACAGGGGGACGAGAAAAGCTGCGATATATGGTATCATCACAGCGACATGCTTTTCCGTGACCTTTGCATTTGCCGGACATTTTATCGTGCATATATTTACGGATGATACACAGATGATAAATCTTGTGGTAAAGTTGTTAATAGTAGATATATTTCTTGAACTTGGAAGGGTAACAAACCTTGTATATGGTCAGGCATTAAAAACGAGTGGAGACGCACTTTTCCCGGTTATACTAGGTGCAATATTTATGTATTTGTTTGCAGTTGGCGGAACTTATTTTCTCGGAATACACATGGGACTTCTGGCTGTAGGATCATATATTGCTATGGCAGGTGACGAATGTGCGAGAGCAGTGGGAATGGTACTTAGATGGAAGAGTGGAAAATGGAAGAGTAAAGGTCTTGTAGAAGTATAGGAGAGAGTATGTACTTTGAATTAAAGGAAAATAAACCACATGGTACAAAGGATGATCCGTTTAGTACATATCATATAAAAAATGAAGGACGATCATTTCAGATACCGGTTCATTGGCATGATGAACTGGAAATTATATATGTAAAAAGTGGTTTTTGACTGTAAGTATATCAGGAGAAAATTATGTTGGAACCCCCGGGGATGCTTTTGTAGTGTCGCCGGGTAATCTGCATTTCATGGGTTCACAGACTGGTACAGTGGATTACTGAGCCCCAAATAACTGCTCAGATAAAGACAAAAATAATTCTTTTACAGTTTATTCTTGAAATGTGGGAGAAGGGCTTTGTAATCGAAAATGATAAAAGCGGGAGAAATACGATAGAAAAAGAAATGATTTCATATATACAGCAGAATTTTATGAAAAAGATATCATTAAAAGAATTTAGTGAGCAGTTTCATCTTTCGGAAAAATATATATCGCGATATTTTAAGGAACATTTTCATATTACCCTTTCGCAATATATAACACATTTAAGGTTAGAGCATGCAAAACAGCTGTTACAAGATACGGATATTCCTGTTACAGAGATTGCAATGCAGAGTGGATATCAGAATGTAAGCTATTTTACCAGAAGCTTCAGAAAAACATATGGAGTTTCTCCGTTAAAATATAGAAAAAATAAGCCAGGTATATGATTAGAAAGGAGAGGATATCCCGGTAGAATCAGAAAATCTGCCGGAGAGATATCGAGAATGAGTATGGGAAATAAGAATAAATGGTGGAAAAATGCAGTTGTATATCAGATTTATCCGAAAAGCTTTCAAGATTCGGATGGAGATGGAATCGGTGATATTCCAGGAATTATCAACAGATTGGATTATTTGAAAAAACTTGGAATAGATGCAATCTGGCTCTCACCGGTGTATCGTTCGCCACAGGATGACAATGGATACGATATTTCAGATTATCAGGATATTGAGCCGATGTTCGGAACAATGGAAGATATGGAACAGTTATTTGCGGAGGCAAAGAAACGCGGAATCCGAATTATGATGGATCTTGTGCTGAATCATACTTCAGATGAACACAGATGGTTTTTGGAGGCAAAGAAAAGCAAAGACAATCCGTATCATGATTATTATGTGTGGCGTGACGGAGAAGAAGGTATTTACCCAAATGATATGAATTCTGTGTTCGGAGGACCGGCATGGGAGTGGGTTCCAGAACTGGGACAGTATTATTTTCATCAGTTTTCAGTGAAACAGCCAGATCTGAACTGGGAGAATCCGAAAGTGAGAAGAGAGCTCTATGATATGATTCTCTGGTGGATGGAAAAAGGAGCAGGTGGATTTCGTCTGGATGTAATCGATCAGATTGCAAAAGAGCCAGATCTTAAGATCACAAATAATGGACCAAAGCTGCATGAATTTCTGCGTGAACTAAGCAGAGAAACATTTCAGAAGGGGGATATGATCACTGTTGGAGAAGCCTGGGGAGCAACACCGGAAATTGCAAAGAAATATAGTAATCCAGATGGCAGTGAATTTTCTATGGTTTTTCAGTTTGAGCACATTATGCTTGATCAGGAAGAAGGAAAAGAAAAATGGGATACGATTCCATTGAATCTGGTTAAGCTGAAAAAATGCCTTGCAAAGTGGCAGAATACTTTATATCAGACAGGATGGAACAGTCTGTTCATGAATAACCATGATCTTCCTAGAATCGTGTCGCGTTGGGGAAATGACGGAAAATACAGAAAAGAGTCGGCAACAATGCTGGCGACAATGCTTCATGGAATGCAGGGAACTCCTTACATTTACCAGGGAGAAGAGCTGGGAATGACGAATGTGCAGTTTGACAGCATTGAGGAATATGAAGATATTGAGACATTGAATATGTACAAAGAGCGTCTGGAAAAAGGATATCAGCCAGAAGAAATCATGCAGTCTATCTACGCAAGAAGCCGTGATAATGCCCGTACTCCGATGCAGTGGAGCGGGGATGAGAACGGAGGATTCACAACAGGAGAACCATGGTTTGCCGTGAATCCAAATTATACCAGAATCAATGCAAAAGAGGCACTGGAAGATGAAAATTCGGTATTTTACTATTATCAGAAGCTGATTCGTTTAAGAAAAGAAAATCCAGTATTCGTGAATGGAAAATTTGAACTTCTTCTGCCGGAAGATGAGAGAATTTTCGCCTATACGAGAACAGATGAGCATACAAAGATGCTGGTATGTACAAACTTTACGGATGAGGAAGTTAGCTGCCCATTGCTTGATGAGTGGAAAGCCGGGGAAGTCTGGATCCGGAATTATGAGGACGACAGAGAAGGAAATATATTGCGTCCTTATGAGGCGGTGATAATTGCATTTACTGGCAAATAGATTGAGTTTCTTTTTTGGCATCAAAATTCATTTACTAGCATAAGTGATAGTGAAATTATGTGGATTTCAACTTATTATAAGTGTAAGATAATAACTATTGAAACCGCCGTGTACCGAACGGTACGCACGGTGGTGTGAGAGGACGGGAGCTAATCACTCCCTCCTACTCGATTACTTAATCGAGGATGGCATGGTAGAAACTATCACCAAGATAATGGGCAGTTTCCATCAATCGTTTTGCTGTTCCGTGATAGGTTGGTATCCCAGCTTCCGTAGCAGCCTTTGATAATGACATGCCACTCAGATTAACCAACAGCATTTCTTTTGCACCTTCATAAGGTAATTCATAATTTGCGTCTGGCATAAGTGAAATGGCAGATTTAACAGGCTTTACAAGCAGTCTGTCATCATATATACCACCAACAATTTTTCCACGATAATAGATGATGTACTCCCTCATCATTGCTCTATATGTTATTTCTTCCAGTTCGGATATCTGTTCTAATATAAAATTCAAATACTCTTTATGTGAAGCCATATTCTACCTCATCATATTACATTTTTCTTTATTGCTTCTTTCCTGTTTTTGGTACTGAAAGCACATTATTGACGGCAGGTGCGCATATTTATCCGTTAAAAACAGTAGGAAATTTAATGGGGTTTGTAGGATTTTTCATGTTCCTTGCCTGCATGGCACTCCTGCTTGTGCAGTACGAGCCGTTTTCAGGTGCCAGTGCAGGTGAAAACGCAGTCATGCGTCAGGCGGGCGACCAGAAAGAGGGAAAGCTGTGGCTTGGAGGCTGTCTGCTGGCAAATACTGTATTTCCCTTACTCAGCGCTCTTATATTGTTCCACTTTAAAGTAGACAAAGTGGTGAATGGTTTCTTTATGCAGGGCATGCCGTTGTTTTATGGAGTTTGGGGTACCGTGAATGCCCTGTTTGTAATTTTAACGACAGTAGTCTGGTATCAATGTTATGCCAAAAAGAATGGAATTAGTCTGGATTCGATTGATTTAAAGATTTCTGCGGCTCATCTGGGAAAAACAGTGGCGACAGCCCTGACAGTGACGGGCCTTGCTTTAACATTATTGTTTGTTATAAAGTTTTTCTTTAATACGGATTTTCGCATCCTGTACTGGGCAGTACGTCCGTTTAATGCCAGACGTCTGCTGGAATCATTGAAGCTTCTGCCGTTGTTCATGGTGGCATATGTAACGGCTTCTGTATTTATTAATTGTCTGAATTTTAATACATCATTTGGCAAGACTGAGAAGAAAAATATTGTGGTTTTATCATTGCTGAATATTTTGTCTCCATTCATCTTAGCAGCGTTGGGGTATGGATATTTTCTTGCTACAGGAGTAAATAGCTTTTATGGAACAAATAACCAGATTTCAGACTGGATGGTGCCGCCATTACTATTGTTGTTTATCACGCCGTTTATTACAAGGGCAATCTACAGGAAAACAAAAAATCCGTACCTTGGAGGAATCATTAATGCAGTAATTGTTACGATTATGACATGTGTAAATGCACAGATTGTATTTCCGACATAGAAATCTGGTTTTGCACCGGAGCCATTCCTGTATGACAGACAGGGATGGATGTCAGAATTTCCTACAGCATATCTAAAAACAGAAAAGGAAATCAATACATATATTTTGGCGGGCGTGCTGCGTTTCACGATGAATGTGGAGTGCAGTGCACCCGATTTTTCTGGTTATGGATGATAAAATACAGCCTTTTTTTCAGGAAATATGGTAAACAGGTTTACAGAAAGTGCTTCTGTTTCCGGTACTCCGTTGGGGTTAATTTGTAGCGTTTTTTGAATAATCTGCAAAAATAGTCGACGTTATGAAATCCTGTCTCAGAAGAAATGAGACTGACTTTTTTCTCAGTTTTTGAAAGCAACTGACCGGCCTGTTTTAAACGGTAGTTAATGAGATAGTTAACCGGTGTTATATGTAAATATTTCCGAAATAGATTCAAAGCGGTACTCTTACTGACCATTGCCTGTTTTGCAATGTCATCCAATGAGATACTCTGTGAGTAATTTAGGTGGATAAATTGCATCATGAGCTGTAACCGGGCTTGAGAAGCAGTTGGATGCTCCTTGTGCTCTTCCTGGTATGAAATATCTGTGTTTTCAAATATTTCCAGCCAGAGATTCTGAAGGAGAGAACTGGTAAGGAGTTCTTTGGACGAAACGGAATCCTGTGCAGAAATAATTTGCCGCATGATAGATAAAACCTTTGCTTGCCAGTATACTTCTTTATGAAATATGAGAAATGGCAATGGGTAAGAAATGATCGGCAGAATATATTTCTGATAAATCAGACTGTCGCAAGGGGCAATAAAAGAAGGCATAAATACAAAATTGGGAATGAGGGCTTTTGAGGGAGAATAAAGGCGATGGATTACCTTTGTATTAATGAATATACCATTTCCTTCGGTTAAATTAAATTGGTCTTCTCCAATCCACAAAGTAACGGTTCCGGATTCAATATAAATAAACTCCAATTCTGTATGCCAGTGCCATTCGACACAGTTGAAATCAAAAACTGACAGATTTTCATAATAAAACTGGAAAGGATAGAGATTGCTTCCGTGCTGAACTGTCTCCATCAAATCTTCATCTGTAATGATTTTAGTATAGGTTGTATTTATATTCATAGAAACTTCCTTCTTTGAAACACATTTTACGATATTATACAATAAATTTCGGAAATAAATCAATGAAAACAAAGATATTATGTTATATAATTCAATAAAAAACGAGGTGAAAGAACATGATATTTAAATGGTTAAATGAAAGTGAAATAATGATGGAGGGGGATAATATTGAAATATTCGCTCCTACAGGGATGGGGAAAACGTGTATATGAAAATTTGTCTATTAAGAGAAGAACAGTAAAAAATATCAGAGCTGGAAAAAAGGATTGGTGATTCCTAATATCTTATGAAAATAATGGTGAAAATAGAAAATTCCATATCAGGAAAGAGTCTTTCTCTGTATGTTGGCAATAAGAGGAAGGTAAATAAATTAATGATCAATCTGATAGAAGCGGGATTTACCGTTAATTATGAGCCTCGTTATATATCGGGAAATTATGAAGGATGCTTTCTGTGTGAGGATGGAAATGTGATTAAAATATGTTGTAGAAAACAAAAGGAGTGATGACCATGTCAAATTATCAGAAAACAAAAAGAGCCTGTTATATGGGATTTATTACACAGGCAATTGCAGCTAATTTTGCCCCATTGTTATTTTTAAAATTTCATAATGATTATCAGATTGCACTTGGAAAAATCGCATTGATTTCTACCTGCTTTTTCCTTACACAGTTGTTGGTAGACCTGTTTTGTGCTAAGTTTGTGGACAAAATAGGGTATCGTATCTGTATTGTTATTTCTGAGGTGTGTTCCGCAGCAGGATTGGTTGGTCTGGCTTTTTTGCCGGATCTTTTGCCGGAACCGCTTGTTGGAATTATCCTGAGTGTGATAGTATATGCAGTTGGAAGTGGTCTGATTGAAGTACTTTGCAGCCCGATAGTGGAGGCGTGTCCATTTGATAACAAAGAGGCAACGATGAGTCTGCTTCACTCTTTTTATTGTTGGGGAGCAGTGGGAACGATTGTGATTTCCACATTGTTTTTTGCGGTGTTTGGCATGGACAGCTGGAAATGGCTGGCTGTCTTATGGGCACTTGTTCCGGCCATAAATATCTATAATTTTGCAACCTGTCCGATCGAGCATTTGGTAGATGAGGGGGAAGGAATGGGAATAAAAGAACTGTTTCGAAAACCTCTTTTCTGGATTTCCATATGTTTAATGATTTGCTCCGGTGCATCAGAACTGGCTATGGCACAATGGGCATCTGCTTATGCGGAGGCTGCTCTGGGGCTGTCAAAGACAGTTGGTGACCTGGCCGGTCCCTGCATGTTTGCTGTTACAATGGGAATCAGTCGTATAATTTTCGGAAAATATGGTGATAAAATAGATCTGATGAAATTTATGATCGGATCTGGAATTTTATGCGTGATATGCTACCTGCTTGCTTCTGTATCGTCGAATCCGATATCAGGTTTGATTGGATGTATTATCTGTGGCTTTTCTGTTGGGATTATGTGGCCCGGCACAATCAGTATTTCATCAGAAAGATTTCCGGCAGGTGGAACGGCTATGTTTGCTTTGCTTGCTATGGCGGGAGACCTGGGTGGAAGCATAGGTCCGGGGATTGTTGGACGTGTTACACAAAGTGCAGGAGACAATATTCGTGCAGGTATGGGAGTTGGACTTTTGTTCCCGGTTATTTTATTAATCATGCTTTTTATTTTTGCAAGGCAAAAATTTCTTTCAATAAAGTTTATGGGGGATATGATGGATGAAAATTGATATTAAGAATTTCAAATGGATTCGTGAACCAAAAGAATATAAAATTACGGAAAATGAGATTGAGATTGTCACAGAACCTCATACAGATTTATGGCAGAGAACATATTATCATTTTAGGAATGATAATGCGCCTGTTCTGCAGATGGAAACGAATGAAAAATATTTCAGTTTTGTAGTTGAGACCGATTTTATGGATAGTCATACGAGATTTGATCAGTGTGGGATTGTACTTTATCTGGATAGTGAGAATTGGTTAAAAGGTTCTATCGAATATGAAAATAAAAAATTTCAACATCTTGGAAGTGTGGTAACCAATCATGGTTATTCAGATTGGGCAACTACAGAAATTCGTGCGGATGTAAAGAAAATGTGGTATCGTTTAAGCAGAAGGGAAGATGATTATTGTATAGAGTGTTCAGCAGATGGGATTAAGTTTTCCCAGATGCGTGTCTGTCATCTTCATGAAGGTGGAAATCAAATTCGGTTTGGAGTTTATGCCTGCTCACCGGAAGAGTCATCCTTTAAAGCAATATTTAAGAATATGCAGCTGACGAAATGTCAGTGGCTGGCACACGATGGGCAGCAACCAGATTAAGAAATATATGGAATTCATCCAGGGATAAAGGCAGTATTGATAATTGGTTCTGCAAGTGGGCATATTTTATGACTGTAACAACTCTTTTTTGTACAGGACAGAACATCTTGATTGATGGACTTGAGGCTGGAAATGCGCATTTTGTATTGCCGGAGGAATAGCAATATAGACTACATAGGGAGATGACAGAATGAACAGATTCGAATTGATAAGTCAGATAAAAAAGTATAAAGCTTTTAATGAACAGGAAGAAAAAGATAAATATCTTCTTTTAGAGTGGATCATGGACAATGAGGATGCATTTTCAAGAGAAAATAAAATTGCTCATATTACTGCAACTGGTTGGGTGGTAAACAAAGACAGAAGCAAAGTCCTTATGGTATATCATAATATTTATGATTCATGGTCATGGGTTGGCGGACATGCAGATGGAGAAACAGATCTTCTGGCAGTTGCCATGCGCGAAGTCAAAGAAGAGACAGGAATTAAAAAAGTCTGTCCTGTAACAGAGGATATTTTTTCTCTAGAATCACTTACAGTAGATGGTCATATTAAAAATGGCAGCTATATTTCCAGTCATTTGCATCTTAATATAACCTATCTTCTTGAAGCGGATTCTGAAGAAACTGTTTCAATAAAAGAAGACGAGAACAGTGGAGTAGCTTGGTTCGCTCCGGAAGAAGCATTAAAAAAATCTTCGGAACCTTGGCTTGTAGCACATATTTATAAAAAACTGTTGGATAAGATGGACGAGACAGGAAGGAATGTAAGATGAAATCAACGCATGTGGAGACGGTAGCACTGCTTTCCCACAAAAAGCCAGATGGACATATCAACGTAAAAGTTGAGTTTGGCGAGGGTGAGGGAAAAGTACCGTTGGATAATGTCGCTAAAAGAGTTGAGGCATACAAGCCGAAAGAGCGAGTTATATACAAGATGATAAAGGAATATATAGAAGCTAAATATGGCTTCAAAGTACATACTGCGTATATAGCAGAGGTGAAGAGAAGTTTGGGCTTGCCAATGTATGACGCTCCTAATGCAGTAGAAGAATTGAAACATCCCAGAAAATATCCGACAGCCGAGAAAGTGGAAGCAATAAAGGATGCCTTGAAACATTTTGAGATGATTTAATGACAAAGCCGCTTGCTTATTGAATGGGTAAGCGGCTGCTTCATTATAATTAGTGTAATATAATAAAGCTTGTTCGAGAGTAAAGGGAGAGGATACGTATGAGAAGAACGTTATTCAGGTACAGGTCATTTAATACGGAAAAACTGAATGATTATAGCTATATTCATCAGAGGATAATTAACATTGAAAGAAAGAAAAGCAGGATTGCTCTGCCTGATCTACTGTGATAAATTTAAATCCATAAATGATACATATGGTCACGCTGTAGGGGACAAGGTTATCATAGCCATTACAGAAACTTTACAGAAATTATGCCGTGATAAGGATGTGGCTTTTCGCCTTGGAGGCGATGAGTTTGCAATATTTATGCCGGGAATTATGGAGCAAAAGGCAGCAGAGAAATTTTTTTCAAGACTGTTTGAGAATATCAGACAGATCGATATTGAGGAAATGGAGGGGAAAAGTATAGAAATAAGTATGGGAGCATGTTTTTACGAGGGAACTGAGGAAGTTTCTTTTGATGAGCTGTACAAAAATGCTGACAGTGTAATGTATCAGAGCAAAGAAAAACAAGGTTGTAGTGCTATGATTTACGGATTGTATACAGACAAAAAAGACAGCTGAAAGGTGATAATTAAATATGAAATCAATGCAAAATGACATGACTGTTGGAAATCCAATGAAGATTATTTTAAGCTTTACGCTTCCGATTTTTATTGGAAATGTATTTCAGCAGTTTTACAATATGGCCGATGCCGTGATCGTTGGTAAATTTGTCGGCAATAAAGCGCTGGCGGCAGTCGGAAGTACGGGTACGATCATGTTTCTGATTTATGGGTTTGTAGTCGGCATGACTGCGGGATTTACCGTACTTACGGCACAGAAATTCGGAGCCGGAGATATGAAAAGCATGCGCAAGACAGTAGTAGGCGCAGGGGTGTTATCCTTTATTGTGGGTGCTCTGCTTACCGTATTGTTTATGGTATTTATGAAACCTCTTCTGACTTTGATGAATACGCCGTCTGATATTTTTGCGGATGCGTATGCATATATCATGATCGTCAGCGGCGGAATCCTTGCGCAGATGTTGTACAATTTATTGTCCAGTATTCTGCGTGCACTGGGAAACAGTAAACTTCCACTGTATTTTCTGATTATCAGTGCACTTTTGAATATTGTGCTGGATCTGGTGTTTATCATAGGATTTCATATGGGCGCAAAAGGAGCAGCAGTAGCGACCGTGATTGCACAGGGAACATCCGGAGTGCTTTGTTTGTTTTATATTATTGCGAAGGTGCCGGTGCTTCATCTGAAAAGGGAAGATTTCTATGTAGAAAGTGATATATACAAAAATCAGCTTCGTATAGGAATTCCGATGGCATTGCAGTATTCAATCACAGCTATCGGAACGATGATGGTACAGTCGTCATTAAACATTCTGGGATCTACACTGGTTGCGGCATATACTGCAGCAGGAAAAATCGAACAGGTAGTCACACAGGCATATGTAGCTATGGGAACAACTATGGCAACCTATGGTGCGCAGAATATGGGCGCCGGTTCTGTAAAGCGTATCCGTGAAGGATTCCGAGCATGCACGATCATCGGTGCCGTGTATTCTGTTGCAGCCGCAGCGTTCATTATGACGGTGGGAAAATTTATGACCTATCTGTTTGTATCAGAAGATGTAAATGTGATCATGAGTTCTGTTGATGTTTATCTGAAATGTATCGGAATTTTCTTCATTCCGCTGGCAATCGTAAACATTTATCGAAACGGAATTCAGGGACTTGGTTATGGACTTCTGCCGATGATGGCCGGTGTGGCAGAGCTGATCGGACGTGGAGTTGTGGCAGTGATCGCCGGAGAAATGCGCAGTTATACAGGAGTCTGTCTGGCAGGACCGGCCGCATGGTCGCTGGCGGCGGCGCTGTTGATCGTAATGTATTTCTTCATTATGAATGTACATTTGAAAAAAGTATTTGGGACGAACGGGAAAGACTGATGATGTCTTTCCTTTTTTACACATAAACGTAGTAATAAAAACTATATCACAAAGAAAATAAAACAATAAAACGTTGACATACATAGTGAAAAGATTTATACTAACAAATAGTTTGATAATCAAAATAAATATCAGAAAGAAAAAGGAGATACTATGCATACAGACAATACATCATTAAAACCACTTCAGATAGGGGAACTGACAGCAGAGAAACCAATCATTCAGGGCGGTATGGGAGTTGGTGTCAGCAGAAGCTCTCTTGCCGGTGCAGTGGCGGCAGAAGGAGGCATCGGGATTATTTCGACGGCACAGATTGGATATGATGAGGAAGGGTTTGAACGGGATCAGGCAGGATGTAACCGCCTTGCCATAAGTAAACACATCCGCCGGGCAAAAGAGATCGCTGGCGGCAGAGGTCTGGTTGGTGTCAATATCATGGTGGCACTGAAACATTACAAAGAGCATGTGCAGGAAGCTGTGAAGGCCGGCGCAGACGTAATCATCAGCGGAGCCGGACTTCCGATGGATCTGCCCAAATTAGTCGGAGACAGTGTAACAAAAATTGCACCAATCGTTTCTTCTAAAAGAGCTGCGCAGCTGATTTTGAAAATGTGGGCGCATCGTTATGAGCGTACAGCCGATTTTCTTGTGATTGAAGGACCGAAGGCCGGAGGTCATCTGGGGTTTTCACGAGAGCAGTTAAAGGATGTGGAAGCACTTGATTATGATCAGGAGATTAAAGAAATTATTGAATGTAAAAAAGTATATGAAGAAAAATTTCATACAAAGATTCCGGTGATTGTGGCAGGGGGGATTTTTGACAGAAGTGACATTGATCATGCACTGGAATTAGGGGCTGATGGGGTGCAGATTGCCAGCCGGTTTGTGACAACAGCGGAATGTGACGCTGCTGAAGAATATAAACAGGCTTATATAAATGCAAAGAAAGAAGATATCCAGATTATTCAGAGTCCGGTCGGAATGCCGGGAAGAGCTCTTCGAAATGAATTTATCAAAGGTCTGGAAAATGCCAGAAAACCGATCACAAAATGTTATAATTGTCTCGAGAAATGTGATCCGCGGTCAGTGCCGTATTGTATCACAAAAGCACTGATCGATGCAGTCAGAGGAGACATAAAGAACGGTCTCATTTTCTGCGGAGAAAATGTGGACCGTATTCATGAGATGACAACCGTGCATGATCTGATGCAGGAACTTTGTTACTGAACCGGTTCGCGGTTCCGAAATCTTGCGTACATTGCGTGAACGACGGTGATCAGAGACGGAAGCAACATCAGGATTCCGTACCAGTTGGAATCGGACAGAAGTATCAGTGGAAGCACAAAGGCCAGAAAAAAACAAAAGTACAACATTCCGGACAGTATACATGGCAGAAAATGATTCCAGCCGATCAGGCCGGACAATGCGGCAAGGATCAGCATGAGAAATGAAATATAATTTGTAAGAGTATTCTGCGGAAAATCAAGCAGACCTGCGGAAATACTCATAGCAACACCGGTCAGCAGAAAAAAAGCATTAAAAATGCGCATCAGGCGAGTTACAAAAGGTGAACTGCCATTTGGCGAGCAGTACTCCCAGAGTTCGACTTCGAGCTTTTCTGCGAGCTCTCTTGCTGCGCGGGTAAAGGTATTGTTTGTCATGACCATGGCGGCATCACAGTCATAGAAATCTGCACCGGCATAGGCTTCCTGAATGGCTTTGTTGCCAACGGGATGAGAGTAATATTTGCACTGGATTCCATACTTCAATCCGTTTTTCTGCGCAAGAATGTCAACGCCCTGGTCACCACTTCCCTTGGTTACGGTAACTTTGTGAAATCCGCGGTAACGTAATAATTCTGCACAGCGATGTTCAAACTGTAAACCATCCATGTCTCAAAAATCCTTTCTGTCAGTCCTGTCTGCTATTGCCTATTTTAGCTTTTAGGGAGGGAAAATGTCAATAATAGAATCAGGAAGAGGAAATGAAACATAAAGCTTGATAAAGTGATAGTTTCTGGTAAAATGAGGAGAAAGGAGGCGACAGTTATGATTACACTAAATGACTACCTTTATTCAGGAGATACGATACTTCGTATTTTGCATAATTATATTCATGATCTCAGAAAAGATGCAAAGAAAACGCATAATGAAATCGATATGATCCACTGTAATTTCCTGATTCTGATCAGAGAACTTCTGGAACATAATGATTTCCTTACTGCGCAGTCTCAACAGATCAGAGAATTTTATAAATATATGGCAAAAGAATATCCGTTTCTTGCGTTTACGTTTCGGGGGCGGATCAAGTCACTGATACGTGCAGAAGAAAAGTTTAATGGGTATGTTGTAGAGTATATTTATAATTATTATACAGAACACGGGAAATATCCGTCGCTTACGGAGCTGAAAAACAGGCTCAGTTGTTTTCGTGATTTCATTGCGTATCGTATTGTGATCGCGATGCCGAGGTGTCATCTGAAATGTGAAGGGGATCGTGAGAAGGAAGAACTGAAATATTTATATGAAATTGCCAATGTACTTCCGGGTTTTCTTGAGGAGAGAGGATTTACGGCGGAATCGGCAAATGGTGTAAAAGAAAGTACCTCTTCGCTTTTAAATGAAGATGTACGACCATACTACAGGGATTATATTTGCGGGACAGAACCGGATGAATATCAGTCTTTACATATTACATTTTATGATAACAGTTCAAGGTCTTATATGGAGGTTCAGCTTCGTACAAAGACAATGGATGACATAGCGGAAATCGGACCTGCCAATCATCTTGGATATGAGAAAAAGCAGGAGAGTGAAAGAGTCAGAAGAGATGCCATTCCGAAAGGGGAATGCATTTATTTTGATGAGGCTTATGAGCGGGGGATGAAGCTGCTCGGACTGGAATTGTCCGAACTGGATGTGAATATGTTTTCGGCAGTAAATAACAGTCTGATCAATGACGGCTGCGGATTGTACCGCGGCCGCCTGATCCTTCCATATGAACATCTTTCAAGATTTCAGAACGATCTGATCGACTGATAAAAGCGGACTGGCAGGGTATCAGCGTTCCATCATACTAATGGATTCGATACCCACACTGCCTCCGCGTACCACTTCTATATTTTTGAATTCTTCTTTGATCAGTTTAACAACTGCGTCATTTTTGGTTGCCGTCTGTATAAATTCGAGAAGCAGACTGTCTTTGCCATAGTCAATGACTCTGGCTTTGAAGGTTTCTGCAATCTGAAACAATTCTACTTTATCAGCAGGAGAACATTTCCGTACTTTTACATATAAAATTTCTTTCATGCGGACAAATACATCAGTGAAGTCGATGACTTTAATGACTTCTACCATGCGGTTGAGCTGTTTTTTGATCTGCTCAAATGTTTCATCATCGCTGACGGTTGCAATCGTCATTCTGGAGACGGTCGGATCTTCTGTAGTACCTACAGTAAGACTGTCCAGGTTATAGGACTTCCCGGAAAAAAGTCCGGAGATTTTGGAAAGTACACCGACCTGATTTTCAACGTAAAGAGAGATCCATCTAGTTTTCATTCCTTTATCCATTTTTGATTCCTCCTAACAATCCATAATCAGATCAGCCAGTGTTCCGCCTGGTTTGACCATCGGATAAACCATTTCTTCCGGATCAATGATAAATTCGATCACGGTAGGTACCTTTGTGCTTGTACGCGCTTCTTCAAATGCAGCTGCAATTTCTTCACGTGAAGTTACGCGGATTCCCTTTGCACCATAACTTTCAGCAAGCTTGATAAAATCCGGAGTATATTTTGGATATTCCTGTCCGTCTGTTCGGCGGGAAAGTGCACCGGATCTTAAGTTAGTCATGGAGTAACGTTTTCCGTAGAAAAGTTTCTGCCACTGACGTACCATACCAAGGTAAGTATTATTGAAGATGCAGTTGATAATCGGCAATTCTTCAAGAACAGCAGTTGCCAGTTCCTGAATGTTCATCTGCATACCGCCATCACCGGAAATGGAGATGACAGGAGTACCCGGATTACCAATCTGTGCACCGATTGCTCCCGGAAGTCCGTATCCCATGGTTCCGAGTCCGCCGGACATGACAAGTTTACGGTTCTCAGTGATATCTACGAACTGGGAGGTCAACATCTGATGCTGTCCGACATCGGTTACGATGATCGCTTTGTCAAACTGTTTATTGATCTCAGCGAAAATATCCAGAGGTCCCATCAGCGGACGGTTCTTCATAGTAAGCGGATGTTCGTTTTTCCATGCATCGATTTCCGCACGCCATTTTTTCGTATTACATTCAGTAACATATTCAGCCATTTTTGTGATGGCTTCTTTAGCATCGGCAACGATTGGGACATCTACATGGATATTTCTGGAAATAGATGCTGTGTCGATATCGATATGAACGATCTGGGCATTCGGGGCAAACTCGTGGAGTTTACCGGTGATACGATCGTTAAAACGTGTACCGATGGAAAAAAGAAGATCACAGTTGGTAACAGCCATATTTGCAGCATAAGCACCATGCATGCCGAGATTTCCGATAAAGAGAGGATGTTTCGTGGAGATAGCACCGCGGCCCATAACGGTTGTAACAACCGGAATCTGAGTTTTTTCTACAACGGAGGTAAAAATCTCATTTGCATTGGCAATGTTAACACCACCGCCGGCGAGGAACAGAGGCTTTTTTGCTTTTTGAAGCATCTTCAGAGCTTTCTTTAGCTGTCCCATATGTACGCTGGTATTTGGTTTATAACCACGGATATTGACGTTCTTTGGATATTCTGCACTGCCGAGTTCTGCCATGACATCTTTTGGAAGGTCGATCAGGACAGGACCGGGGCGGCCGGTTCTTGCGATATAAAAAGCTTCTTTAATGATGCGGCCGAGATCTTCACGGTTGCGGACAGTGACTCCGTATTTTGTAATGCTACGTGTAATGCCGACAATGTCAACTTCCTGAAAAGCATCATTTCCGATCAGATGACGTGCAACCTGTCCGGTGAAGCAGACAAGTGGCACGCTGTCATAGTTTGCTGTAGCAAGTCCGGTGACGAGATTGGTAGCTCCCGGGCCGCTGGTTACCAGACAGACACCGACCTTTCCTGTAGTTCTTGCGTAAGCATCTGCCTCATGGACAAGTGCCTGTTCATGACGCGGCAGGATGATGTCAATGCCACTCTGGCGATATAGTTCATCACTGATATCGATGGTGCATGCGCCCGGGTAACCGAATAAGGTGGTTACGCCTTCTTCTTTTAAGGCTTTTACCAGTAATTTATTTCCTGAAATCTGTCTCAATAGACTACCTCCTTCTATACAATAAAGCGGATAAATTCGCTTTAAAGTCTATAAAAAAATCCCAAGCATATAAAACACTCAGGACCGAAAATCCGCGGTACAACTATGGAGATAATTATAAAATAAGAGACTATATTTGTCAATGTTCACAATTTCTGATAGAATAGAAAAAAGTGTGACTACTGTGGATAGAATGGGTAGTATCAGGACGCACAAAAATGATATTTGGAGATAAAGATCAGATGAACGAAACAGATATGATCCTGCATTTGATGGAAGCCTGCAGGCTCTGTCCGAGAGAGTGTGACGTGAACCGGCTGAAAGGAAAGAAAGGATTCTGTGGCGTAGATGCAAAAGTGATGGTTGCAAGGGCTGCTCTTCATATGTGGGAGGAACCCTGCATTTCCGGAAAAGAAGGATCGGGAGCTGTGTTTTTTTCAGGCTGTTCGCTGGGATGCGGATTTTGCCAGAACAGACGCATATCAAGAGGACAGAGCGGGAAGCAGATTACGATCGAACACCTTGTGGACATTTTTTTGAATCTGCAGGAACAGAAGGCAAATAATATTAATCTGGTGACGGCAGGACAGTTTCTGCCACAGGTGGCGGAAGCGCTGAAAAGAGCAAAGGCACGGGGACTGCATATCCCGGTCGTATATAACAGCAGTGGCTATGAGAAAACAGAGATGCTTAACATGCTCGATGGCCTGGTGGATATTTATCTGCCGGATTTTAAGTATATGGATCCAGAACTTGCAGGGAAGTATTCTCATGCGAAGGATTATCCGCAGGTGGCGAAGCTGGCACTGGAGGAGATGGTTCGGCAGACGGGAATGCCAGAATTTGACAGCCGCGGGATGATGAAGCGAGGTGTGATCGTTCGACATCTGTTATTGCCGGGACATGTAAAAAATTCAAAAAATGTATTAAAGTATCTGTATAAAACTTATGGAGACAAAATTTATATAAGCATGATGAACCAATACACACCGATGCCGGCGATGAAAGATGATCCGCAGTTATCACGAAAAGTAACAGACAGAGAATATGAGAGACTGATTGATTATGCAATTTCGCTGGGATTGAATAATGGTTTTATTCAGGAAGGTGAAACGGCAAAAGAAAGTTTTATACCGGAATTTGATGGAGAGGGAGTATAAATGGCTGAGAAGAAACTAACGAAGAAATTTGGACAGAAACGAGATTTTAAGAGTGAAGAAAAGAAGACAAAAAACAACACATATATGATAAAGAAAACTTATAAAGAATCGGTGAAAAAGCAACAGAAGACAACAGACGAAAAATGCGAGCCTAAAAAAGTGGCTTCAAAGAAGACTGAAAAATCACTCTGTCCGGTGCATGGAAAATGTGGCGGATGTCAGCTTCTGGATATGCCTTATGAGAAGCAACTGAAAAAGAAACAGAATCATGTAAGTAAACTTCTTCAGCCATATTGCAAGACAGAGAAGATCATCAGAATGGAGGATCCGTTCCATTACAGAAACAAAGTACATGCTGTATTCGGCCATCGAAAGGACGGTACCGTGATTTCAGGAACATACCAACAGGGAACGCATTTTATCGTACCCGTTGATGAATGTCTGATTGAAGATAAGAGAGCAGATGCGATTATCTGCGATATTCGCGGACTTCTGAAATCATTTAAGATAAAGACCTATAATGAGGACACCGGATACGGATTGTTTCGCCATGTGCTGGTACGCACCGGTTATCACAGTGGACAGGTGATGGTGGTTCTTGTACTTGGCTCCCCGATTCTGCCATCCAAAAACAATTTTGTAAAAGCACTTCGTAAACTTCATCCGGAGATTACGACGATTATTTTGAATGTCAATGATCAGAAGACAAGTATGGTTCTTGGCGAAAAAGAAACCGTACTGTACGGTAAAGGGTACATTGAAGATGAGCTTTGTGGACATACCTTTCGCATTTCTTCAAAATCTTTTTATCAGGTCAATCCGGTTCAGACAGAGAAGCTTTATGCAAAAGCAATCGAGCTTGCCGGACTGACAGGAAAAGAACGGGTGATCGATGCATACTGTGGAATCGGTACGATCGGTCTGATTGCCAGCGACAAGGCAAAAGAGGTCGTCAGTGTGGAACTGAATCCGGATGCAGTCAAAGACGCAATTGTCAATGCAAAACGAAACGGAATCAAAAATGTGCGATTCTACCGTAATGATGTAAGTGTGTTTATGCGCCAGATGGCAAATGAAGGCGAAAGTGTGGATGTTGTATTCATGGATCCGCCACGCAGCGGAAGTGACGAGAAGTTTTTATCCTCTGTAGTGACGTTACGTCCGAAACGGATCGTGTACGTTTCCTGCGAGCCGACAACACTTGCCCGTGACCTCAAATACCTTACCAAACACGGCTATCGTGCAGTCACAGCAGTACCGTTTGATATGTTCCCCGCGACCGAACATTGCGAGACAGTCTGTTTGCTGTCAAGAAAAGATAAATAAGTGCCGAAAAGTAGAGTATTCTAGAATTTTGGCAAGGCTGGTAAAAAGTTTATTGTTTTTCATGATTGTTTCCGTTCAGCTTTTCCAGAAGAATATTACTTCCAGGTACAAAATCCAGTTCGGCATGAATCCTGTCGGCATCTGCCTGTGCACGTTCCATATAATTCAAGTCATAGCAGTTGTACAGACCATTGTCAATAATATCCAGATAGTAATAATACTCAAAATACATGTTGACAATATCTGCCATTTCTTTATCATATTCCTTCAGAAGACTTTCATAAATGGCCTGAACAGAAAATCCATTTTCTCAATTTCTGAACAGGTACATATGCCCTGGTTCTTTCAGATCCAGGGCATATTGTTCTGGTGTGGTTAGTGTAAGTGCAACACAGTCAGCAACTCTGGGAATCACCAGGGTTTTAGAGCAGGACACATCCTGCCATGATCCGCCGCAGAACCCATAGCTACAAAAATAGTATCCACATCTGACGGCAGACTGGAGAGGGCTTGAAGAATGTGCCCCTTCATTTTTGAGGGCTCCATTCAGATTTCATGATATGATCGGTATTCTCGATACATTTCAAGCATATTTTTTCTTGCATTTTTCAAAAAGGAAGTATTGTTGTTGATTCGTCCAAGAAGAAGATATCCCTGATAGATGGAAAGCATACGCTGAGAAAGAATCTTTGCATGATCTGGAGACAATCCGGAGTATAACAATACTTCCTGAAAAATCTGTTCGAATTTTTTTAGTCCTTCCATAAATACAGATGCAACCGCTGGCTTGCTAAGGGCTGTTTCCATGCCCATCACCGCATATGGGCAGCCTGCAAATGTCTGTCCAGTTGCCCTTCCGAATAAATAATCGAAGATTTCTTCTATAAAACTTTCCCAGTCATTTCCCTGAGAACTGCTTCGAAATTGTTCCAGTAAGATTTTTTGATAGTATTCCGTCACTGCTGTTGCCAGATCATCCTTGCTTTTGAAATAAAAATAAAAAGATCCTTTTGGAAGGCCTGTTTGTTTTAGAATTTCGCTGATTCCAGTGGCAGAATACCCATTTTTCCAAAATAATTCAGCAGCACATTCGATTAGGCGTTGTCTGGATTCTTCACCTTTCTTCATTTTGCATTTCCTCCTTCAGTCTGGAAAACAGATGTGTAAGTGCAAACATAAGCGTTTCATAATGCATGTAATCTAAAGTATTCCTGTCTGTAAGAATTTGAATACTTGCCGGGAATTCGTCATCAGCCTCCCAGAAACGAATGATAATCGGCAAAAAAGGAAAAAGTTTTAATTCGAAAGCAACATCTCCTTTTCCCAGTTCCTTTCCGGAAAGAGCTACACAGGCATTACGTAATTCAACGGTTTTTCCGTTAAAAAAGTCAGCGGTATTCTTAAAAAATCCGCTGTTCTGGGAAAGATTTCCAGCCATGATTGTAGAAAGACTGTTTATGTTTACAAATTCATTAGCCAGATGGCAACCATCTTTTGAATAACATAAAGTAATATATAACCAGCCAGAATCGTATTCTAATGAATATTTATGTATCATTGCAGCCTGATCATATTGCAGGAAAACGCGTGCCATAGAAATTTTTGCTTTTTCATAATTAGAAATCATATCTATCATATACTCCTCCAAGAATGTTATATAAGCTATTTATAAAATAGACTAATCGGTCTATAGAGTCAATATGTTTTTGTATGAAAGATAAGAAAGCAGCGACTTTGAAAAAGCAAATTGATAATAGAAGAAACAGACTAATCAAAACTTGCCATTATGGATATTTAACGAAAGCCTTTTGAATATAATTTTGGCACTGGAATAATTACTGCGTATATGCTAAAATAATAAAGAACATACATTCGACTTTAAGTATTTGTCAAGGTGGTGCACAGCATTGCTGTCTATGATGCTGAAGGAGAAGAAATCTGGAGGTGTTGATATGAGATTGAGATATATAGTGATTGTTTAGCGCTACATGAGTTGCTATTTAGTGGAAAGGAGGATCACCATGATAAAACACACAATTCCACCGGTCTATGATGCAAACTCCAGAATCCTGGTTCTGGGGAGTTTTCCATCGGTAAAGTCCAGGGAACAGCAGTTTTTCTACGGACATAAACAGAACCGTTTCTGGAAGGTACTTGCCGGAATCCTGGGATGTGAAGTTCCACATACAATAGAAGAAAAGAAAGCAATGCTGCTTGCAAATCACATTGCAGTCTGGGATGTAATCAAAAGCTGTGAAATCGAAGGCTCGTCTGATGCCAGCATCCGAGACGTGATACCGAACGATCTGTCGGAAATTCTTAAGATTGCAGATATACAGACTATTTATACTAACGGTGGCAAGGCTTATGAGCTGTACTGCAAATACATTTATCCGGTAAACGGAATCAAAGCACATAAACTGCCGTCTACAAGTCCTGCCAATGCAGGATATTCACTGGATCGGCTGAAAGAAGCATGGGCAGAGATCAAAGAGTAAGCATAGAATAAGAGAGTAAAACGAGATGTCGGAGCAGGTGGAAGGAAATGAAGTCTATTTCAATTTATACGATTACAAGAAATCAGAATATTGAGTGCCTGCAGAAACTGGAGCGGCAGTTATCGGGAAGAACATATTTCCTGAAAATGCGGGAATGGGAACTGGAAAGTATGAAAGCGCTGGTACGAGAGCTGGAGGTGCATATGCAGGATGTACATGCGTTGCGTTTTTTTTATTCGTTTCAGGTCCCGAGACTTGGCAAGGAATTTGACCTTCTGCAGATAAAAGACGATCAGATTGTAAATATTGAATTAAAAAGTGGAAAAGTCTCAGACGAGGCAGTACGCAAACAGCTTTTACAGAATCGATATTATCTGTCTGTGCAGGGGAAAATGATTCAGTCTTATACATATATCAGCAGCCAGGAACGTCTGGTACGACTGAACAATCATGATCATATTGTTGAGGCAGACTGGGATCAGCTGTGTCTTGCCTTACAGAGACACGGCAAAGATTATGAGGGAGATATCGAAGATCTTTTTCAGGCAGAAATGTATCTGTTTTCACCAGTGACCGAGCCGGAAAGATTTCTGAATAAAGAATATTTTCTGACTTCGCAGCAGAAGGATATTGAGCGGAGAATATTGGATAAAATACGAAAAGTCAAGTACGGTTACTTCTGGTTCAGTGGTCTGCCGGGAACAGGGAAAACGTTATTGCTTTATGACATAGCAATGAAGCTTTCGGTACATCAGAAGGTATGTATGATCCACTGTGGAGAAACCGGAAAAGAATGGAAAATCTTGCACGACAGATTGTTACGGATCGCATTTTTATCGGACAGCCAGCTTGAAGAATGTCCGGATCTTAAGGAATACAGTGCAATTCTGGTAGATGAGGCGCATTTACTTTCGGTGAAGGAACTCCATAGGATACTGGAGCTGAGCGAGAAGCATCCGGTAATCTTTTCCGGTGACGATGAAGATATGATTTCAGATGAAGAAATGGACAGGACCATGCTCCGTGAAATCGAGCATCTGCCGGATATTCAGAGCTTTCATCTGACAAACCGTATCCGTACAAATGCAGAACTTTCATCTTTCATTCAAAATATGATGCATTTACCTGAAAAAAGAATGGTACGTTATTATCCGCATATTCAGGTGGTGTATGCAAATGATGACGAAGAAGCAGGCATTCTTCTGAAAGGCTATCAAAATCAACTCGTTTTTATAATAGATGAACGTTACTATTACGATGAGAAAGGCTATCTGCGTGAACAGAGACAGAAGCATCAGAAACCGACTGCGGTACGCACGCTTTTTCACCGCCTGAATGAGGCAAGAGAAGAATTTGCAATCATTGTAAAAGGGAATGAAGCAGTATATGAAGTCCTGCTGGATCTGTTACAGTTCAGCAAAAAGGAAACCGTGAAAACGATTGCAGAATAAAATAAGTATTAGAAAAAGACTGTACAGTTTATATTCAGTACAGTCTTTTATTGCGCAAATTATTTTTCCTTTTTGAAGATAATTGTGATCTTTATAAGAATTATGAAGAGATTATTGCATGTGAAGATCAGATTCAACTAGATCATTTAAGATTCTGCAGATACATCAGAATCGTTTACTTGGGGTTCATCAGGTCCCTTTTCAGGAAGAAATACACGTACATTTTCGATACGGTTTTTATCAAGCTTGTCAACGACAAGGCGGATACCGTCAGAGGTGATTACCTGATCTCCTGCGACGGGCAGACGATCCAGATGTTCAATCACAAGACCGCCAAGTGAATCATAGTCTTCTGATTCAAGATGTGTTCCAAGATGGTCATTAACATCATCAAGACTCATAGATCCTTCAATGACATATTCGCGATCAGAAAGTTTTTTGATCAGTTCATTTTCATTTTCATCGTATTCATCATGTATCTCACCGACAATCTCCTCCAGAATATCTTCCAGAGTAATGAGTCCTGTCATTTCACCGTACTCGTCAAGAACAATGGCAATATTGAAAGTGGATTCACGCATCTCTACAAGAAGTTCGGAAATGTCTTTGTACTCATATGTGAAATGAGGTTTGCGGAGAAAACTGCGGATATCAAATCGTTCATCGGGATCATAGAGAAGGAGATCCTTCATATTAATGATTCCGACGATATTGTCCTGTGTGTCTTCGTATACAGGCAGACGGGTAAAACGGTCTTCGCGGAAAATATCAATCAGTTCTTCATAAGTCGAATTTACATCGGCAAATGTGACGTTGACACGTGGAACCATGATGTCTTTTGCATCGGCATCCCCGAGATCAAACACATTGTAGATCATTTTTTTCTCATCAGATTCGATGACACCGTCCTCATGACTGACATCAACAATCGTACGAAGCTCTTCTTCGGTCATGGCTTTATTGGCTGCATCCGAATCCACTCGCAGAAGCTTCATAAAGATTCTTGAAAACAAATCGATGATGAAGATGAACGGAGTCATAATCGTCATGAAAAAGCTGAGAACCGGAATATAACGTAATGTAATTTTTTCTGCGTTTAATGTAGCGTAATTCTTTGGTGTAATTTCACCGAAAATAAGGATTGCCACCGTTAATGCAGCTGTGGCGATACTTATCATGTAGCCGCCAAAGCTGTATGCCAGTGAGGTGGCAAGAGAGGAAGCGGTGATATTAACAAGGTTATTTCCAATCAGTATGGCACTGAGCATTTTGGAAGTATGGTTCTCGACAATGTCCAGAACTTTGGCTGCTCTTTTATTGCCTTCATCGGCAAGCGTACGAAGCCGGATTTTATTGACTGCCATAAGTGCAGTCTCATTTGATGAAAAAAATGCAGATAATGCCAGTAGTATGATCAGGATAATCAACTGGTAAGTGTCACTTGCGTCCACTCGTAAAATTCACTCCTTTAATATATATTAGTCAAGATCTTTGCCGGTAAGCATTTTGTATGCCTGCAGGTATTTTTCGATGGTTTTATCCACGATTTCCTGTGGAAGTGTCCAGTCATTTCCCGGATTAGAGGTCAGCCAGTCACGTGCAAACTGCTTGTCGAAAGATGGCTGTCCATGTCCAGGTTCGTAACCGTCTGCAGGCCAGAAACGGGAGCTGTCCGGTGTCAGCATTTCATCACCGATTACCATATTTCCGTCTTCATCCAGACCGAACTCGAATTTGGTGTCAGCAATGATGATACCTTTGCTCAGTGCGTATTCTGCACATTTTTTATAGAGGGCAATGGTATTGTCGCGCAGTTTTTCTGCGAGTTCCTGACCTCTGCCCGGGAAATATTTCTCAAGATGATCTATACTCTGTTCGAAAGAAATGTTCTCATCGTGGTCACCGATCTCGGCTTTTGTTGACGGGGTGTAAATTGGCTCCGGAAGCTTGTCAGATTCTTTTAAACCTTCAGGAAGTGTGATGCCGCATACGGTACCGTTTTCCTGATAGCTTTTCCAGCCGCTGCCTGTGATATAGCCACGAACGATGCACTCGATCGGAAGCATGTTCAGCTTGCGGCACATCATGGATTTTCCAGCATATTTTTCCTGCTGGAAAAATTCCGGCATGTCTTTTACATCAACAGAAATCATGTGATTAGGCAGAATGTCTTCGGTCAGGTCGAACCAGAACTTGGACATCTGTGTCAGTACTGTTCCTTTCTTGGTCACTTCATTGTTCAGGATAACATCGAAACAACTGATACGATCAGTAGCTACCATGATCAGACTGTCTCCGTTATCATAGATCTCACGTACTTTACCTTCTTTAATTGGTTTTAATTCCTGCATGTCTTTGCACCTCGTCATATGATTTTTAAAATTTTACAGTAAAAATAGCACTTTTCACTGTGCACTGTCAAGATATTTCTCGAATAAGTACAACAATCCATGGATTTTGTACATCACACCGGTTGCCTGCAAAAAAATCCATAACAGTGTGAGTATATTCATTATTCAACTGACGGCAAAATTGATAGCTGAGCTGTTTTTTGCCGTCAAAAAAGAAATCATGCAATGAGGACAATGTGATTCTGGCGCGATACCGCTCTTCATCATCCGGATGGATCAGCTTTTCATTTAATATGCGACGGTTGTATGATTCAAAATCATGTTCCATTTCAAGTCCACATCCATGGAGCCGGTAATCTCTTTTTAAAATTTCGTATTCACCGTTATTCAGATTTAATCTGGCGAGAACAAGTGAATTTTCTGCAAGAATCTTGAAAATAGAATGCGTAACTGATGCTTCATGAAACGCATCCGCGGTATTTCGAGAATCAGCCGGATCCTGTTTGCATACGTGATGGTACTTCTCGTGAGGAACTGTGGTTAGAAGATCCTCTGCATCGCTGATCGGCATTGGTTTGTAGAAATAATATCCCTGCGCATAGATACAATTCATAGAACGCAGCATTTTAATCTGTTCAGGGCTTTCTACACCTTCTGCAATAATCGGCAGGTTGAGTTTATGTGCCATATTGACAATAGAATCGATGATCTGAATTCCCCTTTGGCAGTTTTCCGGATTCATTTCGATGAACTTCATATCAAGTTTCAAAATATCAACATTTGTGTCTTTTAACATGTTAAGAGAAGAGTAGCCACTTCCGAAATCATCCATCAGAACGCAGAAACCGTGTTGATGAAGCTGATCGATGGTTTCTCTTACAATGATATTGTTTTCTGAAAAGGCCGTCTCTGTAATTTCAACAAGCAGCATCTCAGGAGAAAGGTCGTATTTTGTGATGAGATCCTGCAGGTATTCAGGAACATTGATCGTTTCGATATCAGTAACAGATACATTGATTGAAATAGGAACAACATAAAGGTGATCATGTTTCCAGTAGGAAAGCGTCTGGCACACGGCATCCCAGATATATGTATCAAGTGAAGTGATCATGCCGTTATTTTCAAGAAACGGGATGAACTCACCGGGGGCAACAAAACCACGAACCGGACTGATCCAGCGAGAGAGTGCCTCCATACTGACGATAGCACCTGTTTCGCTGTTGCATTTTGGTTGGAGATAAAAGGTGAATTCTTTATTTTCCAGACCGACTGTTACATCGTGGATCATCTGCTGTTCCTTTTCGAGCTGATTTATGATTTCATCAGTGAAATAAGAAATACGTTTATTAAAATTGCCTTTTATATCAGAACCTGCGAGCTGTGCATTGTTGCACATCGTTGCAACATCCGGACGATCATCAGGGATAGAATAGATGCCAATGATAGGCAGAAATCCCTCGTTCTGGCTGTGGATGCCGATATAGCTCCGGATCGTTTTATAAATCAGGTTGATAAGCTGGTCATCGTCCGGAATACACATGAAGAAATGATCTCCCCCAAAATAACCGGCGAGATAGCCTTTCATCTGCTGAATACGAAGCAGATACTGACTGATATTGGTAAGCAGGATATCTCCGGCTTCCTGACCGTACCAGTTATTAAATAATTTGAATCGTTCAATATCAATAGATATGATACACCAGTCAGACAGTGCATGGCTTTTAAGGAAATCGTTTACGTTCTCGAGAAACTCTGAGCGGCTGTACAGCACATTTGTTATACTCATAAAAATACGCCCTTTTACTCTAATATTAAGAATAATTATACCATTATATGAGAGTATATTCAACAGAATGGTGGATAAATTGTAATAATTCTGATATAGTAATATCGAATAAATCCGAAAGAAAACGAAAACGATAGAAAGAAGGAATCAAAATGAGTACAAAAGCAGAACAGGCAATCACATTTCATGACAAAGGATACAATTGTGCACAGGCAGTTGCATGTTCATTCTGTAAAGAATTCGGAGTGGACGAGGAAGAGATGTTCCGTATTGCAGAAGGATTCGGACTTGGCATGGGAATGATGGAGGTGTGCGGCGCACTTTCCGGAATGATGATGATCATTGGTCTGCAGAACAGTGTGGGCAATCCGGAAAAAGGAAAAATGACGAAAGGCGATACCTACAAAAAAGTCAGAGAGTATGCTGCAAAATTTAAAGAGCAGAACGGCTCATATCTCTGTAAAGAATTAAAAGGCGTAGAGACAGGTAAAGTCCTCAGAAGTTGTCCGGACTGTATCCGTGATGCAGTAGCACTCACAGAAGAATATCTGGCTGCACAGAAAAATAAAGAAGAATGACGACAGTAGTCCTTCAGTCAAATAAATAAAACCCAAAAAGAAAACCCGTCGGGGCGGATGGCATAAAACCAACTGCTCTGACGGGTTTTGTAATATATAAAATTATTCAGATACTTTTACGAACTGACTGTTGTACAGATTCTGGTAGAATCCGCCTTTTGCCATAAGGTTGTCATGAGAACCCTGTTCGATGATACTTCCGTCTTTCATAACAAGAATTTCATCGGCATTGCGGATTGTGGAGAGACGATGTGCAACGATAAAACTGGTACGTCCTTCCATAAGACGGTCAAATGCCTCCTGGACCATAAGCTCTGTTCTGGTATCGATGCTTGAGGTCGCTTCGTCCAGAATCAGCATAGGCGGCAGACACAGCATAACACGTGTGATACAGAGAAGCTGTTTTTCGCCCTGGCTTAAGCTGTCCTCTTTTAACTGAGAATCCAGCCCATTTGGAAGTCGGCGGATAAATTCCCAACTGTGGGAACGTTTTGCTGCTTCAATGATCTCTCCATCGGTAGCATCAGGTTTTCCGATATTAATATTGTCACGGACAGTTCCGTTCTTGATCCATGTATCCTGAAGTACCATACCGAAACTGCTCCTCAGGGAGTGGCGGGAAATTTCATTGATCGGGTGTCCGTCAATGGAAATGGTGCCACCGGTCACATCGTAGAAACGCATCAGCAGGTTGATAAAGGTGGTCTTTCCACAGCCGGTCGGACCGACGATCGCGATACGTTTGCCCGGTTCTGCATGGAGATTGAAGTTTTCTATCAGCTTTTTATCAGTAACATAGCGGAAGCTGACATGATCAATCTTGACCTCGCCTTTTGCATCAGTAAGGGCTTCTTTCGGATCTGCACTTTCCGGAGATTCTTCAAGAAGTGCAAAGATTCTGGTCGCACATGCAAGTGCGTTCTGAAGTTCTGTGATAACAGAACTGATGTCGTTGAACGGTTTCATGTACTGGTTTGCGTAGGAAAGCAATACAGAGAGACCGCCGACAGTAAGTGCACCGCCCGGAATCATAAATGCACCGACAAGTGCAACACCTGCGTAAATAACATTGTTTACGAAACGGGTGGACGGATTGGTCAGACTGCTGTAGAAGACGGCTTTTTGGCTGTATTCTTTCAACTCATTGTTAATTTCTGCAAAACGTGCGGAAGATTTATCTTCATACCCAAAAGCCTGTACGATCTTCTGGTTACCGATCATTTCTTCAATAAGGGCTGTCTGACGGCCACGTGCATCGCTCTGTTTCCGGAACATATGGAAAGAGCGGGAAGAAATGAATCTTGCTACAAAGAAACTGACCGGGGTGAGGATAATGACCATCAGGGTGATCCGGATGTTTTTGGAAAACATAAAGATCAGAGTTCCGATGATGGTTACAATTCCGGAAAACAACTGTGTAAATCCGAGAAGAAGACCATCGGAAAGGATATCGGTATCGGCGATGATACGGCTGATGATGTCACCGGTGCTGTGGCTGTCCAGATAGGAGAGCGGCAGTACCTGAATCTGACGGATCGCTTTTGCGCGGATATCCTGTACTGTACGGAAAGTCATGCGGTTGTTGATGATGTTCATGATCCAGGTAGCGACACTGGAGATGATGACCATGACAAGAATTCTTGTCAGATAGTACCACATCATACTGAAGTTTACGTCGTGTTCGGCAACGACCTGATCGATCGCGTTACCAAAAAGTACCGGCACGTATAATTGAAGAATAACGGATACAGCTGCCAGAATAATGCTTAAGATCAGGAGAAAACGGTATTTTCCGATGAAACGGAGTACTTTCCAGAGAGTCTCCATACTGCTTGCATTTGCTGTATCATTTGTTGTTTTGTTCATGATACCACCTCCATAGTTCCACCGGATACGGCAGTATTTGATGAAGTATATTTCGCCCGTTCTTCCGGAAACTGGGAGAAATAGATCTCACGGTAAATGTCACAGGTACGGATCAGGTCATCATGAATGCCCTTGCCGACAAGTTCACCGTCATTCAGAACAAGGATCAGATCGGCCTGACGGATACTTGCGGCACGCTGTGAGACGAGGAAAGTGGTAATATTTCCGCTTAACTGATGAAGAGATTTACGAAGTGCGGCATCTGTGGCAAAGTCAAGTGCGCTTGCACTGTCATCAAGGATCAGAAATTCAGGTTTCTTAACGACAGCACGGGCAATTGTCAGTCGCTGACGCTGACCTCCGGAAAGATTTCGTCCATTCTGTTCCAGCTTGAAATTAAGCTGACCGTCTTTTCCCTCAACGATTTCACGTGCCTGGGCAGTGGTCAGTGCATCCCAGATTTCTTCATCGGTTGCATCTTCGCGCCCCCATTTCATATTTTCGCGGATCGTCCCCTTAAAAAGTGCTGCACGTTGCGGTACAACACCGATTTTTTCACGAAGATCATGCTGGCTGTAGGTTCGGATATCCTGCCCATTTATCATAATCGTTCCCTTTGTGGCATCGTAAAAACGTGCGATCAGGTTGACGAGAGTGGATTTACCACTGCCGGTACCACCGATGATTCCGACAGTCTGGCCTTTCTTTACAGAAAAGCAGATATCAGAAAGACTTGGTGCGCCTGTGCCTGCATAGGCAAAGGTAACATCCTGAAATTCTACGGCATTTTCAGCGGCTGCGGAAGCAGAAGCGGTGTTATCCGGATAATCCATGGAAGTTTTTACTTTAAGGATGTCGGCAACACGGTTTGCACATGCGGCAGATTTGTTCAGAGTAATGATCAGAGATGCAAGTTTGATGAGCTCAATGATCATTTGTGCCATGTAATTGTAAAGCGCAACAACTTCACCCTGCTGCATGTTACCTAAGTTTACCTGAAGTCCTGCATTATTGATCAGGATAACGGTAGCAATGTTGATGAGCACATAGGTGACCGGATTGAGGAGAGCGGAAAGCTTTCCGACAAATTCATTTAATTTTGTAAGTGCGGTATTGCTCTCGTCAAATTCACGGACTGCTTCTTCTTCACGGCAGAAAGCACGAATGACACGTACACCGGTCAGGTTTTCTCTGGTGAGACCGGTAACTGTATCAAGGCGTCTCTGTACCTTACCAAAAAGTGGGATGCTGAGATACATGATAACAAATACCACAAGGAAAAGTACCGGAATGGCAACAGCAAAAATCAGGGCACAGCGAGTATTGATCGTGAATGCCATGACCATGGAACCAAGCACAATAAAAGGACTTCGAAGAAGAAGGCGAAGTCCCATGTTTACGCCATTCTGTACCTGGTTGATATCGTCGGTGAGACGGGTGATCAGTGTATCGGTTCCCAGAGTATCAAGTTCTGTATAGGAAAGCTTCTGAATATGGTCATAAACAGCCTGCCTCAGTTCTGTGGCAAATCCTACACTGGCTTTCGCTGCAAAAAACTGGGCAGTGATACTGACTGTAAGTCCGGCGGCTGCCATAAGCACAAGGATAAAAAATCGTTCAATGATGTATAAACGGTCATTTCCTGTGATACCCACATCAATGATCTGGGCAATTACTACCGGAACAAGCAGATCGAACACAACTTCCAGAAATTTGAAGAAAGGTGCAAGAATGCTTTCTTTCTTATAGTTTTTTAGATAGATTGCGAGAGATCGCATTTTCTGTTCCTCCGTTTTTCTTGATGATTGACAAGCACTATTATAGTCCTGTATCATAAGTCATGCAAGTAATATAGGAACAGTATAGGAAGAAAGAGGAAAATCTATGCGACGTGAAGTAACGCTGGAAGAAATTTCAGATGGAAAATTATATGATGCAAATGATATGGTAAAAGCGGACTGTCAGGACTGTAAAGGCTGCTGCGACTGCTGTAAGGGGATGGGGGATTCTGTGCTTCTGGACCCCTATGATGTCTGCCGATTGAGCCGGGGACTTCAGAGAACTCCCGAAGATCTGATTGGTAATGTGCTGGAACTTGGAATTTCGGATGGAAACATTCTTCCGCATCTTGCAATGAAAGGAGCAGAAGAACGTTGTGTATTTCTAAACGAAGAAGGAAGATGCGTGGTCCATGCAATTCGTCCGGGATTCTGCCGTTTGTTCCCACTCGGAAGATATTATTCGGAAGAGGGGTTTAAATATATTTTGCAGATCCATGAATGTACGAAGAAAAACCGTTCAAAGATCAAAGTAAAAAAATGGCTAGATACACCGAATTTGAAACAATATGAAAAATTTATATGGGAGTGGCATCAGTTTCTTCTTGATGTGCAGGAGGTTTTTTATCAGACAGAAGATGCAGATCTTATTAAGAATCTGAATATGTATGTACTCAGTCGCTTCTATTATAAAGAGTACGATGAGAAAAAAGATTTCTACGAACAGTTTTATGAACGTCTTGAAGAAGCAAAAAAACTTCTGAGTCTTGGTGTATGACCGGGACTCAGAAGTTTTGACATTTTTAATTGCTTTTTGAAAGAAGCTCATTAAGAAGCTGATGGATGGTTTTGTTCAGAACCGGATGGCGGTAATACGGAGCAATCTCATCCAGCGGTTTCAGCACAAAATCGCGGTTTTCCATATCAATATGAGGAATATGGAGATTCGGGGTATCAATGATTTCATTGTCATAAAACAGAATGTCCAGATCAAGGGTACGAGGCCCCCAGTGGATGATGCGTTCTCTGTTGGCGGCAGCCTCCAGTTCGTGAAGACGGTCAAGCAGTTCTTCTGGAGTCAGAAGCGTGCGGAGACGGAGCACACCATTGAGAAATTCATCCTGTTCTACACCTCCATAGGGTTCTGTGACAAGATATTCTGATACGGCCTCGACTTCACAGTCGGGAGTGTTCCGAAGGCCCTGAATGCCATCATCGATATATTTCTTTTTATCTCCGAGGTTAGAACCAAAAGCAACATAAGCGGTGTGCCATCCACGCGTGATTTCTACTGCAACTGTATCCAGTGGAAGTCCGACCGGTGCCCATGGCTTTTCAATACGCAGAGTAATTGCATTCATCAGTGGAAATTCATGCAAAAGCATCTGACAGAGGTTTTCAGCAAGAGTTTCCAGAAGCTTGTAGGTATGCTCTTTGGTGAACTTTGTGATCATCTGGCTGACTTCTCCATAGTGAATCGAAGCAGTCAGCTCATCTGTCAGACCGGCTTTACGTGTACTGGTATAAAGTTTGGCTGATACGACGAATTTCTGACCGAGTACATTTTCCTCCGGAAAAACTCCGTGGTTAGCAAAAATCTCAAGGTTTTTAATCTCAATAATATCCATTTATTTTTAATCCTTTTAATTATCTCTTTATTTGATGTTTCTGCCGAGAATCGCTTCGGTCATCAGTACAGCACGTCTGTTTTCTTTTACATCATGAACACGTACAAAAGCACAGCCTTTCATAACTCCAATGACAGAAGTGGCAATTGTTCCCTCGACACGCTGGTCAACTGGGAGATCGAGTGTAAGACCGATCATGGATTTACGGGAAGTGCCGAGAAGTACCGGGAATCCGAGATGCTGAAAAAGCTCCAGATGGTTCATGGTTTCAAGGTTCATTTCATATGTTTTTCCAAATCCTACACCCGGGTCAAGAATAATACGTTCATCTTTGATGCCTGCCTTGCGCGCGATATTTACGCATTCCTGCGTTTCGGTAAGCATGTCGGTGAGAAAATTGTTGTATTCTGTGTTGGCCTTGTTGTGCATCAGGCAGCAGGCTACATCGTGTTTGGCTATTACACCTGCCATTTTCGGATCATATTTCAGTCCCCATACATCATTGACAAGATCAGCGCCTGCCTGTACGGCAACGTCAGCAACACTTCCTTTATATGTATCTACAGAAATCGGAACATCAAAATGTTTGCGAAGCGCCTCAATGATCGGAACGACACGGGCCGCCTCTTCTTCGGCGCTTACCGGAGTATGTCCCGGTCGGGTGGATTCTCCGCCGACATCCAGAATATCAGCACCCTCGGCAATCATTGTCTCAGCATGCTTCAGAGCATGATCCATAGAGTCCCATTTACCGCCATCAGAGAAAGAATCCGGTGTGACATTCAGGATTCCCATAATATAGGTTCTGTTTTTTACGTCAAATTCACGATTTCCAATTTTCATTTTAAAGATTCTCCTTTTAATATTGAATCGTCATATTTTTTTTCTCAGGAGCCCAGTAGCATTCTTTCTCAGCAGGACACAGGAAACAATTACGTGATTTTTTGTCTGCTTCATAAATAAGCCGGCTGAGTACCGGGAGATTTTCGTTAGAGGAACGATGTTCTCCAATGGCATTCAGGATCTGGCTTTTTTCCTCTTCTGTAAAGTTCAGATCAGATAAAATCTGTCCTGCTATAGAGACACCTGCCTCATCGTGCGGAATACCATTTGTGTACTGCTCGGCACGGCCAATGTCATGGAGAAGGGCAGTGCAGTAGATCAGCTCACGGGAACAGTCAAGATTTCGCTCCAGCGCAAAAATGTAAGTCAGTCTTGCCACATCAAGAAAATGCTCCGGGGTGTGGCGACAGAAAATGCGGTCAGCCTCCAGCCGGGTAAGCGCAGTCAGGTGTTTTTGATAAAGCGGATGCTGCCAGATGGCCTGAACTCTTGTCATATCAGCAGACATCAGTCTTTTACCATAGAGAGAAACTGTTTCTGAAGTTCACGGTCTGTCTTAAAGTCCCCTCGTGTTACTGTGGTGATGGTCTTGCTGCCCGGTTTTTTGATGCCACGCATCGTCATACAGGTATGTTCTGCTTCAAGCATGACCATAACGCCCCTGGGATTCAGCGCACGCTCGAGTGCATCGGCAATCTGTACAGTCAGACGCTCCTGAATCTGCGGCCTTCTTGCATAAACATCTACGGTACGGGCAAGTTTGCTGAGCCCGGTAACTCTGCCGTTGGGTATGTAAGCAATGTGAGCTTTTCCGTAAAATGGCATCAGATGATGCTCACACATGGAATAGAATGTGATGTCTTTTTCCAGGACCATTTCGTTATTTTCTACTTTAAATTGTTTGGCGAGGTGCTGATCTGCTTCCTCATCCAGACCACCGTAGATTTCCATGCACATACGTGCAATGCGGTCCGGGGTATCTTTCAGTCCTTCACGTTCTGTATCTTCACCGATTCCTTCAAGGAGAAGTCGGATTGCCTGTTCTACTTTTTGTTTGTCTACCATAAAAAAACAACCTCCTATTATAATGATATTGTGTATCGTGGAGATTGTCTGCTTTTTGTCAATGTATTTGTAAAATAAAACAAAAAAAGATATCTCCAATTGTGATAGAACGTATGTCGAAAAACGTATCCCTACACAATATGAGATAGCCTCTTATATTGTCGCAACGGGTGCGGATCCTATACCGTAAGACGGACTTTTCGTTTCGGCGACAACTCCCCATTCGCTGAACACTTGACGCATAAGATCCTATTTTGCATATCATTCATTTCCCGTACAGTATAGCATAGATGTATTTGATAGAAAAGGGGTAATTTGTTGAAAAAAATATTCAGGTTGAATAATTATTGACGTGAAATGAGAGATATGATAGCATAAAGCTATCTATAGAAGAAAAGCAAAGAAACAGATAAAAATTTCACAGATTACGGACCAATCAGGGATAACGACTGTGTGCATGAAAATACGCACACTCGTTGTCTCTTTTTTTATTTTATCCGCGATTTGATGACAGGGAGGACGCTATGTATTTAATGATCGACAACTATGATTCATTTGTCTATAACCTGAAGGCTTACTTTGAGGAGCTTGGAAGGGAGATTGTTGTAAAAAGAAGCGATCAGATCACCGTGGATGAAATAGAAAAAATGCAGCCACAGGGAATCATTCTGTCCCCCGGACCGAAACGTCCGTGGGATGCAGAAGTCTGTGTACAGACTGTGGAACGTTTGCGGGGAAAAATCCCGATTCTTGGCGTCTGTCTCGGACATCAGGTACTTGGATACTGTTGTGGCGCAACGGTAAAAAAAGGTGAGCGGCCGATGCATGGAAAGGTGACGGATATCACAAATATGGGAACCGGTGTTTTTGAAGGACTTCCGAAAAAGTTCAAAGTAACGCGTTATCATTCGCTGATTGTAAAAGAGAACAGCATTCCGGCGGATTACCATATCGACGCTGTGTCAGAGGATGGTGCGGTGATGGGGCTTTCACATAAGAACCTTCCGTTGTATGGAGTTCAGTTTCATCCAGAGGCAGTGCTGACAGAGTATGGGCATGAATTGCTTGAAAATTTCTGCCGAATTGCGGAATGTACACATTAACTAAAACGATATAGTACAAACCGTACGAAAAAAAGATAAAGGAAATGTCCGTCATAATGGACAGAGGAAAGAAAACGATGTATAATAAAACCCGTATTATAAAAGAAATGAAGCCTGCCAGAAATGCAGCAGAGCTTTATAGATATTTTGCAGGAGAGGAAGACAGTGCATTCCTGGATTCTTCTCTGGTTAACCGGCTTGGACGTTATTCAATCATAGGTGCTGTGCCATATCTGAAACTGGTGAAGGATGAGAATAGCTTCTATATTAATGGAGAGAAAGAAACAACATATTCTTTTGAAGAATACCTGAAAAAGTATCTGGCAGAACACAAAGACAAAAATAATACAGAGCTTCCGATAATTTCCGGTGCAATAGGATATTTTTCCTATGAATATGGAAGAAAATTGATGGAAGTGGATTCTGCGAAAGAGAATCTTGTCTCGATTCCGGATGCGGTACTTGTCTTTTATGATTTCTTTATTATAGAGGACAGGCAGGAACAGCGTACATATTTGATTGCGAATGGCAACACGAGGGAAGCTGCGAAACTGCTGGATGAGATGGAGACCCGGATAAACGGGAAACCGGTGTATATGCAGAAAGAGTCAGATACAGAATATCCGATCGAAGTGCGACCGAATTTTGCGAAGGACGAATACAAGCAGGCAGTAGATCGTATGATCCGTTATATTATAGAGGGAGATATCTACATTGCCAATATGACACAGCAGCTCACTGTGAAAAGTGATAAAGTACCGTTGGATGTGTTTTATGATCTTCGGAAAAATAATCCGTCTACGTTTGGCGGCTATTTTGATTATGGGGATTTTCAGATCGTGTGTGCGTCACCGGAACGTTTTCTTAAAATGCAGAAGGGGCATGTAAATACACGACCGATCAAAGGCACACGTAAGCGCGGGGAGACACCGGAAGAAGATCTGCTCATGCGGACAGAACTTGAAAATTCCGAGAAGGACAAAAGTGAACTCCTGATGATCGTGGATCTCGAACGTAATGATCTGAACAGAGTATGCCGTCCGGGAAGCGTTAAGGTGACTGAGCTTTTTACAGTAGAAGAATATGCAACGGTATTCCATCTGGTTTCGGATATTGAGGGAAATCTGGAAGAAGGAAAAACGGTCATGGATCTTCTTGAGGCAGCTTTTCCTGGAGGGTCGATTACGGGAGCACCGAAGTATCGTGCAATGGAAATCATTGATGAGCTGGAAAATAATAAACGAAATCTTTACACAGGATCTATCGGTTATTTGACACTGGATGGTGACTGTGATTTTAATATTGTGATCAGGACTGCGTTGCATAAAGATGGAAAATATTATCTGGGTGTGGGCGGCGGTATTACCGCAGAGTCCGATCTGGAATTTGAATATGAAGAAACACTTCAGAAAGCGAAGGCGGTTCTTCAGGCTATGAAATAAGTAATTGGAGAGTAAAGTATGGATATCAGGTTAGATGAAGGTTTTCTGTTCGGGATGGGTGCGTTTGAAACGATTGCTGTCGAAAAGGGAAAGCCAATACTGCTTGAAAAACATCTGGAAAGACTGGAACAGGCAGCAGATTTTTTTAAACTTGGCTCGTGCAGTGAACGTGGACTTTCAAGGGAAAGGGTGTTGTCGTATCTTGCAGGTCAGGGTTCTAAGTTCACAGATCATGGTGTATTAAAAATTGTCTGTTCAGCCGAAAACTTATTTTTCCAGATGAGAACGAATACATATTCTGAAGAGGATTATGCAAAAGGCTTTGTGGCAGACATCAGTAAAGTGCGCAGAAATGAGACATCTCCGCTGGTTTATCACAAGACCTTGAATTATGGTGACTGTATCCTTGAAAAAAGAGCTGCAGCGGCAGCCGGTATCAATGAGAAGGTCTTTGTCAATACAAAAGGCCAGATCAGCGAGGGAACAGTCAGCAATATTTTCTTTGTGCGCAAAAATATGATCTATACACCGCAGCTGTCCTGTGGATTATTGCCGGGAATTCTGCGAGAATACGTAATGTCAAAATTCAGCGTGGTGGAGACAATCATCTATCCGGATGAACTGATGTATTATGAAGAATGCTTTGTTACGAATTCTCTGATGGGAGTCATGCCGGTAAAACAGCTTGGAAATATCTGCTTTCCGCATCGAACCAGAGCAGAGGAAGTAAGAACAATATACGAAAGCGAAAAAATGTCCTTATAATGGGACATTTTTTTTACTTTATAGGAAAGATGGTTGTAAATTGTGTCCAAAAAGACACAAAAAAGCTGTTGACTTTCCGCATGATGATTTGTATAATGTCAAAAGTTAGGACGCGAACTAAAATTGAGAAAGGAGAGAAAATGTGCGAATTTGATGAAAAACTGGAAAATGCTCACATGGGAAGACTGATTCATATGTTGTCGCATCAGATGAAGCGGAATTCAAATGGTATGGAGTCTGTAATTGAAAATGATGAACTGACGGTCATGCAAAAACATGTGTTGAAATTTGTTCTTCTGGAATCTCTCCACAGGGATCTTTATCAAAAAGATATTGAAGAAGAATTTCAGATTCGTAAATCTACTGTAACCGGAATACTGAAGCTGATGGAGAAGCATGGGTATATATACCGAGAAAGTGTAGAAAAAGATGCCCGTCTGAAAAAAATAGTGCCAACTCCAAAAGCGGAAGAACTGAGACCGATTCTTCTGAAGCATATTGCGTTTACGGAGAATTATCTTACAAAAGGAATTTCGGAGGAAGATGTTATAACCTGTAAAAAAGTATTGTGTCAGATGTATCACAATCTTTCGGAAATGAATAAAAAGACAGATAAGGAGGCTGACAGAAAAAATGAACAAGAAACTGTTTAAATCAATCAGGGAATACAAAAAAGAGTCTATACTGGCTCCGATACTGGTAATTCTGGAGGTATTGATGGAAGTGCTCATTCCGCTGGAAATGGCAAAGATCATTGATGTGGGTATTGCAAATGGTGATCTGGGATATATTGTACAGCGTGGAGTGATTCTTGTGATTATGGCGATGCTTGCTCTGTTTTTTGGTGTGCAGGCAGGAAATATGGCGGCTGTGGCAGCTGCCGGATATGCAAAAAATCTTCGTCATGATATTTTCTACAAGGTACAGGATTTTTCCTTCAAAAATATTGACCATTTCTCCACATCGGGACTGGTCACACGAATGACAACAGATATTACAAATGTCCAGATGGCATATATGATGAGTATCCGCCTTCTGGCAAGGGCACCGATCATGATACTTCTTTCCTGGATCATGACCCTGATGATCAATGTAAAGGTTGCCCTGCTTTTCCTGGTTGTTATCCCGCTTCTTGGCGGAACACTGCTGTTTATTGCAAAAAAGGCACATCCGCATTTTATAAAGGTATTTGATGAGTATGATGAACTGAATAATTCTGTTCAGGAAAATGTCAATGCAGCTCGTGTTGTCAAGGCCTTTGTAAGAGAGGACTATGAAGTAAATAAATTCCATGGTGTATCTGATTATGTATATACGCTGTTCACAAAAGCAGAAAAAATCGTGGCATGGAACTCTCCGGTTCTGCAGTTTATGATGTACGCGGTTGTGATTCTGATCGCACTGATCGGCGGACGCAGTATTGTGTTCGGAACTATGGAGACAGGTGAACTGACAAGCGTGATCGTATATGCACTGCAGATTCTGATGTCACTGAATATGGTAACATTTGTATTTGTTATGATCATGATCGCAGAGGCATCTACAGACCGTATCACAGAAGTACTTGATGAAGTCCCGGAGATGCAGGATAAGACTGATGCGGTAAAAGAAGTCAAAAACGGTGAAATTGTTTTCGACCATGTAGATTTCAGCTATGCAGGTGAGGGTGGAAATCTTTCCCTGAGGGATGTAAATCTTCATGTCAAATCAGGCCAGACAGTCGGAATCATTGGTGGTACAGGAAGTGCAAAATCCACTCTTGTGCAGATGATCCCGCGTCTTTATGATGTTACTTCCGGAGCTGTTAAGGTAGCCGGAGTTGACGTACGTGACTACAATCTGGAAGTTCTGAGAGATCAGGTATCCATGGTTTTGCAGAAAAACGTATTATTTTCCGGTACGATCTATGAGAATATTCGCTGGGGCGACGAACATGCCAGTGATGAAGATGTTAAAAGAGTATGCCGTCTTGCACAGGCAGATGGGTTTGTCAGCGAGTTTCCGGAAGGATATAACACTATGATCGTGCAGGGAGGAAACAATGTCTCCGGTGGACAGAAACAGCGTCTCTGTATTGCACGTGCGTTGCTTAAGAAACCGAAGATTCTGATTCTGGATGATTCTACCAGTGCGGTAGATACAAAGACAGATGCGCTGATTCGTAAGGCATTCCGTGAAGAAATTCCGGATACGACCAAGATCATCATTGCACAGAGAGTTTCCTCGATCGAAGATGCAGACCAGATCATTGTGCTTGATGGTGGTAAGATTGCCGGTGTGGGAACCTCTGAGGAACTTTTGAAAACAAATGAAATCTACAGAGAAGTATATGAATCACAGGTGAAAGGAGGCGAAGAGGATGAATAAGAAAAAGAAAACAAGAATGACGCAAAATGACATAAAGACAGCGAAACGTCTTTTGAAATATGTGACAGAAAAATATAAGCTTCAGTTTATCCTTGTATTTTTCTGTATTCTTATCAGTGCAGTTGCGACAACTGCGGTATCCCTTTCTCTTCGTTACCTTCTGGATGATTTTATCCTTCCGTTGATCGGGCAGAAAACCCCGGATTTTGAAGGCCTTTATAAAGCACTGGCAGTTCTTGGATGCATTTTCTTTGCAGGTGTTGTTGCCACATTTATCTATACAAGAATGATGGTTTATATCGGACAGGGTGTGCTCAAAAGAGTACGTGACGATATGTTTGAACATATGCAGACACTTCCGATCCGTTATTTTGATCAGAACACAAATGGATCTGTCATGAGTCTTTATACCAATGATACGGACACTTTGCGTCAGATGATCAGCCAGGCAATTCCACAGGCATTGATGGCATTGTTCACGATTGTTGTAACATTTATTTCGATGCTGGTGTTAAGCCCGCTTCTGACAATTCTTGCAGTGCTGATCATTTTTGTGATGATGACTGTCACAGGAAAGATTGGCGGAAAGAGTGGAAAATATTTTGTACGCCAGCAGATGTCACTTGCTGATGTAACAGGATTCGTAGAAGAACGAATGAACGGTCAGCGTGTTGTAAAGGTGTTCAACCATGAGAAAAAATCGGAAGAAGAGTTTGACAGACTGAATGAAGCACTTTTTGAGAGCGCAGCGCAGGCAAACAAGTACGGGAATATGATGGGACCGGTGATCGGAAATATCGGTAACCTACAGTTTGTACTGACAGCGGTTCTCGGAGGTGTGCTTTCCGTTGCCGGAGTCGGCGGAATCACGCTCGGTGTCATGGCTTCTTATCTTCAGTTTACGAAGAGCTTTACACAGCCGTTTATGCAGGTGGCACAGCAGTTCAATTCCATCGTTATGGCACTTGCCGGAGCGGAGCGTATCTTCAATCTGATCGATGAAAAGCCGGAAGAGGATGAGGGCTATGTCACTCTTGTCAATGCAAGAAAAGATGCAGACGGCAACATCGTGGAATGCAAAGAGAGAACCGGTATGTGGGCATGGAAGCATCCACATTCTGCAGACGGTTCCGTATCTTATACAGAGTTAAAGGGTGATGTACGATTTGAAGATGTAACCTTTGGATATAATGAGGACAAGACAATCCTTCATGATATCAGCCTGTATGCAAAACCGGGACAGAAGCTTGCATTTGTAGGTTCTACCGGTGCAGGAAAGACAACGATCACCAACCTGATCAATCGTTTCTACGATATTCAGAAAGGTAAGATCCGCTACGATGGAATCAACATTACAAAGATCAAAAAAGATGATCTGCGCCATTCACTGGGAATCGTTCTGCAGGATACACACCTCTTTACCGGAACGATCCGTGACAATATCCGATATGGTAAACTGGATGCAACGGATGAAGAAATTTATGCAGCTGCAAAACTTGCACATGCAGACCAGTTTATCCAGATGCTCCCGAAGGGATATGATACTATGCTGAGCGGAGACGGTGAGGAACTGTCACAGGGACAGAGACAGCTTCTTTCTATCGCGCGTGCAGCAGTTGCAGATCCTCCGGTACTGATTCTGGATGAGGCAACTTCCAGTATTGATACCCGTACAGAGAGCATTGTACAAAAAGGTATGGATAACCTGATGAAGGGACGTACTGTATTTGTTATTGCCCATCGTCTTTCCACAATCCGAAACAGTGATGCGATCATTGTACTTGAACATGGAAAGATCATCGAGAGAGGTGATCATAAAGATCTGATCAGACAGAAGGGTACCTATTACCAGTTATATACCGGAAAACTGGAACTTTCCTGATCTTGTTTATAAAATAAAAGACAGAATCGTCCGAAAACAGATGGTTCTGTTTTTTTATGTGCTTTTTCACATAAATAGTAAAAAATGCACAAAAATAATTTATATTCTATGATTAAGTATGATATACTATGTACAAAAAAAGAAATGGGGAATCTATATGTTAAAATCATGGACGCCGGGCGAAATGCCGGACAGGGAAGAAATGAAAATACAGCTTGAAAAAACGAAAAGCAGTCTGTATGACCTCCAGATGAAGATCAAGGAGCATAAGCTGCCGGTGCTGGTTCTTTTTGAAGGATGGAGCGCGGCAGGTAAAGGCAGTATGATCGGCAAAGTGATCAAAAATATTGATCCTCGTTTTTTCAAAGTTGCAACGATGTCTTCACCGACAGAAGAAGAACTGCGCAGACCGTTTTTGTATCGTTATATGAAACAGATCCCGGAAGAAGGCAAATTTACATTCCTCGATTCTGGCTGGATGGAGCAGAGTGTCATGGATGTTCTCACCGGTGATCTGGAAGGTGATTTGTATGAAAAAAGAATTGAAAGTATCCGCCGATTTGAACGCCAGCTGACCGATAATGGATATCTTGTACTGAAATTTTTCATGCAGATCGATAAAGATGAGCAAGGAAAGCGCATGGAGAAGCTTCTGGGCAAAGAAGATACGAAGTGGCGTGTGACCGGTGCTGATAAATGGCAGCACAAGCATTACAAAAAATGCGAAAATGTGATCGACCGTTATATGAAAGATACCAACATGTCAACTTCCCCATGGTATATCATAGATGCGGCGGATAAAAAGTGGGCAGAACTGCAGGTTATGGATATACTGGTAAGCAGTATAGAGGTTGCATTGCAGAATCAGAGTCATTCCGTACCGATTCTCCAGAATGTATTTCCACTTGTGAAAATGCCGAAACTGAAAGATGTTGAGCTGGAAGGCAAGACAATAGATGAAGAGGAATATCAGAAAGAATTAAAGAAATTACAGAGCAGGCTCGGAGAATTGCATAACCGCCTGTATCGTAAACGTGTGCCGGTAATTATTACCTATGAAGGATGGGATGCTGCCGGAAAGGGCGGAAACATCAAGAGAGTCACCGGTGCGCTGGATCCGCGCGGATATGAGGTGCAGCCGATCGCAAGTCCGGAGCCGCATGAAAAAGCACGACATTATCTCTGGAGATTTTGGACAAGGCTTCCGAAGGACGGACATATCACAATTTTTGACCGTACATGGTATGGACGTGTTATGGTGGAACGTCTTGAAGGATTCTGCAGTGAAAATGACTGGAAACGTGCGTATAATGAAATGAATGAGTTTGAAAAAGAACTGCATGACTGGGGCGCTGTGATTATTAAATTCTGGGTACAGATCGACAAAGATACACAGCTTGAACGTTTTACCGAGCGTCAGAATAATCCGGAAAAACAGTGGAAGATCACAGATGAAGACTGGCGCAACCGTGAAAAATGGGATCAGTATGAAGAAGCTGTTAATGAAATGCTCAAAAAGACAAGTACTACATTTGCACCATGGCATATCCTTGAATCTGTAGATAAAAAATATGCACGTATCAAAGCATTAAAGATCATTATTAATGAACTGGAAAAAGCCCTGAAATAGGGGCTTTTTCTTTTGACGTTATATAGAGCGAGATCATGGGCGGAGATAATTCCGCATGGTTTTGAGAGCATTTTTTTCGAGGCGGCTGACCTGCGCCTGTGAGATTCCAATTTCATCTGCGACTTCCATCTGTGTTTTTCCTTCGTAAAAACGCATTTCAATGATGTGACGTTCGCGATTGCCGAGCCGTTTCATGGCTTCTTTGAGAGACAGCCTTTCCAGCCAGTGTTCTTCTTTGTTTTTGCGGTCACTGATCTGATCCATAACGTAGAGGGTATCACCGCCTTCGGAATAGACAGGCTCGTAGAGACTGACAGGATTCTGTATAGCATCAAGTGCATAGACAATCATTTCTTTTTCAATGCCGATTTCTTCTGCAATTTCTTCCATGGCAGGTTCTTTCAGATTCTGGCGGATGTAATTTTCTTTTGCATAAATAGCTTTGTAGGCAATGTCACGCAGGGAGCGGCTGACACGGATGCTGTTATAATCTCGCAGATAACGGCGGATCTCACCGATGATCATCGGAACTGCATAAGTAGAAAATTTGACCATCAGGGTATCGTCAAAATTATCAACCGCCTTCATAAGGCCGATGCAGCCAATCTGAAACAGGTCATCAGGATTTTCGTTGCTGTTCTGGAAACGTCGGATAACACTTAACACAAGACGCAGATTTCCTTTAATATACTGTTCCCTGGCTTCGGTGTCGCCCTGTTTGATACGCCGGAACAGTTCATCTTTTTCTTCCTGCTTTAAGACCGGAAGACTGGAAGTGTTGACCCCGCAGATTTCTACTTTATTAAGTGCCATCGAAATATCCTCCTTATTTCATTTGGTATTACAAATGATTCACAGGGAGGATGAGAAATATTCTTTTTTGAAAAAAATATAAAAAATAATAGACCTTGACAGGATCAGAGAAGGTGTTCTTTATGAAAACATTTTTCCTCCTGGATTTCTACGAGGATAATGTCATCACCAATCTGGCGAATACAGTTCCATGGAATGACATATTCATTGTCGTGACCGAAGAAACAGCAAAATTTAGCGGGACCCGGGACGATCAGGGCATTTATGCGTCCTGTGGTACAGTCAAATTCCAGATCGACGGGACAGCCGAGGCTTTTGCAGGTGCAGGTATTAATGATTTCTTTCTGTCGAAGCTCACAAAGTCTCATAAAAACACCGTTTTTTTTAATATATGAATATTTTTTACAGATATACATGACCTTTTGTTGACACTGTCAGAAAAAATAAATATAATTATTTTATTAAAGGGGAAAGAGGGGTAAATACTGTGAGATGCCCATTTTGTAATCAGGATAACAGTAAAGTTGTAGACTCAAGACCGGTAGAAGACACCAATTCCATCCGCAGAAGAAGAATGTGCGAATCCTGCGGCAAACGTTTTACTACATACGAAAAGGTAGAGACGATTCCACTGAGTGTGATCAAGAAAGACCAGACACGTGAACAGTATGACCGTGCAAAGATTCAGGATGGAATCTTACGCGCTTGCTACAAGCGTCCTATACCGATAGAAAAGATTGAAATGACGATGGATTCTATAGAAGGGGACATCTTTGACAGTGCGGACAGGGAGATTCCAAGTACCCGTATTGGCGAGATTGTGATGGAACATCTGAAAGACCTGGATGCAGTTGCTTATGTACGTTTTGCGTCCGTATATCGTGAATTTAAAGATGTCAGCACATTTATGGATGAGCTGAAGAAATTCATGGAGCCATAAGAAGAATAAGGAAACAGGAGAGAAGCATTAAGCTGAATTATCCAATAAAAAGGCGCTCCGGTCAGAACCGGAACGCCTTAAAAATTATGCTTTTATACAGTCAGAGAATTAAACAATACCCTGAGCGATCATAGCATCTACAACTTTTTCGAAACCTGCAATGTTTGCGCCGGCAACATAGTTGTCTGTCAGGTCATAACGTTTTGCGGCATCGCTGATCTTAGCGTAGATGTCAACCATGATCTGATGAAGTTTCGCATCAACTTCGTCAGATGTCCAGGAAAGTCTCTGGGAGTTCTGGCTCATTTCCAGTGCGGAGGTAGCAACACCACCAGCGTTTGCAGCTTTTCCCGGAAGGAAGAGAATACCGTTATCCATAGCGTACTCTGTTGCTTCTCTTGTAGTAGGCATATTAGCACCTTCTACAATATATTTGCATCCGTTTGCAACGAGGGTCTTTACGCCGTCAACATCAAGTTCATTCTGAGTTGCGCATGGAAGATATACATCACATTTGATGTTCCAGATGCCAACACCTTCTGTATAGGTAGCGCCTTCTACGCGGTCAGCATATTCTTTGATACGTCCACGTTTTACTTCTTTGATATCTTTCACTACATCAAGGTTGATACCGTTCGGATCATAGATGTATCCGTTGGAGTCGCACATAGCAACAACTTTTGCACCAAGCTGAGTAGCTTTCTGTACTGCGTAAATAGCAACGTTACCGGAACCTGTAACAACAACAGTCTTTCCGTCGAGAGAATCGCTGTGATCTTTCATCAGTTCATTAAGGATATATACAACACCGTATCCTGTTGCTTCTGTGCGGATCAGAGAACCACCATAGGTAAGTCCTTTACCTGTCAGGACACCTTCATAGAGATCGCGAACACGTTTGTACTGTCCGAAAAGATAACCGATCTCACGTCCGCCAACGCCGATGTCACCAGCCGGTACGTCTGTGTCTGCGCCGATATATTTGCAGAGCTCTGTCATAAAGCTCTGGCAGAATGCCATAACTTCTCTGTCGGATTTGCCTTTAGGATTGAAGTTGGAACCACCTTTACCACCGCCGATCGGAAGACCCGTCAGAGAGTTTTTGAATACCTGTTCGAAACCGAGGAATTTCAGAATGCTCTGGTTTACTGTAGGATGGAAACGAAGACCACCTTTGTAAGGTCCGATTGCGCTGTTGAACTGTACACGATATCCTTTGTTAACCTGTACGGTTCCGTTGTCATCTACCCACGGAACACGGAAAGAAATAATTCTTTCTGGCTCTACCAGACGTTCCAGAATGGAAAGACTGCGGTATTTTTCTTCATTACGGTCGATAACAACTTTAAGAGAATCCAGAACTTCTTTTACTGCCTGATGGAATTCTGGCTCGCCAGGATTCTGTGCAACGACTCTTTCATAAACTTCTTCTGTGTAAGACATGTTGATTTCCTCCTCATTCGCTTATTGAATCATGTCTATCTGTGTAAGACATTTGTCCATGAACTATTATACACGAAAGTGGTAAAGTTGCAAAGAAAATTGTAAAAAAAATAAAAAAAATATATTTCGGGGCGCAAACAAAATTTTGTATGGAATTTTACCTTGCGAAAAGTGTCTGAATATGAGATTATATTACAATACGAATAGAAAACTCATGGAGAGGAGTGAAAAAATGAGAACATTTGACAAATCAACGAAACTCGATAATGTACTGTATGATGTGAGAGGCCCGGTGGTTGACGAGGCGGCGAGAATGGAAGATGAAGGAAAGGAAATCCTGAAACTGAATATCGGAAATCCATATCCGTTCGGTTTTTCCGCTCCTCAGGAAGTCATTCTGGACATGCTCAGCAACATTCGTACATCTCAGGGATATTCTGATTCGAAAGGGATTTTTTCAGCACGTAAGGCAATTATGCAGTATGCGCAGCTTCGAAATATTCCAAATGTTTCAATGAATGATATTTATACAGGAAATGGTGTCAGTGAGCTGATCAATCTCTGCATGCAGGCACTTCTTGATAATGGTGATGAGATCCTGATTCCGGCACCGGATTATCCGCTTTGGACAGCGACAGCAACACTGGCCGGTGGTAATGTGGTACATTATATTTGTGATGAACAGTCCGACTGGTATCCGGATATTGACGATATCCGAAGCAAGATTACAGACAAAACAAAGGCAATCGTTATCATCAACCCAAACAACCCAACCGGAGCAGTTTATCCGAAGGAAATTCTGGAGCAGATCGCACAGATCGCAAGAGAGAAAGAACTGATTATCTTTTCGGATGAGATTTATGACCGTCTGGTTATGGATGAATATGAACATACTTCCATCGCATCTCTGGCACCGGATGTTTTCTGTGTGACATTTTCCGGACTTTCGAAGTCACATATGATTGCAGGTTTTCGTATTGGCTGGATGATCTTAAGCGGTGCGAAGGACAAAGCTAAAGGTTACATAGAAGGAATCAAGATGCTGTCTTCCATGCGTCTGTGTTCTAATGTTCCGGCTCAGTCCATTGTGCAGACTGCACTGGGCGGATATCAGAGTGTTACCGAATATATCAAACCGGGCGGAAGAGTTTATGAGCAGAGAGAATGCATCTACAATGCACTGAGAGATATTCCGGGAATTTCTGTTGTCAAACCACATGCGGCATTTTATATTTTCCCGAAGATCGATACAGAAAAATTCAACATCACGGATGATGAGCAGTTTGCACTGGATTTTCTTCATGAGAAGCAGGTGCTTCTTGTTCCGGGTAAGGGATTTAACTGGATGCAGCCGGATCACTTCAGAGTGGTTTATCTGCCGAACGTCAGACAGCTTGAGCGCGCATCGGAAAAGCTGCGTGAGTTCTTAAGTTCTTATCGTCAGCATAAGTAAAGAGTTACATTATTATAAGGTTTTATTTTGAGGAGGAAAAGCGGAGAAAAAGAAGCGGAGAAAAAAATCTGAATTTCTGAAAGGAGCAATATTACATGGCAGGATTTAACACAAAGGTAACACCGGAAATCGAACGACTGACACAGGAATGCAAAGATCATTCCAGTATAGATCTGTCTCTTTATGGAAAATATGATGTAAAGAGGGGCCTTCGTGATATCAATGGTAAAGGTGTCCTTGCCGGACTCACACAGGTTTCCAATGTACAGGCAGTAAAAGTCGTAGATGGTAAGGAAGTTCCCTGTGCGGGAAGTCTTTATTACCGTGGGTATAATATCAAGGATCTGACAGCTGGATTTGTAAGAGATAACCGTTTCGGATTTGAAGAGACGACATATCTTCTCCTTTATGGTAAGCTGCCAGACAGAAAAGAACTGGAAGATTTTCAGAAATTACTTGCAAATCAACGTTCATTACCGACAAATTTCGTAAGAGATGTTATAATGAAAGCACCGGGACGTGATATTATGAATGCACTTTCCAGAAGTGTGCTGACACTGTATTCTTATGATAATAATCCGGATGATATTTCACTTCCGAATGTTATGCGTCAGTGTCTGAACCTGATCAGTGTATTTCCGCTTCTTTCCGTTTACGGATATCAGGTATATAATCATTATGTAAGAGGAAAGAGTCTTTATATACACAATCCGAAGAGGGAACTTTCCACAGCGGAAAATATCCTGCGTATGTTGAGACCGGACAAAAAATATACAGATCTGGAAGCAAAGATTCTTGATCTTGCGCTGATCCTTCATATGGAGCACGGCGGTGGTAATAACTCTACCTTTACGACACATGTAGTTTCTTCATCCGGAACGGATACATATTCTGCTGTAGCGGCTGCACTTGGCTCCCTGAAAGGACCAAAACACGGTGGTGCCAACATTAAGGTCATTCAGATGTTCCAGGACATGAAGAAAGAAGTGCATAACTGGGAGGATGAAGACGAAGTAAGAAATTATCTGAAACGCCTTCTTCATAAAGAAGCATTTGATAAGAGAGGTCTTATTTATGGTATGGGACATGCAATCTATTCGGTATCGGATCCGAGAGCAGAAGTCCTGAAAGGCTTCGTAGAAAGCCTTGCCAAAGAAAAAGGCCGCATGAAAGATTATCGCCTGTATTCCATGGTAGAGTGGATGGCTCCGGAAGTAATCGCAGAAGAGAGACGAATCTACAAAGGTGTCAGTGCCAATGTAGATTTTTACAGTGGATTTGTATATAGTATGCTGGATCTTCCGCTTGAACTCTATACACCGATGTTTGCGGTAGCTCGTATCGTAGGCTGGAGTGCACATCGTATGGAGGAGCTGATCAATACAGACAAGATCATTCGTCCGGCATACAAGAACGTTCTTCCGGAAGCGGCATATGTTCCGCTTGATGAACGATAAAAGTTACAGACAGGAGAAAAGGATGTTTCGTTGTTTTTTTCCGGATGAATATCTGGATTCAGCATATGAGATCGACTACGAGAAGCTTTACGAAGAAGGGTATCGTGGACTGATCTATGACATTGATAATACGCTGGTGCCTCACGGGGCACCGGCAGATGACAGGGCGATAGCTCTTTTTGAACGGCTTCGCGGAATCGGCTTTGGTTACTGCCTTCTGTCAAACAATCAAATTGAGCGGGTGGCGCCTTTTGCAGATGCGATTCAGGCCAGATATATCGAAAATGCCCACAAGCCGTCTGTGAAGAACTACCGGAAGGCAATGGAACTTCTGGGAACGGATACCGGCAATACGATTTTTATAGGGGATCAGCTTTTTACAGATGTATACGGAGCCAAAAGGACCGGCATCCGCAATATTCTCGTAAAGCCGATCCATCCAAAAGAAGAAATCCAGATCGTTCTGAAACGATATCTGGAAAAAATAGTACTACATTTTTACAAAAAGGAGGAGGGGATTTCATGAACCACGTGGTTATCATTGGGTTTATGGGTTCAGGTAAAACAAGAGTAGGAAAGCAGCTTTCTAAAGATCTGGGGCTGCAGTTTGTCGATCTTGACAAACTTATCACCAAAAAAATGAATCTTTCAGCGCGGGAAATTTTTGAGAAATTTGGAGAACCATATTATCGTGCATTGGAAACAGTTGCCTTGAAGCAACTGATTCAGGACCCGGAGCGAAAAGTAATCTCACTGGGTGCAGGAGTTCCGCTTCAGGAACAAAACGAAAAATATCTTAAAGAACTGGGAACGGTCGTATATCTGAAAGGATCACTGACCACGCTGAAAAAGCGTCTGGCAGATTCCAAGAAAGATCCGATGCTTGACGGAGAAGACCGGGATGACAAGATCAAGAAGCTTTTGAAACAGAGAGATCCGGTATATCAGAAGTTTGCAGACATTCAGGTCGTTACCGGAGAAGTGCCATTTGAGGAACTTATTAAAGAAATTGAAGAGAAATTGTCTACATATGAAAAAAATAGTTGAAAAAACTTTCTGTATATTATAAAATAGTTGGTAGCGAACACACAAAGAAGGAGGATAATTAAAATGATTTCTGCAGGTGATTTCAGAAACGGTGTCACAATTGAAATTGAAGGAAATGTATGTCAGATCGTTGAGTTCCAGCATGTAAAACCTGGAAAGGGCGCTGCATTCGTAAGAACAAAATATAAAAATATTATCACAGGAGCTGTACTGGAAAAATCTTTCCGTCCTACAGAGAAGTTCCCGCAGGCACGTATTGACCGTGTTGATATGAGCTATCTGTACAATGATGGAGACCTTTACAACTTCATGAATACAGAAACTTATGATCAGGTAGCACTTACGAAAGAGCAGGTAGGTGACTCCCTCAAATTCGTTAAAGAAAACGAAGTTGTTAAAGTTTGCTCCTGGAATGGCAATGTATATGCTATTGAGCCGCCTCTGTTCGTAGAGCTTGAAGTTATCGAGACAGAGCCAGGATTCGCCGGAAATACTGCACAGGGTGCAACCAAACCGGCAACTGTTGAGACAGGCGCACAGGTAATGGTTCCTCTGTTTGTAAACCAGGGAGACAAACTGAAAATCGATACAAGAACAGGTGAATATCTGTCTCGTGTATAATTGATTAGAAGTGATGATACCACCGGAGAGATTCGGTGGTATTTTTTTATACAGAGAAATATTTTTTAACAGAATAAGGAGAATGATATCATGGAATATAGAACGCTTGGAAAGACAGGATTAAAGATTTCACGTATGGGATTCGGAGGCATTCCAATCCAGAAAATCGATGAGGAAGGAACCAAAAAGCTTCTTCATACAATGATGAAGAGGGGAATCAATTATATTGATTCTGCGAGAGGATATACAGTCAGTGAGCAGTATATCGGATATGGACTGGAAGGAATTCGTGATAAATTCGTGCTTGCAACGAAGTCCATGGCAAGAACAAAGGAAGCAATGGCTGCTGATATTGAAACCAGTCTGAAAAATTTCCGTACAGATTATATTGATCTTTATCAGGTTCATAACCCGAGTATGGAACAGCTTGATCAGGTAATCGGTGAGGGTGGCGCTCTGGAGGCGCTTATGGAAGCAAAATCAGTGGGCAAGATTGGTCATATCGGTCTTACTGCGCATTCTACTGCTGTATTTGAGCGTGCGCTTGATCTGGACTGGGTAGAAACGATCATGTTCCCATATAACATTGTAGAACAGCAGGGAGCAGAGCTGCTCCACAGATGTGCAGAGAAAAATATTGGATTTATTGATATGAAACCACTGGCAGGCGGAGCAATCGAAGATGCTACGCTGGCACTGCGCTATGTCTGTTCCAACCCAGATGTGACAGTTGTCATCCCGGGAATGGCAGAAGTTCATGAGCTGGATGAAAATATCAAAGCATGTTCTAATACAGAACCACTTACCGAAGAGGAACTGGCTAAGATGGACAAGATTCGTGAACAGCTTGGTAACGATTTCTGCCGTCGCTGCAATTATTGTGCACCTTGTACAGTCGGTATCAATATTCCGAGCGTCTTCCTTTTTGCAGGATATTTGCAGAGATATGATCTGGCAGACTGGGCAAAAGACCGATACCGCACATTGCCGGTAAAGGCATCCGCATGTATCGAATGCGGCAAATGTGAGCCGAGATGTCCGTACCATCTGCCAATCAGAGAAAAGCTAAAACAGTGTGCAAAAGATATGGGAGAATGATATGTTTAAAGATATAGTAAAAGCAAGCAGAAGCTACAGAGGATATGACGAGTCATATCATTTTATCAAAGAAGAGCTGGAGGATTTTGTAGATTGTGCACGTTATGCACCGTCCAGCGTGAATGCACAGCCGTTCCGTTATTATCTGGCATGGGAAAAAGAAGAAGTTTCACGCATCCAGAAACTGACAAACTGGGCGAGAGCACTGCCGCAGATGAAGCTTCCGCACCCGGGGATGTGCCCGACAGGATTTATCATCATCTGTCAGGACTTAAATCTGGGAGCATCTATTCCGAGATATCAGAAAGATGTCGGAATTGTAGCACAGACCATGCTCCTTGCAGCAGCTGAGAAAGGACTTGGCGGTTGCATGATTGGAAATTACAATGCAGATTCTGTCAAAAAAGAACTGAATCTGGCTGAGAACCTTGCACCGGTACTGATCGTGGCATTCGGCAAACCAGCCGAGAAAATCATCATCAAAGAAATTGAAGAAGGCGAAAATATCGCCTACTACCGCGATGAAAACGACGTACACTACGTACCGAAGCGCAAACTTTCCGACATCCTAATAAAGAAATGAATGAAGAATTTTCCACAAATTTTACATAAACCACCCTTGTATTTGATTTTGAAGCAATACAGTATTATGGACAATGTAAGAAAAGTAGAGGATACGCCGCTGAATTCGCAGGAGTTCTTTTATGAAGCTGCATATAGCAGATGTGAGTAATGCATGAAAGACCAAAAATTGACATTAATAAAATATTTTAATAAAAAATCGCCTGAAATATGGCGATTTTTTGTACTTTATTTGACTTGTTACGACAAAAGACGGTGTGCTATAATAAATGACGATTCGTTGTTCGTAAAGATTATACGGATAATGACCAGATTTTAATTCGGGAGGCGAATATAGTGAAATACCTTAGACAATTTGGAATCATTCTTGCTGTGACATGTGTGGGTGAGATCATGAAATATTTTATCCCGCTTCCGATACCGGGCAGTATTTACGGACTGATTCTGATGTTTGTACTTCTTCTGGCAAAGGTGATCAAAGTAGAACATGTGAAAGAGACCGGAGAGTTTCTGATCGAGATCATGCCGCTTATGTTTATACCGGCAGGGGTTGGGCTGATCACTTCATGGAGTCAGCTGCAGCCTTTTTTGGTGCCGCTGCTTGTGATCACAGTGGTATCTACGTTTGTAGTCATGATTGTAACCGGAAAAGTAACAGATTTTTTAATTTCAAAAAAAGAGGGGAAAAAGTAATATGGATAATCTGATCTTAAGTTCTGCAACGATAGGAATTGTGATCAGCCTGCTTGCATATGAGATTGGTCTTGCAGCACAGCGTAAATGGAAACTGGCGATTTTAAATCCGCTTCTGATCTCCATAGCACTTGTGATTGTATTTCTTGTTGTTTTTCATGTAGATTATGACAGTTATAATATGAGTGCAAAATACCTGAGCTATCTTTTGACTCCTGCAACAGTCTGTCTGGCAATTCCATTGTATCTGCAGCTGGATCTTCTGAAAAAGAATATCGTGGCAATTATGACGGGTGTTCTTTCAGGAGTGCTTGCAAGTCTGGGTTCCGTACTGGCAATGTCAATGGTGTTCGGGTTGAACCATAAAGAATATGTCACCATGCTTCCGAAATCAATCACAACCGCAATCGGAATGGGTGTTTCGGAGGAACTTGGCGGCTATGTGACGATTTCCGTTGCAGTTATTATTATTACCGGTGTACTCGGAAATATGTCGGCAGAATTTATCTGCAAAATGTTCCGTATCCGTAATACTATCTCAAAAGGTCTTGCAATCGGTACCGCATCTCATGCAGTTGGTACGGCAAGAGCAATGGAAATGGGAGAAGTAGAGGGCGCTATGAGCAGTCTTGCAATCGTTGTATGCGGACTCTGTACAGTTATAGGAGCTTCAATTTTCTCTTATATATGGTAATAAAAAATGGACCGGCTAACAGCCGGTCCGTTTTTTACTCTGCCATTTTTTTCTGTACCAGATCAAATTCATCGGTGATTTCTTTGGATGGTGCTTTTGTAGCAAGGCTCACCAGAATGATCAGGATACTGGAAAACAGAAATGCAGGGAGCAGTTCATAGAAATTCAGGAAAGATACATTTGGACGGACAAGGTATTTCCATACGAATACCATAACACCGCCGGAAACCATTCCTGCGAGAGCTCCCTGCCAGTTGGTACGACGCCAGAATAAGGCAAACAGTACAACCGGGCCGAATACAGCACCGAAACCTGCCCATGCAAAGGAAACGATGTTGAATACGGAACTGTCCGGGTTACGGGCAATGATAACAGCAATTACTGCAATCAGAAGCAGTGTAACACGGTCAGCAACCATGCTTTCTTTCTTGTCTGCTTTTTTCCTAAGGATGCTTCCGAGAAGGTCGGAAGAAACCGCGGAAGAAGCAGCCAGCAGCTGCGAATCAGCTGTTGACATGGTGGAAGCAAGGATACCGGCAAGAATCGTACCACCGAGCAGCGCCGGAATTATACCATATGTACTTAAAAGATCTGCAATCTTAACAATAATCGTTTCGGAAGCAGAGCCCTGAAGCATTTCGAGTTTGCCGGCTTCTGTCATACCAAGACCGATCACACCGATCAGTACGGCAACAGCAAGTGAAATTACAACCCATGTGGTTGCAACTTTTCTGGATAAAGAAAGTTTCTTTTCATCTTCGATTGCCATGAAACGAAGAAGAATATGCGGCATTCCGAAATATCCAAGTCCCCATGCAAGCATGGATATGATATTAATGAGCGGGTAGGCAGCTTCTGTGCCACTTACCGGATCGTAAGTAGTCATCATAGTGAGATATCCCGGAAGGGATCTTGCATGATCAATAACTGCGGAAGGACCGCCTGCTACAGAAACACCGAAGCCAAATACAATGATCAGTGCGATGGACATGATGATGCTTTGGATAAAGTCTGTTGTAGATGCTGCAAGGAAACCACCCAGAGTGGTATATCCGACAATGACAAGTGCACTGATGATCATTGCTGTCAGATAGCTTACTCCAAAAAGACTGGAGAAAAGCTTGCCGCATGCAGCAAATCCGGAAGCTGTATATGGAATAAAGAAAATAACAATAAAAATAGCTCCGATTGACTGCAGGATTTTTCGATTATCGCGGAAACGGTTGCTGAAAAAGGATGGCAGTGTGATAGAATTGCCGGACACATGTGTGTAGAGGCGAATTCTTTTTGCTACGATCTTCCAGTTGAGATAGGTTCCGATCGCCAGGCCGATAGCAGTCCATCCGGCATCTGCGATTCCGGAAAGATAGGCTAGTCCGGGAAGTCCCATCAGAAGCCAGCTGCTCATATCGGATGCCTCAGCGCTCATTGCAGTAACAAGTGGTCCAAGTTTTCGGCCGCCCAGATAGAAATCAGAGGTGTCGTTGTTTTTCTTGGAACACAGGTATCCAACATAGAGCATAGCACCCAGATAGACGATGATCGCTATCATAATACAGATGTGTGATGTTGTCATAAGTTCCTCTCCCTTCTGTTGAATGCATATTTATTCATCTGCGGATATGCACATACCTACAATATTATTCGAAAACATGAAAAAAGTAAAGAAAATTCTTGTAAAAATGATGGACGAGCTGCGGAAAAAACAAATCACACAAAAAAGACTGAGAAAGCGCATAAAATCAGGAAAAAACGACTGACCCCAAAGACCGCATTTGTCGAAAAAGCTATGTAATTGTATGACGAATTGAGTTGACGTAAAGACGAGTCGGAATATAGAATGATGATGAAACCTATAGTTATTGCACAAACGGAGGAAGAAAATTGGAAAATAAAACTGAAATCGTAATCGCAAATTACATTGAAACAATGATGAAAGAAAGGAGGCAGAGAATATTTGCTTCTGATGAATATATTCAGCAGGACAACGGAGATCTTGTTTATCTGGAAGAACGGTACAACAGCCTGAATATTCCCCATACGATCAGAAGAGTAATTGATGACTATATAGCATGCCTGGAATCAAGAGATGAAAGATATGCAGACATGTCTTATGTAGCAGGAATGGGAGATGCAATAAAAATGCTCATGAATATGGGGGTATTAAATAATCAGGGTCAGTGCCTTGCACATGCGGAATAGTATCACAGAAACAAAAATCTGTAAAAATGGAACTTATTAACGTTTATGCAATAAAAGACTATATTTATTTTAATAAAAAGGCATAGCCGGGGAAATCTGGTGACGCAAAACTATAGGGTCTAAGCAAATGTATGACAGCCAGTTGCAGGAGAGATATATATAATTCTTTTAGAACAGTAACTTTTTAATGAAAATTAAATAATTTGATTTCATTGAAAAAAAGCTGACGTCCATCCCGTGGTTTCAGGATGAACGTCAGTTTTTTGTTGTTATGATCTTACAGATCTATGAGATATTCCAAAATGGACCTGGCGGGAATCGAACCCGCGTCCGAAAGCCTATCCCTTGCGGTATCTCCCATCACAGTCGCTGATTTGACATTCCCTCGGCAGCACGCCCACCGACAGGCTTACTGCTTCAGTAGCTTCATGATACATCTACCGGGGCAAAGCTTACCCGGCAAGGTTTCTCACATAGTCGACGCCAGATTCCTAAAGTGTGAGTGCTCTAGGGCTGACGAGCAGCGCTTAGGCTGCTAACGCGTACTGTTCGTCTGCGTTTATATTTAGTTTCCCGGTTGATGCGCAGTCCAGGAGTCTGCGGATGGCTGCCTCAACTTCAAAGCCCCCGTCGAAACCAGTACAAGCCCTGAAAAGGTACGAAAGACAAATAAAAAATCTTCCGATATTACTGGTAAACAGACGATGCTTTTGTTCTGACTGATTCTTATTATATGAAAGAACACGGTTGCTTGTCAAGTATAGTTGCGTTGTTTTTGATGGAATTTATAAAAATAAGAAAAAATCTTGACAGCACTAGTTAGAAGATATAAACTTGTGATAGCTAAAACAAACTACAGTTACCGAACGCGAAGTAAGGTAACAGAAAACAAACCGGTCGGATCAGGAGGAGCGAAAATGGAAGTACTACAAGAAGAAATATATGATCATACATCAGATTCTGCTCGGGAATCCTTCCGTAATCAGCAGTATCAGAGAGGCAGTATGCAGCGCAGTGCCATTGTGGACAGACTCAGACGTGAGGGCTGCAGAATCACAAAACAGAGAAAAATCATACTTGATATTATTCTTCAGGAAGAATGTACATGCTGTAAAGAAATCTATTTCCTTGCATCGAAGAAAGATCCCAACATCGGAATGGCAACGATATACAGAATGATCAATCTTCTGGAGGAAATCGGTGCATTAAAAAGAAAAAGTGCTTACCGGCTCTGCGATGAGCAGGCAGGGGTACCAATCTGTTGTGTGCAGCTGGATGACCAGACGAACATCCGCCTTGATAATGAAAAGCTTTGTAAAATTATTGAAAAGGGTATGGAATCCTGCGGCTATCTTCAGTCAAGAAGAGTAAGTAAAGTACTGGTAGAAAGCGGCAACTAACCGGTTTCTGCCGAAAAAATATACAAAGCGGTGAAATACCTTTGATTTTTGATGACATTGAGAAAATTTCTCATTTACTCAAGTTAGTCTGGACTTTTGCTTTGAAGAATTTATAATATGTGTAATGCCAAGGCAACGAGGCGGTGAAAATGATAAAAAATTAATGATATAGAGGAGGAATTTACCATGATTAAATTTGATAAGAAACACAGCGGAGTATTTGCAGCAGGAGTATTATTTGGCACAGCAGGAATTAAACTTCTTTCCAGCAAAGATGCAAAAAAAGTTTACACAAACTGTACAGCAGCAGTTCTTCGTGCAAAAGACTGCGTAATGAAGACTGTATCTAAAGTTCAGGAAAACGCAGAAGACATTTACGCAGAAGCACAGCAGATCAACGAAGACCGTGCAGCAGCTGAGGAAGTATTTGAAGATACTGCTGAGGAAGAGTCCTTTAAAGAAACAGAGGAAACTGCAGCAGAAGAGGAATAAATAAAAGACACCTGTGGTCAAGCACTGCAGGTGTTTTTATAACTAAAGGTGATGATAATATGAGATTTAAAATAGAACATGAGATCAGAGGCAGAGTAAGACTTCATATCTGTCAGAAACGAATGACATGCAGACAGGCAGATCAGCTGGAATATTTCCTGACAAATCTCGAGGGAGTAACAGCTGCAAAGGTCGTAGAACGAAACCAGGATGCTGTGATCAGCTTTTGGGGAAGCAGAGAAGAGATTCTGAAAGCGGTACAGGGATTTTCTTATGAGAAGGCAGAGGCACCGGAGAGCTATCTTCAGAATTCCGGCAGAGAAATGAACGGGGAATACTGGGAAAAAATGGTCAACCATGTGGTACTTCATTATGGAAAGAAAATTTTCCTTCCTCTTCCGATCCGTACATTCCTTACCACACTTAAATCCGTAAAATACATCTGGAAGGGTGTCTGTACACTTGCAAAATGCAGAATCGAGGTACCGGTACTGGATGCAACTGCAATTGGTGTGTCTATCTTAAGAGGTGATTTCAGTACAGCATCTTCCGTCATGTTCCTGCTTGGATTTGGTGAGATACTGGAAGACTGGACGCATAAGAAATCTGTGGATGATCTTGCGCGAAGTATGTCCCTGAATGTAAGTAAAGTATGGCTGGTTACGGACGACACAGAAGTTCAGGTCGGCACAGATACGATCAAACCGGGTGATCGGGTACGTATACATATGGGAACTGTGATTCCGTTTGACGGTGTTGTTACAGATGGAGAGGCAACGGTCAATGAGGCTTCCCTGACAGGTGAATCCATGCCGGTTGCCAAACATACAGAAAGCTATGTTTATGCAGGAACTGTTCTCGAAGAGGGCGAACTTACCATCCGTGTAAAAGAAACATCCGGATCTACCAAGTTCGAAAAGATCGTGACAATGATCGAAGAAACAGAGAAACTGAAATCTGCGGTAGAAAGTAAGGCAGAGCATCTTGCAGACAGCCTTGTTCCGTATACACTTGCCGGAACTGCACTTACCTATGCACTTACCAGAAATGTGACGAAGGCACTGTCTATTCTGATGGTTGACTTCTCATGTGCACTGAAACTTGCCATGCCGATTTCTGTACTTGCAGCAATCCGCGAGGCAAATGCGCATCATATCACGGTAAAAGGCGGTAAGTTCATGGAAGCAGTGGCAGAGGCTGATACAATCGTATTTGATAAGACGGGTACGTTGACAAAAGCGCAGCCGACAGTTGCAGATATAGTATCTTTCAACGGCGACTCCAAAGAAAATCTGCTGAGACTGGCGGCCTGCATGGAAGAACACTTCCCGCATTCTATGGCGAAAGCGGTTATGGACGCTGCGAAAGAACGTGGCCTGACACATGAAGAAATGCACTCAAAAGTTGAATATATCGTGGCACATGGTATTTCTACAACTGTAAACGGACGAAAAGCAATCATTGGAAGCCATCATTTTGTCTTTGAAGATGAGAAATGCGCGATTCCGACAGGAAAAGAAGAGATTTTCAAAAACCTTCCGGAAGAATATTCTCATCTGTATCTTGGTATCGAGGGAGAACTGGCAGCGGTAATCTGTATTGAAGATCCGCTCCGCCCGGAGGGACCGGAGGTAATTAAGGCATTAAGAAAAGCCGGATTTACCCAGATCGTTATGATGACCGGCGACAGTGATCGTACTGCAAAAGCAATCGCAGCGAAAGTTGGTGTCGACAAATATTATTCAGAAGTTCTTCCTGAGGATAAGGCAAAATTTGTAGAAGAAGCAAAAGCACAGGGCCGCAAAGTGTTGATGGTAGGGGATGGTATCAATGATTCACCGGCTCTGTCAGCAGCCGATGTCGGTATTGCAATCAGTGACGGGGCAGAACTTGCAAGAGAAATTGCAGATATCACGATCGGTGCAGATGATCTGAGTGTTATGGTAACACTCAAAGAAATCAGTAATGGTCTGATGGACAAGATCCACAAGAATTACAGGCGTATCGTTGGCATCAACGGAAGTCTGATCGCGCTTGGTGTGACCGGAGTGATCCAGCCGACAATGTCTGCATTGCTTCATAATACATCAACGCTTTTGATTGGCATGGATTCCATGAAATCTGTACTTTGATCCGATAATAAACTATAAAAAGTTAATCACAAAAAACTCTTGACAGCACGCGGAAAATATTGTACTATCATACCAGTTAGAAATAACTAACAGATAATAAATTTACGGGTATGGAAACATATCCGTAAATTTAAAACCGATAGTTAGATAAAACTAATTCACAAGGGGATCTGAGGATGTTAGAAGCTGAAATCATAGCACACTGCGCGCCTACGCTGGCAGGAATCAAAACTGCAAACATGTTTACTTACACACCTGAGAACAGGGATGGCTTTTATAAAGAAATTGAAGAGGAAAATAATAAGCTGAATAGCAGAGGTGTTTTTGTGGAAGTACTTAGAATGAGTGAGTACAAAGCTCTTGTTTATGTATACCGCAAGAAAAAACTGCAACAGGATTTAAGCTGTGAAGGTGCCTGCACATTGCTGAATAACTGTGGCTATGAGTGTCAGGAAGCTGACTGCTGTATCAGAAAGCTTCAGGAGCGCTTCTTTGAAAACGACTGTTTCCCTCATGAAGTGGGGCTGTTCCTTGGATATCCGTTGGATGATGTAACTGGTTTTATCGAACAGAAGGGTAAAAATTATAAGTGTTGCGGAATCTGGAAAGTATACGGGGATGAACAGCAGACCCGGATCCTTTTCCGTAAACTGAAGAAATGTTCAGAAATCTACAGACGTTTGTTTGCAGATGGACGTTCAATCCTTCAGTTGACTGTTGCAGCATAAATAGAAAGGATAAGGTAAAGTAAGATGAGTAAAGTAGCAGTAGTTTATTGGAGCTCCACAGGAAACACAGAATCTATGGCAAATGCAGTGGCAGAAGGTGCAAAGGCAGCAGGCGCAGAAGTGACAACTTTTGAAACGTCCGATTTTTCCACTGATAAAGTAGATGAATTTGATGCAATCGCATTTGGCTGTCCGGCTATGGGCGATGAAGTTCTTGAGGAAGACGAATTTGAACCAATGTTCAGCTCCTGCGAAGCAAAGCTTTCCGGCAAAAAACTCGGACTTTTCGGTTCATATGGATGGGGAGACGGAGAATGGATGCATAATTGGGAAGACAAATGCAAAGAAGACGGTGCAGTTCTTGTATCCGACGGTGTCATTTGCCAGGATGAGCCGGATGACGATGCAGTAGAAAGCTGCAAAGCACTTGGCAAAGCACTTGCATAATCTTATAAAATTGAATATAACGATGCGAAAAGAAGTCGGGAACCGGTATCTGGTTTCCGACTTTTTGACGATTTACCTGAAATTTCCGTAATACGTTCACAAAACCTACATAAATCTCTGCTAAGATAAAGAAAATGTAAAACTATTGATGGAGGTAAGAATAATGGAAGCCCCGAAGATTCTTGTAGTAGATGATGAAAGCCGTATGCGCAAGCTTGTAAAGGATTTCCTTGAGAAGAAAAATTTCCACGTACTGGAAGCCGGTGACGGTGAAGAGGCAATGGACATTTTTTATGAAGAAAAAGATATTGCGCTGTTGATACTTGATGTAATGATGCCGAAGATGGATGGGTGGGAAGTGTGCCGTGAGATCCGCAAAAACTCTAAAGTGCCGATCATTATGCTGACAGCCAGAGGAGATGAGCGTGATGAACTTCTCGGGTTTGACCTGGGCGTGGATGAATATATTTCAAAGCCGTTCAGTCCGAAAATCCTTGTTGCACGCGTGGAGGCAATCCTTCGAAGAACCGGTCAGGATGCCGGTAATGATGTACTTGCCGCCGGTGGAATCGTAATCGACAAATCTGCACACCAGGCGACGGTGGATGGAAAACCTATGGAACTCAGTTTTAAAGAATTTGAACTTCTGACATATTTCCTTGAAAATCAGGGAATTGCCCTTTCCAGAGAGAAAATCTTAAATTCTGTGTGGAACTATGATTATTTTGGTGATGCACGTACCATTGACACCCATGTCAAGAAACTGCGAAGCAAAATGGGCGATAAAGGAGAATACATTAAGACTGTCTGGGGAATGGGATACAAATTTGAGGTAGATGCACAATGAAAAAACCACAGAGATCTGGCGTGAAAGTAAAAAAGAAAAAATTTCACCCACTGCGTCTGCAGATCTCGGTCTGGTTTATCGGGCTTTTACTTCTTTCCATGGTCATAACGACTGTGATCAATGGTCTGTTTCTGGAGCATTATTACATCAGCAAAAAAACGGAGGTGCTGCAGGAAGCGGTCGAGAATCTGGAGGATCTTAAAGTCGAGACTACATCGGATGGAAGCTGCAGTGCAGAAGTTTCAGATGCAATGTTTAAGGACAGTTCAGAGAATAACCTGACCTGGATCGTGATTACTGCGGACGGACAGACTGTATGTGCGGTAGGAAGTAACGAAGATCTTCTGGAGGCGCGGCTGGTAGGATATGTGTATGATCTTGATAAGAAGAACGACCATGCAAAAATTATCCAGCAGAATGACAATTATGTTATCCAGCAGGTGAGTGACCGCTTTGCAGGCATGGAATACGTGGAGAGCTGGGGAGAGATGGATAACGGTTGTTATTTCCTGATCCGTACACCTCTGGAAAGCATTCGTGAGAGCGTCTCCATATCCAATAAATTCTATTTCTATGTCGGCATTATGATCATCGTTATCAGCGGCCTTGTAATCTGGTTTGTGACGAAACGTATCACGCGTCCGATCAGTGAACTGACGCTTCTTTCTACAAAGATGAGTGATCTGGATTTTGAGGCAAAATACCAGAGCCATTCCGGCAATGAGATCGATGAACTGGGTGAGAATTTTAACCGGATGTCAGAACAGCTTGAAAAGACAATCTCTGAATTGAAATCTGTCAATAATCAGCTCCAGAAAGATATTGAGAACAAAGAACGGATCGATCAGATGAGACAGGAGTTCCTGAATAATGTATCTCATGAGTTGAAGACGCCGATCGCACTGGTACAGGGCTATGCAGAAGGTCTGAAAGAAAATATTTCCGAAGATCCGGAGAGCAGGGAGTTTTACTGTGATGTCATTATGGATGAAGCCGGTAAGATGAACAAGCTTGTCCGTAATCTTCTCACTTTGAATCAGCTGGAATCCGGAAGGGATGAGATGACAGTAGAACGTTTTGATATTGTCAGTGTGATCCGAGGGGTCCTGCAGTCGATGGATATCATGATTCAGCAAAAAGAAGCAAAAGTAAGTTTCAATGCTGATAAACCGGTTTATGTGTGGGCAGATGAATTCAAGATTGAAGAAGTTGTAACGAACTATACAAGTAATGCACTGAATCATCTGGAGGGAGACAGGGAAATCGAGATCCGTGTACTTACGGAAGATGACCATGTGAAAGTTACTGTATTTAATACCGGTAAACCTATACCAGAAGCAGATGTTCCGAATCTCTGGAACAAATTCTATAAGGTAGATAAGGCGAGAACGAGAGAGTACGGCGGAAGCGGCATTGGTCTGTCGATTGTCAAGGCAATCATGGAAGGACTCCATCAGCAATACGGTGTCAAAAACTACGACAATGGCGTTGAATTCTGGTTCACATTAGATAAGAAGAATCAGTAAAACCATACAAAATAGGACAGATGTGAAGAAATAGCTTTGCATCTGTCTTTTTTTGGGTTATACTTGAAGATATTCGATAAAGACAGGATGTGAGAGACAATGATTGGAATTATTGATTATGACGCAGGCAATATTCGCAGTGTGGAAAAGGCACTTTCATATCTTGGAGAGGAGACTGTTGTTTCCAGAGATCCGCAGGTGCTTTTAAAAGCAGACAAAGTGATCCTTCCGGGTGTCGGAAGCTTCGGACAGGCAATGGAGAATCTTCATAGATATAATCTGGTACCTGTAATTAAAGAAATGGTAAAAAATAACACACCGTTCCTGGGAATCTGCCTGGGACTGCAGCTCCTTTTTGAGAGCAGTGAAGAGACTCCGGGAGTAGAGGGGCTTGGTATCCTTAAAGGTCGTATATTAAGGATTCCTCCGTCTGAGGGGCTTAAGATTCCGCATATGGGATGGAATTCACTTCATCTTCAGAATGATGGCAGACTGTTTCGTGGTATTCCGGAAGAGACGTATGTATATTTTGTACATTCTTATTATTTACATGCAGAAGAGCCGCAGATTGTCAAAGCGGTGACAGATTACAGTACAACGATCCATGCATCTGTAGAAAAAGACAATGTATTTGCATGTCAGTTCCATCCGGAAAAGAGCAGTAAATACGGACTGAAAATACTGGAAAATTTTGCAAAGCTTGAAAAGGAGGGGAACTGAGATGTTTACAAAGAGAATCATTCCCTGCCTGGATGTCAACAAGGGCCGTGTCGTGAAGGGAGTAAATTTCGTAGATCTTAGGGATGCCGGTGATCCGGTTGAGATTGCAAAAGCATATGATGCTGCCGGTGCAGATGAACTTGTTTTTCTTGACATTACTGCATCCTGTGAGCAGCGTGAGACGGTAGTTGATATGGTACGCAAAGTTGCTGCCTGTGTATTTATCCCATTTACAGTAGGCGGCGGGATTCGCACGGTTGATGATTTTAAGATGCTTCTCCGTGAAGGTGCAGACAAGATCTCGGTAAACTCCGCAGCAATAGACCGTCCGGAACTGATCCGTGAAGCGGCGGAGAAATTCGGCAGTCAGTGCGTAGTGCTTGCGATTGATGCAAAGAGAAGACCGGATGGAGGCTGGAATATTTATAAACATGGCGGACGTCTGGATACCGGTCTGGATGCCGTAGAATGGGCAAAGAAAGCCGAAGCACTCGGTGCCGGTGAAATCCTTCTTACCAGTATGGACTGTGACGGAACAAAAGCCGGTTATGATATCGAGCTTACACGTGCGATCGCGGATGCAGTCAGCATTCCTGTCATTGCTTCCGGCGGTGCAGGAACACTCAAACACTTTTATGATGCACTGACAGAAGGTGGTGCGGATGCGGCGTTGGCAGCGTCTTTATTCCATTATAAAGAACTGGAGATCCGTCAGGTAAAAGATTATCTGGCAGAGAGGGGAATCTCCGTAAGAAGATAAGAGGTGAAGGAAAATGGCTCCTTTATCAGGAGAATGGCTGGAAGCATTAAAAGGTGAATTTCATCAGCCATATTACACAAAATTATATAAAACCGTCATGCAGGAGTATCAGACACGGAAGATTTTTCCTCCGGCAGATGATATGTTCAATGCATTTCATTTTACACCGTTAAGCCAGGTCAAGGTCGTGATACTTGGACAGGATCCGTATCACAATGACGGACAGGCACATGGACTTTGTTTTTCTGTAAAAAAGGATGTAGAGATCCCGCCGTCACTGGTGAACATTTATCAGGAGCTTCATGATGATCTTGGCTGTTATATCCCGGATAACGGTTATCTGGAAAAATGGGCGAGACAGGGCGTGCTGATGCTGAACACGGTACTGACAGTACGCGCACATCAGGCCAATTCACACAGAGGAATCGGATGGGAGCAGTTTACAGACGCGGCAATCCGTATCCTCAATGAGCAGGACAGACCGATTGTATTTCTTCTGTGGGGACGCCCGGCACAGATGAAAAAATCCATGCTCAATAACCCGAAACATCTGATCCTGGAAGCACCTCATCCGAGCCCGCTTTCTGCATACAGAGGTTTTTTCGGATGCAGACATTTCAGCAAGACAAATGAATTTTTAGTTCAGAACGGTCTGGAGCCGATTGACTGGCAGATCGAAAATAAAACACAACAGGAAATCAAGGAGTAAACATGGGTCAGAAGAATAATCTTGTAAAAAATGCATCTTTTCTGATGATTGCGGCGATGATCTCGAAGGTCATTGGTCTTCTCTATAAGAGTCCGCTTTCATCGATCGTAGGCAATATGGGAATGGGATATATCAGTCTTGCCCAAAATGCCTATATGATTCTTCTGATGATCGCCTCTTTCAGTATTCCGCAGGCGGTGTCCAAATTGATTTCAGAACGAATAGCTTTAAAAGATTACAAAAATGCACAGAAGATTTTTCACGGTTCCCTGATCTATGCAGCAATCGTAGGCGGAATTGTGGCGCTGGTGTGCCTGTTTGGGGCGAGATTTATTATCCCAAGTAATCAGCCAAATGCGATACTTGCACTTCAGATTTTATCACCGACAATCTTTCTGTCCGGTATACTTGGAGTGTACAGAGGATATTTTCAGGCATATCGTAATATGATGCCGACCTCGATCTCACAGATTCTGGAGCAGATATTTAATGCGGCAGTCAGCCTGATCGCTGCATGGCTGTTTATCAGATATTTTACAGACGGCAGTGACGGAAGTGTGGCAAAATGGGGTGCAGCCGGTTCGACAGTAGGTACGACTGCGGGCGTTGTTATTGCGCTTTTGTTCATGTTGATGGTATATGGTGTTAACCGAAGGGCAATAAGAAGAAGAGTAGACAGAGACCGTGTCCATAAAGAAGAATCTTATGGAGAAATTCTGAAACTGATCATTCTTATTGTTTCCCCGATCATCTTAAGCTCTTTTATTTACAATATTAACGGATATCTGAATGGCGTCCTGTATTCCGAGATTATGGGCAATCATGGTATGGATGCAGATACGATCAGTATGTTATATGCAGAATATGCGACATATTTTATGAGCATTATCAATATCCCGCTGACACTTTCCAGTGCGGCACCGACTTCCATGATTCCGGAAGTTTCTGCATTGTATGCGACCGGGGATATCGATGAGACAAGCAGAAGAGTAGATCAGACAGTACAGCTTTCTATGTTCATTTCTATCCCATGTGCGGTAGGTCTTGCTGTATTGGCACAGCCGATTGTGTCACTTCTTTTTCATGGAACGAATGGTGTGGCAGGACAGCTTCTTATGCTGGGTTCATTTACTATTCTTTTGAATGGTATGTCCAACATTTCAAACGGTGTCCTTCAGGGAATCGGTAAACCGAAGATTCCGATGATAACAGCAGCTGTGGCACTTGTGGTTGATGTAGTTGTCGTGGTAGCACTTCTGATGTTTACGAACCTTGGGATTTATGCACTGCTGGTTGCGATGATCGTTTATGCAATCGTGGTATGTGTGCTGAACGATTTCTTTATGAAAAAATATCTGGATTATAAGAATCCGTGGAAAGCGGCATACGTAAGTCCGATCATTGCATCTGCCGTGATGGGTGTTGTGGCAGCTGGTGTGTATTATGGACTGTATGCACTGCTTCCGTCAAATGTCATCTGTCTTGGTGTGGCAATCATTCTGGCAGCTATGGCATATTTTCTGGTATATATTCTCGTGGACAAAACAGCATCCGAGAGACTTTCCAGAATGCCGGGTGGCGCTTATCTCGTCAGAATTGCCCAGAAGATCAGACGATAGGTGGAAGATGACCTGATAATAAGAAAAAATAAGGAATATCTGCTGAACAGAGGGCAGATATTCTTTTTATTTATAAAGTTTGATAATCAAACAAAGTTATGCCGTGGGATGTGAGACAAATTGTGAAAGTTGGTCATTGTCATTTGTAAAACTTTGTCGTATAATGTTACGGAATTGGATTTTGAAAAATACTTTTAATAAGAAGAAACACGTTATATTCATATCTGAAGATACAGATTTATGACGAGGAGGTCGATTTATTGAATACATACACATTGGGAATTGACATCGGATCTACGACAGTAAAGATCGCGATTCTTGATGAAAATGAAAAGCTGTTATTTGCAGATTACGAACGACATTTTGCAAATATTCAGGAGACACTGGCAGATCTTCTGGAAAAAGCACATGCACAGCTGGGAGAGATGACACTCAGTCCGGTAATTACTGGCTCCGGCGGACTGACGCTGGCAAATCATCTGGAGATTCCATTTGTGCAGGAGGTAATCGCTGTATCTACATCCTTACAGAAGATTGCACCGCAGACAGACGTTGCAATCGAGCTTGGTGGTGAGGATGCAAAGATTATTTATTTTGAAGGCGGAAATATCGAGCAGCGAATGAATGGTATCTGTGCCGGTGGTACAGGTTCCTTTATCGACCAGATGGCATCACTTCTACAGACAGATGCTACCGGTTTGAATGAATATGCAAAGAATTACAAGGCACTTTATCCGATCGCTGCACGATGCGGCGTATTTGCAAAGACAGATATACAGCCGCTGATAAATGAAGGCGCAACGAAGGAAGACCTTTCAGCATCTATTTTTCAGGCAGTTGTCAATCAGACGATTTCCGGTCTGGCCTGTGGTAAGCCAATCCGTGGACATGTAGCATTTCTGGGCGGTCCGCTGCATTTCCTTTCTGAGTTAAAAACTGCGTTTATCCGTACTTTGAAACTGGACGATGAGCATACGATCGTGCCGGAGAACTCTCATCTGTTTGCAGCAATCGGTTCTGCACTGAATGCAAAAGAGGATGTCAAAGTTTCTCTTATTGAATTGAAAGACAGACTTCGTCATTCTATTAAGCTTGACTTTGAAGTAGAGCGTATGGAGCCGCTGTTTGCGACAGAACAAGATTATGAAGAATTTAATAAGAGACAGTCTTCCTACAAGGTTACGACTGGAGATCTGGCTTCCTATAAAGGAAACTGTTACCTTGGTATTGATGCAGGATCAACGACGACAAAGACTGCACTGGTAGGAGAGGACGGAAGTCTTCTGTATTCATTTTACAGCAACAACAACGGAAGTCCGCTCAAGACTGCAATCCGTTCCATTCAGGAAATCTATTCGATACTTCCTGAAGGTGCAAAGATCGCCTATGCATGTTCTACCGGTTACGGCGAGGCACTGATCAAGGCTGCACTTCTTCTTGATGAGGGCGAGGTTGAGACGGTTTCCCATTATTATGCTGCTGCATTTTTTGATCCGGAAGTAGACTGTATCCTCGACATCGGTGGTCAGGATATGAAATGTATCAAGATCAAGAACCAGACCGTAGACAGTGTACAGCTTAATGAAGCATGCTCCTCCGGCTGCGGTTCCTTTATTGAGACATTTGCGAAATCCCTGAACTACAGTGTACAGGATTTTGCAAAAGCTGCTCTTTATGCAAAACATCCGATTGATCTGGGAACACGTTGTACCGTATTTATGAACTCAAAGGTAAAACAGGCACAGAAGGAAGGCGCAGAGGTATCAGATATTTCAGCAGGTCTGGCTTATTCTGTTATTAAGAATGCTCTTTACAAAGTTATCAAAGTTTCCGATGCGACTGAACTTGGCAGACATATCGTTGTACAGGGTGGTACCTTCTACAATGACGCTGTTCTTCGAAGCTTTGAACGTATTGCCAACTGTGAAGCTATTCGTCCGGATATTGCCGGTATTATGGGAGCTTTCGGTGCTGCACTGATTGCGAGAGAGCGTTATGAGGAAGGCAAAGAAACCACAATGCTTTCCATTGACAAGATCAATGAACTGAAATATACAACATCTATGGCAAATTGTCGCGGATGTACAAACAACTGCCGTCTGACAATCAACAAATTCACTGGCGGACGTCAGTTTGTCAGCGGAAACCGCTGTGAACGAGGCATCGGTAAAGAAAAGAACAAAGATCATGTTCCGAATCTTTATGAATATAAATACAAAAGACTGTTTTCCTATGAGCCGCTCAGTGCAGATCAGGCGACCAGAGGCCAGGTGGGTATCCCGCGTGTTCTGAATATGTTTGAAAACTATCCGTTCTGGTTCACTTTCTTTACGAAGCTGAAATACGAAGTCATACTTTCGCCGACTTCCACACGTAAGATCTATGAGCTGGGTATTGAGTCCATTCCGAGTGAATCTGAATGTTATCCGGCAAAACTGGCACACGGGCATGTGAGCTGGCTGATCAAAAAAGGTGTGAAATTTATTTTCTATCCCTGTGTACCATATGAACGTAATGAGTTCCCTGATGCAGTCAATCATTACAACTGCCCGATTGTCACTTCTTATGCAGAGAACATCAAGAACAATGTAGATGAGCTGAAAGATCCGAGCATTAAATTCATGAATCCGTTCATGGCATTTACGACGGAAGCAATCCTTACAGACCGTCTGGTTGAAGTATTTAAAGATATTCCGGCAGAAGAAGTCAAAGCAGCAGCCCATGCTGCATGGGAAGAACTTGCGCAGGCGCGTAAAGATGTTCAGAAAAAGGGCGAAGAGACCATTCAGTATATGAAAGAGACAGGAAGACGCGGTATCGTACTTGCAGGTCGTCCGTATCACATCGACCCGGAAATTCATCATGGTATTCCGGATCTGATCAACAGCTACGGTATTGCGGTACTGACTGAAGATTCTGTTTCTCACCTCGGGGAAGTAGAACGCCCGATTCGTGTCAATGACCAGTGGATGTATCATTCACGTCTGTATGCGGCAGCAAACTATGTCAAAACACAGGATAATCTTGATCTGATCCAGCTGAACTCCTTTGGTTGTGGTCTGGACGCTGTTACTACAGACGAGGTTTATGAGATTCTTGAAAGAAGCGGTAAGATCTATACATGCTTAAAAATCGATGAGGTTAATAATCTCGGTGCGGCACGAATCCGTGTACGTTCCCTGCTGGCTGCACTCCGTGCAAAAGATGCACAGCACAAAGAGCGTGAGATCAGACCGTCCTCTATCGAAAAAGTTGTATTTACCAAACAGATGCGTAAGGATTATACGATCCTTTGCCCGCAGATGTCTCCGTTCCACTTCGGAATCTTACAGGCGGCATTTAATACCTGCGGTTATCACCTGGAAGTCCTTCCTAATGACAACAAACATGCGGTAGATGTCGGACTGAAATATGTAAACAATGATGCATGCTATCCTTCTTTGATGGTAGTCGGCCAGGTTATGGATGCCCTTCTTTCCGGCAAATATGATTTGAATAAGACAGCTGTCATCATGTCACAGACAGGCGGCGGATGCCGTGCATCCAACTATATTGCGTTTATCCGCCGTGCATTAAAGAAAACCGGTATGGAACAGGTTCCGGTTATTTCCATCAACTTAAGTGGTCTGGAAAGCAATCCGGGATTCAAACTGACACTTCCGCTTATCAAGCGTATCTGCTATGGAGCAGTATTTGGTGACATTCTGATGAAATGTGTTTATCGTATGCGTCCATATGAGGCAGAGCCGGGAATTGTCAACCGTAAACATAAAATCTGGGAACAGAGGGTAATCTCTTTCCTGGAAGGAAGCAGTGTCAGCCATGGTCAGTTTAAGAAGATGTGCCGTGAGATGGTACATGAGTTTGATATGATCCCGATCACCGGAGAGAAGAAGCCAAGAGTTGGTATCGTCGGAGAGATTCTTGTCAAATTCCTTCCGGCAGCAAACAATCATCTGGCAGAACTTCTGGAAGCAGAGGGTGCCGAGGCAGTGTGCCCGGATCTGATAGACTTTATCAATTACTGTTTTTATAATCAGAACTTCAAATCTGAGTTCCTTGGATTTAAGAAAAATAAAGCAACGATCGCAAACTGGGGAATCAAAGCTATCGAGTGGCTAAGAGGAACTGCAAATGAAGCACTTGCACAGAGCCGTCATTTTACACCGTCTGCAAATATTGCAGATCTGGCAAAACTGGCAGAGCCGATCGTATCACCGGGTAATCAGACTGGTGAAGGATGGTTCCTGACCGGTGAAATGATGGAGCTGATTCACGGTGGTGTACCGAACATCGTCTGCATCCAGCCATTTGCATGCCTTCCGAACCATATCGTAGGAAAGGGAGTTATCAAGGCAATCCGCAGGGAACATCCGGGAGCAAATATCGTTGCGATCGATTATGATCCGGGTGCAAGTGAAGTAAATCAGCTGAACCGAATCAAACTGATGCTGTCCACAGCACAGAAGAATCTGAATAAAGAGGTTTAATATGGCAAAATATACATTAATGAAGACTGAGGGTCGTGCGAAGCGTGCGCAGTTTGAGACTGTGCATGGTACGATTCAGACTCCTGTGTTTATGAATGTAGGAACAATTGGCGCAATCAAAGGTGCGGTTTCTACACAGGATCTTTATGAGATCGGAACACAGGTGGAGCTTTCTAATACGTATCATTTGCATGTCCGCCCAGGCGATAAGATCGTCAAACAGCTTGGCGGCCTGCATAAGTTTATGAACTGGGAGAGACCGATATTGACAGATTCCGGCGGATTCCAGGTGTTTTCCCTTGCAAAACTGCGCAAGATAAAAGAAGAAGGTGTGCATTTCCAGTCGCACATTGACGGCCACAAGATTTTTATGGGACCGGAAGAAAGCATGCAGATCCAGTCTAATCTCGGCTCTACCATCGCGATGGCTTTTGATGAATGTCCGAGCAGTGTGGCAGAGAAAGATTATGTACAGAAATCTGTAGAGCGTACGACACGCTGGCTTGCACGATGCAAAAAAGAGATGGCACGTCTCAACAGCCTGCCGGACACCATTAATAAAGAACAGCTTCTGTTTGGTATCAATCAGGGAGCTATTTATGAAGATATCCGTATTGAACATGCAAAAGAGATTGCAAAGATGGATCTGGATGGCTATGCAGTTGGCGGGCTTGCAGTTGGCGAGACACATGAAGAAATGTATCGTATCCTTGATGCAGTCGTTCCGTATCTTCCGCAGGATAAGCCAACCTATCTTATGGGTGTCGGAACCCCGGCAAACATTCTGGAAGGTGTTGAGAGAGGTATTGATTTCTTTGACTGCGTATATCCGAGTCGTAATGGACGCCACGGACATGTATATACCAACCATGGCAAGATGAACATGTTCAATGCCAAATATGAACTGGATAGCCGTCCGATCGAAGAAGGCTGTGGCTGCCCGGCATGCCGTCATTACAGCAGAGCTTATATCCGTCACCTTCTGAAGGCAAAAGAAATGCTTGGTATGCGTCTCTGTGTGCTGCATAATCTATATTTCTATAACCATATGATGGAAGAAATCCGTGATGCGCTGGATGAGGGAAGATTTGCTGAATATAAGAAAATGCGTCTGGAAGGATTTGCAGCAGGAGAGCAGAAATAAGCGAAAAGCTTTAAATCGTATAAAAAATCGAAAAACACTTGAAGTTACGGGCTTTTTTGTGTATGATGATATATAGTGTTCCTGAACAGCAGGAATGTAAGTCAGCAGACAGGAGGAATCTGAAATGAACGAAAGTACCGCAAGTATGGGTATGATGATTTTATGGATGGTAGTTATCTTTGGAGTTATGTATTTCCTGATGATCCGTCCTCAGAAGAAAGAGCAGAAGAGACTTCAGGCAATGCTCAACAGTATGGAAGTCGGTGACAGCATCGTTACTACAAGCGGCTTCTATGGAGTGATCATCGATATGACAGAAGAAGATGTGATCGTAGAATTCGGCAATAACAAGAACTGCCGTATCCCAATGAGAAAACAGGCTATTGCAGAAGTGGAGAAGGCAGAACAGGCATCCGCATAACTGCAAATAAGAAAGTAAGTGCTGCGTAAGATGCGGCACTTCTTTTTTTTCAAAATTCCGTTGAAATGGGGTATAGGAATTATTCGCATTTGTAACACGTTCAAACTTTTACGTAGTAAAGGGTTGAAAAGTGTAAAAAAGTGCGTTATTATAATAACAATATCCAGAAGGAAAGGACTCTGCGGTTTTCGTGTGGTGCAGAGAGAGGAAATGAAGAAATGGAATACAAGATCGCATTAATTCGAGGAGACGGTATCGGTCCGGAAATCGTAAATGAAGCAAAAAAAGTTCTTGATAAAGTATGTGAAAAATATCATCATACATTTACATATTCAGAGGTGCTTCTCGGCGGAGCTTCTATTGACGTTCACGGCGTACCGCTTACAGATGAAGCAATTGCAACAGCAAAAGCTTCTGATGCAGTTCTGATGGGTTCTATCGGTGGTGATGCCAAGACATCTCCATGGTACAAGCTTGAGCCGTCCAAACGTCCGGAAGCAGGACTTCTTGCAATTCGTAAAGCACTGAATCTTTTTGCAAATCTCCGTCCGGCATATCTGTACAAAGAGCTTGAGGAAGCATGCCCAATCAAGAAAGAAGTGATCGGCGAAGACGGATTTGACATGATCATTGTCCGTGAGCTTACCGGTGGCCTTTATTTTGGAGATAGAAAAACAATCGAAGAAGATGGTGTAAAGAAAGCAATCGATACACTTTCCTATAATGAAAATGAGATCCGCCGTATTGCCATCAAGGCATTTGACATTGCAATGAAGAGAAGAAAGAAAGTCACAAGCGTTGACAAGGCAAATGTACTGGATTCTTCCAGACTCTGGAGAAAAGTTGTAGAAGAAGTTGCAAAGGATTATCCGGAAGTAACACTGGAACATATGCTGGTTGACAACTGTGCAATGCAGCTTGTACATGATCCGGGACAGTTCGATGTTATTCTGACAGAGAACATGTTCGGTGATATCTTATCTGACGAGGCCAGTATGGTAACTGGTTCCATCGGAATGCTTTCTTCCGCAAGTCTGAATGAAACAAAATTCGGTCTGTATGAGCCAAGTCACGGATCTGCGCCGGATATTGCAGGACAGAATAAGGCAAACCCGATTGCTACGATCCTTTCCGCAGCAATGTTACTCCGGTACTCACTGAATCTTGATGAGGAAGCAGATGCAGTAGAAGCAGCTGTACAGAAAGTTCTGACAGACGGATATCGTACAGGTGATATCATGTCAGAAGGATGCAAGGCAGTTGGAACAAAAGAGATGGGCGATCTGATCGCAGCAGCCTTATAACGAGAGTTTTAAATAAAGAGGAGACAGAAAAATGAGAAGTGATTCAGTAAAGACGGGTTCACAGCAGGCACCTCACCGTTCCCTGTTTAATGCCCTTGGATTAACAAAAGAAGAAATGGAACGTCCTTTAGTAGGTATTGTAAGTTCCTATAATGAGATCGTACCGGGTCATATGAATCTTGACAAGATTGTTGCAGCTGTGAAACAGGGCGTTGCAATGGCTGGCGGTACACCAATTGTATTCCCGGCAATCGCTGTCTGTGACGGTATTGCAATGGGACATGTCGGAATGAAATATTCTCTGGTAACAAGAGATCTGATCGCTGATTCTACAGAGGCAATGGCAATGGCTCATCAGTTTGATGCCCTTGTTATGGTCCCGAACTGTGACAAAAATGTACCTGGACTTCTGATGGCTGCTGCCAGACTGAACGTTCCCACCGTATTCGTAAGCGGCGGTCCGATGATGGCGGGCCATATACACGGACATAAGACAAGCCTTTCCAGTATGTTCGAAGCTGTCGGATCTTATGCAGCAGGTAAGATCACAGAAGACGAACTTACAGAATTTGAGAACAAAACATGTCCTACATGTGGATCCTGTTCCGGTATGTATACTGCAAACTCTATGAACTGTCTGACAGAGGTTCTTGGTATGGGACTTCGTGGAAATGGAACCATTCCTGCTGTATATTCCGAGCGTATTCGTCTTGCAAAACATGCGGGTATGCAGGTTATGGAAATGTATCGCAGAAATATTCGTCCGCGCGACATCATGACAAAAGAAGCCATTCTGAACGCACTGACAGTAGATATGGCACTTGGATGCTCTACCAACAGTATGCTTCATCTTCCGGCAATCGCTCATGAAGTCGGTATGGATTTTGATATCAGCTTTGCAAATGAGATCAGTGCAAAGACGCCAAACCTCTGTCACCTAGCACCAGCAGGCCCGACTTATATGGAAGATCTGAATGAAGCAGGTGGTGTTTATGCAGTTATGAACGAGCTGAACAAAAAAGGACTTCTTTATACAGAATGCATGACAGTAACAGGCAAAACAGTAGGCGAAAACATCAAAGACTGTGTAAACCTCAATCCGGAAGTTATCCGCCCGATTGAAAATCCGTACAGTCAGACAGGCGGCCTTGCAGTACTTAAAGGAAATATTGCTCCGGACGGTGGTGTTGTTAAACGTTCCGCAGTTGTAGAAGAGATGATGGTACATGAAGGTCCGGCAAGAGTCTTTGACTGTGAAGAAGATGCGATCGCAGCGATCAAAGGCGGCAAGATTGTAGCAGGAGATGTTGTTGTTATCCGTTATGAAGGACCGAAAGGCGGCCCCGGAATGAGAGAGATGTTGAACCCGACTTCGGCAATCGCAGGAATGGGACTTGGTTCTTCTGTAGCTCTTATTACAGACGGACGTTTCAGCGGTGCATCCCGTGGTGCTTCTATCGGACACGTTTCACCGGAAGCAGCTGTAGGCGGTCCGATCGCTCTGATCGAAGAAGGCGACATTATCAGCATCAATATTCCAGAACTGAAACTGGAAGTTAAAGTTTCTGATGAAGAAATGGAAGCAAGAAAAGCAAAATGGCAGCCACGTGAGCCACGAGTTACAACCGGATATCTTGCAAGATATGCTGCAATGGTTACCTCAGGAAACAGAGGAGCAATCCTTGAAGTTCCGAAAGCAAAATAATATAAAGTAAAGATTCATACAGGAGGAAATACAATGCAGCTTACAGGTGCAGAGATTATCATTGAATGCCTGAAAGAACAGAAAGTAGATACTGTTTTTGGTTATCCGGGAGGTGCGATCCTCAATGTCTATGATGCTCTCTATAAACACAGTGATGAGATCCATCATGTTCTGACATCTCATGAACAGGGTGCTTCTCATGCCGCAGATGGTTATGCCCGTGCTACAGGAAAAGTCGGAGTATGTCTGGCAACCTCCGGCCCTGGGGCCACAAATCTGGTTACAGGTATTGCGACCGCATACATGGATTCTGTTCCGGTGGTGGCAATCACCGCGAACGTAGGAAAACCACTTCTTGGAAGAGATTCCTTCCAGGAGGTTGATATTGCCGGTATCGTAATGCCGATCACAAAACACAGTTTTATCGTAAAAGACATTTCCATGCTGGCTGATACGATTCGCAAGGCTTTTTATATTGCCAAAAGCGGACGTCCGGGTCCGGTACTGGTAGATGTAACAAAAGACGTGACAGCAGCCACTTATGAGTATTCTGTTCGCCGTCCGGCTACGATTAACCGAGAAGTCGAGACGATTCGCAAAGAAGACCTTGAGGTTGCAGCACAGATGATCGAGGAAGCACAGAAACCGTATATCTTTGTCGGAGGCGGTTCTGTTATTTCCGGAGCATCAAAAGAAATCAGTGAACTGGCGCACAAGATTCAGGCACCGGTTTGCGACAGTCTGATGGGTAAGGGAGCGTTTTCAGGAGAAGATCCTCTGTATACCGGTATGCTCGGTATGCATGGAACAAAGACTTCCGACCTTGGTGTGACACAGTGCGATCTTCTGATCGTACTCGGCGCTCGTTTCAGTGATCGTGTAACAGGTAATGCGAAGACTTTTGCAAATCAGGCAAAGATTCTTCAGATTGATGTTGATGCGGCAGAAATCAATAAGAATGTTGTGGTAGATGCGTCCGTGATCGGAGATGTAAGAGAAGTTCTCCGCAGACTTCTGGAAATGATTCCGGAAGAAAAGCATCCGGAGTGGATCGAACATATTCAGGAGATGAAAGCAAAATATCCACTGAATTATGATCATTCACAGCTTACCGGACCATACATTATAGAGAAACTTTATGAAATCACCAATGGCGATGCAATTATTTCAACAGATGTCGGTCAGCATCAGATGTGGGCTGCACAGTACTTCAAGTACAAAGAACCACGTACTTTCCTGACTTCCGGTGGTCTCGGAACAATGGGATATGGACTTGGAGCTGCAATCGGCGCAAAGATGGGCAGACCGGACAAAACAGTGGTCAACATTGCAGGAGACGGTTGTTTTCGAATGAATATGAATGAGATCGCAACCGCGGTACGATGCCGTAAACAGCTGTTACAGATTGTTATGAATAATCATGTACTTGGTATGGTTCGTCAGTGGCAGACCTTATTCTATGATCACAGATATTCACATACCGTTCTTGACGACGCAGTGGATTTTGTGAAAATATCTGAGGGCATGGGTGCGAAGGCAATCCGTGTTACGAAGATGGAAGAAGTAGAACCGGCGATCCGCGAGGCGCTGGCTACAGAAGGCCCTGTGGTACTGGACTGCTGGATCGATCAGGATCTCAGCGTGTTCCCGATGGTGCCGGCAGGTGCAAGTCTTAAAGATGTATTTGACGAGGAGGATATGAAGAACAATGAGCAGAGTGTATAATTTTTCTGCAGGACCGGCCGTACTGCCGGAACCTGTGCTGAAAGAAGTCGCAGCAGAAATGATGGATTACCAGGGAAGCGGCATGTCCGTTATGGAAATGAGTCACAGAAGCCCTGAGTTCCAGAAAATCATCGATGATGCAGAGCAGGATTTAAGAGATCTGATGAACATTCCGGACAACTATAAGGTATTATTCCTTCAGGGCGGTGCATCACAGCAGTTTGCCATGATTCCGATGAACCTTATGAAAAACGGAGTTGCTGACTATATCGTTACCGGTCAGTGGGCCAAAAAAGCTTACCAGGAAGCACAGAAATACGGAAAAGTAAACAAAATTGCATCTTCCGAGGACAAAACCTTCTCCTATATTCCGGACTGCAGCGATCTTCCGATCAGCCCGGATGCAGATTATGTATACATTTGTGAAAATAATACAATTTACGGAACAAAATTCAAAACACTTCCGAACACAAAAGGCAAAACTCTGGTAGCAGATGTTTCTTCCTGCTTCTTATCTGAGCCTGTAGATGTAAGCAAATATGGCATTATCTATGGTGGCGTTCAGAAAAATATCGGACCTGCAGGTATGGTTATCGCAATCATCCGTGAAGACCTCATCACAGAGGATGTTCTTCCGGGAACACCAACCATGCTTACATACAAAACGCATGCAGATGCAGGCTCCCTTTACAATACCCCGAATGCTTACTGCATTTATGTATGTGGCAAAGTCTTCAAATGGCTGAAAGCTATGGGCGGTCTGGAAGAAATGCAGAGAAGAAATATTGAGAAAGCAAAAATTCTCTATAATTTCCTTGATCAGAGCAAACTCTTCAAAGGCACAGTAGAGCCGGCTTCCCGTTCTCTGATGAACGTTCCTTTTGTTACAGGTGACAAAGACATGGATGCCAAATTCGTAAAAGAAGCAAAGGCAGCAGGTCTTGTAAACCTCAAAGGACACAGAACAGTAGGCGGTATGCGTGCAAGTATCTATAATGCAATGCCAAAAGAAGGCGTAGAAGCTCTCGTTGCATTCATGAAAAAATTCGAGGAGGAAAATGCATAATGTTCCAGTATAAATGCCTCAATCCAATTTCCCAGACAGGTCTCGGCCTGTTTGGAGAAGAATACAAACAGACAGAAGACCTGAACAATGCCGATGCAGTTTTGGTAAGAAGTGCAAAAATGCATGACATGGAACTTCCGGAGCATGTCAAAGTCATCGCACGTGCAGGTGCTGGTGTCAACAACATTCCTGTTGACGCGTGTGCAGAAAAAGGTATTGTTGTATTTAATACACCGGGAGCAAATGCAAACGGAGTCAAAGAGCTTGTCCTTGCAGGTATGCTTCTTGCTTCACGTGATATCGTTGGCGGCATCGAATGGGTAGCACATGAAGAAGATAAAGAACATATCGACAAACTGGCTGAAAAACAGAAAAAACAGTTTGCAGGATGCGAGATCAGCGGTAAAAAGCTTGGTATCATCGGTCTCGGTGCAATCGGAGCCATGGTTGCAAACTCTGCAACACATCTTGGTATGGAAGTTTACGGATATGACCCTTTTATCTCCATTGATGCAGCGTGGAACCTTTCCAGAACCATCAAACACAGCAAATCTCTGGATGAGATCTACAGCCAGTGCGATTACATCACCATCCATGTACCGCTTACCGATAATACTCGCGAGATGATAGACAGAGAGGCTTTCACAAAGATGAAAGACGGTGTTGTACTTTTGAACTTTGCGAGAGATCTTCTTGTAGATGAAGAAGCATTGATCGAAGCACTTGACAGCGGAAAGGTTAAGAAATATGTAACAGACTTTGCAAACCCGCTGGTTGCAGGAAGACAGGGAATCCTTGTAACACCACATCTTGGTGCATCTACAGAGGAATCCGAAGAAAACTGTGCAGTAATGGCAGTGAAAGAAGTAAGAGATTTCCTTGAAAACGGAAATATCAAAAACTCTGTAAACTTCCCGAACTGCGATATGGGAACCTGTGTAGCAGTCGGACGTATTACCATTGCTCACAAAAATATCCCGAACATGATCAGTCAGTTCACAAAGATTCTCGGAAGTGAAGGTCTGAACATTGCCGACATGACCAACAAGAGCCGTGGCGGATATGCATATACCATCATTGATCTGGAAAGTGCAGCATCCAAAGAGGCACTGGATGAACTGAGAGCAATCGAAGGTGTATCCAAAGTACGTGTGATCAAATAATCAAGAGGAGTACCCCGTAGCCATAAAAAGTCCCGGACATAATTGTCCGGGGCTTTTTTGCTGTCTATATAAGTTTTACTTACGGCTTGCAATAAAGTTTTCGACTTCTTCGCGTGTCGGCATGACTCTCAGAGCACCTTTACGTGTGGTGATCAGAGAAGCAGCAGCGTTTGCAAAGGTAAGCAGTTCTTTTAAGTTTTCTTCGGTTAGATCCTCAAGGCCGTGGTCAAGTACATAATTTAAAGTGCTTGCGCAGAAGGTATCGCCTGCACCGGTCGTTTCAATCGTGTTTTCCTGAAGGAACGGAGCAACTTCTACACGCATATTTTTATAATAAGCACGGCTTCCGTCTTTTCCCATAGTGACAAGAATAAGTGGAATGTTGTATTTTTCCTGAATTATGGCAGCGCCTTTGTCGTAGTCTGTGGTTCCGCACATAAATTCCACTTCGTTATCGGAAATTTTTAAGACGTCGCATTTGGACATGCCATATTCAATCTCTGCTTTTGCATCATCCAGAGATTTCCAGAGTGGCGGACGCAGATTTGGATCAAAAGTGATGATGCATCCGGCATCTTTTGCTAGTTCGATGGCATGGCGTGTAGCCGCGCGCACACCTTCATGAGTTGAAGAAAGTGTACCGAAATGGAAAATACGGGAGGACTGGATTAGATCTCTCTGTACTTCCTCTTTTGTAAGCATCATATCAGCACCCGGATCACGGTAGAAAGAAAAGTCGCGGTCACCGTCCGGATATGTATGAACGAAAGCGAGTGTTGTGTGGTAGTTTTCGTCAAGAATCAGATTACGCGTATCGATACCGACTTCCTCCACCGCCGATTTTAACTGATTACCAAACATATCTTTACCGACTTTGCCGATGAAAGCTGTTTTTTTGCCAAGACGCTCCAGCATGGCAAGTACGTTGCAGGGTGCACCGCCCGGATTGGCTTCCATCAGAGGATTTCCCTGAGAACTTTCTCCATTTTCTGTAAAGTCGATCAGCAGCTCACCGAGAGCTGTTACATCAAACTGTTTTTTTTTCATAGGATTAAAACCTCCTTAAGTAACTGTAGTTTTTCTTTTTAGAAAGAAAGATGCTATCATCAATTTATCGTAGTAAGGTTGTTTTGTCAAACTAATTTCGTTCTTTTCTTTATTTTTTACAAAAAAAATGCTAAACTAAAACAGAGGATTGCAATTCAGGAGAAAATCCTGATGAAATAGAGACAGGAGGGACTTTATGGAAAGCAAAGTATATAAATATATGGATTGGCCGGAGATTGAAGCGGTTGTTTACGGGGAAGAGGCAGCACCGCGTGATCTGATGGCACCGCGAATGACAGCCGATGGAGTATTGGTACAGGGATTCTTTCCGGATGCAGACAGTGTGGAAGTACTTGTAGATACAAAGACTTACACGATGGAAAAACAGGATGAGGCGGGATATTTTGCAGTAATGCTTCCTATGCGCAAGATTCCGTCATACCAGTACCGTATCACGAAAAGCAAAGAAGTCCGTACGGTGGCAGATCCATATGCATTTCCCGTACAGATTACCGAGGACGAAGAAAAGGCTTTCTGTGCCGGTGTGTATTACCATGCATATGAAAAACTGGGAGCGCATCCGAAAGAGATAGACGGAGTGACAGGAACCAGCTTTGCTGTATGGGCACCGAATGCACTTCGTGTCAGTGTAGTCGGAGACTTTAATAACTGGGATGGCAGATGCCATATGATGCACCGTATGCCGATGTCAGGAATCTACGAGCTGTTTATTCCCGGAGTTGGGGATGGTGCAGTTTATAAATACGAAATGAAACTAAAAGGTGGTACGATCCAACTGAAATCGGATCCGTATGCAGTATGTACGGAACTCCCGCCGGCATCTGCATCTGTTGTCAAAGACCTGCGTAATTATGTGTGGGATGATGCTACGTGGATGGATGCACGTGAGAAATACAAGGATCGTCATCAGCCGGTATCTATTTATGAGACAAGCCTGACCGCCTGGGAAAATGCGCAGGAACTGGTCGATTATGTAAAAAAACTGAAATATACCCATGTGGAACTTCATCCGGTGATGGAATATCTGAATGAGGATTCCGGAGAGTACAGCACCTTTGCTTACTATGCACCGGATCGTCGGTTCGGAATGCCGGAAGATTTTCAGCAGCTTGTCAATGCACTTCACAAAGAGAATATCGGTGTAATTCTGGACTGGACACCGTCACACTTCCCACGTGAGGAAGGTGGACTCGAACTTTTTGACGGTACACCGCTTTATGAAAATCCAGATCCGTCCATGGCAATTCATCCGATGTGGGGAACTCTGTTATTTAATTTTGACAGCCCTATGGTTAAGGATTTCCTTCTTTCCAATGCGTTTTACTGGATGGAATTTTATCATGCAGATGGTCTGAGACTGGACGATGTCGATTCTATGCTGTATCTTGATTTTGGCAGAGAATATGGACAGTGGAGACCGAATATCTACGGAACAAATGAAAATCTTGAAGCAGTAGAATTTCTGAAACATCTGAATTCCATACTGCAGAAAAAACTGCCGGGAACAATGACTATCGCGCAGGAGGACGGTCTCTGGTCAGAACTGACAGGAAGCGTGGAGGATGATAATATTGGTTTTTCTTATAAATGGAACAACAACTGGGCAGGAGATTTCCTGAATTATCTGTCCAAAGATCCGATTGAGCGCCAGTATGTCCATGACCAGCTGACATTGTCTATGCTGTACACGTACTGTGAGCACTTTGTGCTTCCACTTGGAAGCCGCCAGACCGGCGACCAGGAAAGCTTTATGGCGAAACTTCCTGGGGATGATGCGCAAAAGATGAGTCAGATCCGTGCGGCATATTCTTATATGATGCTTCATCCGGGATGTAAGATGATGGCACCGGATAAAGAAGCACCGGAAGAACTTCAGAAATTTATTCATGATCTGAATGAACTGTACGTTTCACAGCCGGCTATGTATCAGATGGATGATGATTATGAGGGATTTGAATGGATCCAGCTTATGAAATATGAAGAAAATGTCCTGACATTCCTTCGTAAGACGGAAAACCCGGATGAAACACTTCTGGCAGTTTGCAACTTTGCGGCAGTTCCATATGAAAATTATCAGGTGGGAGTTCCTTTCTATGGAAAATATAAAGAAATCTTCAACAGTGACCGCAAAGAATATGGCGGACAGGGAATCGTTAATCTGCGTGCAAAGACCTGCAAGCAGGCAGAGTGCGATGAAAGAGAGTATTCCGTTACCTTCAAGATCCCGGCACTTGGTGTAGCTGTATTTTCCTGCACACCGGGAAAGAAACCAGAGAAGCTTGCAGTAGCTGCGAAGAAGCCGGAAACGGCAAAGAAAACAACCCGAAAAGCAGCCGCGAAGAAAGACAGCACAAAGAAAGCAGCCGCAAAGAAGGTTGCTGCGAAGAAAACATCGGCTGTAAAGAAAACACTGGCAAAAAAAGTTGCAGAGAAAAAAATATCTTGATTTTTTCAGAAAATAAGGTATAATAGGGATTGTGTCTTGAACACAGGCTGGAATAGCTCAGTCGGTAGAGCACTTCACTCGTAATGAAGGGGTCGTGAGTTCGAGTCTCATTTCCAGCTTAAAGGCTTCGTGATGATTTCACGGAGCCTTTTGTCGTTAGAAAGTGCTCATTTATGTTTTTCTAAGCATGAATTTCAAATAATGTATCCACTTCGATTTTTAGGCATCGAAAGCGATGAAATTTGATTATTTCGATTCATTTCAGTTAGGAATTATAATCAGGTCAATAATTTCTCAAATATTCCCCGAAGAAGTATCAGAAAACAGATTGGTAATCATCTTTTCCTTTTCAGTGCTTGCAATGAGTAAAATTTATGTTATGATAGGAGAATATGAATATATTATTTATATAACGTATTAACTCATAAAAGCGTTGCGAAATGAGAAGCATCTACAGAGGGAGATGAGTTGAATGATAGATGAAACCGAGAAATGTATTCTCGAACGAATAGATGCGCACAGAGAACAGATTATTGCATTTGCAGAGGATATTGCTGCACATCCGGAGCCAGGGTTTGAAGAAGTACGGACGGCCGGAAAAACGGCAGAGTTTTTGAAATCTCTCGGTTATAAATTGACAGAGAACCTTGCCTTTACCGGGGTAAAAGGTGAGACGAGGCGAAAAGACGGTCCGACGCTGACTGTGATTGGCGAGCTGGATGCGATCGGATGCCATTCTCATCCGATGGCTGACAGACAGACCGGGGTTGCTCATGCCTGCGGACACCATGCACAGATGGCAGCGATGATCGGCTGCGCGATTGCAATGGCTGATCCGGAAATACAGGAAGAGCTGGATGGCAATGTGAATTTTCTTGCGGTTCCGGCAGAAGAATATATTGATGCAGATAAGCGTACCCGCCTGAAAGAAAAAGGAATCGAATTTTGTTGTGGTAAGAGTGAGATGATCCGAACAGGGGTATTTGATGATACAGATATTGCATTTACGACACATGTGCATATGGTCCCGGTAAAAGAAGATTTTTACCTTGGAAATCCTCCATGCAACGGCTATACGGCAGAGCAAGTGACAGTACGGGGAAAGGCAGCACATGGGGCGATTGATCCGTGGAATGGAGTAAATGCCTTAAGCATCACGACCAGTGCAATCCAGATGATGGGGCTGATGAGAGAGACTTTCCGGGAGGAAGATCATGTGAGACTTCACAATGTGATCCGTAAGGCAGGCGATGTGATCAACAGTGTGCCGGATGAGGCAGTCATTGAGACGAAGGTACGTGCGGCATCATTGGAGCGGATCGAGCAGGTTATGGAGATGGTAAACCGTGCGTATGCCGGTTCAGCCTATGCTTTTGGTGGGAAAATAGAAAGAGAAGTCCTTCAAGGCTATATGCCGATTCTTCCTCGTGAGGCAGATGAAGCGCTGATTGAGGCGGCAAATGATCTGGGACTCGATTATCGCACAGTACAAAAAGGCGATTTCAATAATGCCTGTACCGATGTAGGGGATCTGAGTCACCTTCTTCCGATCGTTAATTTTACTTTTAAAGGATTTGAAGGTAAACTACACGGGGCTGACTTTAAGATCACCGATCCGGAAAAAGCTTATATTTTGCCGGCGAAGCTTCTGGCACTGACTGCATATAAGCTCCTTCGAAATGGCGGAGAAGAGGCAAAAGAAATCAAAGACAGCTACACACCGTTTTTTGATAAAGACAGCTACATACAATATGTAAAGAAAATCACAGAGAAAAAGGCTGATTAATATAATAAGAAAAACAGCAGGAGGACAGACAGAAGAAAAATGACAGAAAAATGTTTGGAATTAAAAGAGATAAAAAAGTCGTTTTCAAAAGAAGAGACCGTATTGAAGGAGATCAGTCTTTCGATTGATAAAGGAGAGTTTATCACGCTCCTTGGATCTTCCGGCTGCGGAAAGACGACAACACTGCGTATTATAGCAGGACTTGAAACACCGGATTCCGGGAGAGTATTCCTTGATGGCAGAGATGTGACCGGCCTGGCACCGGAGGCGCGTGATGTCAATACAGTATTTCAGAATTATGCACTCTTTCCGCATATGACAGTTGCAGACAATATCGGATATGGACTGAAACTGAAAAAAACACCGAAAGCGGAGATTAAGAAACGTGTATCGGAGATGTTGGATCTCGTGCAGCTTCCGGGATTTGAGAAAAGAAAGCCGTCCGAGCTATCTGGAGGACAGAGACAGCGTGTGGCAATCGCAAGAGCACTGGTCAATAATCCGAAGGTCCTTCTTCTCGATGAACCTCTTGGTGCTCTGGATCTCCAGCTTCGCCGTGCCATGCAGCTTGAACTGAAGAAATTACAGAAAAAACTTGGTATTACTTTTATCTATATCACGCATGATCAGGAAGAGGCCATCAATATGTCTGATCGTATCGCAGTTATGAATCAGGGTACTTTCGAGCAGATCGGAACACCGGATGAGATTTATAATCATCCCCAAACGAGCTATGTAGCGACATTCGTTGGAAATGCCAATATCCTGAAAGGTACAGTGGAAGGAAGAGAAGGTGCAGACCTTAAGATTGCCATTGCCGGAGGCAGCGTTCTTGTTGTATCTGAAGGCAGAGAACTTAAGGTGGGTAAGCCAGTTACTCTGGCTGTCCGAAGCGAAAATCTGATCTTTGATGAAAACTGCGGAGAGGGCCTTCCGGCAGAAGTTATTGAAAAAAGTTTTGCAGGTGGTCTTCTTCGTGTCGTACTGAAACTTGCAGACGGAACAGAAGTTGTTGCAAACAGACATGGCATTGATGCAGGTGTGGAGCCGGGACAGAAAGTAACCTGTTCCTTTGCAGCAGAAAATGCGGTTCTGGTTGATCTTCCGGACGAAGCAGAAAGAGGGGCAGAAGTATGAAAAAACAGAAATCCGGCTCTGTCTGGATGATCCTGCCACTGTATATTTTTACACTGATCTTTGTTGCGGGTCCTCTGCTTTATATGGTTGCCTTAAGTTTTGCACAGCCGAAGGCAGGACATGGTGTAGAATGGATTTTTACCCTTGATAATTATCGTAAAATCCTTGATCCGGTATATATGAAGACATTTACAGGATCCTTTCAGCTGGCGGTAACCAGTACACTCATCATTTGTCTGCTCGGTTATCCGTTTGGATATTTTATGGCAAAGCTGTCTGATAAATGGAAAAAACGTGCGATGATCTTTCTGATGCTGCCGTTCTGGGTAAATTCACTGATACGTCTTTATGGATGGATGATAATCCTGCAGACAAAAGGACTTTTAAATCACGTATTAAAAAGTCTGGGACTGATTGAAAAGCCTCTGAGGATCTTGTACAGTTATCCCGCAATCGTAATCGGTATGACTTATGTACTTTTGCCGTTTATGATCCTTTCTGTATATTCGAGTGCAGAGAAACTGGACTGGTCACTTGTAGAAGCAGCAAGAGATCTCGGCGCAAGTCCGATGAAGGCTTTTTGGACGGTGTCTTTTAAACTGACACTTCCGGGGCTTTTATCCGGGGTGATCCTGACATTTATTCCGTCCATGGGACTGTTTTTTATTGCAGATATCCTCGGTGGCAACAAAATCGTCCTTGTCGGAAGTCTGATTCAGGAGCAGATGACAAAAGGAAATAACTGGCCGTTTGCAGCAGCGCTGGCAGTTGTTCTGATGGTTCTGACAACTCTTATGATCATGTTGTATCGTAAAATAGCAAATGCAAAAGAATTGGAGGGTGTGGGATGAAAAAGAAAAATTCAAAACTCTCCGGATTTTATCTGGGTCTGATTTTTGTACTGATGTATCTGCCGATCGCGGTCGTCATTGTATTTTCATTTAATGAATCAAAACTCCCTGTAAGATTTACCGGATTTTCACTGAAATGGTATCAGGAACTGATTCATGATGATGCGATGCTGGAAGCACTGGGCAACAGTTTATTCCTTGGTGTGATAAGCTGCTTTGTCTCCGCAGTGATCGGAACTCTGGGTGCGGTCGGCCTTTCCAGAATCCACTGGAAAACAAAAGGCATTTTGGAATATATTTCCATTCTTCCGCTCATGATTCCGGAAATCATTCTCGGTATGGTACTGATGGCATTTTTCTATATGATGAATCTGCCGTTTGGTATGCTGACACTGTTGATCGGCCATACGGTATTCTGTGTGCCGTATATTCTGATGGAGGTCAAGGCAAGACTTGCGGGTATGGATCCTTCGCTTGAAGAGGCGGCCAGAGATCTTGGAGCCGGACCGTTTCGGGCTTTCTGGGACATCATTCTTCCGCTTATTATGCCGGCAGTTATGTCCGGATCACTTCTGGCATTTGCTATGTCCATGGATGATGTCGTAATCAGCATTTTTATTAACGGACCACGTCTGGCAACTCTGCCGATTAAAGTGTATACGCAGATCAAGACAGGAGTTACACCGGAGGTAAATGCCCTATGTACAATCATGCTTGTCTTTACGGTTCTGATTTTATTCGTTTATACAATGATAGGCAAGGCGACAAAGGGAAACAACAAAAACAGCTAATAAACTCTTTTCAATAAGGGCAAAGTAAGTTATACTGAATATGTCTGGACTTTGTAAAGAGGTTATCTAGAGACAAGAAAGACTAGAAGAGGAGAGACGAATATGAAAAAATTGTTAGTATGTGCATTATGTGCAGCAATGGTAGTTCCTGCATTCAGCGTATCTGTAAGCGCAGATTCCAAGGAACTGGTACTTTACACATGGGAAAACATGTTTCCGCAGGAAGTACTGGATGGCTTCGAAGAAGAAACTGGAATAAAAGTGGTATATTCCAACTTTGATACAGATGAAAACATGCTGGAGAAGCTTTCCATGGCAAAAGGCGGAGATTATGACGTCGTTGTTGCAGATGACTATATTATCGAAACAGCAATCCAGGAAGGACTTGTAGAAAAACTTGATACTTCCAAATTATCCGGATGGGACAACATCAATCCATTGTATCAGGGCCAGTTCTATGATCCGAATGATGAATATACCGCTCCGTACGGCGCAGGAATTCCGCTGATCGTTTATGATCCGGATATGGTAGACATTGACATCAAAGGTTATGGAGATCTCTGGGATGAATCTCTTGAGGACAGCATTGCACTGACAGCAAACTATCGTGTTATCAATGGTATTACAAATTTGGCGCTTGGTCAGGATTTCAACGATCAGAACCTGGATGATATTGCAAAAACAGGCAAAAAACTTCTCGAGCTTGCTCCGAATGTTCGTCTGATCCAGGATGACAATACACAGGATTCTCTCCTTAATGGAGAAGCAAGTGTGGCATTCCTTTATACATCACAGGTAACTGCAGCCCTTCAGGAAAACCCGGACCTTAAGGTCGTATATCCGGAAGAGGGTCTTGGATTTGGTGTAATGGGTATGTTCATTCCGAGTGAAGCACCGGATAAGGATGAAGCATATCAGTTTATGGATTACATCCTTCAGCCGGAAAATGCAGCAAAATGCTTTGATTACATTGGATACTACTGTACAAATAAAGCAGCAGATTCACTTCTGGAAAACCAGAATCTCGTTGTACCGGATTCTGTAACAGAAGGTTCCGCAGTAGAAAATATCAGCGCAGAAGCAGAAGAAGCTTACAATAAGAACTGGACAGAATTTAAGGCAGCCTGCGACTGATAAGAACAAGGGGGAAGCAGGATGGAAATCTATAAAGGTATTGCTACCTTTTCAGGAATAGCCATCGGCAAAGTACTGTATTACAGCAGAGGGGAGTACCAGATACGTCAGTGTCTGGTCAGCAACATTAAAAAAGAAATCAGCGATTTTCAGGAAGCAAGGCTTCAGGCAGTTCATAAATTACACGAACTGTATGAAGCCAGCCGGCTTCTCAATGAGCAGGAGGCACATGTTTTCTTAAGACAGATCAAACTTCTGGAATCAGAAAGTTATCAGAATGCAATCGAAGGCAGCATTGCCCATGAAAAGGTGAATGCTGCTTATGCAGTTATGATCAATAGAGATGAGCTTGTTGAGACATTCCGTAATCTGGAAGAACCGGTCATTCGCAGACGAATCAACGATATGCAGGAGATTTCCAATCGCCTGATTCAGATCCTTGGTGGTGCGGCAATCCGCATCAACCTCGGGGATGAGCCGGTGATCCTTGTGGCGGAGGCGCTGTCTCCGACGGAAATCATGGAAATGGATAAAGATAAACTTCTCGCAGTGGTCATGCACCATGGTTCTACCGTTTCGCATGCATCGATCATGGCGAAGACAATGGAAATCCCGACGCTGGTTGACATTGCCGCTGATGATGAGTGGGATGGAATGACTGCAATTGTAGACGGATATACCGGCACATTTTATCTGAATCCGGATGCGGAGATCCGACGGGAATATGAAATTCGCCTCGAGGCAGACCACAGGGAGCGAGAGGCTCTTCTTGAATTAAAAGCCCAGAAGGATGAGACAAAAGATGGAAGAAAGATCGGACTTTATGCAAATATCGGCAACATGAGTGACCTGAGTAGCGTACTTTATTACGGTGCGAAGGGTATCGGACTTCTTCGAAGTGAATTCCAGTACCTCGGTCGTGAGAATTATCCGAGAGAAAACGAGTTGTTCCGTGCGTATAAGAAAGTGGCTGAGACGATGGGAGAACGGCTGGCTGTGATTCGTACTGCAGATCTTGGCGCAGATAAGCAGGCACCTTATCTGGACATTCCGCAGGAGACCAATCCGATCATGGGTAACCGCGGAATCCGTCTCTGTCTGGATCGAAGAAGAATGTTTAAGGCACAGCTTCGCGCAATCTATCGTGCCAGTGCTTACGGCAATCTCGCGATGATGTTTCCAATGATCGATTCCGAAGAAGAAATGGATGAGATTGAGATGATTATCGGGGAAGTGAAGGAAGGCCTGCGCGAGAAAGATATTCCATTTAAGGATATCATGACAGGAATCATGATCGAGACACCGGCAGCAGTTATGATCAGCCGTGAACTTGCAATCAGAGTAGATTTTCTGAGCATCGGAACGAATGATCTTACACAGTATACGCTGGCGATGGACCGTCAGAATCCGCTTTTGAAGGACAAGTACAATGACCATCATCCGGCCGTCCTTCGTATGGTGCGAATGGTGGTGGAATCAGCACATAAAGAAGGAAAGCGCGTTGGAATTTGTGGGGAGCTTGCTGCGGATACAGCTCTTACCGGTAAATTCCTTGAAATGGGAGTTGATTTTCTTTCAGTTGTACCGGCGTGCGTACTTCCTGTCCGTAAAGCAATTCGGGAAACAGATCTTAGTGGAGTATCTGCACCGGAAGTAAATGAGGATAATAATGAATAAAAAAAGTAAAGTAATTCTTCTTCCCTGTAGTTCATACAGGGAAGAAATTGTTTATGAGAATCTTGAAATCGGCTTGGAGCTTCTGGGCGGAATCGAGAAGATTGTAAAGAAAGAAGAGTCTATTCTGCTGAAACCCAATCTGCTCAAAAAAGCAGAAGTTGACAAAGCAGTCATCACGCATCCGTCTGTAGTCGGTATGTTTGCCAGATTGATGAGAGAAAAGGGATATCAGGATCTTTCACTTGCTGATTCCTGTGGTAATGGTACGACAACCAGAGTGATTCATGGTACCGGAATCGACAGGTATCTGGAAAAGTATGGGATTACGGCAATTGATTATTCGAAGGGAATACGTGTAGAATATCCGGAGGGGATTCAGGCAAAAGAATTTATCCTGCCGAAAGAACTTCTGGAAAAAGACTGTGTGATTTCTCTTTGCAAGATGAAGACGCATGCGTTGGAGAGAATTACCGGCGCAGTAAAAAACAGTTATGGCTTTATCTATGGATTCCATAAGGCGAAAGGACATACCCTTTATCCGAGTGCAGATAGTTTTGCGAGAATGCTTGTCGATCTGAATCAGTATGTAAAGCCAAGGCTTTATATTATGGATGGCATTGTTGCGATGGAAGGGAACGGACCAGGTTCCGGAGATCCGGCACCAATGAATGTGATGTTGATGTCGCAGGACCCTGTGGCACTGGACAGTGTGTTTTGTAACCTGATACATCTTAAGCCGGAAATGGTACCGACCAATTATCATGGCGAAAAGATGGGACTTGGTACCTGGAAAAAAGAAGAGATAGAGATCATGACTCCTGCCGGAATGATCAGTATGGAAGATGCTGTTGCCCAGTATGGAAATCCATATTTTGATGTAGATCGGCGTGTGGCGCGTTCGGGTATGTGGGAGCGGCTTGCAAAAGCGCTGAATATTTTCCAGAAGAAACCGTACATTGAGCCGGAGCGATGCATTCGTTGTGGAATTTGCGTAAAGAGCTGTCCTGTACCGGATAAGGCTGTGGATTTCCGAAAGGGCAGAGAAAATCCACCAGTTTACGATTACAGGAAATGTATCCGGTGTTTCTGCTGCCAGGAAATGTGCCCGGAGAAGGCAATAAAAGTAAAATAATATAAAAAACCAGGGCATTGTTTCACGGGTGATCGTACAACCATGAAGCAATGCCCTTTAAATGTGATGCTTATCTTATCGCATCGTGCAGAGCCTTGATGAATGCAGGAGTGGTGCCGCAGCATCCACCGACTACGGAAGCTCCGTTTTCAACCAGAACCTTCATGTGGCAGGCGAAGTCCTCAGCATGCATGCTGTAGACTGCATTGCCGCTGTCGTCGATGACCGGCATACCTGCGTTTGGTTTGGCAATAACCGGAATTGATACATTCTCCTGGATGTTTCGAACGACAGATACAAGCTGATCTGGTCCGACAGAGCAGTTAATACCGACTGCATCTGCACCGGCAGCTTCCAGAGAAACAGCAGCTTCGATTGCATTTCCACCACTGAAGATACTTCCGTCCGCTTCCACAGTCATGGTGCACATGATCGGAAGATCACAAACAGAAGTGGCAGCATCCACAGCGGCAAGTGTTTCCTCAATATTGATCATGGTTTCTGCTGCAATCAGGTCGATGCCGGAATCAGCCAGAATACGAATCTGCTCCTGATACATATCAAAAGCCTCTGCGTAGGTATAATCACCATCTGCTGTGATAAAGGAACCGGAGGTTGTAATATCACCGGCTACATAGACACCGTTTCCGGCAAGTTCTTTAGAATAAGCTACAAGTGTACGGTTGATTTCTTCAATACGGTCAGCGAGACCATGTTTTTCGAGGTTAAGACGATTTCCGCCAAATGTCGGAGCATAAATCACCTGACTGCCGGCCTTTATATAAGCACGCTGCAGATTCTGAATGATATCTTTATGATCAATGACCCATGTCTCTGTGCAGATACCTCGCGGCATACCGCTCGCCATCAGATTGGATCCGGTTGCCCCGTCCAGAATAAGCGTTTGTTCAGTCAGCTTTCGAAATTCTTCTTTTGTCATTAGATAGTTGCCTCCTTGATGAAAAATAAAATACATAAGCAACTTGCCTGTAAGCTCCGCATTCCTGTCGGAAAGTGCTTATTTCAGTTTTTTATTATAACATGTCGCCATCTGCAATGGAAGACAGGATTCGCCAAAACTCGAAATTGCACTTTGGGTGGATCTGTGCTATTTTTAATGTATATTCTATACCGGCGGTTCTGTCGGATGATTTCCCAAATACAATATTTATATAAGTAGTTAATTTTATGGTGCAGGAGGTAGATGAATTGAATTTGTTTGATTATACGTACTGCGGAAATTATAACCGGCAGATACAAAATCTTTCCCGGGTCGTTCCGGAGAAATGGAGTTTTGACGGTGCAGATGATAATGGCATACTGAAAGGATATCTGGAACACACTTTTCAGAGAGTTTATGAAGAAGGAAAAATACTGGAAACAGCTGAATATGCGATTTTTAATACCGGATTATTTAACCGATATTATCAGCCGGTATATGCATATTTTATCCCGAATCTCGTCCCGGACAGGCAGAGATGGTATCTGGAGGGATTTTATACGGAGTATTATTTACTGAAATCAGGAATTGTCAGTCTTCCGAAGCGGGCGGAATATGTCAAAGATCCCGCGGAACTTGTCTTTGATACAACATTGGATATTCTTCCGCAGTACGAGCATATCTTTGAAGAGGCAGAAAACAATATGCGGCTTCCGGAATGTATCCGCAACAGCGGGATGAAGGTACAGATTTTTGATGGAGCACTTCGCCAGACGAAACATATGCTGGAAGCAGATTATCGTACGGCTGTTCCGCAATATTATAATCACAGCATTCAGTTTCTGGTACCGGTGTGTCTGCAGAATCCTGCAAACGCCGATCTTGCACTTGCCTGTGTAAAGACAGAAGACGGTAGAAAATATCTTGGAAGGACATGCCTGACATTAAAAATGGCATATCATAATGCAAGACTTCTGGCAAAAATACACAGTAGCTGGCTTCATCCATGATAAATTTATGTTAAATATCATAAAACATATTGAAATCAGGAGATTTTTGTGATACAAAAGTAAAGCTACTATTCATATGTTTTTTTACAAAAGAGGGGATTTTTAGGGAGGAACAGCCAATGAGCAATAAGCTGATCGACTTGATCGACATTTCTAAATCTTATGGAATGCAGACCGTCCTGGATGAGTTGAATCTGTACATCAGAGAAAACGAATTCCTGACGCTTCTTGGGCCGAGTGGATGCGGAAAAACAACTACACTTCGTATTTTAGGCGGATTTGAGACACCTGATAAGGGACGTGTGATCTTTGATGGACAGGACATTACGCATCTTCCGCCTAATAAACGTCAGCTTAATACCGTATTTCAGAAATATGCATTATTCACTCATATGAATATTGCAGATAATATTGCCTTTGGATTAAAGATAAAAAATAAAAGCAAGCAGTATATTTATGACAAGATCAAATATGCGCTGAAGCTTGTCAATCTGGATGGATTCGAAAATCGTATGCCGGATTCTTTGAGCGGAGGCCAGCAGCAGCGTATTGCGATTGCAAGAGCTATTGTAAATGAGCCGAAAGTGCTGCTTCTTGATGAGCCGCTTGGAGCACTTGATCTGAAACTTCGGCAGGATATGCAGTATGAGCTGATCAGGCTTAAAAATGAGCTTGGAATCACATTTCTGTACGTTACACATGATCAGGAAGAGGCGCTTACTATGTCTGATACGATTGTGGTCATGAACCAGGGATACATCCAGCAAATCGGTACCCCGGAAAAAATCTATAACGAACCGGAAAACGCTTTTGTTGCAGATTTCATCGGAGAAAGTAATATCATCTCCGCGACTATGGTGCAGGATCGTCTGGTCAAGATACTTGGCGTTAATTTCCCGTGCGTGGATGAAGGATTCGGTCAGAACAAACCGGTCGATGTAGTCATCCGTCCGGAGGATATTGATCTTTTGACACCGGGACAGGGAAGTATTGATGGTGTTGTCACACATATGATCTTCAAGGGTGTCCATTATGAGATGGAGGTCATGGCGAATAATTACGAGTGGCTGGTACACAGCACAGATATGTTTCCGGTAGGAACGGAAGTCAGTATCCATGTAGACCCGTTTGACATACAGATTATGAAAAAACCGGAATCCGAAGATGAGGAGGCGGTAAATATTGAAGAATAAGCGTATGCTTGCCGGACCTTATCTGTTCTGGTCAGTATCCTTTGTCGTGATTCCATTACTTGTGATCGTGTATTATGCGTTTACGAGTGATGAGGGGACATTTACCTTTTCGAATCTTGCACAGATTACGACACCGGAAAATCTGAAGGCTCTGGGAATGTCCCTGCTTCTGTCATTTTTGAGTACACTGATCTGTCTGGTTCTTGCGTATCCACTTGCAATGATCCTGAGCCAGAAACAGGTCAATCAGACAAGTTTTATTGTTCTGATTTTTATTTTACCGATGTGGATGAACTTTCTTCTCCGTACACTGGCATGGCAGACACTGCTTGAAAAAAACGGTGTCGTCAACAGTGTACTTGGATTTTTGCATTTGCCGGCACTTGAGATCATCAATACACCGTATGCCATTATTCTCGGTATGGTTTATAACTTCCTGCCATTTATGGTGCTTCCGATCTACAATGTTCTTATCAAGATTGACCGAAACGTGATCAATGCAGCACGTGATCTGGGAGCAAACTCAGTACAGACATTTTGCAAGGTTATTTTTCCATTGAGTATTCCGGGTGTGATCAGCGGTATTACGATGGTATTTGTACCGGCGCTGACAACATTTGTTATTTCCGACCTTCTGGGGGGCGGCAAGATTCTGCTGATCGGAAACGTGATTGAGCAGTCCTTCAAGCAGAACAGTAACTGGCATGTAGGAAGCGGACTGTCTCTTGTACTGATGGTATTTATCATTGCAAGTATGGCACTTGTTGCAAAATACGATAAAGAAGAAGGAGGGTCAGCATTTTGATCAGAAAATATTTACAGAAGATATATCTGACCCTGATTTTTATTTTGTTATATGCACCGATCGTTACGCTTGTCGTACTTTCTTTTAATCAGTCAAAGACGAGGGCTAAGTGGGGCGGCTTTACCCTGAAATGGTATAGGGAATTGTTTCAGAATGAACAGATCATGAGTGCATTCTATACGACGCTGATCATTGCATTTATTTCGGCAGCAGTTGCCACACTTATCGGAACGGCTGCGGCGATTGCGATTCAGGGTATGAAGCAGAAATGGAAGACTATGTATATGGGACTTACCAATATTCCGATGATGAATGCAGAGATCGTTATGGGGGTTTCCCTGATGCTTCTTTTTATCGCGTTTCGTATGACACTTGGATTCGGAACAATTCTGATTGCACATATCACATTTAATATTCCGTACGTGATTTTAAGTGTGGCTCCGAAGCTGAAGCAGACAAATCGCTATACTTATGAAGCGGCACTGGATCTCGGTGCTTCTCCGTTGAAAGCGTTTTTTAAGGTCGTTTTTCCTGATATTGTACCAGGCGTTTTTTCCGGATTTATGATGGCATTTACCATGTCACTGGATGATTTTGTTATCACACATTTTACGAAGGGTCCGGGTATTGATACACTTTCTACCAAAATTTATACTGAGGTACGAAAAGGCATCAAGCCGGAAATCTATGCACTGTCTACGATTATGTTCGTGACAGTTCTTGTCCTTCTGCTTCTAGTAAACTATTCTCCGAAGGAAGAAGAGGAAGTTCCGGTTCGAAAGAAAGTGCGCAGACCATCCAAAATCAAAAAAGTACTTATTCAGCGTGTGATCCCGGTAGTAATCTGTATCGTATTTATCGGCGGCGGTTTCTACTATGCAAAAGAAGGCGGCGTCATGGGTGGCGAGGAACTGATCGTTTATAACTGGGGTGAGTATATCGATCCGGATGTCCTGACGATGTTTGAAGAAGAAACCGGCATTCATGTAGTTTATGAGGAATTTGAGACAAACGAGATCCTTTATCCGAAGGTAAGCTCCGGCGCAATCGCATATGATGTGGTCTGCCCGAGCGATTATATGATCCAGCGAATGATAGAGAATGATCTGCTTTCCGAGATTAACTTTGATAACATTCCGAATCTGAAAAATATCGGCAAACAGTACCTTGAACAGTCCAGACAGTTTGATCCGGAAAATAAATATTCCGTGCCATACTGCTGGGGAACCGTTGGTATTCTGTACAATAAGACAATGGTTGATGAACCAGTCGACAGCTGGTCTATCCTCTGGAATCCGAAATACAAAGATAATATCCTGATGCAGGATTCTGTGCGTGATGCGTTTGGCGCGACGCTGAAATATCTTGGTTATTCACTGAATTCTACGGATCTTGATGAGCTGAATGAGGCGAAAAATCTGCTAATCGAGCAGAAACCGCTGGTGCAGGCGTATGTTATTGATCAGGTGCGTGACAAGATGATTGGAAACGAGGCGGCTCTGGGTGTTATTTATTCCGGTGAGGCAATTTATACGAAAAAAGAAAATCCGAATCTTGAATATGTGATTCCGAAAGAAGGTTCCAATATCTGGATTGATTCCTGGGTGATTCCGAAGAATGCAGAGCATAAGGAAAATGCAGAAAAATTCATCAATTTCCTCTGCAGACCGGATATTGCACTCAAAAACTTTGAATATATCACTTATTCTACACCGAATGAGGCTGCAAGAGAGCTGATTGAGGATGAATCTATCCGTAACAGTGAAATCGCCTTCCCGGATCTGTCCAGGTATGATAATCTGGAAACATTCCAGTATCTTGGTACCGAGGCAGATCAGGTATACGGTGATCTCTGGAATAAAGTAAAATCATCATAATGTATGTAAGAGACTTTCTATAGAAAATATTTCTGTGGAAAGTCTTTTGGGTGCAGAAAGATATCTGCCAGGGGTATCATGCAAAGGACAAAAGTCTGATGATGAAATTATGTGAGGAGAAAAATTTTGAAAGAGGAAAGAGTATCTAATTATATAAAACTCTGTGATGAATGGGCAGAAAAATTTCTCCGGATGGATAAAGCGGAGCTGATGAAAAAACTTCCGGAACTGAAGCAGGAGGACGGCTATCTGAAAATTGTGCATTTTGGCGTGCCTTTTGGAGTCCGGGAATCAGACGGCAAAATTGAACGGCTGGATGGAAAGACCGAGGCCAATGCGACGGAAATGCTGAATATTTATACATTGTTTGGTTATGTAAAAGAACAGGCTTTTTTTATGGATAAATGGGTGCCGTTTGCGGATCTTCGAAATGCGAGGCCGTTTGCACCGGCATATAAGATTGGTGTGACGGATGTGTTTGCAGAGACTTTTTCCGGACATGCAGAGGAACTTCGGAAAGCGTTTATGAAGTTGAACGGGACAGAACTTCCGCAGGGCGATGTAGGCTATCAGATCAATGCGTTTGCATGTGAACCGATGCGTTTTTATTTCTGGGACAGAGATGAGGAATTTGAAGCACAGGGAAATATTTTGTTTGATTACAGTGCAACCGATTATAATCATGTAGAAAGCGCTGTATCAACAGCAGAGATGGGAGTGCGACGGCTCGCAGAAGTTGCGGGACTTCCGCTTAAAGGAAAATCGTTTGGAATGAACTGAAAGGAGGAAAGGCCGAATGAGGTGTGAGGAAGCAGAACAGTATCTGTACTATGCAATGACAATTGGAGAACAGCTTCTGATCAGTGGTGCAGAGGTTGGTCGTGTAGAAGATACCATACGGCGTATCTGTATGGCATATGGGGCAGAGAGGGTAGATGTATTTTCTATTACTTCCAGTATTGTGACAACGATGTATGGCAATTTTGGCATCTGTACGCAGACAAGGCGCGTGCGTGGAATGGCGAATAATCTTGGCAGACTGGAAGATCTGAATCAGCTTTCGAGATATATCTGTGAATACAGGCCGGAACCGGCGGAAATCGGTTCACGGTTGAGTGAGATAGACCGGAGACCGACATATTCTTTGCGGATGCAGATTCTTATTTATGCTGTTATTTCCGGATCTTTTTCTGTGTTTTTCGGGGGAGACTGTCAGGATATGATTGCGTCGGCTTTGATTGGAATCGTTCTGAAACTTTTGGAATCATTTCTGAAAAAGAGTTCGCTGAATTCGCTGATAACGGTATTTTTGTGCTGTGGAGTGGGTGGCATTCTGGCTAACTTCGCGGTTCTTATCGGCCTGGGACATCGTGCAGATCTGATCAGTATCGGAAATATCATGCTTTTGATACCGGGAATTGCATTTACGAATTCTCTGCGAGATCTGTTTTCAGGTGATACGATCACAGGATTGATACGCTGTATGGAATCCGTATTGCTGGCATTTGTGGTTGGGCTGGGATTCACGGCAGCGAATCTTTTGTTTTAGACAAAGGAGAAAATTATGCATGAGATGATACAATTGCTGGTTTCCTTTACGGGATCGCTTGGATTTGCAGTATTATTTAATATACATGGAAAAAAACTCTGGTTTGCGGCTCTTGGAGGGTGCCTGTCATGGGCAGTTTATCTTATAGTCGGGATATGGACATCCAGTCCATATATCTGTGGTTTCTGGTCAACGGTGACAATTACTTTGTATGCAGAATGTATGGCACGGATTCACAAGACTCCGGTTACAGTGTTTCTTGTCTCGGCAACGATTCCGCTGATTCCGGGAGCTGCCCTGTACCGGACCATGAACTGGATGATGATGCAGGAGTGGGATAAGTTTTGCGCAGATGGAACCTATACAATTCTTTTTGCGGCAAGTATGGCAGCAGGAATGACACTGACGACGATTCTCTTTCGGATGGTCTGGAGCTGGAAATACCGCCAGCGGTGGATGTAAGAGAGGGTGTGGTAAAAAAATCAATTCAGGTCAGCCAAAATGAAGCATTGTACTGAAAATGGATGACCTGAACTTCAATTTATCTCTTTCGGACATGTTTTTCGATGAGATCCAGTGCGGCATATAGCCCCATTGCGATCATGCACAGGATCACGATGGACATGAGCACCCAGGTGAGTTTAAATGTCTGCGAACCGTAGATGATCAGGTAACCGAGTCCCTGTCTTGCACCGATAAATTCTCCGATGATCACACCAACCAGGCAAAGACCGATATTTACTTTCATTACGCTTAAAATAAGTGGAACAGAAGACGGAAGGACAATTTTTGTCAGTTCGTCTTTTTTACTGCCACCGAGCGTTTGGATGAGCTTCTGCTTTTCGGGATCGACTTCACGGAATCCTGTATAAAGATTAATGATGGAGCCAAAGATTGCAACGGAGATTCCGGCGACGATGATCGTTCGTATATTTGCACCCAGCCATACGATGAGGAGAGGAGCAAGTGCAGATTTCGGAAGACTGTTCAGTACCACAAGATATGGTTCAAGAACATGTGAAAGTCTGGGACATGTCCAGAGAAGGACGGCTGTGCCGATACCAAGAAGAACCGTGAATACAAAACTGACGAGCGTTTCGGCAAGTGTGATCCCAATATGTGTAAACAGAGACTGGTCTTTCAGCATCTTAAGAAAAGTTATCCAGATCTCCGACGGACTGCTGAAAATAAAGGAATCAATCCATCCGAAACGGGCGGAAATCTCCCATAAAATCAGAAAGCCCAGAAACAGAAGGATTCTGGACACGTGAATCAGATTTTTTTCACGTTTTACACGGAGAAGATACTGCTTTTGTGCAGGTGAATGCTCAGACATATTGATTCAGCTCCTTCCAGATAAGATTAAAATAAGATTTGAATTGCGGAGCGTTTCGGGAAGAAAGAGGTGTCCGGTCGGTAAGACCGAGATCGATGGTCACAATACGAGCAACAGTTGCCGGACGTTTTGTCAGGATGATCACCCGGTCTGCCATGCTGATTGCTTCAGAAATATCATGAGTGACCAGAATGGCAGGTTTCCCTTCTTTTTTCAAAATCCGTCCGATATCGTCACTGACATTCAGGCGAGTCTGATAATCCAAAGCGGAAAATGGCTCGTCAAGCAGGAGAAGTTCTGGCTTCAGGGCAAGCGTGCGGATCAGTGCCGCGCGCTGACGCATGCCACCGGATAACTGAGAAGGGCGTGCATTTCGAAATTTGTCAAGTCCATAAGTGCAGAGCATTTCTTCAATATATTCCAGCTTTGCGTGAGTGAGTTCTCGACGGATTTCAAGACCGAGGGTTACATTCTGATAGATTGTACGCCATTCGAGAAGATGATCTTTCTGAAGCATATATCCGATTCGTGGATCACCGGGAGAGGGAACTGTATCGTTCATCAGTATAGTGCCTTCTTCTGCACTTAAAAGTCCGCAGATCAGATTCAAAAGAGTGGATTTTCCACAGCCGGACGGACCGACAACCGCCAGAAATTCTCCGGGCATCAGATCAAATGTCAGGTGGGAAAGTGCCGGTGTTTCTCCGGCAGATGTATGATAAGAGAGAGAAACGTCTCTGATTTCCAGAAGGGGTTTCATAAACATACCTCCGAGAATCTATATTTTAAGATATGCGAAAAACATTTCATGTGCTATGATATATGACAGGACTTGTAACTGTGAGGGTACTGAACAGTTACGATTTACAGATATCATTGAAAAGAAGGTAACAGAATTGAATAAACGAAATTATCAGAAAGAGCTGGATAAGCTTATTGACAATATAAAAAAAGAAGAAAAAGTGCCCCGTCTTTTTCTACACAGTTGCTGTGCGCCGTGCAGCAGTTACGTACTGGAATATTTATCTCAGTATTTTGAAATTACTGTATTTTTTTACAATCCCAACATCTCATTAGTTGAGGAATACAGTAAACGAGTCGCAGAAATCCGTCGTCTGATAGCAGAAATGTCTTTTGCACATCCGGTACACATTGAGGAGGGTACTTACGATCCACAGGTTTTTTATGAGATGGCAAAAGGCATGGAAAAAGTCCCGGAGGGTGGTGAGAGGTGCTTTAAATGCTATCGCCTCCGTATGGAAGAAGCGGCCAGACTGGCACAGAAAGACAATTATGATTACTTTACTACGACACTTTCCATCAGCCCGCTGAAGAACGCCGAAAAGATCAACGAGATCGGGGAAGAGCTGGCAGAAATCTATAAAGTTCCGCATCTGCCGTCTGATTTCAAAAAGAAAAACGGCTACAAACGTTCCATCGAATTATCTCATGAGTACGATCTGTACCGGCAAAACTACTGTGGCTGTGTATTTTCAAAGAGGGAACAGGAAGAAAAAATGAAACAAAAACAAATTTCAGAGGGTTCGGCTATTTGATTTTTCACTGGAATGTGGTAAACTGATAGAAACTTATGCATCTTTGGACGAAAGTTCAGTGGAATGCAAACTTTACCGTACAACAAGGAGGAAATTATGGCACAGTTATGGGGAGGACGTTTCACAAAGGAAACGGACAAACTGGTATACAATTTTAATGCGTCAATTTCATTTGATCAGAAATTTTATAAACAGGATATCCGCGGAAGCAAGGCGCATGTAAGAATGCTTGCGAAGCAGGGAATTCTGACAGAAGAAGAGAGAGACCAGATTCTGGAAGGACTGGATGGCATCCTTGCCGATGTAGAATCCGGAAAGCTGGAGATCACAGCAGAATATGAGGATATCCACAGTTTTGTAGAGGCAAATCTGATCGACCGTATCGGGGATCCGGGTAAGAAGCTTCATACCGGAAGAAGCCGTAACGATCAGGTTGCACTGGATATGAAACTTTATGTACGTGATGAAATCGAAGAAATCGATGCAGAACTTAAGAAACTTCTCGAAGCATTGCAGACTATTATGGAAAACAATCTTCATACATATATGCCGGGATTCACCCATCTGCAGAAAGCACAGCCTGTTACACTGGCACATCATGTCGGGGCATATTTTGAAATGTTCCGCAGAGATAGAAGCCGTATGGCAGATATCCGTAAACGTATGAATACCTGTCCGCTTGGTGCAGGAGCACTTGCGGGAACTACTTATCCGCTTGACAGATTTTATACAGCAGAGCTTCTGGGATTTGATGAGCCGACAAGAAACAGTATGGACTCCGTATCTGACAGAGACTATGTGATCGAGCTCCTTTCCGCAATGTCCACAGTTATGATGCATCTGAGCCGTTTCTGTGAGGAAATCATTCTCTGGAACTCCAATGAATATCGTTTTGTTGAGATTGACGATGCTTACAGTACCGGAAGCAGTATTATGCCACAGAAAAAGAATCCGGATATTGCCGAGCTTGTAAGAGGAAAGACCGGTCGTGTGTATGGCGCGCTGACCTCCATTCTTACTACAATGAAGGGTATTCCGCTTGCATACAACAAAGATATGCAGGAAGACAAAGAGCTGACCTTCGATGCCATCGATACTGTAAAGGGATGTATCGCACTGTTTACCGGAATGGTTTCTACTATGGAATTCCGTAAAGATGTAATGGAGGCAAGTGCCAAGAACGGTTTCACAAATGCGACAGATGCAGCGGATTACCTTGTAAATCACGGGGTTCCGTTCCGTGATGCACATGGTATTGTAGGCCGTCTGGTCCTTACCTGTATTGATAAGGGAATCTCTCTTGATGAGCTTCCTCTGGAAGAATACAAAGAGATTTCTCCGGTATTTGAGCAGGATATCTATGAAGCAATCAGCATGAAGACCTGTGTTGAGAAGCGTGAAACTTATGGCGCTCCGGGACCGAAGGTTATGGAGCAGATTATTGCGGCAAATAAAGAATATCTGAAAAATAATTAAAAACATCTTGCAATTTCTGATGAAGTGGTATAGTATGTACAAGGAAAACAGATGTGTGCTGCACAAAGACACATGCGAAATAAAAGAATGAGGAGAACATTGTTATGAGCGAAAAACTGAGAGTCGGCATTTTAGGCGCTACAGGTATGGTAGGACAGAGATTTATTTCTCTTCTGGAGAATCATCCGTGGTTTGAAGTGGTTACCCTTGCTGCAAGCCCGAGAAGTGCCGGAAAAACATATGAAGAAGCTGTAGGCGGCAGATGGAAAATGGATACTCCGATGCCGGAAGCAGTGAAGAAAATCGTTGTTATGAATGTCAACGAAGTAGAAAAAGTTGCATCTACTGTAGATTTTGTATTTTCCGCAGTTGATATGTCTAAAGACGAGATTAAAGCAATTGAAGAAGAATATGCAAAGACAGAGACACCGGTCGTATCCAACAACAGCGCTCACCGCTGGACACCGGATGTACCGATGGTAGTACCGGAAATCAACCCGGAACACTTTGATGTTATCAAATATCAGCAGAAACGTCTTGGCACAAAGAAAGGTTTCATCGCTGTAAAACCAAACTGCTCCATCCAGAGCTATGCACCGGTCCTTACTGCATGGAAAGAATTTGAGCCATATGAAGTAGTTGCCACTACATACCAGGCAATCTCCGGAGCAGGAAAGACATTTAAAGACTGGCCTGAAATGGAACACAACATTATCCCGTACATTGGCGGAGAAGAAGAAAAGAGTGAAAAAGAGCCACTCAGACTGTGGGGCAAGATTGAAGACGGTGTGATCGTACCGGCTACAGAACCTGTTATCACATGCCAGTGTCTGCGTGTTCCGGTACTGAACGGACATACAGCAGCTGTATTTGTAAAATTCCGTAAGAAACCTACAAAAGAACAGCTGATCGAAGCCCTCCGAAACTTCAAGGGACTTCCGCAGGAATTAGAACTTCCGAGTGCACCGAAGCATTTTATTCAGTATCTCGAAGAAGACAACCGTCCGCAGGTAAGCGAGGATGTTAACTATGAAAATGGCATGGGCGTATCTATCGGACGTCTTCGTGAGGACAAAGTTTACGATTACAAATTCGTAGGACTTTCCCACAACACTGTAAGAGGTGCTGCAGGCGGAGCTGTTCTCTGTGCCGAAACATTGAAAGCAAAAGGCTACATCACTAAGAAATAGTATGCTCTGAATAATAAGAAACTGCCCGGGTAGAATTCGCCCGGGCATTTTTTTAGCGCTTTTTCTATCAAAAAAGACATGGAGAAAAAAGAAAAATTATGTTATCATAGATGAAAAGGATTAAGACAGAAAGGAAATTCGGTAAAATGGAAAAGGTATATCTTACAAAACTTGCGCCAAACTGTGGCTGTGCCGCAAAAGTCGGACCGGGAACGCTTGCCGGTGTACTCTGCGGGTTGCCGAAATTTCAGGATCCTCATCTTCTGGTCGGAACAGAAACTTCAGATGATGCGGCTGTATATAAGATTTCAGATGAGCTTGCCATGATCCAGACACTGGATTTCTTTACACCGGTTGCGGATGATCCTTATGATTTCGGACAGATTGCGGCGGCGAATGCCTTAAGTGATGTGTATGCAATGGGCGGAGAACCAAAGACTGCACTTAATATTGTTGCGTTTCCAAAGGACATGGACACAGCAATTTTGGGTGAAATCCTTAAGGGCGGTGCAGACAAAGTTCTGGAGGCAGGAGCAGTACTTGCAGGAGGACATACGATACAGGATGATACACCGAAATACGGGCTGAGTGTGACCGGTTTTGTTCATCCGGATAAATTCTGGAAAAATTATGGCGCACAGACCGGTGATAAACTGATCCTGACAAAACCGCTTGGTGCCGGAATCATCAATACAGCAATCAAAGCAGATCTTGTTTCGGAGAGAGCACGGGAAGCTGTACTGAAATCCATGAAGACTTTAAACAAGTATGCATGTGAGATCCTTAAGAAATATACGATTCATGCCTGTACAGATATTACCGGATTCGGTCTTGGCGGTCATGGCACAGAAATGGCAGCTGGCAGCGACAAGACGCTTGTAATAGATTCACAGGCGCTTCCGATTTTTCCGGATGTGGAAGAATATGCATCTATGGGACTGATACCCGGTGGCGCATATCGTAACAGAGAATTTGCAGCAAAAACAGGCTATGTAAGTACTGCGAAGCTCTGGCTCGAAGACCTTGTGTTTGATCCACAGACTTCCGGCGGACTTCTGGCAGCAGTTCCGGCAGAAGAAGCAGATAAAATACTGAGGGAACTGAAAGAATTATCACTTTCATGTGCAGTGATCGGGGAAGTAATTGACAGGGAAAAGCATACATTACTGATTCGATAACTGACAGTTATCAAAAAGGAATGTAAAATTGTCATAAAAATATCAAACTTCATACTATATGTATTGAGAATTTTTATCGAAAATGATATAATTCAAGAATACAATATGTGGAGGGGACAAACGTATACAAGAAACGATGTTCCCGGGAAAGGGAGGTCTTTTTTATGAATCACGAGGATGTAGAAAAACTGTCAAATGCGGCAATCGCAAAGAGCACTTTATTGAAGAACAATTTCTTCAAGTATTTTGTGCGGGCAATCATGGCGGGCTTTTTTATTGTAGTTGCCATGATCTTTTCCAATGTGGTCGGAAATGTTTTTTCAGGTGCTGAGGAACCGGCATGGGGGAAATTCCTCGGGGCACTGGTGTTTTCAATCGCAGTTCTTCTGATCTCGCTGGTAGGCGGTGAATTGTTTACTGGAAACAATCTTGTTATGGCATTTGGAGCTTATGACAAAAAAGTAAGCTGGGGTGAAGCCGGCAAGGTATGGCTGATCAGCTACATTGGAAATTTTGTCGGATGTCTGATTCTTTCCCTGATTTTTGTGTGGGCGGGAGCATCAGGAACAGGAGATTATTTTGCCGGATTTATCGGAAACAAACTTGCAATTCCGGCAGGACAGATGTTCTTCCGTGCAGTTTTATGTAATTTCTTTGTATGTTTAGGGGTTCTTTGTGGCATCAAATTGAAAAGTGAAGCAGCGAAATTTTTGATGATCGTTATGTGTATTTCCGGATTCGTTGTCAGCGGATTCGAGCACTGCGTGGCAAATATGGGTATTTTTGTTACCGCAGCGTGCCTTGTACCAGGACTTTCCATTGGGGCAATGATCAAGAGCATGGTGATCGTCACTTTAGGAAATATGGTAGGCGGTGCAGTTTTACTTGCATGGCCTCTCAGAAAGATGAGTGCAGATAAGTAATATGGGTAAATCCTTATACATAGCTGAGAAACCAAGTGTTGCTCAGGAATTTGCTAAGGCATTAAAAATTAACGGACAGAGAAGGGATGGCTATCTGGAATCAGAAGATTCTGTAGTGACCTGGTGCGTAGGGCATCTGGTCACTATGAGCTATCCTGAAAAATACGATATCAAGTACAAAAGGTGGAGTTTAGATACCCTGCCTTTTTTGCCGCGTGAATTTAAATATGAAGTGATTCCGGGAGTTCAGAAACAGTTTAACATTGTTAAGGGGCTTCTGAACCGTCCGGATGTAGAGACAATCTACGTGTGTACCGACTCCGGGCGCGAAGGAGAGTATATCTACCGCCTTGTGGCTCAGATGGCAGGTGTAAAAGATAAGAATCAGCGGCGTGTCTGGATCGATTCCCAGACAGAAGAAGAAATCCTGCGTGGTATCCGCGAGGCAAAAGAACTTTCTGCCTATGATAATCTGGCAGATTCTGCGTATCTTCGTGCAAAAGAAGACTATCTGATGGGAATTAATTTTTCCAGAGTACTGACGCTTCGTTATGGGAACAGTGTTTCCAATTATCTGAACAGTAAGCATCAGGCAATTTCTGTCGGCAGGGTAATGACGTGTGTACTTGGCATGGTCGTGCGAAGAGAACGGGAAATCCGATCTTTTGTAAAGACTCCGTTTTACCGTGTACTTTCCAGTATTGCACTGGAGGGAGAGCATTTTGAAGGAGAATGGAGAGCCGTAGAAGGCAGCAGATATTTTCAGTCTCCGTACCTGTACAAAGAAAACGGATTTAAAGAAAAGAAGCATGCCGAGGAATTGATCGGTATGCTTCAGGCGCAGCACCCACTGAGCTGTCGTGTCGAAAAGATTGAACGCAAAAAAGAGAATAAAAATCCTCCGCTTCTATTCAACCTGGCGGAGCTTCAGAATGTATGTTCCAAACTTTTTAAGATCAGCCCGGATGAGACACTTCGGATCACGCAGGAACTGTATGAAAAGAAACTTGTTACCTATCCACGAACTGATGCGCGAGTATTATCGAGCGCAGTAGCAAAAGAAATCTACAAAAATATCTCCGGTCTGCGCCGCTATCCGGCTATTGATAACGCTGCCGAAGAAATTTTACAGATGGGTTCATATAAGTCAATAGCAAAGACCAGATATGTTAATGACAAACAGATCACAGACCACTATGCAATCATTCCGACCGGACAGGGGATGAACGCGCTGAACGGACTTTCTCTGACGTCTCAGAGAGTATATGAGACGATCGTGCGTCGTTTTCTGTGTGTATTTTGTCCGCCGGCAGTTTATCAGAAAGTCAGTCTGACTACGGAGATGCAGGGTGAGAAGTTTTTTTCCAGTTTCAAGGTGCTGCAGGAAGAAGGCTACCTGAAATATGCGACCAACTCTTTTGCGAAGAAATCTCTGGCAGAAAAGGAAACAGAGAAAAACGATGAGGAGGATGTGTCCTGCGATTCACAGCTTCTGAACGCATTGCAGGCACTCAAAAAGAATGATATACTAACGGTAGATGCGCTGAATATCAAGGAAGGCGAGACTTCACCGCCGAAACGTTACAACTCCGGATCTATGATCCTTGCGATGGAGAATGCCGGTCAGCTGATCGAAGATGAAGAACTTCGTGCGCAGATCAAAGGAAGTGGAATCGGAACCAGTGCGACAAGGGCGGAAATCCTTAAGAAACTTGTTTCTATTAAATATCTGTCTCTGAATAAAAAGACGCAGGTGATCACACCTACACTTCTGGGAGAGATGATCTTTGATGTGGTAAACTGTTCAATACGTTCCCTCCTGAATCCGGAGCTGACGGCAAGCTGGGAAAAGGGGCTGACTTATGTTGCGGAGGGAAGTATTACTCCGCAGGAATATATGGACAAGCTGGAACATTTTGTCAGGGTGCGTACAAATCAGGTAGAGCAGAGTAATTATCAATATGCACTGCGACAGTTTTTTGATGCCGCGGCAGCCAATTATACAAAGAAACCGACAACTGTGAAACGAGGAGGAAAAGCATAATTATGTTAAAAGATTTTACAATTTCAAATCTTCTGGATCTGAATGAAACAATTGCAGCAGAATTATTCGAAGGAAAAACATACCCGTGGGAAGTGCTTCCGGAGATCGGAGAATTTATCATGAAAATTGGTCCGACACTCAGCACGTCTGAGTATGAGTGCCATGAAGGCAATATCTGGATCGCTAGATCAGCAACCGTTGCACCGACTGCTTATATTCATGGACCGGCGATCATCGGAAAAGACGCAGAAGTACGTCACTGTGCATTTATCCGTGGCAATGCAATCGTAGGAGAGGGCGCCGTTGTAGGAAATTCCACAGAACTTAAAAATGCGGTACTCTTTAATAAAGTACAGGTTCCGCATTACAATTATGTCGGTGATGCTGTTCTTGGCTATAAATCTCATATGGGTGCAGGCTCTATCTGCTCTAATGTGAAGTCTGACAAGAAACTGGTTGTTGTCAAAGACGGAGAAGAAAAAATCGAGACAGGTCTTAAGAAATTCGGTGCAATGCTGGGTGATCATGTAGAAGTCGGTTGTGGTTCTGTACTGAATCCGGGAACTGTGATCGGCAGAAACAGCAACATTTATCCGCTTTCACCGGTAAGAGGCTGCATTCCGGCAGACAGTATCTACAAAAACGCAGCCGAGATTGTTAAGAAAAATTAAACAGATTGAATCTGCTTTAAGAAAGAAAATACAGGTTCCTTATGATCACGAGAATCGTGATATGTAAAGGATAAAATAAATAGAAGAAATATTTCGCGGCTTTTCCATGGATAAAGCCGCGTTTTCCATTATACATGTTAATAGAAATAAACGCGAAACAGGCCTTCCATTCATAGTTGAGCCAGCAGCTTCCGACGATTGCCTGAGAGACCTTTTCGTTTCGGAGAAGATACATCAGGACAAGAAAGATAAAACCACGCCAGCCGTAATCTGCATGGAGTACGATAGAGATGCCAAGCAGTGCCAGAAGAGAGGCAAGTTGCATCCATGGTGTTTCCCAGAAATATTCCAGCGCACAGAATGCCAGATATCCGAGAAAGAGTGTAAAAAATACATTTTGTTTATCAGTATAATGCCAGGAGTTGGCAAACATATAGTTCCACGGAATTTCGGAAATCAGTGCGAACAACAGGAGATTTCTGCCGTATTTCCGGCGGTCATGTGTATGCAGGAAACCTTCTACAATAAGGAAACAAAAGATTGGAAAGGCGCAACGTCCGATATCGCGTACAATGCGGTATGCGGAGATACCCCTTCCATTAATATAAAACAGATTTGTGAGAGCTGGCTGATATTGGCTGAGGACAATAGCACCGGTATGGTCGATCAGCATGGCGATACATGCGATCACTTTGAGCATACTGCCGCTTAAGATCTGAAAACGTGCCGGAAAAATGCTGGGTGGAAGTTTGCTGGACATCGTTAAAGCTCCTTTGACTTTTTTCTTTGATTTTACCATAAAGATGTCACAACAGCAATTATGTGTATAATAATGTCAAATCTTCGCATTTTTGGTTTAAGTTTGACTGGACTAACAGTAGGACTTTGTGAGAAAATACTGTCAGGTTGTTAGTAGTCTATCTTTTTAACAACATTATAAGTAAATCTATACTTGAAAGGAGTTTTAACATGATTTATTCACGCGAAGTAGAAGAAATGTGCCCAGTTGCACAGGGTGTGCATCACGGAGCTGCTCCGATTCCGGAAGAAGCAAAATGGGTTCAGGCTAAGGAAGTAAAGGACATTTCCGGTTTCACACATGGTGTAGGCTGGTGTGCTCCTCAGCAGGGTGCTTGTAAGCTGTCCCTGAACGTAAAAGAAGGTATCATCCAGGAAGCACTGGTTGAGACAATCGGATGTTCAGGTATGACTCATTCCGCAGCAATGGCTTCTGAGATTCTTCCGGGACTTACTGTTATGGAAGCTCTGAATACAGACCTTGTTTGTGATGCTATCAATACAGCTATGAGAGAACTGTTCCTTCAGATTGTTTATGGACGTTCTCAGTCTGCTTTTTCTGAAGACGGACTTGCAGTGGGTGCAGGACTTGAAGACCTTGGTAAAGGACTTCGTTCTCAGGTTGGTACAATGTACGGAACACTCAAAAAAGGTCCTCGTTATCTGGAAATGGCAGAAGGCTATGTTACAGGTATCGCTCTTGACGAAGATAATGAAATTATCGGTTATCAGTTCGTAAGCCTTGGCAAAATGACTGATTTCATCAAAAAAGGTGACGATCCGAACACTGCATGGGAAAAAGCAAAAGGTCAGTATGGCCGTGTTGCAGATGCTGTTAAGATCATCGACCCACGTAAAGAATAATTATACCGATTATAATTTCAGGAGGATAAGTAAATGGCTTTATTTGAATCATATGAGAGACGAATTGACAAAATCAATTCAGTTTTAAACAGCTATGGAATCGCTTCTATCGAAGAAGCAGAAAAAATCACTAAAGATGCAGGTCTTGACGTATACAACCAGATCAAAGGCATTCAGCCGATCTGTTTTGAGAACGCTTGCTGGGCATACATCGTAGGTGCAGCTATCGCAATCAAAAAAGACTGCAGAAGAGCAGCTGATGCTGCAGCAGCTATCGGTGAAGGTCTTCAGGCATTCTGTATTCCTGGATCCGTTGCTGATACACGTAAAGTAGGTCTTGGACATGGTAACCTTGGTAAAATGCTTCTTGAAGAAGAGACAGACTGCTTCTGTTTCCTTGCAGGACATGAGTCTTTCGCAGCTGCTGAGGGTGCTATCGGTATCGCAGAAAAAGCAAACAAAGTTCGTAAAAAACCTCTTCGTGTTATCCTGAACGGTCTTGGAAAAGACGCTGCACAGATCATCTCCCGTATCAACGGCTTTACCTTCGTTGAGACTGAGTATGATCCGTACACCAACACGGTAAAAGAGGTTTCCAGAAAGTCTTACTCTGAGGGACTTCGTGCAAAGGTTAACTGCTACGGCGCAAACAGCGTTCCGGAAGGTGTTGCAATCATGTGGAAGGAAAACGTAGACGTTTCCATCACCGGAAACTCCACGAACCCGACCCGTTTCCAGCATCCGGTAGCAGGCACTTACAAGAAAGAGCGCCTTGAGGCTGGCAAGAAGTACTTCTCTGTTGCATCCGGCGGTGGTACAGGACGTACCCTTCATCCGGACAACATGGCAGCTGGCCCGGCTTCCTATGGAATGACCGATACCCTTGGCCGTATGCATTCCGATGCACAGTTCGCAGGATCCTCTTCCGTACCGGCTCACGTAGAGATGATGGGCCTGATCGGTGCAGGTAACAACCCGATGGTTGGTATGACCGTTTCCGTAGCTGTTTCCGTACAGGAAGCTGCAGACGCTGGTAAGTTCTAATCAAACCTTTTTAATTAAAGAGTCAACAAACCTTGAAAGTACCGTAGTTCCAAGGGCTACGGTACTTTTCTTAATTTTAATCGTAAAAAGAAGATGCAATTTGAGACAGCGTGAGAAGTCTTGAAAATGGCAAGATAGGCAACAGGTAGGTAACAAGTAGGCAACAGAGCGAAGGAAACAAAAAGAAGAAATGCCGCAACCACAAGGGTTACGGCATTTTTTCTATCTCGTCTCTGAGCCATTCAATATCACGGATTGTATAGACCGCCTCGGTTACGTCTGTGATCTTGTGACCGGCAAGACGTTTCACAACGTACTCATCTACGCCTGCCTTTTTCGCCATTGTAATGAATGTTGTTCGGGGATCATGCGGCCGATGCTCGGAACGAAGGTGCAGTGCGGTAACGACCTTGTTAAAACGTCCAGCGTATTTATCATAGGTGGTTCTCATACCGCCCTTGGTAGCCTCCGGGTCATTAAAGAGGCGGTCACTTCCAAGAGAAACTGCTTCGTCATAACTTCTTTTTACAAGGTCCCGAATACGAGTGTGGATCGGGATGGTACGGTGTTTGCCAGCCTCGGTCTTCATACCGCCGGTAATACACCACTTTTCCAAGTCAACGTCTTTTAATTCCAAGAGCCCCATTTCTTGGGGACGCCATCCCATATAACACTGTATAAGCAACCAGTCGGCGAATTTAATGTTGCCAACAGCATTCCAAAGGGCTTCCATCTCAGAATCATTGAAGTTAATATGGCCACGCTTTGCATCTTCCTTTTCTTTGATGATGTCATTTGAAAGTTCACAGGTACGAGCATAGTTTTTCGAGACAAGATCATATTCCATGGCATAGTCCAGCATTAGGTTGAACATGGATTTTATTCTGGATTTCGTTCCCGGAGATGCAGGCACCTTAGCCCCGGCGTCCTTGCCCTGGTCTTGAATTACATATCCGTCTTCCATGATTCCTTTTATGTGGCGGGCGCGCAGATCCTTTACACGCATCCCCTGTATGGCGTGGCAATATCTCTAGGCAGCAATGATGCATTTAAAAACCAGAACCTGCTCATCAAAAAGCAAGGTGAAACGATCCAGATATTAAAAGATAGAAACCAATATTTAGAAGAATGCGTTTCTACACTGACAAAAGCATACCATATTCAGGAAGAACTGTGTCAGACGCAGGAAGCGCTTTTACAGCAAATGATGGATGCTTATCTGCGTTCAACAGAGTATCCAGAATATTTGGATAAAGAAAATCGATGGCTTTAGCTGTTTCCCAGTTTACACCATCGGTTTTCTTAAGTCCAGTTAGCCTCTGAACAGTAACGTATAAACAAGGATAAACAGATTTTGCGAGCAAAACTGTTGACAAAATCCATGGAGTATCATAAAATATACGTGCAGGTAGAGTTACGCTGTACACCCATGTAACCGAATTAACATTAACGTTTAAGTGTTATGCAAGAACACCGGCCGTGGGAAACCGCCGAGAGGCGGATTTTTTTGTATCATATTGTGCGTAATAAAAGGAGGTGCAGTCATGGAGAGAATTATAGACGTTGCTCAGTATATATATGATGAATACAAGCGGCAGTCCGGAGAAGTAATTGACGAGATGAAACTGCACAAGTTGCTCTATCTTTCGCAGAGAGAGAGTCTTGCAATTACAAATGAACCGATGTTTCCAGAAGTGTTTGAGGGTTGGAAATACGGTCCCGTATCAAAAGAAGTGCGTGCGTTGTACACGGAAGATGGAATGTATTACGAGAATAAGAAGAGCTTGTCAGCAGAGGCATCATATATTGCGAAAAACGTAATACTTCAGTACGGAGGTTTGGCATCGTGGAAACTGAGCGAAATATCACATAAAGAGATTTCGTGGCGGAATGCAAGGAAAAACTTAGCAGCAGGAGAAAACGGAAGCGAGCCACTATCTATTGATGATATAAGAAAAGATGCTGAAAAGGTAAGACCGTACGATTCCATGTACGATATGTACTATGACGAATTTGAAGATGCGGGGGTAGCTCAATGATAGGCGAAGCGTATTGGGCCATTTTTAAATATTACGATAGTTCGGCACACAGGATGGCATTTAAAAAGCGCCCAGTGCTTATTATCGGAAAGGCCGATGAAAGTGATTATGTTGTCCTTCCAATATCGAGAGTGACACGCCAAGAGCATATCGATCAGAAGTATGATTTTGAGATGCAAGTTACAGATTATCCGAAGCTTTCGCTGAAGGCTATATCTTATATCAGGGCACATAAACAATCTATTGCAAATATAGGTGAGCTTGCAGATCAGATTACGGATTTTAAAAATGAATATCCAGATGCTTATGTTGAAGTGATCACATTAGTAGAAGAGTTCCAGAAGAAACTGATTGATGAAGCACTTTGACCAAAGAAAGAACCCCAGAGATATGATCCATCTCCGGGGTTTTCGTTTTGCTCATTGGATAATCGTCATTACCCTTAGCTGTTTTCAGTATATGCGTATCAGACAAAAAGTCAACCAGTAAATCCAATGTTCGTAAAATCGAGTTTTCTACATTGTCCACACTCAAATGAGGATAAAATACAAATGCGCAAAGCCTTAAAATAAAGGAAAATCTTCTGCGGAAGCAAAGCCGGTGCGGATCAAACCTTGGAACACATCGTTCCTTTTATCGAGAAGAAATTGTTTCTGAAGGTGAACCGGGAGAAAACGGCAGTGGCATATGCCGGAAAGATAAAATTTCTGGGATATGGCTTCTACAAAGGCAGGAAAGGGTTTGCCCTGCGAGTTCACGCCAAATCCAAGGCAAAGATGAAAGCAAGGGTCAGGGAGCTCACCAACAGAAGAATGGTAAACGACTACGAAAAGTGGAAGGCAGACCTGAAGCAGTGTGTGGTTGGCTGGCCAACTAACTAATGGTCAGCCTCCTACCCAATTCTCGGCTCTGAGCCATTCTACATCACGAACCGTGTACGTAGATTCAGTTATATCTTGTATGGAATGACCAACCATTTCCTTTAACGCAGATAAGCATTCCCCCGCTTCAAGTGCGCGGAGCACTAAGCGGCGGGTGA